>Ga0210409_10004849_pt1 | contig 14315 bp, 14 predicted proteins | sample IncBWH17MmetaG_FD_161649 | JGI IMG/M metagenome (GOLD analysis project Ga0210409, IMG submission 161649) | Forest soil microbial communities from Barre Woods Harvard Forest LTER site, Petersham, Massachusetts, United States - Inc-BW-H-17-M | ecosystem: Environmental > Terrestrial > Soil >... | reverse complement strand
GTTGGCTGGCACTGATGGCGGCCGCGGAGGCTGCTGACAAACCCGACCCCGCGCTGCTCGAATTCCTCGGATCAGTGGATAGCGAAGACAAGGATTGGCATGACTATCTGGCGCATACCGACATCGAGCAGGTCGCCAAGCGTGCGGTGGCCGCGCGAGGCAACCCTGCGCCAGCGTCATCGCCGGCCCCGGTCACCGCATCGAGTCCTCCGAAGACGCCGCCGGTCAGTCCTACGCCTCCCGCCAATCCTGCGCCGGTGAATCAACCATGATTCGCAGGCAGGTATGGTGGCTGGCACTGCTGCTCACCGCAGCGGCTTCAGCCTGGTCTCAGGAGCCCGCGCCGGCTGCCGGCCCGCCGCCGGTCAACTGGTCGTCACTGTCGGAGCAGCAGCAGAGGCTGCTGGAGAATTTCCACGGCCAATGGGACAGTTTGCCGCCGGCGCGCCAGCAGGCCCTCAGCAACGGCGCGCAGCGCTGGTCCCAAATGACGCCCGAACAGCGCAACGGTGCGCAAAACCGTTTTCACAACTGGCAGCACCTTCCTCCGGCGCAGCAATCGCTGATCCGTCAGCGCTGGCAGCGGTTCCAGCAGTTGGCGCCTGAACAGCAGGCTGCCATTCGCCAGAACTATCACGCCTTTTCAGGTTTGCCGCCGGCGCAGCGTCTGCAGCTGCGCCAGCGGTGGCTGAATGCGACGCCTCAGCAGCGTCTGCAGATGTTGCAGAACCAGCGCGACCGCCGCCTGCGGGGCCCGGCGCCGTTTCGCACACCGCATTTCCCACCGCCGCCCGAAGAGCATCGTTAGTCGTAGTACGCGATGGCGCGCCGAACGGATGGGGTCAGACCGACTTCACCGCCGCGATCAGTGACGCCACGGCGGATTGGCCATCGCCATACAGCATGCGTGTGTTATCGAGGTAGAACAGCGCGTTCTCGATACCGGAGAATCCGGCACCCTGTCCGCGCTTGATGACGATGACGTTCTTCGCCTTGTCGGCGTTGAGAATCGGCATGCCGTAGATCGGGCTCGACTTGTCGTTGCGCGCGACCGGATTGACGACGTCGTTGGCGCCGATGATCAGCGCGACATCCGCACCGTCGAACTCGGCATTGATCTCATCCAGGTCGGCGATCAGGTCATACGGTACGCCGGCCTCCGCGAGCAACACGTTCATGTGGCCGGGCATGCGGCCGGCGACGGGATGAATGGCAAACTTCACCGTCACGCTGCGATCGATCAGCAGCTGCGTGAGCTCCCAGACCTTGTGCTGTGCCTGCGCGACCGCCATGCCGTATCCGGGGACGATGATGACCTTCTGGGCAAAGGCCATCATGACGCCGGCATCGCTGGCTTCGATCGGCTTCATGCTGCCGGTGATTGCAGTGCCGGAGCTCGTCCCCCCGGTATCGCCAAAACCGGAAAACAGCACATTGCCGAGCGAGCGATTCATGGCCCGCGCCATCAACTGCGTGAGTAGCGTGCCGGCCGAACCGACCACCGTGCCGGCGATGATCATCGCAGCGTTGCCGAGCACGAACCCTTCGAAAGCGACCGCCAGGCCGGTAAGGGCGTTGTACAGGGAGATCACCACCGGCATGTCGGCACCGCCGATCGGCAACGTCATCGAGACGCCCAATACCAGCGCCGCACCGAACAGCGCACTGACAACCGGCGTGGTGACGTTGTAGCCCGAGGCGATCACTGCGCCGAGTACCAGTGCTGCCGCCAGGATCAGCAGGTTAAGAATCTGCTGGCCGCCGAAGCGCAGCGAGCCCTTGATCAGTCCCTGCAACTTGGCGAATGCGATCAGACTGCCGCTGAACGACACGGCGCCGATGATGCCGCCAACCACCGCCAGCGTGGCCTCGGTGCTGGTGATCTGCCGGCCGCTGTAGAGCTCGACCGCGGCGATGGCCGCCGCGCCGCCACCACCCATGCCGTTGTACAGTGCGATCATCTGCGGCATGTTGGTCATCGCGACACGGCGCCCGCTGACCCAGGCGATGATGCCGCCGACGAAGATCGCGGCTCCCATCAGGGCAAAATTGCCCATGCCGGGGAAGAAGAACGTGGCCGCGGTGGCCACGACCATGCCCGCGCCGGCCCACAGGATGCCGCTGCGCGCCGTGACCGGCGAGCTCATGCGCTTCAGTCCCATGATGAACAGGAACGCCGTGATCAGGTAGCTCGTCTGTATCAGCGCGTCCGCGCCGATGTGTACGCTTCCGAGGTCCATCAGTGATGCCCCTTGGCTCCGCCACCCTTCGCGCCGCTGGATTTGAACATCTCGAGCATGCGTTCAGTGACGGCGTAGCCGCCCACGGCGTTGCCAGCCGCGAGCAGCACGCCGATGAACCCGATCGTTTTCTCGAGCGGCGTGGTCGCGGCGCCGAGCGCCACCATGGCGCCGACCAGCACGATGCCGTGAACGAAGTTCGATCCCGACATCAGCGGGGTGTGCAGAATGACCGGCACCTTGGCGATCACTTCATAGCCGGTGAACGCGGCCAGCATGAAAATATAGAGCGCGACGATTCCGGTCATGTGCCCTCCACCAGCTTAGCGGTAGGTTCGTGTTTGATGGCTCCCGCGTGGGTCAGGCATGACTGGGCGAACACCTCGTCCTGCCAGTCGATTGCGAGGTTGGCCTGTTTGTCGATGGCCGGCTTTAAAAAATTGTAAAGGTTGCGGGCGTACATTTCGCTCGCATTCAGCGCGAGTTGCGCTGGCAGATTGACGGGTCCGACGATTTTGACGCCTTGATGTATCACGGTCTGCCCTGCCTGGGTAAGTTCGCAGTTGCCACCTTGTTCGGCGGCAATGTCCACCACCACTGCCCCGGCTTTCATGCGCTCCACCGCCGCTTTGGAGATGATGCGCGGCGCACGTCGTCCCGGTACCGATGCCGTCGTGACGACCGCATCGGCGACCGCGATACGAGAGTCGAGTACTTCCTGCTGCTTTTTCTTTTCCTCGTCGGTGAGCTCGCGGGCGTAACCGCCGCTGCCTTCCGCCGATACGCCGGTTTCGACGAATTTCGCGCCGAGCGACTTCACCTGCTCCTTGGTGGCCGAGCGCACGTCGTACGCTTCGACGACCGCTCCGAGGCGTTTGGCGGTTGCAATAGCCTGCAAGCCTGCCACGCCGACGCCGATGATCAGCACCTGAGCCGGCCGGATGGTACCCGCGGCGGTGGTGAGCATCGGCAGGAACTTGTCGAGAGTGTTGGCGGCGATCAGCACGGCCTTGTAGCCCGCGATCGCGGCCTGGGAGGACAGCGCGTCCATCGATTGCGCGCGCGAGATACGCGGTACCAGCTCCATCGCAAAGGCGGTGATCTGCCGATCGCGCAGGGCTTTGACCGCATCGGTTTGGGCGTGGGCCTGCATAAAGCCTGCGACCACCGCTCCAGCTTTCAGGCTCTGGATCTGCGCCACGCTCAGAGGCTGAACCGACAGCAGGATATCGGCGCTGGAAAGGATCTTCTGGGCGTCGTCAACCCATTCGACTTTCTTGTACAAAGCATCGGGAAACTGCGCGCTGACGCCGGCTCCGCGCTCGATCAGTACCCGGGCGCCGGCGGCGGCAAACTTGTCGGCGACTTCCGGAACCAGGGCGACGCGTGTTTCCCCTGGCACGCGCTCGCGCAGCGCGCCAATCGTAACTGGCATAGTGTTCTCCCTACCTTGAGGCGCGACCGCATCCGAAGGCACGTGCACGTTTGGAGTGTGCACGCGTTCAAATCCTTATGCGTTGAATTCTCGCATAATCCTGCCGTATCTTACAGTTTATGAGGGTTAAGTGGTGACGGTCGATCCGGATCAGATATTTCTGGTACCGCATTCTGCGACGCATGGACTGTCGCAGATGGTGCTGCGGACCGATGTTGCCGGAATGCCGCTGGAATGGATCGACTACAAGGAAGCGGCCCGTCTCTACCACCAGGACCAGATCGCCTACAGCTGCGGATCACTGATCTACCGGCTCTACGGAGGCGTCAACGCCCTCAGCGGGCTGCGTACGGTGCTGGAAGTCAATTCGATCGTGGCGACGCTGGGTCATACCGGCAATCCAGGCAATACCCGGCACGACTATGTACCTCCCCTCAACAACGAAACCCTGTTCCGTCGCGACGCCTACCTGTGCATGTATTGCGCTGGGCGTTTTCCGAGCCGGGAATTGTCGCGTGATCACGTACGCCCGTTCTCGCAGGGCGGCCTGGACGTGTGGACCAACGTTGTCACGGCCTGCCGTCACTGCAACAACGAGAAGGCCTGGCGTACCCCGGAACAGGCCAAGATGCAGTTGATCGCCGTACCGTTCACGCCCACCTACGCGGAGTACATCTTCCTCAAGGGCAGGCGGGTGCTGGCGGATCAGATGGAATACCTGCTGGCGCACTTTCCACGCACCAGCCCGTTGCACGACCGGATTGCGCGCTGGCTCAGTTAGCGCGCGCGTTGGGTTAGACTGACCGCCCATAGTGGTCTACCTGATCGACGCATCGTTCTACGTCTTTCGCGCCTGGCACTCGATGCCGCCCGATCTCATCGACGGGCAAGGCAATCCCACACACGCCTTGTACGGGTTCGCGCGCTTTCTGGGCGATCTGCTGGAGCGCAGACGTCCGAACTACGTCGCGGTGGCTTTCGATGAGAGCCACGGCAAGTCGTTTCGGCACAAGCTCTATCCGGCGTACAAGGCCAATCGCGAGGCCGCTCCGCTCGAGCTGCGGCGCCAGTTCACTCTGTGCCGCGAGTTTTGCCGGCACTTGGGGATCGCCGAGTTCGCCAGCCCCGACTACGAAGCCGACGATCTGATCGGCACACTGGTACACCGGTGCCGGGCCCAGGGGCTGCGCGTCACGCTGGTTTCGCGCGACAAGGACCTTGCACAACTGATCGGCCCCGGTGATGTGTTCTGGGACTACAGCGATTCGGCCGAATACCGCTACCACGACATCGCCGAGCGTTTCGGCGCGCTGCCGGAACGGATGGCCGATTATCTGGCGCTGATGGGGGACAGTGTCGATAACGTGCCCGGGGTACCCGGGGTGGGAGCGAAGACGGCCGGAGCGCTGATGAAGCTGTTCGCGTCGCTGGACGAGCTGTTCGAGCGCGTAGACGTGGTCGCCGACCTGCCGCTGCGGGGTGCGGCCTCATTGCCGCAACGACTGCTCGAGCATCGCGGTACCGCTTATCAGGCGCGGGCGTTGACTCAGATTTTCTGCAACGTGCCGCTCAATGCGGCGCGCACGGACCTCTTATGCCGTGCCCCGGATCTGCGGCGCATCGAAGCATTTTGCGACTTTCACGGCTTCGGCAGCCTGGTGCGCCGCCAGGCGCAGCGCCTGGCGGCGGTACGGGCCGCCTGAAGATCAGGCCGGTCGCTTCAGGCCTTCTTTACCCAGACCTGACACCATCCGTTCGCGTTCACCGCCTTGCCTGAGAAGATGTTACAGCCCGAGTAGGCATCTCCAGGTTTGCCCTGAAACTGCATGCAGGTGCTGCACACCTGGCCGGCGGCATAGGTCGGGAACTTCTTCTTGTCCACGCTCTTCGCGTCCTCGCGGTAGCCCAGGGCCTTGGCCGTCGGATCCTCGGCCGACAGGTGCGGCAGCTCCACGGCTTGCGCTTCGCGATTGGGCCCTAAGGCACTGGCGGCACCACAGAGCAGTACAAAGCCCTTCAGTGCATCGCGACGTGACATCGAATTTGGTTCGCTCATGGATAGATCCTTTGCTCTATAGACAGTTAATGCGGTGCCAGTCCGTAGCGTTTCATGGTCAAGCTATTTTACTGCTTCTGCAGCCGGTGGAAGCGATTCCGTACGATTGAGGTATCCTGCGACCCTAAGTAACGGAGTTCGCTGCCATGGCCAAGAATAGCGAAAAAGCAAAGCACATCGAGTCCGTCCTGAATGAAAACCGCAGCTTTCCACCCTCCGCCGAATTCATCGCCAGGGCACGTATCAAAGCCTCAGAGCTGGCGCAGCTGCATCGACGCGCGCAAGAGGACTACACCAGATTCTGGGGCGATCTGGCACGCCGGTCATTGCATTGGCACAAACCTTTTTCAATCACGCTCGACGACAGCAAGGCACCCAACTACCGCTGGTTTACCGACGGCGAACTGAACGTATCCTGGAATTGCCTGGACGCACATCTGGGTGAGCGCGGTCACAAAACCGCAATCATTTTCGAAGGTGAGCCGGGGGATAGCCGACGTTTGAGCTATCGCGAACTGCACTCCGATGTGTGCCGCTTCGCCAACGCGCTGCGCAAACTCGGAGTGGGTCACGGTGACCGCGTGGTCATCTATATGCCGATGGTCCCGGAGGCGGTGATCGCGATGCAGGCCTGCGCGCGTATCGGCGCAGTTCACTCCGTGGTATTCGGCGGCTTCTCGGCGATCGCACTGCGCGACCGGATTCGCGATGCCGAGGCCAAGCTCGCGATTACCGCGGACGGCGGCTGGCGCGGCGGGCACGCCTTGAACCTCAAGGGTGCGGTTGACGCGGCGTTGGCCGACGGTTGTCCGACCATCAGGTCGGTCGTGGTCCTGAAGCGCACCCACACCCAGATCACCATGCATCCCGGTCGCGACGTGTGGTGGCATGACCTGGTTGATGGCGAATCGCCGCAGTGCGAGCCGGAGTGGGTCAATGCCGAACATCCGCTGTACCTTCTCTATACCTCGGGATCCACCGGCAAGCCCAAAGGCATTCAGCATTCGAGCGCCGGCTATCTGCTGAACACCCGGCTAACTTGCGAGTGGGTGTTTGATTTGCGCGAAGACGATGTCTTCTGGTGTACCGCAGACGTTGGCTGGGTCACCGGTCACAGCTATGTCGCGTATGGACCGCTCGCCGCCGGCGCCACCATCGTGATGTATGAAGGCGCACCGATGATTCCCGACGGCGGACGCTTCTGGAAGATCTGTGCGGCGCACGGCGTGACCGTCTTCTATACCGCGCCGACTGCGATTCGCTCGCTCATGAAGCTGGGCGATGAGATTCCTTCTCGTTACGATCTGTCGAAGATCCGACTGCTGGGCAGTGTCGGCGAGCCCATCAACCCGGAAGCCTGGATGTGGTATCACCGAGTGATCGGACGCGGACGCTGTCCGATCGTTGATACCTGGTGGCAGACCGAGACCGGCGCCATCATGATCTCGCCATTGCCCGGCGTGACCGTCGCCAAGCCGGGCTCTTGCACGCAGGCGCTGCCCGGAATCTTCGCCGACATCGTTGATGACCGCGGCGAATCGGTCAAACAGCCAGGCGCCGGCGGTTATCTGGTCATCCGCAAGCCCTGGCCGTCGCTGGCGCGCACCATCTGGAAGGACAACGACCGCTATCTGAGCACCTACTGGGAGAAGTTCAACAACCGTTTCTACCTCGCCGGCGACGGTGCCCATCGCGACTCAGAAGGGTACTTCTGGATCGTCGGCCGGATCGACGACGTGCTCAACGTTGCCGGACATCGGCTCGGCACGATGGAGATCGAATCCGCGCTGGTAGCACATCCGCGCATCGCCGAGGCGGCCGTGGTCGGCCGTCCGCACGAGGTCAAGGGGGAGTCGGTGTTCGCGTTCGTCGTCTGTCGTGGCGCGCGCCCGGATGCCGACCTCGGCAAGCTCACCGAAGAGCTGCGTTCCTGGGTCGCTCAGCAACTCAGCCCGATCGCCAAGCCTGACGACGTCCGCTTTGCCGATGCGCTGCCGAAAACGCGCTCCGGCAAGATCATGCGCCGGCTGCTGCGCGCGATCGCGCGCGGTGAAGAGATCACGCAGGATGTCTCGACGCTCGAGAATCCAGCCATCGTCGCGCAGCTGCGCGGCGAGAACATGGCCGCTCACGCTGCGAGTATCAGGTCGAGCACGCCTGCGCCACACAAGCCCAAGGCCAGGAACACAACCAAATCGAAAGTCAAGGCGAAGGCGAAGGCGAAAACGAAAGTCACGGCCAAGGCCGGCCGCAAGCCGGTTCGCCGGCTCACCGCGCGCCACCGCCCGCCGAGTAAGGCGAAGGCCAAGACGAAGGTTTCCAGGCGCAAGGTACGCGCGCGCCGATGAAATGGCGCGTCGTTTCCGCGGCCGCGCTGGTTTCGGCGGGGCTGTGCCTGAGTGCATGTCGCACGCCTCCGGGGCCGAAGACGACTCCGGGTGCGCTCGTTCAACCCGCTGCCCCGCCAGGTGCGTTGGTCCCGGGAACTCACTACACGGTCGATGCGCAGCGCTCGCAGGTGTTGGTGCTGGTCTATCGCGATGGTGCGATGGCGCACCTCGGGCACAATCACGTGATTTCTGTGCGGCAACTCAGCGGCAGCGTGTCGATGGGTTCCGACCCGGGCCACTCATCGTTTCAGATCGACTTCCCGGTCGATGCCATGAGCGTGGATGAAGCGGCGCTGCGCGCCGCGGAAGGCGCGGATTTTCAGAGCACGGTCGATGAGGCGGCGATTGCCGGCACGCGCGATCACATGCTGGGCGAAGCGCTGCTCAACTCGAAGCAGTTCCCGCAGATTCACCTCGCGTCCGAGCAGATTCATGACAGCGGCGGCAGTCTGAGTGCCCTCACCACGATCGTGGTACGCAACACCACGGCTCATGTGCAGATACCGGTGACGCTACAGACCTCCGGCGATGATCTGACTGTGAACGGTGAGTTCGATCTGACCCACACGCAGCTCGGATTGACTGCATACAGCGTCGCGCTCGGCGCGCTGCGCGTGGCCGAGCGCATTCACATCCGGTATCGACTGATCGCGCACCGACAACCCTAGGAGCCTGTCCGCGGTCGCGGTCACGCGCATGGCTCAGACAGCCTCCTAGTCGGATACTGGCACGATCAGCAGCGCGGTGCCTTCCGGGGACTCGATCAGACAGCTACGCTTTCGATCCAGACCGCGCGGCAAGTGGGTCGATGTCGGTAGCTCCAGTTCGCGCATCCGCTGCATCGCGGCCGCAATATCGACGCACTCGAATACCAGCAATGGAGCGTCGAACGTGCGGCGCTGGTGGAACGCCAGATCCAGGTGATCGCTGGTCAACGGCAGATGCGGGAACGGTAGATCTTCTTCCGCCAGCGCGACGAAACCAGCGAGCTCCCAGAATATACGGGCGCTGTCGAAATCGGTCTGCGGCAGACTCAGGTGCGAGAAGTAACCGCACAAGGATTGTTTGGCAGAGCCCTGCGGTGCGGGCGAATAGGTACGCGCCTCCAGCAAGGTCACGGCATGTCCGGCCGGATCGCGCAACACCACTTGATTCAGGCGGTCCTCACCCAGCAGGGCCAGGTCGGGTTCAAGCCGCTGCGAACGCAGGCGCGGCAGCGCGTGCACCAGATCAGGCAGCACGAAGGTTACCGAGGGGCTGGTCATTTCACGCTCGTGCAGTCCGACGTATAGACGCTCGTCGCTGAGTACCCCGTAGCGGTGAGGCCACGCGTCGGAGGTCATCAGCTGCCCGAAGCCGAGGCGATCATAGAAAGTGAACGACGCGGTGATGTCACGAGTCGCCAGCCCGATTTCTAGGAAACGCCCAAACATTACGACGCCGGGGCTCGCATGCCTGACGGGGCTGACCAGTCCGCGATGCTGCGCGCGACCAGCCGTGCGAGCATCGCGGCGTGGTCGGATCGGGCATTGAGAGCCGGCACGTAGTCAAATTGCTCCCCGCCGGCCTTCAGGAAAATTTCGCGTCCGACCAGCGCAATCTCTTCGAGCGTCTCGAGGCAATCCGAGGCGAATCCCGGGCATACGACCCTGACAGCGCGCACGCCGCGTCGCGGCAGCTGCGCCAATACCTCGTCGGTCGCGGGGGTGAGCCAGCGATTGGCACCAAACCGCGACTGAAAAGTCAGGCTCCAGTCGCGCTGTTCCAGATCCATCGCGGCCGCCAGCAGTGCGGCGGTCTGGCGGCACTCATCAGCGTAGCGATCGCCAGCGGTGACGTAAGACAGCGGAATGCCGTGGAACGACATCAGCAGGTGCCCACCTTTACCGTGCAGGCGCCGATAGTCGGTAAGACTGGCAGCCAGGGCGCGAATGTAGTCCGGCTCGGCGTGGTAGTTGGCGATATAGCGCAGCTGCGGTAGCGCGCGCCAGTCCCGCAAGGCCTGTGCGACCTGATCGTAGACGGCACCGGTGGTGCTGCCACTGCTTTGAGGGAACAGCGGCAGAACCAGCAGCCGACGCACGCCGGCATCACGCAGCCGGCGGATGGTCTGGCCGACGAACGGCGCGGAATACAGGAACGCCTGTTCGACCTGCACGTGACCGCGCAACGCATGGATCTCACGCTCCAGAGCCTCGCGCAGCTGCCCGGTGTAGACGAGCAAGGGTGAGCCTTCGTCGCGCCAGATCCGCTGGTACTTGTGCGCGCTACGTGGTGAGCGCACGGGCAGTACGAGCCCATACAGCAGCGGCAGCCACAGCACGCGCGGCAATTCGATGACCCGCGGATCCGACAGGAAGCGGCGCAGGAATCGGCGCACCGCGGCGGTACTGGCCGCCTCGGGGGTACCGGTATTGACCAGCAGTACCGCGGGTGAGACGCCTCCGGGGTTCAGCGACGAATCGTTCACGGCAATTCGGCTGGCACGCTAACCCACGCGCTGTGCCAGAAACGCCAGGGTACGGCTGCGTGCCAGGGCGGCATCTTCCGCACGGTATCGATCGGGGCGGTCTTGGTTGGCGAAGTCGGGGGCTGCCGGATACAGGTAGTACTCGCCCGCTGGATAGGCCTCGCGCAGCTGCGGCACTTCGCTGGCCGCATGGCCGCTGTCGTGTTCGCCGAAATGAAACTGGGTGGGACAAGGCGGTGTCTTGGGCGAGTGCTCGAGCATCTTCGCGCCGTCATAGCACACGGCAGCCGCCATCGGTACCGAGCCGGCAGCCGCCCAGGTCAGCGTACCGCCCCAGCCGAAACCGACCGTGGCGACCCGGCCGGCGTGGCGCACGACCGCGGCGGCGGCGGCGATGTCCAGCAGTGCTTTGGCCAATGGAACCTGCAGCCGATAGCCCATCGCCAGCTCGGCGTCCTCAGGCGTGTACCCCAGCACCACGTTGCGATGAATGCGGTCGAACAGCGCCGGGGCGATGGCCAGATAGCCCTCATGCGCAAAATGGTCCGCGACCCGCCGGATATGAGCAGTCAGTCCGAAGATCTCCTGCACCACCACCACGGCGCCGCGGGCGCGATCGCAGGCACTGGCAAGGTAGGCGCTGAAGGTATGCCCATCGCGGGCCATCAGCGACTGGAATTGATTCACGCACGTTCCAGGATCGCCGTCACACCCATGCCGCCCGCCGTGCACGCCGAAGCGATGCCGCGCTTGGATTGCGGAGCGAGCGATAGCTGCTTCGCCAGAGTGGCCAGGATGCGTGCTCCCGTGGCTGCAAAGGGATGACCGATCGCGACACTGCCGCCCTTGAGATTGAGCTTGGCATAGTCGATTGAACCGAGTGCTTCCGAAAGTCCCAGGCGATCCCGGCAGTAATCAGCCGACTCCCACGCTTTGAACAGGCACAGCGGCACCGCCGCGAACGCTTCATGGATCTCATAGAAATCGAAGTCCTGCAGTCTCAGGCCGGTATCTTTGAGTATTTCGGCCACGGCATACGCAGGCGCCATCAGCAGCCCCTCTTTGCCGCTGGCGAAATCCACCGCCCAGCTCTTGCCGGCCGTTATGTAGGCCAGGATCGGCAAGTTACGCCGGGCGGCCCACTGCTCGGAGGCGAGCAGCAGTGCCGCGGACCCGTCAGTCAGCGGTGTGCTGTTGCCGGCCGTGAGACTGCCCTGGCCGCTGAAGTCGTAAACGGCCTTCAGCTTGCCCAGTCGCTCCACCGAGGTATCGGTGCGCACATTGTTGTCAGTGTTCAGATCACGAAACGGGATCACCAGATCCTCGTAGAAACCCTCGCGCCAGGCCGTAGCGGCCTTGACGTGACTGTCATACGCAATGCGATCCTGATCTTCGCGGCTGATGTTCCAGGTCTTGACCATCAGCTCGCAGCTCTGCCCCATCGACAGACCTGTGCGAGGTTCCACCACTGCGGGCAACACCGGTTTGAAATCACGCGGGCGCAGACTGAGCCAGGGTCTCATGCGCTGACCGAAGCTGCGGCCGCGCGCGCTTTGCAGGAGTTTCTGCTGAAAGGACCTCGGATAGGCGATCGGGGGATCGCTGGTGGTGTCGACACCGGCGGCGATACCGGCCTCGATCTGCCCCAGCGCGATCTTGTTGGCCACCAGGATGGCCGCCTCGAGGCTGGTGCCGCAGGCGCGTTGCACGTCCAATCCGGGCGTTTGCGGATCGAGCCCGGAAGACAGCAGGCTTTCGCGCGTCAGGTTATAGTCTTTTGGGTGTTTGATGACGGCGCCGGCAATGACATCGCCGAGGCGTTCGCCGTGCAGATTGAAGTGATCCACGATTCCGCGCAGGGAAGCGATCAACAGCTCCTGATCGTCGGAGCTGGCATAAGCCGTATTGGAGCGTGCGAACGGCGTGCGTATTCCGCCGATGATCGCGACGCGTCGGGTGGTGCTTCCTACCTGCATGATTGGCGACTCCGTGAAAACGCCTAGGATGCCATGCCCGTGCGGGCGCGGCGACAGATGGCCATCTTGCATAACAACGAGCATTGCGGGAGTGACGGGCTAAAGTGCTTGATCGTGTATACGAGCGCCGTCTCGCCGGACTGATCAACAGTCGTGAGCAGCGCCTGCTTTGCGAAGGGCCGCGCGGGCTGGAACGCGAGTCGTTGCGTGTCCATCCGGATGGGCGTATCGCCCAGACCCCGCACCCGGTCGGGCTGGGATCGGCCCTCACCAATCCGCACGTCACGACCGATTACGCCGAAGCGCTGACGGAGCTGGTCACACCGACCTTTCAGAGCAATGCTGCGTTGCTGCAGTACCTGCAGGAGCTGCATCAGTTCGTCTACCGCCGGATCGCTGACGAGCTGCTATGGGCGACTTCGATGCCCTGCGCGTTGCGGGGCGATGCCGACGTCCCGATCGCCCGCTACGGGCCGTCCCACCAGGGACGGCTGAAGTCGATCTACCGGCACGGGCTGCTGATCCGCTACGGCGGGATCATGCAGGCGATCTCCGGCGTGCATTTCAATTACTCCTTCCCGCAGCAGTTCTGGCCGCTCTATGCGCAGGTGTATCAGTCGCATGACGAAGGCCAGGACTTCGTGTCGGCGCGCTACTTCGACATGCTGCGCAACTATCGTCGCCATGGCTGGATCGTCTCCTATCTGTTCGGCGTGTCACCCGCTTTGTGTCGCTCGTTCCTGCAGAATCGTCAGGATCACCAGCTCGAGCCGCTGGGAGACGATACTTTCATCGGTCCGCATGCCACCTCGCTTCGCATGAGTGACATCGGCTACCGAAATCGCGGCCAGAGCGAGGTCGCGGTCTCGGTCAACCATATTGATGAGTATCTGCGTGACCTGCGCAGGGCGGTGACCACACCCCACCCGCCGTTCCTGAAGCTGGGCGTCAAGGTGGACGGCGAATACCGCCAGCTCTCCGGGAATCTGCTGCAGATCGAGAATGAGTACTACAGCTACGTGCGACCCAAGCGCGCGCTGCGCGCAGGGGAACGCACGACTCACGCGCTGGCTCGTGCCGGGGTCGAGTATGTCGAGGTGCGGGCGCTGGACAACAGCGCGTTCGATCCGGTCGGGGTCAACCTGCGCAAGCTCTACTTCCTCGAGGCGTTCGTTCAGCTCCTGATGTTCAAGTCCAGCGCGCCGATCGATGCGAGTGAAGAAGAGTCGATCGACCGCAATCATCTGCTCGTGGCGCGTCATGGCCGCGAACCCGGGCTGACGCTGGTTCGCGACGGGCGCAACGTGCCGATGATCGGATGGGCCGAGGAGCTGCTGGATTCGATGACGGGCATTTGCGAGCTGCTGGACAGCGGACACCCTGAACGGCCCTACAGCGCAACCCTTAAGGATCAACAGGCCAAGCTCATGGACGTCGAGCAGACACCGTCCGCACGGTTGCTGCGCGAACTGCGAGAGCACGGCGAGAGCTTTTCCGCGCTAGCACTGCGCTATTCCACCGAGCACCGCCGTTCCATCGATGCGCAACCGACCAACGATCGGCGCAGCCAGGAGTTCGCGGCAGAAGCCGAGCAGTCGCTGGAAGCGCAGCGCTCCCTGGAGTTCTCGCAACAGGGCAGCTTCGATGAATACCTGGCGCGCTATCTGGCCGATTGAAATGTTCAGCACCAGACATGGGCGTATATTCGGCGACCGCGCGCCGTGATGGTGCCGTGAGCGGTACCATTT
>Ga0210409_10004848_pt1 | contig 14316 bp, 9 predicted proteins | sample IncBWH17MmetaG_FD_161649 | JGI IMG/M metagenome (GOLD analysis project Ga0210409, IMG submission 161649) | Forest soil microbial communities from Barre Woods Harvard Forest LTER site, Petersham, Massachusetts, United States - Inc-BW-H-17-M | ecosystem: Environmental > Terrestrial > Soil >... | reverse complement strand
GTGAGATCCGCTCCTTCACTCGAATGGCCCACAAACTCGGATACACGGTCCAGCGTGGGGGGCGTTTTTGGCATTTTTCAGCCAGCTGCGACAAGGGGATGGCTTTGAGCGCCGTGATCAGCTACTACCGCATGGCTTGGGAAACCGACATTCGGACCATTGGCCTCGGCAATAGCGCCAACGACCTGCCCATGCTACGGCTCGTTCACAAACCGATCCTGATGCCGCTTCCTAATGGCGGCTATGACAAAGCAGTCACGGCTTCGCTACCGGAGGTCGTCTGTTTCCCTGACAAAGGCCCGGAAGGATGGGGACGAGCTGTTCTGCAAGCCCTGACCAACATCCAAAGACCTCGGCGCCCGGTGCTCGTCAAGACGACGAGTGAGTTCGAAAACCTTCTACACCTCGGGCCATGAACGACTAAACTGTGTCTGCCAGTCGCTCGCGTATGTGACAGGCAAGCTCGTGCATCGAACGTAATTTGTCCGCGGCAGATCGAGGCACTCCCGGAACCGCAAGCGCCAGGTCGCAAGAAAGAAGCAAGCCTGTAACGTCCTCTCTGAGCTCATTGCAAACGGCTCGCTCAGCCGATTTACGCGCAACCTGCTCTTCCCGCTGGCGTCGCGCTAAAGACGTTCGAGTCTCGCGCACAACTCGCTCAACCCCGCTGATTGCAAAATTCACATATACAGGAGTTGCCGTTCCTAAATGCTGCAGGACTTGATCACTCTCGTCAGGTTCGGCTTCCATCAGAAATGGATCGAGGATAACCGCATCGTATTCGCGCTCCCGCAACTTGTTGCTGGCCGCTGGCAGGCTCGGAGCAAGATCGACGGAATGATTGGTTTCTGATTGTAAGGACTGCGCGCACTCCTTAATTCGGTCCGAGGGGGTTATGAGAAGGATCATGCCCTTCATTATGCAAGTCTCGGACCGAAAGAAGCAGACTGAAAGCACGCCATTTAGCGGACGACAGTCCGGGTGCGGGTGCCGTATCGGGAATCAATGAGGGAACTCAGCTCATTCCTGGGAACCGTATTCTTTCAGCTTCCGGTACAACGTCGTCTTTCCGATACCTAGCAGTCGCGCCGCCATCAGCTTGTCGCCGTTCAATTGAGCGATTGCGTTGAGTATGGTCTGCTTCTCCACGTCTGCCATTGGGATGATCTTGCTCGTTCCATTACCGTCCCCCAGAGGGGAGGTCGCGCCCAAGTTGCTGACCGCTGTAGGCAAATCTCCCACGTGAAGCGTTGGTCCGGTTGTGAGCGCGCATGCTCGCTCCAGACAGTTCTCCAGCTCTCGTACGTTGCCTGGCCAGTCGTACGCGAGCATCGCTTTCATGGCTTCGTCGCTGAGCGTGCGCTCCTGCCCTGAAGTTCGGGTCATGCGGTCAAGGAAGTGCGAGGCCAGCAGCGGTATATCTTGACGCCTCTCCCGCAGCGGAGGGATGCGCAAACTGAGTACGTTGAGTCGAAAGTAGAGATCGCGCCGGAAGTTGCCTTGCGATACGCCTTGCTCTAGATCGCGGTTCGTAGCGGCAAGAATACGGACGTTGATCGGAAGCCGTTTCGTACTGCCTACGGGTCGAATCTCTTTTTCCTGAATGGCCCGCAATAGCTTCGCCTGCAGGTCGACCGGCAGTTCGCCCACTTCATCCAGAAAAACGGTCCCTCCTTCGGCAATCGATAGCAGGCCGTCCTTCGCTTGCTGCGCACCCGTGAAAGCGCCTCTTACATAACCGAAGAGCTCGCTCTCGATCAGGGTGGGCACCAGCGATCCGCAATCAACCGGAATGAACGGCTTGGCGCGAAACGGGCCCGAAAAATGGATCGATCGCGCGACCAGCTCCTTCCCTGTTCCGCTTTCCCCAAGGATCAGCACCGGATGTGTGCTCTGCGCGGCTTTTGCAATGATGCGGTAGAGCTTCTCCATCTCCGGCGAGCGGCCCACAATGCTGCCAAATCCTTGTTTCGATTTGATCCTTTCACGCAGCATGCGGTTTTCGGTCTTCAACTTGAGATGGTTCACCAGACGATCGAGCAGCATCTTCAGTTCATCGAGGCTGAATGGCTTGGTGACATAGTCGTACGCCCCATTCTTCATTGCCTGAACCGCGGATTGCACCGTTCCGTACCCGGTCACCACCACCACGACCGCATCAGGCCGTCGGCTCTTCACTTGATTCACAGCCTCAAGGCCGCCAGCTCCAGGCAGCCGAAGGTCAAGCAACACCGCATCGATGCCTTGGGACTCGAGGATCTGGTACGCATGCTCGGCAGAATCGGCGGCGAAGGTGTTAAATCCAAGCGACTGCGCAATCTCGCGACACGCATCTCGGATGGACCGCTCATCATCGACGATCAGCAGGTTGAGAAAATTCGCTCCCTCGAGCTGAGGTGTTGTGGGCGGCACAACCGCTTGCAGGGTGGTCATGGTTTTTCTCGCTTTCCGTTATTACGTTCGTTGGAGATCTTTGAAGCTGCTGAATCCAGGGTCTCTCGTACCTTGTCGTCCTTCCGCAAAACACGAACTTCATGCTCGTAGCCTTCCCGTTTCCCACTTGTCAGTTCCGTAAACAAATCCGAATCCTTGGGACGATCTTCTGAGTGAATGAACTCGGAGAAGTGCGCTCCGCGAAGCTCGTCCAACCCGTAGCCGAGCATTTGCTGTGCGGCGAGATTAGCCTCCAGAATTCGTCCTTCCAGGCTGCTTTGAACGATGCCGATGGGCGCTGCTTCAAAGATGGTTCGAAATCTGCGATCGCTGTCTCGCATGACGCGACGCCACTCCCGCCGGCTCACATCGCGAACCATGAGGACGACGAGTTCCCGATCCTGCGCGCGAAAACTCGAGCAGCTTGCCTCGACCTGAATAGAGCTGCCGTCCTTCCGTCGGCCCTTGAATTCGCACACTTCGCGACCGCGGCGACTGTTCTGCCCCAGCGACCCCAAGCGGCAGCCGCGATAACTCTCCGGCCGGAAGCTCGCCAGCGACTTGCCGCACATCTCACTAGGTTCGGAATACCCAAAAACCGTAGCCAGAGCCTGGTTCGCGTAAAGGATGCGATCCTCGTCGTCGGCGATGGCAAGGCCCTCCGAGTTTTCTTCGAAGGTCGGTTCAAGAACGTCCAACTCGAAGCCTTTCATTGGCCCCGGCCGTACCTGGAACACGTTTTCCATCGCTCCAATCTCTCAACTGTGATCCGGGAGTTTGGCCATCGGCCAGGTGGCGGGGGTTGGGAACCGAATCGGGACGCGTCGGTCACCACGTACTCACACATTGCTCCCTATTGGGAACGATTATGGGGACCATTCTGGGAATGCTAAAGTGCACGGGTCACAGCAGCGTGTGATGTGAGGCACTGGCCTTCGAATGAGAAGGTTTAGGGTTCCAGTGGAAAACTAATCGTCCTGCCGTGGAAGCGCGAGAGGCTCAGTCAAACGAAAGATCAGCCGATGCTCCGGACTCACCAGTACATCTTTGGCGAGTGATCCTACCCTCAAGCGCGGATCAGAGGCGAGCATTGCCCCTTTTCCACCTTCAGCTGCCGCCACCAAGAGCCCGTTTCTTTTCTCCGTCGAGACCCGCGAAAAATCCGCGCTGGCGCGTGCACCCTTTAGGAATGCGCTCGATGTCTGCACAGGCGCGGTCCTTCCGAGTATCGGCAGTGAAATGAGAACCAATCGCACGTATCCAGGAGACGTTGAATGGGCCGCTCTCCGGGCTTCGATTACTCGCCCGATGACGATGGTCCCTCGCTCGGCCAAAATCTCGCCATTAAGCATAACGGGTTCGTCGAGAACAGCCTCGAATTGGTCGCCAGTACGTTGGCGTGCGCTGGAGATCGCGGATTTCAGCCGCACCGCGATAGCAGTTCCTGGTGGAATATTCGCGCCCGGCGGTATAACCGAACTGGTTGGAGAAATTCCGGTCTTCTGCGCCGTTCGCTCAAAGGGAAGGTCGGCTTCCTGCCCGGAAGGAATAACCCCGGCGTCCACTGGTGAGACTGTCGTTTGACGACCGCAAGCGGCAGTAAACACTACGACACCAACTACTGCCATTACGACAGCCGCCTGCCACCTAACCATGGGAACAATCCTCTACTGCAACTTCGTTGACCGACAAGTCGCAAGGCAGATGCCATTCTCAGAAAGTTGAAACGATTAGGTTTTCAATGAGTGGGAGGCTGGCATCCGTGTACTTTTTTCGGACAAGCATGGTCAGATCGACGTGGCGCGATTCCCCCAGAAACAAAGATCCCGGAGAGCATCGGCCCTTCGGGATCTTGATGTAAACGTCTGCTAACAGTCGGGCTAGTGGCTGCCGCCTCCCGAACCAGCGGCTGCACTTTGCGATTCGTTCTCCGGCTGAACGATCACGCCGTCAAACGGTGTTGCGCCGACAAATCGCCCATTCACCACGCTCACCCGGCGAAGCGGGTAACCCGAATCCGGTCCGCGCTGCCAGGTGCGACCCTTGTCAGAACTCTGGAATACAACCCCGGTCTGCAGGGTGGTCGCCAGCATGCGCTTACTGCCGCTATCGTAGGTGATGGAAGTGATGTCCTTGTCAGGCAAGCCGGTCAGGACATGCTCCCAGGTTGCGCCCGCGTCCGCACTGTGGAATGCACCTTCGCGAGACGCCAGGAAAATTTGCGAGTCGGGCATGACCGTTACGCCGCGAATATTGGTGACGTAGGATGCCAAGCTCTTCGAAGTGAACGTGGCACCTTTATCGCTCGACAGGAATACTTTCGTGCGGGTTGCCGCGACCACGGTCTCCCCGTTCGAACCGATTGAGACGAAATCTTTCTCGCCCTCAACTGGACCGCCGACCCACGCTTTGCCCAGATCTTTGCTGATGTACACGCCGTTCGTGGTCGCTGCCATCCAGCGATCTCCAACGATCTCGACATCATTGACCTTGGCCTCAAGCACCGACCGCGTGATGGTCTTCTTGGCAACCTGAGTTTTCTTGGTGCCCTTCTTTACGGTCGTGTACGAAACTTTCTCAAACACAACGTTGTTGATCGGATGCCACTGGCTGCCATTGCGCTCGAGCAGGAAGGCACCGTGGTTCGTTCCCGCCACCAGGGAGCCGTTGCTGGCCTGCTTCAAGGTGAACACGTCCTTGCCGCCAAGGCCGGAGGCCTTCTGCATCCAATGCTGACCGCTGTCCTTGGAATAGAACACGCCGCCGAACTCGCGATCATTCACGACACCGACATAGATCGTATTGGCGTCCTTCGAGTCCGCCACGATCGAAGTGACGTAGCGGTGAGTGTATCCGTGATTCGACGCGGACCAGGTCGAAGCGCCATTCGTAGAGACCAGAACGCCGCTGCGATCCGTCGCCAACAACACGTGATCCGAATTCCGCGGATCAACCAGTACGTCGTTCACGACAACTTCCGGATTGCTCACACGCTTCCAGGTCTTGCCCAGATCCATCGTTTTCCACAAGCCTTCGGTCGTTCCCGCGTAAACGATGTTGGGATTCGTCGGATCCTGGTGCAGTACGCGTGTCCGGCGAGCCGAGAACGGAATGCCCTGAATCTTGGAGAACTGCTCGCCCGCGGTCATGCTCTTGTAGATGCCCGAGCACGCGCTGGCAAACACATTCGATGGATCGCTGTGATTCACGATGATCGAGAACACGTCGGAGTCATCGATCATGCCCTTGTTGATGTGCTCCCAATTAGCTCCGCCATCCGGCGTCTTCCACGCCAGATGCCATGTTCCCGCATAGACCACATTGGGGTCTTTCGGATCGATTGCAATCGATTCGATGTTCTTGATCTCCGCGTGATTGGCTGGAGACATCCGTTCCCACGAATCACCACCGTCGCGGCTGCGGAAGACTCCATCCAGCGCTCCAGCTACCAGGACGCTCGGATTGGAGGCTGCCATCGCCATCGCGCGAATCGATTTGTTGTGCATGCTGGGCAACGTCTGCCAGTTCCTGCCGCCGTCACGAGTGCGGAAGACGTCGCCGATCTGCTGGCTCTGAACGCTCCACGCCGATACGTAAATCACGTTCGTGTCGTGCGGATTGAAGACGATGTGATCGAGAACGTACTCGTCACCGAGGTGGGCAAAGCGTGACCAATTCTGGCCAGCATCTGCTGAAACAAAAATCGTTCCCGTGCTTGTACCTAACAGAATGCGGTCCGGGTTGTGAGGATCGTACGTGAGGCTGCGGACATCACCGCCGTCCGGGCCCATCGCGGCCCATTGGCCGGCCCATAGTGACGCCGTGCAAATCAACCCAAGCGCCAGTACTATCAATAACTTACCCGACATGGCTCTCGAAATCATGTGTGTTTCGACCCCTGTTGCGAACAGTATATCGTGCGGTTCGAGAGTGACAGTGTATTGGTACCCCTTCAAGTTACCTTAGGGCACCAAAAAAAATAGGCCGGTCGGGGTTCCGACCGGCCTTAATGGCTTGCAGGACCTACTGAGCCTTCTTGGCTTTCTTCTTGGGTGCGGCCGGATGATCCGGAACCGCCTTCACTTGGGTTTCGTCGACCGGCTCGGTACCTGCCGAGTCAAACGTCGCGCCGGCCGGGACAACCCAGTATTCCGCGGTCTTGGTGCCACCGTTACCGGTGCGCGCCTCGATACGGCTCGGGTCGATCGACTGTTTGGCTTCGCCACCCGTCAAGTACGCCTTCGAATTCAGAGCGCGCTCGCCGGCAAGGTTCTTCCTCTTTTCAGTCGGTTCAGCGTTGCCCACGATAACCAGCTTCGCGTCCGCTTCCTGCTGCAGGCGCAGAGCAACGTCATCAAGAATGGCTTTGCAAGTGTTATCCACACGCCACGGCTTCTTCGGGTTCGGGAAGTCGCACTGGCTCAGCTTGCTGGCCTTCGGCGGTGGTGGTGGCGGATTCTCGACAGTGACCTGCGCCGAACTGTTGGCGGTCAGGCCACGCGAATCCGTACAGGTTGCGTTGATTGTGATCGGTCCAGGCGACGCGCCGGTCGTATTCAAAGTAGCGACATTGCCATTACCGGAGACGCTGCCTCCACTTGCCGTCCATCCCGATACCGTTACCGGAACACCATCCGGGCTCGTGCAAGTGCAGGTGACCGTGACCGTCCCACCCGTTTGCAATGATGTTGGACTGGCCGAGCAACTCATCGTCGGTGGATTCTTCGGAGGTTCCTTCACCGTGTAATTCGCGGTGCAGGTGGCATCTCCGTTCTTCTTCGCTTTCGGATCCGTCACGTGAGCCGTGACTGTGTAGCTGCCGCCGGCTACACCCTTTGTGTCGATCGAAGCGGCATTATCTTTGCCATTGACCGTTCCACCATTGCCGCTCCATGCATACGTAAGTGGATGCTTCGGATTGAAGTTGGTCGCGTTGACCGTCGCCGTGACAGGTTCACCCTGCATCACCTCGTTATGATCAACCGAGCACGAGGCGGCCGGAACCAGCGGTGGTGCGCCGCCAAAGTTGAACACAACACCTGTACGCAAACGCGCGCCCTCATAACTCGGACGACGAAGATCGGGCTGGCTCGAGGGAACTTCTTTTGCGAAGTTCTGTTTCGCCCATTGATAGTCAGCCTCGATCAAGCGAACACTGAAGTGCTTTGTAATTGAAAGATCAATACCGCCGCCCAGAATTGCCCCGATACCTGTGCGCGCACCAAAGCTTGCGGTGTTCAGATGATTGGCGCCCAGCAGCGTGTGCACGAATAAATTAATCCCGTCACCGCGCCACGTGAAACGCGGACCGAGAGAATACGTGCTAATGTCATTCCCACTCTTATAATTCCCTCCAAAGTCGCCTTCGAGCGCGAAATTCGGATGAAAGTTATAGCCGAACGCCAATCCGAAACCGTCCGGCATGCTAGGCAACTTGAACGGAATAATGTTGCCGCTCGCATCCGTTCCACCTGGAATATTGCCGCCCGGATTGAGCCACTGATAACCGGCAAAGACGTCCGCCTTGGGAGGAGCTTCCTGCTGCGCAAGCACAGCGCTCGAACATAGAATCAACGATAGCGTCAGAATTAGGCCGAGCCACGTCCTCCGGCCGTATCGTGAAACGCAACAAAGTGACATGTAATCCTCCGGAACTAGACCATCCAATCAAATCACCTAGGGTAACCAAGAAATTGTTTGGGACTGCTTGAGACGACGCCAAAAACGGAGTGTTGTTTGTGACGCAAGATTCTACAGCAACAATGCGCCAAAACGAAGCTTCGCGACCACAATAATCGCCCGCAATGCACCAGCATCTGCACTGGGAAAAACCCTTAAAATCGTCCCTGGTGTCTCAGTTTGACATACAACTTTTAGAATCGACCCGGGGATTCATTTCGACATCGGAACAACTGGCTTTCCCTCTTTCCTGCAGCGTCTGATCATGCACGGCTTGCTAGAGCACGCAAGAAACCTGAATAATGGGCTGGGAGCTTATGAGCCAAGAGAAGGTCTTGATTGTCGAGGACGAGGAAAATGAGCGCACGGGCCTGGCGGAACTGGTTTCTTCTTGGGGTTACCGGGTAGAAACCGCGGCGGACGGCCAGGAGGGATGGGACAAGGTAGGCCGTTGGTCCCCCAGCATTATCGTTACTGACCTCAAAATGCCTCGACTGGGCGGAATGGAACTCCTCGAGCGCCTCGCCGAGAACCAAACCAGCCAAGCCATGGCCGTCATCGTTATGACGGCACAAGGCACTATCGATAGCGCAGTCCGCGCCATGCGGATGGGAGCTTACGACTACATCACCAAGCCCATCGACACCGATCGCCTGCACACGATCCTTGAAAAAGCCGGGGAACTCCTCGGCGCCAAGGTCGAACTCGAAGTCCATCGCCGCAAGTTGCGCGATGCTGGCTCGCTGGGCCAGCTCGTTGGGCCTTCGAAAAAAATGCAGGAGATTTTTCGTTTGATCGAAATGGTGGCTCCCAGCACCGCCTCCGTACTCATCACCGGTGCCAGTGGAACCGGGAAAGAAATGGTAGCGCGCACCATTCATGAGTTGAGCCCGCGGCGAGCGAAGCCGTTTGTTCCCATCAACTGTGCGGCTATTCCCGAAACGCTGATCGAGAGCGAAATCTTTGGCCATGAGAAGGGTGCTTTCACCGGCGCGCTCGAGCGCCGCACCGGCTGTTTCGAGCTCGCCGAGGGAGGCACTCTTCTACTCGACGAAATCGGCGAGATGCCCGTCGGCACACAGGCAAAACTTCTGCGTGTACTCGAAGATCGCAAGCTGCGCCGCCTCGGCAGCAAGGTCGAGACTTCCGTCGACGTTCGCGTGCTGGCAGCTACCAACAAAATTCCGGATGAGGCGGTCGCTCGCGGAGAACTTCGCAACGATCTTTATTACCGACTGAACGTCTTCAACATCCATATGCCCTCGTTGCGCGAGCACAAGGAGGACGTTCCTGAACTGGTACAGACTTTGCTTTCCGAAATGAACAGCAAGCATGGCCGAAAGGTGGCAACGGTCAGCGAAGCAGTGTTGAACCAGTTCAACAATTATTCATGGCCAGGAAACGTTCGCGAGCTTCGAAACACCCTCGAGCGGGCGGTCATCGTTTGTGAAGGGGCTATCGTCGAGACCAAACACTTGCCGCCGGGTTTTGGACAGATTGCCGTCCGGCAGCCTGCCAACGATCCCGACGCGGTTCGTCTCGGCGTGGGCACGACCGTCGGCGAGGCCGAAAAAATGCTGATCCTGAAGACTCTGGAGGCTACCAGCAACAACAAAACCAAGGCTGCGGAAATCCTGGGCATCAGTCTCAAGACCTTGCACAACAAGTTGAAGGAATACGGTAACGCCACCGCCGATGCGATGACAGGAAAGGAGGAATAGACCCGCTCTCTCGTGTTCCCTGCGGAAGGAACCGCCTTCCGGGCACACTTCAATCTTGATCAATGCGCCGCAAAACTAAAATCGTGCTCGCCATCACCTTCCTGGTCGCGGTGATGGTGTCGGCCTTCTCCTACCTTTACGTTTCCCTGCTCGTTCGGAATTGGATCAGCCGCGCGGATGAAAGCGCGAAGATGTTCAATCTCACCGCCGCCTACGTTGCCGCGAATGCTGTTCCAGACCTTGCCAGCACCCGGGTTGATACCGATAACCCGAAGGCGGTTTCCGCTGCGATTGTTGCTTACCTGCGCGAGGATGCCAACCTGAACGACATGATCGACTCGATCGCCGGTAGCAACACGTCTGTCTATGACGCAGGTGTGGTCGACCTCGATAACCGGGCCCTGTTGCACAGCAACTCCCAACTGCTGGGAAAGGTGCTTACGAATCGTCCCGCCTTGGCCGACTTGCAGAATGCCCATCTGCGAGACCAGCTTCGCATGATCTATAGCGCTCCCACCGTCTACGACGTGAGCGCGCCTCTGGACCTCAATCGCCTGCGATTCGGAACGGTGCGAGTCGGAATCTCCACTGTCTTTCTCCGCGAGGAATTAACATCGCGATTGCGGCACGCCCTGGTATTTTCCTGTGCGTCTGTCCTGATATCTCTCTTCCTCGCCGCGTTCATTGCGAACGTGGCTCTTGGTCCCCTCAAAGAAATCAGCCGCAATCTCGACAGCGTATCCGATGGCGCCAGTTCCGAAAGTTTAGCCAGCGACTCCGACCATGATGAATATGGCCTGGTCACGCTGAAGATCGCCAACCTTGGCCGCCAGATGCGGGACGCCAAGGAAATCTTCTCCGCCCTGAAAGACAACGTCGACCAGTTGATGGCGAACCTGCAGGACGGCCTGATGCTGTTCACCAGGGACTTTCACGTCGTGCTGGTCAGCGCGCCGGTAGAAAGATTTCTGGGCCGGCCACGGCGTGAGATGTTGGGCCGTCGCGCCAGTGAAGTATTCTCGAACAACAGCTCTCTGGGAGCTCTGGTATTGGAAAGCTTCGAGCGCCGCCGACCGCTCGCGCAAAGAGAAATGGAATCTGCAAATGGTCGCCGGGTGCAAGTCTCGCTCGACTTCATCCACGATCAGACCACGCAGATCGGCGCTCTTTTGATTATGCGAGATTCTGAATCCGTTCGCCGGTTGGAAGATGAAATCGAGATGTCCCGCCGGATGTCGGCAGGTAGCCGCCTGACACGCGGTGTCGCCCACGAAGTCAAGAATCCCATCAACGCCATCGTTCTCCATTTACATCTTCTGCAAAACAAGTTGCAGCAGACGGATCCCAGCACCCGCCGGCACATGGACATCATTGGCAACGAGATTCACCGCCTGGATCGCGTTGTCCAAATTCTGGTCGATTTCACACGACCTCGCGACCTGAAGTTGGAGGAGACTGACTTAAGGAAATTGCTGGATGAAGTCTCGATGCTCGCTGCGCCCGACGCCGAGCAGCATGGCGTTCGAATCGATCGTTCTATCCCCGACTCCCCTTTGCCCGTCAGGGTAGACTGCGATTTCATCAAACAGGCTGTCCTGAACATCGTACTCAATGGCGTGCAGGCGATGCAGGAGGGCGGCGCCCTCACGATCAGCGCGCGGCGGGAAGAAGGGGTCGCCGTCACAGAAATTCGCGACACCGGCAGTGGCATTCCTAAGGATGTGCAGGAGAAGATTTTCGAACTCTACTTCACCACCAAGAAGGGCGGCAGCGGCATCGGCCTCGCGCAGACTTATCAGATCCTGCAGTGGCATTACGGTTCTATCGATTTCGAATCGATCGAAGGCCAAGGAACCACTTTCCGTCTTCGGATCCCTCTCGTCGAGCCGAGCACTGAGACGATGCCCGAGGTCGTCACACGCACCAGCGCGACTTGAGCCTGCAACTTCCCTGATTTCTGCCCGCTTTTCCTGGTTCTCTCGCTGAGAAACCTACCTATTTCGACAGGTAATTGACCTGAAATCTGGTTGGCAGCCGGGCCGGTCGGGACTAAAATCGAAACGTTGTTGACGATCAGTGCAGCACACAGGAAAAGTATGTATCTGGCCGGCATACTAGGACTGTGCGCGCTACTGCCGATATGCGCTCCTGCATATGCGGGCGGTGGTGCCTCTTTCCTAAGATCCCACACGCAAGCCTCGCAGGCTCCCGCTCAGGCGCCTTCTCCACAAACGAACAGCGGGCAAACACCGAGTGCACAGCCGGATGCAGCCGCAGCTCCTGCGACGACGCAGACCAAGCCCGCGCCGGCCAAGAAGCGGCGTCGCAAAAAACCGGTCTCCACTGACGCCCCGGGCTCTAAGAAGACGGTCGTGCGTCAGGGTGGTACCGGAGATACGACTCCGCAGCTGACGCCCACAATGAACGACGAGGAAGTCTCCAAACAGAAGGAAACGACGAAACAACTTCTCTCCGCTACCGACGTGAACTTACAGAAACTATCTTCACGCCTGCTCTCGAAAGAGGAGCAAGATGCGGTCGCGCAGATTCATGAATTTATGGACCAGGCGAAAACCGCAAATTCAAAGGGCGACCTGGAACGCGCCTCGAAACTCGCCGCGAAAGCCCACTTGCTGTCAGAAGCGCTCGCGAATCCTTAGCGTTCGTGTGGCGCGCACGCCCTTGTGTGCATTCCCCTCCAGTGGCTGTGTATGAACTCGATTTCCCATCTTGCAGCGGAATGGCAGGGGTCTTTGGGAACCGCGAAGCGGCCTAAGAATCCAGCGCATAGCGCAAGCCCTGGGTGTAAGTGGGCATACGATCAAGCCCCGAAGGGGCGAATGATGAGTTCGCACACAGACCCTTCAGGGGCGGTCTTTCCCTTCATTAGCTAGGCATGGCCTACACACGTCTAAACAGGTTGCCTCTTCCAATTCCGTCCGCCGTCACTTCGCTTTCGCGTGCACTGGAGTCTCTACCTTGTCCAGCAAATCCTGTGCCGGTTGTTTCAGCGGACCGTTAATCTTCACCACCTCAACCAGAACATCCTTCGCTTCCGCCTTCCGGTTCAACTTCGCATAGGCGTAGCCAAGGCGATACATCGCGGTCGCGTATGCCGTGTCATCCTGCCCTTTCAATAACGCTGACGCAGACTTGAACTCCGGAATTGCAGCCGCAGTCTTGTCCTGCTTCATGTACGCGTATCCCAACGTCGAGTGCGCAACGCCAGCCGAGAGCTTGCGCGAGCGATCCGCCCCGGGCGCATCGGCCTTCGCCAGCGTGACGACCTTCTGCGCGTACGTGACGGACTTGGCAATGCTGGCAGGCTTCGCTTCTTCCACATAAACGTTCGACAGCATCAGCAAAGCCGGTAAGCTATTTGGATTTGCCTGCAGGCTCTTCTCGCCGAACGCCACCAGTCGCGCGGAATCATTCAACTGTCCCGGTCCGAGCGTATACATCGCATACTGAGAAACCTGCTCCTGATATTGTGAATTCGGAAACGCCGCGCTAAATCGCTCGATGTATGACATACGGGTCTTCGCGTCTTTTTCATCCGCGATCGCATTGAAGCCCACGCCCTCCATGAAGTCGTGCCCCGCCTTCGCCGCTTCCTTGTCGGCGGCAGTTCGGGTTGCAAAGTCCTGATCGCTCGTTCCTTCTGGCTTTGGTTCCTTGCCGATTCCCTCGTAGATCTCACCGCCCTTCTCAGCGTAGTCCATGATCTTCGCATCGTTCTTCAACTGCTGGGCGATGCCGGCCTGGCTCACCAGGATATCGAGATTGTGTGGCGAACCCACCAGCGCCTTGTCTCCATACTCGAGCGCTTTGGCAAGATCTCCCGCCGTCTGGTAAGCCTGCGAGATTTGCCAGTTCCCGAAGGCAACCGCTGCGGGATTCGCAGAAAATTTCTGCACGAAGTCCTGATAGAGCGCCAACTTTTTTTGCGCATCTGATTCCTTCGAGATTTCCTGCAACGCCTGATCCTCGGGAGTGCCCGCCGGGATCACGATCCTATCGATCTGAGCGGCAGCTAAACCGGAAAGAACAAACAAAACCAGCGCCAGCGACCAGTGTTTGGGATTCATTCGGCCACCTCCACTCGTGGAGAGAAAACTCCAACTGTTAATCAAACGGCGCCATGCTAGCGCTGAACTCCCGGTCAGACAAGGGAAACAATCACGAGGATTCGTGCCCCTTCCGTCCCGGCGCTGCCGGCGATCATTCGAACCTTGGCCGAAATTGGCGCTGCCGGCTTTTTCCTTTAGAGTGAATGGATGCGCGCCATTTTGCAGAAACGGGCGCTTCGGTTCGTTTTGCTGGCCAATGTCGTTTCGATGCTGGGTAGCGGGATGAATTCGGCCGCCGTGGCCTGGCACATCCTCCAAGCCACCCATTCTGAGCTGGCCTTGAGTACGCTGGCCGTCTTGCAGACGCTTCCCGCTATGCTGATGCTTCCCTTCACTGGCGTCATTATCGATCG
>Ga0210409_10004847_pt1 | contig 14318 bp, 5 predicted proteins | sample IncBWH17MmetaG_FD_161649 | JGI IMG/M metagenome (GOLD analysis project Ga0210409, IMG submission 161649) | Forest soil microbial communities from Barre Woods Harvard Forest LTER site, Petersham, Massachusetts, United States - Inc-BW-H-17-M | ecosystem: Environmental > Terrestrial > Soil >... | reverse complement strand
GTGGTCGTAACGTCCGCGCCTACGGCCTCCGTATCGACCACCGGAGTTACTACCGAAACTGTAGCCGGTACCGCCTATCCCGGCGTGACTTACGATGCAGAGATTCCCCTGGCCTTCGGTGAAATCGACTCAGTGCAGAACAATGCTGTGAGTGCCGCGGTGAGCACAGCTGGATTCAGCGAGACCATGGTGTGGTCGGGACAGCCCGGCGGATGCGGCAATCCCGCTTCGGCGACGTACCATCAGTGCTATCCGCCGGCGGTGAATTACACGCCGTTGTACTACACGATCAACGGAGTCGCGTTCAACAAGACCAATGCTTCGGCGTCGTTGTTCTCCACGTTACCCAACTTCACGCTCCCGAACACAGCCACGTTTACCGGGAAAATCCTAGTCCGGCTGGTGAATGCCGGCTTACGCATGCACGTGCCATCGATGGTGGGGGAGCAAACTTCACAAACGGTTGGCGGAGCGACGTCGGTTTTGAGCGGATTTTCGATCATCGCCGAAGATGGCAACATAGCACCCGGCGCTCCAAAGGTGCAGAGCGATGTATTTATGGCAGCCGGTAAGACCTACGACGTGATGATCAATGCCCCTGCGGCCTGTACCCCGGTGTCACCGTCGACAACCTGCACGATGCCGGCCCTTCCGATCTACGACCGTGAGTTGAGTCTCTCGGGCAACGCGATCGCGCGCGAGGCGGGTATGCTCGCCTACATTGGCATAAATGGCGCCGTACTTCCGGCTTCTACGGCTCTCACGGGAGCAACTGCCGTAAATGATCTCTACAACTCCCTGGTGCCGGGACAGACCTTCGCGGTATCGGATCCATCCAAAGGCGTGATCGCCAATGACACTAACGTCTACGGTGTTCAACTCCTGACAGCGCCGACCAACGGCACAGTAAACCTGAATGCGAACGGTACATTCACTTACGTTCCGACCGGGACAGCGACTTCCGACTCCTTTGCCTACTGCGCGAACGGTTCTGTCACCGCAGCCGTGTGCTCATCCGGTGTAACGGCCACTGTCACCCTCGGCCCCGCGACGATGGAAGCAGCGAGTGGCATCACGGTCCCCAACAGTTCCTTCACTTCCAACATCGCCACGTATCTTGCCATCAAGACGCCGGGAATACTGACCGGCGCGAAAGACGGAGCAGGCTATCCGCTTACGGTGGCCCCTTCGACTGTCACAGCGAATGGCGGTCTCATCGTTCAGGCGGATGCGAACGGTGCGTTTACCGCGACGGCGCCTGGAGCCGGGACCTACATGTTCACCTTCCAGGCTCAGAACTCGCAAGGAACGCTCAGCGCACCCGCGACCGTGACGGTTATCTTCCCAACCCCAAGTAATCTGCAGGTAACAGTTATGGACGGGAATGACCATACAACGCAGATCACGGACTATCGTTGGATTATTGAAGAAGACAGAACTTTCTATATCAATCCCGCCACCACAACCAACACCGGAGCGAACATAGTTCCGACCCTCGGGGTCAACTTCCATACCAGCTACATGCCCTTCGTGGCGCAAGGATGCACGGGAGCGCAATCCTGCGAAGGGGGCCAGACTGTAATCAATCCAGCGACCGGCGCGCACGGTCCCGCAGTGTGCGATGTGGGGAATGGCGTGTGCCGATCCGACACCGCCGGAAGTGGATTCACCCATGTCAATCCAAGTCAAGTTGCCTTGGATCCGACCAAGCGCTACTACATCTCGGTCCTGCCCGGCGATGCGGCTGACCCTTTCTATTCCAACTCCACGAATGGGGTTCCCGGCGTAGGTCACGGGATGGGTGGCGCTCCGATCGCTTCTGCGCAGACATCCGTCACTGTCCTAACACAGCCTTCGCCATATCCACCGGCGAAACTGTCGGTCTTTGTGTTTGAGGATGACTTCCCGCTCAACGGTGAACAGGATAGCGGCGGTGGAATTGACATCTTGTCGCCCCAAGAGCCCGGTCTGGGAGGGTTCCAGATCCACCTCTGGGACGCGATGGGCGGCAACGGTGACTTTACCGGACAGATGACGTACGACATGTTCAACCAGCCCCTGTCCAACAGCCTCGCCGGAACCATCGATCCGATCAGCGGACTCGATGCCTGCCCGATCTCGGTGAATCCGAGGCAAGGCGTAAATGATCCGACACAAACCGGCATCACGGGCATGATCGTGACCTGCCCAAAATACGAAATGGATGGCAAGACCCTGTCCCCACTAGCAGGTCAAGCCGTCGTGGCTAACCTGATGCCGGGACGATTCGGCGTGATTGCTACCCCGGGAGCCGACCGAATTGCCAGAGGGGAGGAGTGGCTTCAGACCAACACGCTGGACGGACAGAAGGCCCACGATTCCTTCGTCCGCATCGGCGAGCCTAGTTACTTCCAGGAGTACGGGCCAGCGGGCTACCACGTCAGCATCGGTTTTGCTAACCCGGCCATCATCAATGCTCGCCATCAATTCGTTTGCAACGGCACCGACGCGAACATCACCGGCAAGAACTGTGTCAATACGATCAAAGGCAGAGTCGTCGGTGAGCGGCTAAGCCGGACACCGGATGAGAGACTCTACCCAAGCGGCTCGCACGATGCTTTCTATTGGACGCAGTGCTATGTGAGCTTTGGCGACCCCGACGGCGAAGACTTCGCGTTCACCAAGTGCGACGCCAATGGGAATTTCACTCTATCGGGGCTTCCCGACGGTGATTGGAGAATCACCACATTTGACCAGTGGAATGATCAACTGGTGGATGGCCTTTCGACGCCCGTCAGACTCGATCACACCAATCCTAACTCCGGCAACATCGGGGATATCGCCGCTACGCAATGGCAGACGAACCTCTATACCCGAACGTTCGTGGATGACAACAAGGATGGCATCTCCCAGGCTACCGAGGCGGGACTTGGTTTCCTCAACGTTGCTGTGCGGCTACGGGATGGCAGCCTGGAAAACCTCCTCGTCACCGACTTCACGGGCACCGCTAATTTTAACGAGACCTTTCCGCTGTTCAGTTGGTACACAGTTGAGACCGATACAACCCGTTATAAGAACACCGGCACTCACGCTGTTTACGATGTTGGCGGACCCGCCGACGGCACACTAACAACCTGTGGGGGTACTCTCGCAGGTACGGGCTATCCGCCCTGTGGAAATTCCGCTATCGGAAAATATTTGGCGAACACCGTTGAGATGGTCTCTGTCCCGACCAACCTCCGCGTACCGGGCGCGGTGTATTGCGCCACTGCAGACTGCACCGGCAAGTCGATCTTGAATGGTCCGAGCACGAGTGATCCGCCCAGCGTTTGCACAACCTCCAATGGGGCTACCACCTGCTCGACCAAACTGTCCTCCGGCCGGCTCGATCCGCCGTGGGTGGGAGTGGAGGGCTGGCAAGGTTTCCCCGGCCAGAATAGCTTCCTCGAATTTGGCAAGGAACCCTACGCCCCCGGCGAGAACGGCGGCATCAAGGGCCACGTCATCTACGCTTCTACCCGGCCGTTTGACGACCCGCAAATGCTGGTGCAGACGCAATGGGAGCCTCTGGTTCCACACGTCACCATCAATCTTTATAAGGAGGGCTTTGCAGCAGACGGAGTGACCTCAACCCGCACCCTGGTCGACACTACCCAGACCAGCAGTTTTGACGATTGGGCACAGGGCTTCCACCTCGCCGCAGATGGCGTGACGAAGATCCCCAATATGAATTGCCCGGGCCAAGGCGCGGCAACTGGTGCAGACGCCGATCTGTTCTTCTTCTCGCTGTTCAACCAGCCGAACTATCTGGACTTCTACAATTCGCAACACGGTGGGAGCGCGTATACGCCGTTGCCGGGCAACTCCCAGTTCAAGTGCTATGACGGCATGCACAACTGGAATCAACTCCAGCCGGCGCCCTACGATGGCATGTACCAGTTCCCCAGCGTGACGTCGACGGATCCATCCACTGGAAAGCCGAACGGCACGAAGTGCACGATCTGTTCGCCAAACACTGCTGTGGCTTCAACGGATCTCTACTATGGCCTGCCCATGCTTCCCACCGGCAAGTACGTGGTGGAAGTGGTCGTGCCTCCGGGCTTTGAATTGGTAAAGGAGGAGGACAAGAACATCCTGATCGGCGACAACTTCATTGCGCCGGCTACACAGCAATTCGGCGGTCTGGGCAACATCTTCATTATTCCGGACCAGGCCTCGGTCGCTTCTTCTCAGCAATATGCCGGCCCTGGCTACAACGCCAACAATGCGCAGAACCCAACGCAGAGCTTCGGGGCCACACCGGAAAACGGTATCGTACCCGGGTTTGTCCCTGAGCCGATATGGCCGTGTGTCGGTGAAGCGCGCATCGTCCCCGACTACATCAGCCTCTACCCGCAATCCAAGCAGGTAGCACCCTTCGCTGGAGCGACGCGCAACCTGTGCGATCGCAAGGAAGTCACCCTTGGTGACCAGATGGGAGCGATCGCCAAGTTCTTCGTCTACACTTCGACCCACATCGCCTCCAAATTCACCGGCGGGATCACGGACGATTACACGTCGGAATTCGATCCGTTTTCTCCGACATTCGGCGAGAAGTTTTCACCGCCCGACCTGCCGGTATCGATCAAAGATTGGACCGGAAATGAAGTCTCGCGCGTGTACGCGGACCACTGGGGTTCCTACGATGGGATGACCTACTCGACCTGGGAAGTCAACCCGCCCAACCCGACCGGTTATTCGCCCACCATGATGGTCTTTTGCATGAACGACCGGGGCACGGGAACAACCCCGGATCCCTTGTTCAACCCGCAATACAGCCAGTTCTGCTATGAACTGCCGTTCATGCCCGGAACAACCCAGTACTTGGATACGCCGGTTGTACCGACGGCCGCTTTTGCAGGCGCCGGATACAACAACGTCGACTGCGCCTACCCCGATGCCACACCGGCGATCGGGGAAGTGGACGGCGATGGAATCGGACCGTGGGTAAGCGCGGCGGGCAACACTCTCACGATCACTGCGTTAGGAGACCAGACTGTGCCCAACTACGGCTACTCTGGCCCCTCGGCCACAACGGCACCTTTTAATGCTAAGACCATTACGCGCCACTATGGCTTTGGCGGCACGCAGGGAACGGTAACCGTCGGTGGAGTGGCTGCGACCGTTACAAGCTGGAGTGACACACAGATCAAGGTGACTGCACCCTCGACTGTGCCTCCGTGCAGCATCCAGCAACAAGCGCAATACGGAGGTTCAAACGCGCAGTGCGGTCAACTGGTGATAGTGGCAGCGAACGGGAAGCAATCGATCGACAGTGTTACCGTTACCATCGGCGGCAAAAGTCCTTCCCACGTCCTCCCCACTGGAAGCATTCAAGGCGCGATGGATGCCGCCGCTCCGGGCGACCTGATCATCGTTAATCCTGGCACCTATAGCGAACTGCTGATCATGTGGAAGCCGGTCCGTTTGCAAGGTGTCGGCGCCGCCTCCACTATCGTTGACGCAAATCCTCATCCGGCAGGCAAGCTGGATCCGTGGCGTGCGAAGGTCAATTGTCTGTTTGGACTGGCGCTCAATGGTCAACCTTATAGCACCCCGGGAAATCTCGTTCCTAACCCAATGCCGGGTCTACCTCCCCAGCCGCTGAATCCTTTTGATCCGACCGGTACGATGACGTGCGGAGGCTGGACTGCCTTCACCGGATCGCCCAACAATCCGCAGGTGGATCGATTGCCATTGGAGTCTCTGGTCGGCTGGGACACCACAGTCAATGGCAACCTGGCAGAGCTGTTGCAGGAGCCGTCACTGATGGGAGCGTACGAAGGAGCGGGCATCACGGTTCTGGGAAAAGGTGTGCGCTATCCACCTGGAGTGGATGTATTCGGCGCCTGTAACTGCGATACGGCCGCAGGATCCTTCACTCCGCACGAGGGCCAGATGCCTGTACCCACCGTGGAACTAACCACGGCAGATTGCAGTACTTCGCCCACGGATCCGACCAATCCTTTTCCGAGCAACTTCCAATGCAACCCGTCGCGCATCGACGGCCTTTCGATAACCAACAGCTCACAGGGCGGTGGCGGCATCTTCATACACGCCTGGGGGCATAACCTGGAAATCGCAAACAATCGAATCTACAACAATGCGGGAACCATGTCCGGAGCCATCACTGTCGGCCAAAGCGAATCTCCCGACGCGCTGCTCGCTGGTAACGGTGGTGATCCGATCGGATACAACGGAGGCACACTGGCAGGGTTCGATCAGCAGCCGTGGACTTGCGTGCCTGGGGCTGTCATCAAAACCTCCAGTACTCCATTTGGTTATGACCAGGTGGTCATGCCGCCGGGCTTCATCTTTAACCAGCAGCTGCCATACTGCTACAACCTGAACGTGAACGTGCATAACAACGCGGTCACGGGGAACTCCTCCCTGGGGGACGAAGCGTTTTCATCGACACCGGCCGGCGCTGGCGGTGTCACTATTTGCACGGGTGCCGACTACTACAAGTTCAACAACAACTGGATATGCGGGAACCTGAGCACGGGGGACGGCGGCGGCATCGCTCAACTCGGATTCAGCTATAACGGCGACATCGAGCACAACGCGATCCTGTTCAACCAGAGTACCAACCCGACCATTCCCACGAACGGCGGGGGGATCATCATCATGACGACGGCTCCGGATGGCTCTACCGCGGCCCAACCGGAATGTGGCAGCGTAACCGACGTGGATTGTGCTCCCGGGTTAGGCGACGGCACGGGTCCCGGATTGGTGATCAATGCCAACTTGATCATGGGCAACGCCGCGGAAAGCGGCAGCGGCGGCGGTCTGCGCTTCCAGGGCGTCAACGGAACCGAGGTGGTGAACTTCCCGACAAGCCCGGCGCAATGGTATTCGGCGACCGTCACCAACAACATTATCGCTGACAACGTTGCCGGATGGGATGGCGCTGGAATCTCGCTGCAGGATGCGCTCAAAGTAGACATCGTCAACAACACAATTGTTTCCAACTCGACTACTGCTTCGGCGGGAATCCTCTTCAATACGATTGGAGCTCCACTGGCCAGCTCCTCTGGTCCCACTTGCAGCGCAAATTGTGGCACTACCTCAGCGCCTCAAGTGTCTGGGCTGGTGAGCATCCAGAACAGCACGGTCTTGACGTCCAAACTGCCCGCAACCATCACCTGTCCCGCGGGCCATTTCTCAACTGCCGGTGGGGGCAGCGCCACCAATGGATCCTGCCGGCTCGTCTCGTACCCGCGTCTGGCCAACGATATATTCTGGCAAAACAGCGCTTACTACATCGGCGTAGGCGCGCTCAGCGCGCAATACCAGCAAAACGTGGTTTCGCTGTTCAACGCCTTCTCCACTACGCTTGCACCCACCCAGCCGCAAACCGGCTCAAGTACTGCCCACGGAACTGGCTTTACCATTACAGGAGGCACCGGCGCCTGCATGACCGCCAGCTATTGGGACATCGGCGTGCGTGGTGACACCGGCCCGACCAACCATGCTTCTGGGACCACACTCAATCCGACTTGGTCGGTGCTAACGAGCACACAAGGCTACGCTGCAAGCAACACCGCAGCAGACCCCAACTTTGTGAGCCAATATTGCGACGGTGCGCGGACTCCACCGGAATTCGCGGCGTCCGGCTGGTCGGTGCCGCCCGGCATTGCTGACGCGACTGTTCCCAACCCCGTCTTCAACCTGACTCCCGTGGCGACGGTGGACGAAGGCAACAACTGGGTCAATATGCGCTGGGGCCCGCTGTCGATGGTGAATCCGGTTACCAACAACATTCTTGGAAACTACGCTTTGGCATCAAGCTCGCCGGCTATCGATCATGTCCCGGTGGGACAGTTACCGCCGCGCGCCACCACGGACTACTTCGGAAATCCGCGGCCCGATCCCAGTAATCCAAATGCCTTTGACGTCGGCGCGGTGGAGTTCCAAGGCCCTGCGCCTACCGTGAGCCTGACGGGCATTAGTGTCTCTAGTGGCCAGCCTGGCACCTCCGTAAACGTAACCTTCACCGGGACGAACCTGGGCGATGCCACCTCAGTGAACGCGCCCTTGCAACCGAACATCTCGGTGACCAACTTCGCCGTGGTGAATAACACGACGGTTACAGCGACGCTCAACCTTGGTTGTGCGACGGTGCTTGGCACCCATATTCTCACCGTCACCACTCCGCTCGGAACACCTTCGGTGACCTTCACCGTAACGGCGCCGGTCCCGACGCTAACCCTGATCAGTCCACTGACTGGCACGCAGGGTACCTTCGTTCCAGTGACTCTAACCGGCAGCGGGCTGACGTGCGCGAGTTCGGTCAGCGGGTTTGGATCCCTCATCAGCGTAGGCCCACTCGCGGTGTCCAATGGCGGCGCTACACTGACGACGACGTTCACCATCGGGGCGACCGCGCCTGCCGGGCCAAGAAACGTCAGCGTCATCACACCGGGAGGAACTACTAGTCCGGTCGTGTTCACGGTGCTGGGTCCGGCTCTTACTTTATCTCCGACATCGCTGAGCTTTGGTAATCAGCCAGACCGTACCATCAGCACGTCTCAGCCGGTGACACTCACTAACGCGGGCACCTTGCCGCTAACGATAAACGGCATATCGCTCACTGGCCTTAACCGAATGACGTTTACACAAACCAATAACTGCCCGCTCAGCCCGATCACCCTTGTCATGGGAGCAAGCTGCACCATCAACGTGCGCTTTGCCCCGGGCTTGAACGGATCGTCGGCCGTGGCAGGTGCGAAAAGTGCAAATCTGAGCGTCGCCGCCTCGGGCGCTGCAACTCAAACAGTTGCGCTAACCGGCACAACCACTGTGGCGAGCGTGAGTTTCTCCGCGATGGTCCCCTCGCTATTTAATGGGGCGACGACGGCTCACAGCGGAACCATCACGCTTACGAATAACGCCACCTCGACGAACCCCGGTGCACTGACGCTGACTGCGACACCCACGGTCACAGTAACGACTGCTGGTCCGGCGGGGAGCGGCTTCAGTGTCACCGGCGGGACTTGTGTGCCGGGCTTCACGGTCCCCGTTGGTGGCGCGTGCACGATTGTCGTGATGTACAACCCTAACGGCAGTGCCTCGACGACCGCCACGGCGCATGTCACTGTCAATGACACTGGGGCTGTTGCTCCCAGCCAGAACAGCTTGAGCTTCAACGCGAACTAGTGCCTTGTTGGCAACTTAAGCCGTGCCAGGCAATTCTGGGCCTTCGAGGCTGAACGACAGGAAGGGGCCGCTTCTTAGCTGATCGAGGACAAGGTCGAGTAGAGCCGAGGGATGCCAACCGTAACAAGCTGGGCAGTGCTGTCGTATAGCAACGCTTCGGAAGGGGTATTGTACGACGGCATCCTCAACCACCAGTCGCTTGGGTGGCCAGTGTAGTTCATCGAGATTTCGATTCGACGCACCAGCCGTAGGAGATCTGAACCGGTAACTTGTATCCCTGGACTGTGGGTCCCGCAATCTCCAGCACGAGGTGGAAGGATCATTGCAAGCTTCGAAGTCAAATCCGCAGACGTCTCGCTCCATGGGTGGTAGCGGAAGATTCATAGCCTCGCCACCGATATTGGGCTTTCTTGTAGTGGACGCTTCTCTGAAACCTGTCTTTGCCAATGGGGAGGCGATTACAATTTTGGCCTATCCGGGGCCGTCGTCGCAGAGCCTCGCTGACCTTTTCCACAAGAAGGTCGGACCTTCTATTGTCGATACTCAGGACTCTCCGACAAACGAAATCGTACCTCACTCCATTATAAGATTGAGATCCGGACGCCGGACGTATTACTGCCGGCTGTTTCCTCTGAACAGCAATGGCAAAGGTTCCAAGGGCGCCGCGACCCTGTTTGTGTTGGAGCGAGGCATGTCTGGACCCCTTGCGCTGTCCCAGGTCTCTCAGCACTTCAATCTTACCCATCGAGAGCATCAAGCCGTTGCTCTGTTGCTGCAGGGATTCAGTAACAAGGAAATCGCGGAAAGCATGGGGATCAGCACGAACACGGTTAAGGCCTTTCTGCATATGGCTACGCTCAGGATGGGAGTCTCCAGTCGCTCTGGAATCGTGATCAAGATCCTGGGCCTGCTCTTGTCATGCAGCAACGCAGAACAAATCCATCACTGGCGATTTGGGGAAGATTTATCTGGAGGTCAAATTGTGATGGATAAATAACTGAGATCGTCCGCTCACGCTGTTGATCCGGATCGGCCAGAGGTACCCTGATCTTGTGGAATAACTGACATCGCTGTTTTCTGCGGACTGGCATCCCCTTTTTTCGATTCCGTGTGAATCTCAGCACCAAGATCGAGCGAAGTCTCCCGACTCTCTACTCTTCTTATAGGCCTCAGATTGAATCTGACGTTCCTACCCAAGGTTTGTATTCGATCGAGATCCGTATTCCGGAGTCAGGGTCGTGTTCGCATCGATAGAGCGAAAAAAAAGCGGCTCTTTTCTTTGGTCGCATCCGCTCGCGGCAAAAGCGCTGTCCCGCGGCAATTTAAAACCAGCCTTAGTTTTCCACAAGGCTATTCCTTGTTGCCATCAGCTCCAGGCGTAGAATACGTCGATCCTCTGAGTCAGGAGCCGCGCTATGGCAGATCCAGCCCCTGTCCTCCGGCGTGAAGTGGACGCTCTCATCCAAACGCAGATAACGATTCTCACCCAGGCAAGACCCCTAACAGAGTTGGAATTAGCGGACTGTCGCGCGCGATCGGAGAAGATCCGCGCGCTCTTCAAAGCGATGGGCTTAAGCAAACCTTTGGCTGAAGAACCGGTTCGCAAACGCAAGATTGCCTACCCCTACTCTTCGGTCTGAATCTCGCGGCACAGGACCCTGGAGTTGGGCGTTGCGTTTAACCGCGTAGATGGACCATCTCACCCAAGCCGGGGATGGTTCTCGCGCAACTGCGATCGCAGGCGAGTAGTCGATACCAAAGTCCAATTGTTTCGTTTTTGGTTCACCGTTCTGATTGTTTCGCTTTTGGTTCCTGTTCTGATCGCTTCATCGTTCCAACGATCGGGAGTTGTGCCTGCAGGTACGGACCGAGACGGCAGCCGTATTGAACCTGGACAATCTCGCCCAGCCAGCAATAGAAGCACGATCTAGAATCACGTGACGGCTACTCGAATGTTACCAAGGAGATTGAGACCATGATCCGCGCTTATCGTCATGCTTGGTCACGATGGAAACTCGGACGTGGTGCTACAAACGCCAGATCATGGTCGGCCGCAGAGACCATGGTCGTCCCGCTCGTCAACGCCGAGTATCTCCACGAACGACTGCCGAACAGCGAGCTTCACCTGGTCGACTCCGGCCACTTTGTGTGGGAGGATGCCGCCGACGAATATGCTGCGCTCGTGAATGCTTGGTGGGCCGGCGGTTACAAGACATGCGGGAAGTCCACCGGGCAGGGAGCAGCGTGACGCTCCCAACTCGGCAAAGTCGCCAGCGAAACATTCCGCAGTGGGTCAGTGCAGTCTTTTTGCAGAGTTCGTCCGACGAAGAGGAGGTTTTTGTGGATCGTATACGAGCCTCACTGCGTCTTTTATGCGCAAAAGCCTTGATATGCGGGGCAGTGATGTGTCATGCGCAATCGTATTCGACTTCTGGCTCGGGTAGCTCGGGTCAAAGTATTCCTGCGGGATCGGGAGCGAATCCGTTTGCTGGCAGCGTGCCGACAAAACTCGTTGCCGAACGCATGCCGCTGTCCTTGCAAGATGCCATTAACCTGGGGCTAAAGCACAATCTCGGATTGCTACTTTCGCATGCTGACACTCGCGCCGCTCGCGGGCAGCGCTGGCAGGAACTCAGCGCTTTGCTGCCACATGTCACTGCGGCTCCTTACCTGGCGGAATCGAAGGTCAACCTCGCTCAGGTCGGATTGGGTAACGCTGCTGCGAATGTTTTCCACATTTCTCCGGCGGTCGGGCCCTTTTCTTACTTTGATGCACGGGCAAGTGTGACCCAGACACTATTCGACTGGAAATCCATCAGTTCGGCTCGCGCGGCCGGCGCGAGTGTCAAGTCCGCTGACTACACAGCACTGGATGCCAACGACCTTGTGGTTCTTGCGGTCGGGTACGTTTACTTTCAGGCTGTTGCTGACGAAGCCCGGATTGCAACTGATGAGGCTCAGGTCCAGACTGCACAGACACTCTTTGATCAGGCAACGGACCAAGTTAACGCGGGCACGGCAGCCGACATTGATGCACTCCGAAGCAAAGTCGAACTCCAGACGCGACAGCAACAGCTCATCGAGGCAAAGAACGACTTTGCCATTCAGAAAATCGCCGTGGCGCGAGTCATCGGGCTGGCGCCCAGCCAGGAGTTTGATCTCACCGACAAGTCGCTTTACTCGCCGCCGGAAAACATGACGGTGAACGATGTTCTAAGTCATGCTTATGCATCGCGCTCCGATCACCGAGCCGCTATGGCTGAGTTACGGGCGGCGGAATTGTCGCGAAAGGCAGCCGTCGCGGGTTACTTCCCATCGCTTTCTTTCGGTGCGGATTACGGAACTGGTGGCGCTCATCCCTCCGACGCGACCCGGGTGTACGACGTGCGCGGGACGCTTTCGATTCCGATTTTCACCGGTAACCGCGTCCATGGTGATATTCAGCAAGCCGATGCGCAGCTCGAACAGGCCCAGGAGCGCCTCGACAACTTGCGGGCGCAAATCGAGGCCGATGTGCGCACAGCGGTGCTCAACCTGCAATCTTCCGCGGAGCAGGTGAAGGTCGCGCGCAGCAACATCGACTTGGCCGATCAAACCTTGATGCAATCGCAGGACCGCTTCACCGCGGGCGTTACGGACACAGTAGAGGTCGTCCAATCGCAAGAGGCGGTCGCCAGCGCACATGAACAATACATTTCCAGTCTGTACAAGTATAACTTCGCGAAAATTTCCCTTATCCGTGCCCAAGGTGCTGGCGTGCAAGGCGTTAAACAATACTTGCCAGGAAAATAAACATGGCGGACGAAAACGCATCTCCTTCACATCCTGAGGCTGGGGCTTCGGTGTATTCAGAACTTCCGCCGGAGAAAAAGTATTCACCTGCGGAACACCGTAAGCGTCGCAGAAATCTCATCATTCTGATCGTCGCGGTGGTGGTAGTCGTCGCAGGCCTGCTCTTGTGGCGTTACTTGAGCAGCTATGAATCGACGGACGACGCACAGGCAGATGTGCATCTCTATCCAGTCAGCTCGCGTGTCTCCGGTTATGTGATTCGCGTCAACCCCAATGACAATCAATGGGTCACCAAGGGTGACGTCCTGGTCGAAATTGATCCGACCGACTATCAGGTTGCGCTGGCGCAGGCGCAGGCAAATTTGACGAACGCAGAAGCGACAGCCCGATCTCTGAACATCACCGTACCCATTACGTCCGTGAACACGGCGAGCCAGTTGCAGTTCACCGCTTCCGGGATCGAGGATGCGCGTGCTGCAATCAGCGCCGCCGAGAAGCAACTTGCCGCCGCGCATCAACAGGTGGAAGCTGCACAGGCGAACGATGTAAAGGCCCAGGACGATCTTCGCCGATATAAATTGCTCGTCGATAAGCGCGAAGTGTCCCCGCAGATTTATGATCAGGCGCTGGCCTCCGCTAAATCCAGCACCGCTAACGTCGCGGCCGCCCAGGCCAGTGAATCTGCGGCACAGCAGTTCGTTCAACAAGCCCAGAGCCGGTTAACGCAAGCCACCGCCAATCACACGTACGCACAAACGGGCCCTCAACAGGTGTCGTCCACCAAGGCGCGGGTGCAGGCCGCAATTGCCGATGTTCAGCAAAAGCGAGCCCAGGTACAGCAGGCGGAATTGAACCTGCAATACACAAAGATCATTGCTCCGGTCAGCGGAGAGGTAAGCAAGACTGTTGTCGTTGGATGGAATGTTGAACCAGGGCAGCAACTACTCACTGTTGTTCCTCTCGACGAAGTCTGGGTCACGGCCAATTTCAAAGAAACACAACTCAAGCAGATGCAGGTCGGCCAGAAAGCTGACATTCACGTGGATTCGAGCGGCACGACTTTGCGCGGCCATGTGGACAGTATTGCCGGCGCGACTGGGCCGCTGTTCAGCTTGCTTCCGCCTGAAAATGCTACCGGCAATTACGTAAAGATTGTGCAGCGAGTGCCCGTAAAAATTGTTCTGGAGCCCGGGGAAAATCGAGACCGAAGGCTTCGACCAGGCATGAACGTTGTTCCGGACGTATACCTCAGATGACCACCGCTGCGCTCACACTCGACCCGGACATCTGGCGGCCACGGTATAACCCTTGGCTGGTCGCCGTCGTCGTCGCGCTTGCCGCGTTCGTGG
>Ga0210409_10004846_pt1 | contig 14319 bp, 15 predicted proteins | sample IncBWH17MmetaG_FD_161649 | JGI IMG/M metagenome (GOLD analysis project Ga0210409, IMG submission 161649) | Forest soil microbial communities from Barre Woods Harvard Forest LTER site, Petersham, Massachusetts, United States - Inc-BW-H-17-M | ecosystem: Environmental > Terrestrial > Soil >... | reverse complement strand
CCTGACCCGGGAACAAATCGCGTTCATGATTTTGCGCGCATGACCGGGGTAAGACTTTCGAATCGCCACGATCATTAGGTTGTGGAAGATGCCTTCGGCGGGCATGGCCACATCCACGATTTCCGGATACTGCATTTTCATGACGGGAAGGAAGATGCGCTCGACGGCATACCCCATGTAGAAATCTTCCTGCGGCGGCGGGCCCACCACGGTAGTCAGGTAGATCGGATCTTTGCGGTGGGTGACGCACTCGACATGAAAAACTGGGTATTCCCCTTCCAACGAATAGAAACCCGTGTGATCGCCGAAGGGTCCTTCGGTGCGCATCTCTTTCAAACTAACGTATCCTTCGAGAACGATCTCTGCGTTTGCTGGCACTTCAAGGTCGTTTGTCTCACAGGGAACCATCTCCACGGGTTCGCGGCGAAGAAAGCCGGCAAACATCATTTCATCCAGGTCAGGCGGAATCGGCAGCATTCCGGAGAGGACTGTGGCCGGATCGGAGCCAATCGCCACGGATACGGGAATTCGCCCTTCCGGATTTGCGGCACGGGCGCGACGAAAATGCTCCGCCCCATGTTTTTGCGTCTGCCAGTGCATACCGGTGGTGCGTTCGTCGTAGACCTGCATCCTGTACATGCCGACATTGCGTTTGCCGGTTTCCGGATTCTTTGTAAACACCAGGGGGAAAGTGATAAAGCGTCCGCCATCCTGTGGCCAACACTTCAGGATGGGGAAATCAAAAAGGTTGACGTCACTTCCCTGCTCAATGACTTCTTTGCAGGCGCCGGATTTCACGCTCTTAGGAAAGAATGAGCCTAATTCGGCCAGCTTTGGCAGCAGCTTGATTTTGTCAAACAACCCCTGCGGCGATTCCATTTTCAAGAATCCCTGGATGCGCTCGGCGATTTCCGTCAGGTCATTCACCTCAAACGCAAGCGCCATGCGGCGGACGCTACCGAACGCATTGATCAGTAAGGGGACCCTCGAGCCCTTGGGTTTTTCGAACAGCAGCGCAGGTCCGACGCTCTGTGGCGCGCGGCCCGGGTCTCGAGCCACGCGCTGCGTGACTTCCGCGATCTCCAGAATCGGGTCCACTTCTGCACGAATCCACTTTATCTCGCCTTCTTTTTCGAGCTTCTTCACAAACTCCCGCAAATCCTGATACGCCACGCTTCCCTCCCCGCAGCCACGCTTGGTCCCTGGAGCCGAACTGTAACACGATCTTTCATAACCGGAAGTCGCAGCAAAGCATCCAAGACCTGCGCCACTGAAGAATCAAGATGCCTATAGAAGGAAAGCCCTATGCCAAAGATGAAAATCGCCATCGTAACCAAGCCCGGCGCGGATTTCGAAATCCAAGAGCGTGACATCCCCCAGGCGGGCCCAGGCCACGTTCGCATTCGCGTGCAAGCCTGCGGCATCTGCCACAGCGACGGCCTCGTAAAAGAAGGATACTGGCCGGGCATTCAATATCCCCGCGTCCCCGGGCACGAGGTCGCCGGCGTAATTGACGAAGTCGGCTCCGGCGTCACCGGCTGGAAAAAAGGCCAGCGTGTCGGCGTCGGCTGGCACGGCGGCCAGGACGGCACTTGCCTCCCGTGCCGCCGCGGAGATTTCGCCAACTGCCGCAACGCGAAAATTTGCGGAATTAGCTTCGATGGCGGCTATCAGGAATATATGATCGCTCCCGTAGAAGCGCTTGCCGCAATGCCGGAGAGTCTCGACGCCATGGAAGCCGGCCCGCTCCTTTGCGCGGGTGTTACCACCTTCAACGCGCTGCGCCACAGCGGCGCATTGCCATCAGATCTCGTTGCCGTCCAAGGCATCGGCGGCCTGGGGCATCTGGGAATTCAGTTTGCCAACAAATTTGGATACAAAGTCGCCGCCGTCGGCCGCGGCTCCCAAAAGGCCGCTCTCGCCAAGAAACTTGGCGCGCATGTCTACATCGACAGCAGAGCCACCAATGCGGCGGAAGAGCTCCAGAAACTCGGTGGAGCCCGCGTAATCCTTGCCACAGCCACCGATTCAAAATCCATGTCCGACTTGGTTGGCGGTCTCGGCTTGAACGGAACGCTCCTGGTGGTCGGCGCAGGACAGGGTCCGATTGAAGCTACGCCGATTCAACTTATCGTGGGACGAAGAAGAGTCCAGGGCTGGCCTGGCGGCATTCCCACGGATTCGGAAGACACTCTGCGCTTTTCCGAAATGACCGGCGTCCGCCCGATGATCGAGAAATATCCTCTCGACAAAGCGAACGAAGCCTACGCGCGCATGATGAGCGGCAAAGCCGAATTCCGCGTCGTTTTGACCATGTAAGAGCGAAGCTTTTCTGTCGGCGATGACTGACGGGTCCTCAGCCAGGTACCAGCATTCCCAGCAGAGCTGGACTGCCACTTGCCTACTCAATCTTCCGGCTTTGGCCGGTAAATCCCGCACTTGCAGCCGGGGTAGTTGCACTTGGTCGTCGAATTGCGAGGCATCACTTTGACGTACACCCGGGCGTGAAAGCTCTTGGGGTGGCCGCATTTGCAGGGGAGCATTTTGTTGCTTTTCATAACTCTCCCGAGTCAATTCTGCTTGGATCTTGGACACATGGCATTCCGGGTGGCTGCCGAATGGTCCCCCGAATGGTACTTCCGTCTCGCCGTCAATAAAAGAGGGTTGCCGAGTAAAGTTAAGATTCGCGCTGTTAGTGGAACTCGGTCTCAACCTGGTTCCATCGCAGATTCTCCCCATAATGTTTCAGGTTGATACAACTGTCTCACGGTCAACGCCATGTTCTTGAGTACCCTGCTTTTGTCGTTTTAAGGCGTTCTTCTGAAGGTTCTAAGCGCTGCGTATGGAGAGACTTAGTGATGGTCCTGCGAGCGTCCGCTGATTCCGCGCCGCTGCGCCATTGGCCAGCCAATTGCACTCAGTCTTATGGCACTGAAGCGATCGTTCGCACACAGCGCGTGTGCGCGTTCTTCGAAAGCTCCACTAACGATGTCTGGTGGGGCAATCGGCCTGGCCAGCTAGAAAAAGAGAATAGAAAGTCCCGCCAAGCTGGCATCGTTCCGCTGGTTCTTGTCCGGGCTCACTGACGCGAAATGCTAAATATTCTGCAAATGATTCGGCTCGATTATCTGTCCTGCGTTTTGACGGTGCTCGCTACTGTGCTGATTGGCAAGAAACTCTGGCAGGGATGGGTCATTGCCGGAATCAACAGCGCCGTAGTCTGCGTTATTGGCATACGCACGGCTCAATTCGGTTTTGTCCCGGCCAATCTTGTTTGCATCGCGCTCTACACAAGCAACCTCTTTAACTGGCGCTTTCGATCGCAGTCTGCCGATGAGGCGAAAGACGTGAGTATCGAAGCCTAAGCCCTCTCTCCCCACAGTAACTTTCTTGTATCGCACGCAACAGACGAAGTCAGCTTCCTGTCGCCAACTCCTCGCCACTTTCGCCCGTCCCCTGCTATCCTGAAAGCATCCCGATGAGCCGCGTCTATCTCGATTTCAACGCCACTACGCCGGTCGAGCCCGAAGTGCTTGGCGCGATGCTTCCCTATTTTTCCGCGGAGTTTGGCAATGCGGCGTCCATCCACACGCCAGGGCAAAGCGCGCGCGCCGCCGTGGAAACCGCTCGCGAACAAGTCGCCGCTCTCATAGGCGCCCGTGCCCAGGAAATCGTCTTCACGAGTGGCGGTACGGAATCCGACAACCACGCCATCTTTGGAGTTGTGGCACAACCAGTCCTGCCTGCCCTGAGCTTGCCCAATGGGGCTATGCGCGGTCAAGAGACCGGCAAGCACATCATCACCACCGCGATCGAGCACGAGGCCGTCCTGAATGCCTGCCAAGCGCTCGAAGGAGAAGGCGTCGCTGTCACTTATCTCCCTGTGGATCGCAACGGATTAATTGACATCGAACGCCTGCGCGCCGCGATTCGACCGCAAACCGTGCTGATCACCGTGATGCACGCCAACAACGAACTCGGAACCGTTCAATCGCTTGAAGGAATTGGCTGCATCGCAAAGGAACGCGATATCTATTTCCATACCGACGCCGTGCAGTCCGCGGGGAAACTCCCCATCGACGTGAACTCCCTGCAAGTTGACCTGCTCTCGCTTTCCGGCCACAAGTTCTACGCTCCCAAGGGCATCGGCGCGCTCTACATTCGTACCGGAACGCGATTGCGCCAGCTTCTTTACGGCGGCCATCATCAGCGCGGCTTCCGCCCCGGCACGGAAAACGTCGCCGGCATCGCCGGTCTCGGCAAAGCCGCAGAAATCGCGCGCAAGTCGCTCGCGGCCGAAACCCAGCGCATATCCGCCCTTCGCGATGAACTGCAGCAGGGTCTTCTGCAGCGTGTTCCCCGGTCCCGCGTGAACGGCGGCGTTGCCCCGCGCACTCCTAACACCACGAATCTCGTCTTCCCTGGCATCGAAGGCGAAGCGCTCCTCATCGCCCTCGATTTGAAGGGACTCGCCTGCTCGACCGGCGCGGCGTGCTCTTCGGGCGCAGTCGAACCGTCACACGTGCTTACCGCCATTGGTCTGCCTCCGGAAGAAGCCCGAGCAAGTCTGCGCTTCAGCCTCGGCCGGCACACCACAAAGAAAGACATCGAATTCGCGTTGCAAGTCGTACCCGCGGCCGTCGAGCAACTGCGCGAACTGTCTCCCACCTATCGGAAAGTAGCCGAAGCCCGGTAAGATAAAGCTGTGGGGGCACCCGCCGCGGCGAGTGCCCTACTTTTGCACATGACGACGACCACTCAATTCGATACTCTGCCCGAGCGCGCGGAAATTCAACGCGGCCTCGTCGCAGTGGCCATGTCCGGCGGCGTCGATTCCTCCACCGTCCCCGCGCTCCTCCAGGAGCAAGGCCGCCCTGTCGTGGGCTTGACCATGCAGCTCTGGAACCAGCGCCGTCTGCCCGAATTACAGGGTGACGGCCCGGCGCAGCACCGCTGCTGCTCGCTGGACGACGTGTACGACGCAAAGGCCGTGGCCCAACATTTGAAGTTTCCGCACTACGTCGTGAATTTCGAAGCGCAATTCGAAGAGCGGGTCGTGCGCCCGTTCGTCGATCAATATCTTTCCGGCCGCACGCCCATCGCCTGCACCAACTGCAACACCGACGTGAAGTTTGAGCCGCTGCTGCGCATGGCGCGCCAGATCGGCGCCGAACGACTCGCCACCGGCCATTACGCCCGCATCCGCAAGAACGACAGCACCGGCCGCTGGGAACTTTTGCGTGCGTGCGATGAGAGCAAGGATCAATCCTATTTCTTGTGGGGCCTTTCTCAAGAGCAGCTTTCCCGCAGCGAGTTTCCTTTGGGAGAGCTAACGAAAGAAGAAGTTCGCGCCGCGGCCCGCCGCGCCAAGCTTCCCGTCGCGGAAAAGCCCGAAAGCATGGAGCTATGCTTCGTGCCCAACGGCAACTACGTCCAGTTCATCCAGGCCTATTCCCGCGAGAGTGGAATTTCATTGCTCGGTGGATCAGGAGAGATTGTCACTGAAAACGGCGAAGTCATCGCGCGCCACAACGGCATTCATGAATTCACCATTGGCCAACGCAAGGGCCTCGGCTTTGCCGTGGGCAAGCCGCTGTATGTTCTTTCGATCGATCAGAAACAGAATCGTGTCGTGGTTGGAGACGACAGTGCGCTCCGCACCACTGCGTTTGAAATTGAAGATGTGAATTGGGTCTCCTGCGAAAAACCGCAAGCGCCTTTGCAGGCTGCGGTGAAAATCCGCCATAAGCACGAACCCGCGCCGGCCACGGTCGAGCCGCTCGATTCGAATCGCGTTCGGGTGACCTTTGACGCGCCACAGCGCGCGATTACGCCCGGACAAGCTGCTGTTTTTTATGATGGAGATCGCGTGCTGGGTGGCGGTTGGATCCTCTGACACGAAGCTAAATAAACAGCTCTTCCTCCTGTTGCTCGCGCGGATCATCGTTGCGGGAGTTGCTCTTGCGCCGTGAGCGCAATAAATCGAGGCCCACCTTAATCCCCTGAACGAGGGCGGAAGCCTTCTGCATCGGCCGCCAAAAACTGTGCCTGAACTTCCCGCCGGCGTCTTCCACGGCTTCGAGCGCCCCGGTCAGGATGCGGTCCGCATGCACCAATTGCCCGCGCAGGCGATCGGTTGTATCCGTCAGAACGCGATCCACTTTCTGCGCCTGGCCGCGCGCCAGATAGACGATGTGCGAAGCGTCCGTGACCATGCTGGAAATTTTCGGCTGCGTGTCGTCCAGAAGTATTTGTACGCGCGTGAGGATGGGTCCGACTCGCGTCTGCAAGTCGCCCACGAGCCGGTTCACGTTCTCCGATGTCTTGCGCATTTGAAGAAACAACAACGTCAGCATCACGACTTGTACACTTAGAGCGATTGCCGCGACGATGCTGAAGAATTCGAGCCAGAATTGCATAGGCGCCCCACCCGCCCCACTTGGAAGCGGAACCCCGTGCCACTACACCGCCGACTCTTTACGCTTTTGCTTCGCGGCGATAGGCTTCTCGCGCGCCTTCAACCGCCGCGGTAATCGAATCCTTCTGCCGCGTGGCCACTTCCTTGCTGCGCTCGATCAGCTCATCCGCGCGCTCCCGCAATTCCCGAGCCTTGCGCTGCGCGTAATCCTTGCCCTCGTCCGCCTTCTTCGAGAGGAAATCGCGAGTCTCTTCACCAGACTTGGGTGCAAAAAGAATGCCCACGAGAGCCCCTACGCCGAGCCCTACGAGGAAATACGTCACCTTGGAACCAACGTTGTCCGCCATAGCAACCTCCACAGAAAACGTAGCATACGGCCACGAGCGGCGCAATCCAGGCTAACCGCTATGTGCTTCATCTACCGGTTATTGCGTCTGGTCGCTTCCCAAGTGCGCCAGAATCTTTTCCGCGCTTTTTCGCGGCACCACGCTGCTCAATTTCTCCAGTCCCGCGCGCTGTATATTGGCGATGCTGCCGAACTCCGTCAGCAGCTTTTGCGCGGTCCGCGGCCCCACACCCGGAATATCCTTCAGCGCCGTTTCCGTCTGGCGCTTCGCGCGCCGCTGGCGGTGAAACGTCACTGCAAAGCGGTGGGTTTCATCGCGGATCAACTGGATGAGGTGCAACACCGGTGAGTGTCGCTCCAAAACAATCGGTTCGTCTTCCTGGCCGAGAACGTAAAGAATCTCTTCCTTTTTCGCGATGCTGGCCAGCGGCTGATTGATGATTTGCAACGCGTCGAGAGCTTGCGCGGCAGAATGCAGTTGGCCGATGCCCCCGTCGATCAGGATCAGCCCGGGCAACTCTTTCTTTTCCTCCAGGACGCGCCGGTAGCGCCGCGTCACCGCCTCGCGCATGCTGGCAAAATCATCGTTCTGACTAAAAGGCCTTCCGTTCGTTGCCTCTTCGCCGCGAATAATAAACTTGCGATAGTCTGATTTCTTCATGCGGCCATTTTCCCAGACGACCATGGATGCCACCGTGTCCGTGCCCTGAATGTGCGAGATGTCAAAGCTCTCGATGCGCTTAGGCTCTTCGGGGAGATTCAGCGTATTCTGCAGTGCCTCGCCAATGGCCTTCGACGTCGGCTTCAGCACGCGGAAGCGCTGTTCGAACGAGTGCTTGGCGTTACTTTCAACCAAATCCAGAAACGCGCGCTTGCTGCCGCGCTGCGGCGTGAAGATCTCCACCTTGTGCCCCGCGCGTTCGCTCAGCGTCTCTTCCAACAGTTCGCGATCCTCAAAGTCCGCAGAAACATGGATGGCTTTCGGTAAGTATTCGGCTTCCAGATAGAGCTGCTTCAATAGCGACGGCACGAACTCTTGCGCGTCAAACTCTTCCAAGTCCTCCCAATAAAATTCCCGGCGGTCAACCACGCGCCCGCCGCGCAAATGAAACAGATCCGCTGCGACCAGCGGCGGTTCCGCGTGGTACGCCAGCACGTCGGTGTCATCACCTTCCGCGGCAGCGATGCGTTGCCTCTCCTCAATGTCCTCGAGAGTTCGCAGCAAATCGCGATACGCTGCCGCCTGTTCGAACAATTCCTTTTCCGCCGCCGCCGACATCCGTTGTTCCAGGCTGCGGATCAAATCGTGCCGCCGCCCCTCCAGAAACAGCCGGACGTCGCGAGCGGCTTCCGCGTAACGATCGTCGGTCGTCAATCCCGTCACGCAAGGACCGAGGCACCGCTTGATGTAGTACTGCAAACAAGGCCGCGGATGACTGCGCGTCAAGTCCACCGTGCAAGACGGCACCAGAAAGCGCTTGTGGATGAAGTGCAGTATGCGCCGCGCCAGGCTCGCAGGAAAATACGGCCCGAAATAGAGCGATCCATCCTTCTTGATGCGCCGCGTAAAGTAAACGCGTGGATATTTTTCTCCGGCGGTGAACTTGATGTACGGATAGGTCTTATCGTCACGAAGAACTACGTTGAATTTCGGACGATATTGTTTGATCAGGTTATGTTCGAGCGCCAAAGCTTCGCGCTCATTGTCTACCACAATGGTTTCCAGCTCGGCAATCTCACGCGCTAGTGACCCGGTCTTGGCATCCACCCAGCGCGATTCCAGAAAATACGATCGCACGCGGCTGCGCAGATTGCGCGCTTTACCGACGTAAAGCACAGCGCCGCCGGCGTCCTTGAACAGGTAGACGCCTGGAGTTTCCGGTAGCAAAGCGGCCTTTTCGCGGGGTTCCATGGGCTCGTCGCGCAGAACACTTCAATCGTCAGACAACTTCCATCATACTAGAGGGAATCGGAGAAGAGGGAGAACCTCCGTGAGCGCCATGAGAGTTCGCAAAGGAATTCTGTTCATCGCCACCGCTTCCCTGCTCTGTTCAGTCTTGTCCTGCCGCGCGCAGGATCCGCCGAAAGAGTCCTCTTCGAAACCCACGGATCCAACTGGTGCTCCGCCGCCAAAGCAAGCTGCCAAGCCCAACAAGGACAACCCAACACAAAACTCGCCTGACCAGCCAACTTGGGATCCACTTCGCGCTGAGAAAGACTTGGAAGTCGGCCAATACTACATGCGCAGAGGCGATGTGGATGCCGCCATCGACCGCTTCCAGGACGCAACCGTCGCCAAGCCCGGTTACGCCATTCCCTTTCGATTCCTGGGCGAGGCGCAGGAAAAGAAGGGCCTGAGAAAACAGGCCATTAAATCCTATCAGCGGTATCTGGACCTGTATCCGCACGCGGAAGATCGTGACAAAATTCAGAAAAAGATCGACAAGTTATTCAAGGAAGCGGAAAAGGCCAAGAAGCCGTAGCTGAGAGTCTACTTCCCGTCTTCAGTGTGTTGGTCTCCCGCAGAACCCATAATCATTTCATCGAAAGCTTGCGGCAGACCCTCCTTGGCGGAATATGGCCCGGGCTGATACGCGCGTGACTGGATTCCCAGTTGCGAGAGCTCGCAAATGCGCCAATCCTCACGATTCGTCGTATCCCAGAACGTAACCGCATCGCTGGGATCAAAATCCGGCTTCTTCATTTCGTGCGGATGAAAATGCAGTTCACAGATGACCTGCGTCTGATCCACCGCTTGCGGCCACAGCGTGTGTGTCATCACGTAGTCCGGATGTAAGCTGAGAAATAGATTGGGATACACCGTGTAGTAGAGAACGCGCTCGCGGTCTTCTCCGGTCAATCCGGGCAAGCAAGCGCGCGTCCTGTTTCCCTGCACGCTCATAGTCTTCACGCCCTCGCGAAAATTCATCGAGCCTCCGATGTACGCCTGTGCAGGAGGATCATTCGTCCCGGAAAGATAGTGGGTCATGCGATTCAGTAGCGGATGCAGAATCGGACAATGCAGGCATTCGTTGTAGTTCACCACCAAAAGTTTCCAATTGCACCTTACGTCGTACGTTTTGCGTGCTGCCATGCGCAGCTCGCCCACTCCCCATGGGCTGAATTTTTCGCGCAGATCTCCCAACTGCGCGGCCAAAGGCCCGGCCTCGCTCTCCACGTTTACGAAAACATGGCCGTCCCAGATCTCCGCTGCAATTCCGTGCAACGGGTAGTTCTCACGGCAAAAATCCGGTTCCTCCATGTGCGGCGCCGCGATTAGCATACCGTCCAGACTGTACGTCCATCCGTGGTAGCCGCACTGAATGCGGCCGGCGAATCGGCCCTCGGCAATCGTACAGATGCGCGTTCCGCGGTGGCGGCAAACGTTGAAGAAAGCGCGAACCACTTCGTCTTCGCCACGCACAATCACAATGCTTTCTTTTCCAATCTCCCGCAGAAAATAGTCGCCGGGTTTGGGAATTTCCGAAGCGCGCCCGACGCAGATCCAGCTGCCAAAGTAGAACTTCTCGAGTTCGGTTTCGAAGATTCCGGGATCGGTGTAGTAGCGTTGTGGCAGTGTCGTCCGGCTCATCCTTTTTTCTTCTTTCGGCATGATTCATCCGCGCGTGGCATGGAGTTTACCTCAAATAGAACACCAGAAGCTTCGGCACAAGGGCTGATTTAGCGCAGGGAAGCAGTATTGACCAGGGATTTTGTCCAAGCTTAAGCTCGAACTGTTCCGGTAAGCGTTAACGGGCAAGACGGTCGAGAACCCGGCGGGCGCGTTCGAATTCCGCGAACCGTTTCTCCTCTTCACGGAATTCTCTCGAATGCGAAACGAGGCTGCATCCGGAGCGGCGCGTCGGATGCTTCACGTGCAGCATCTCATGGAACAAAACATACTCCACCGCAAATTGCGGCACGCCCGGCCTGTCCATCCGGCGATTCAGCAAAATCTGATTTGGCCCCGGATCGTAGCACCCGAACTGCCGTCGCCAATTTCTCGTGCTCCAGCCAATGTGCGGCCGCAGCAGTCCGCCTGCAAAATAGTTCTTGTTCAGCTCGTCGAAAAGTCTCTCCAGGTCAAAATGCTGTCCCTGCGGATTCGTCGCAGCCAAGCGAACGCGCCCGCGGCGCATGCGATTCATGCGCGTGCGCGTACGATCGCTGCGCGCGTATTCCAGATACGGTTCCACCAAGGAACGCGGCGCCTTCCGGCGGTACACGCGCGCCAGCAGCAGGGCCGCGGCTCCCTCCAGCACCGCCAGCGGAGCCCGCCGCAGAAGATCGGAAAAACGCACGTATACGACCTCTTCCCGCCGCCGGATGGTCAGCACCAGGCTCGAATATTTGTAAAACTCCACTCGAAATCTTGGCGGGCGCCCATCGCATCCAAGACGCGTAAACATTCGTTGGAAAACAGACGCGCCGCTCGGTACAAGCGAGCCGTTAAGGCGGCGGGGAGTCATCGGGCTTGCAATTCTCTTCAAGGGCTAATTCTTTCTCCGCACCGGCGGGGGCGCCACACGTTTCTTGGCCTTTTCCGCATCGTTCATCGCGTCTCGCGTGCCCTCGATGGCGTCGTCCAAATTCTCCTTGTAAATCTCCCGTTCCGCGCCCTCTGTAGATAGTTTCTCAAGGGTCGTCAAAAAATCCTTGGTGCGCGTGACCATCAGGTCGACTCCCTGCCGGATGTTGTCCTGCTTTTCGATGCCCAACGCGATCAAATCCGCTGCGTCATCCACGCAGCCAACATAGGCATTCAACAGTGAATTCAGCATGTCGGAGTGGCGGTTGGAAGAAGGATGATCCAGTTCATATTGAAATTTCTTCAATCGGTCTTCCGCAAAGGTAAGAAAAAGTTTGATGCGCTCGTTGACCGTCTCGGCGTCCCGAATCTTGTCCGCCTCCAGATTCGAAAGATAATCCTTCTGCGGCTCCGGCCTCGCTTGTGCGATAGATGAGGCGGCAAGAACAAAACATGCCGCCAGGAATATTCTCGCTACAGGTTTCATGGCTGTTTCTCCGGTGGCGCAGGTGTCGCCTTCTCATTCAGGGGGCGCTGCGGAAAGAGTAATCGCAGCAGCTCGTCATCGATGGCGATCAGATCAAGCCTCACGAGCTGGAGAGGTGGCTTGAACTGCTCTGGCGCAGCCAGCAGGCTTTCCGCGGTTTCGCGAATTCCCTTGCGCACGTGAATCTCCAGCTGGCGGTACCCATTCGGCTGTTTTTCCGCGTTAGGATGTTCTTTCTTCAAAGCCTCCAGCGCGGCCCGGACATTGTCCCGATACTTTTCCAGCGTCAAGCCCACGGTGCTGTTGTCTCCCCCCTTTTCGGCCCGGCGCGCCTCTTCAAACTGTGCGTCGCCAAGTTTCTCGATCATTCTTGCCTTGTGAACGGCGCTTGGTTCGTGGTCAAAACGTGATTGAAGTTCGGCCAGCGAGTTTCCCGCTTGATGCGGATACCCCAAAACAAAAAACGCCAGACTGCAAATTGCACCCAGGTTCGTCCCATGGGCCTTCATGCCTTCACCTTTTTTGTTCCAGCATGCGTCGCAATACCTTGCTTCGCTCGCGCGCTTGCCACACCTGATCCGAATTTTTTTCCTGATCCAGCTCGAGGAACTTTTCGTAAGCCTCCAGCGCGGGCTTCGCTTGCTTCAGCTTATCGTAGCAGAGCGCACGAATAAACCATGTCCCGGCGGCTGGCTGCTCGATTTTTGCTACTTCGTCCAGTGCCCCCAGCGAAGCGGCATAATTTCCACCAAGATAAAACGTCGAGCTAAGGTCTTTCCAATACGCTAAATTCTTTCCGTCCACCTGCAAAGCCGTGCGCAATTCTTTTTCCGCGGACGAAAAGTCGTGCTTTTGCATGTACACGCGGCCGAGCCCGCCGTGCAGTTCGGCATCTCCCGGCGCCAAAACCTCCGCCTGACGAAGCGTTACGATGGCATCGTTCCACTTTTTCTGGCCGATCTGGATATCGGCGCGAAGTTTCAGCAATTCCAGTGACGGCTTACCGGAATCCGTACGGTTCATTTCCGCATACGCGGCATCGAATTGCTGTTGCTCCAGGAGCAAGTGCACCAGCCGGGAGCGCGCGGCGGAATCCGAAGGCTGCACAGCGAGATACTTCTGGTAAGCATCCGCAGCTTCTGTTTTTTTCTGGAAATCGAGGCTACGTGCCAAGCCGAGAAGTGCTCGAGGCTCCTGCGGTTGGCGTTCGAGCACGTTGCGAAATTTCGTCTCTGCGTCTGCCGGGCGATTCAACGCCAAGTAGGCGTCGCCGAGATGCGCCAGCGTGTCCATGTCTTGCGGATCAAGGACCACTGCATTCTCAAACGCTGTCGCGGCGCCAGCTAAGTTGCCACTGCGCTCCAGCGCGACACCCAGCAGAAAGTGCGGCCGGCTCTGTGCCGGAAGCATTGCAGCCGCTTTCGTGAGTGGTGCCACCGCTGCGCCGGGTTCTTTGCCGAGCAAAAGAATCCCGAGGTCCAGATAGGCCTCCGTCATTTTCGGATCGATGGCAATCGTCCGTTCGTATTCGGACCGCGCTTCTTCGGTCTTTTTCAGAGCGGTGTAAACATAAGCCAGCTGAAAGTGCGCGTAGGCAAAATCCGGCTGATCGACGATCACTTTTTGCAGCGGCGCAATCGCGGCTTCGAACTCGTTTTTGTCGATATCCCGCCGGGCTTCGTCCAAAAGGTCGTTGAGAGGATTGGCCACCTTCTGAGTTTTGGACGCTACCGCCGATTTCTGTTTGGAAGACTCTTGAGCGCGAGCAGTTATCCCGCCGTTGCACACCGGCACAATCGTTTGCGCCAGCACAAGGCCAAGAACGATCCTCGCGCAATGCAAATCAAAGAAGCCAGGTGTTCGAATGCCGGAAAGCATCATGGTTCGGCCGGAGAAGTTTTCGCTCCATCTGGAATTGTAGCCGAAGCTCCTGACGGTTTGGATGCGCCGTTCCCCGCCCGCTTTGCCTGCCCGTTGCCATTCAAAACGCGAGAGAGATACCGCCCTGTGTGGGACTGCGTGTTGCGAGCCACTTGCTCCGGCGTGCCGGTGGCGACAATTTTTCCGCCCTGGTCGCCCCCTTCCGGGCCGAGATCGATCAGCCAGTCTGCCGATTTGATTACGTCCAGATTGTGCTCAATCACGAGCAGCGAAGCGCCGCCTTCCAGCAGTTTACGGAACGCACTCAGCAGCTTGGCGATGTCGTCGAAATGCAATCCCGTCGTAGGTTCGTCGAGGATATACAGGATGCCTTCATTGTCTGTGCGCGTCAGATGCGCGGCCAGCTTCAGTCGCTGTGCTTCCCCGCCGGAAAGTGTTGTGGCGGACTGCCCCAGCCGCAGATACCCAAGCCCAATCTCATTCAGAATTTTCAGTTTCGAAACAATCTTCGGCACATTCACAAAAAACGCCAGGGCTTCCCGCACCGTCAACTGCAGCACTTCATGAACATTCTTTCCGCGATAGCGCACTTCCAGCACGCCACTCTTGAATCGTGTCCCGCGGCATTCTTCACAAATCAACTCCACGTCCGCCAAAAA
>Ga0210409_10004845_pt1 | contig 14325 bp, 11 predicted proteins | sample IncBWH17MmetaG_FD_161649 | JGI IMG/M metagenome (GOLD analysis project Ga0210409, IMG submission 161649) | Forest soil microbial communities from Barre Woods Harvard Forest LTER site, Petersham, Massachusetts, United States - Inc-BW-H-17-M | ecosystem: Environmental > Terrestrial > Soil >... | reverse complement strand
GCGCAAGGAAAAAGTCCGCGTCGTCCTTGAAAATGCTAATTTCGTGGCCCTCGTTCCGTTCTGGGCGGTCTGGCCATTTGAGACTCTCGTCCTCAGCACACGCCATTGCGCCACGTTGCCAGATTTAGCTCCGCAAGAACGCCACGACCTCGCAGACATCCTCATTCGTCTCACACACCTTTACGACCATGTCTTCGGCGTGCCCTTTCCCTATTCCATGGGTTTCCACCAGCAGTCCACCGATGGCCGCGAACATCCCGGCTCGCATTTCCACGCGCATTTCCTTCCACCGCTGCTGCGCTCCGCGACGGTGAGAAAATTCATGGTTGGCTATGAGCTACTCGCTGCGCCACAACGTGACGTAACTCCGGAGTCCGCCGCCGAAATTCTTCGCAATGCGCTTTCCGCAAGTTGAACCACCGCCCGAATAATTGGCGGCCGCAAAAAAGGGGCGGCACGATGCCGCCCCTCTTACGAACATCATTGGTTGGTACGTTTTACTGCTGCGGTGCAGCTGTCTGTCCACCCTGCTGTCTCTCGGCCTTGCGCTCCTTTTCGTCAGCCTTCATCTGCTTGCGTTGGTCCGGCGTCAACAGTTGCTTCACCTGTTCGTGCGAACTCTTGTGAAGCTCCTTCATCTTCGCCTGTTTTTGCTCCGCTGTGAGCGTCGTGTCGCTCTTCACCGCGTCCATTTGCGTTTTCATGTTCTCGTGAATTGCCTTCACTTGTGCTTTCTGGTCGTCGGTAAGGTTCAACTTCGCCAGCTCATCCTGGTGTCGATGACCGGGCTGCGTGGTGGCAGACTGATCCTGACTCTGTGAATTGCTCTGTGAAGTTTCCTGGGCCATCAGCGTTGCCGGCGTTGCGATCATCGCCAGCAATCCTGCGGTCGCGGCCATTTGTTTTAACATTCGAAAAGCTTTCATGAATTTACTCTCCCCCGAATGCCCGGTTGTCGAACTGTTTTGGGCTCATTCATGTAACCCACCGCTCACGCAAATGTTGTACAGGTATAAATGTAGTTGTTGTCGTACTAGATCTACCTGCTTGCGCTCGCCCGCAAGCGGCCTCACTCGCCTATCGGCGGCGCAGCGAATCCTGCTCGCAGACTTGCAATCGTCTGCATCACAAGTTCGCGAATGCGCGGGTCACGCGTAATCGATTCGTGCCCTGCGCCTTCCACAGTAATATCCGCCAGCATTTTGGTGTGGCTCGCATCTTCCAGCCGCAAATGTTTCGTGGTCAGCGGCATCAACACATCGCGTGCATGAAAAATTGCGCCGGTTTTTACGTTGCGAGGGACCGTATAGTCCGTAATCCCCACACTATCCACCTGAATAGTCAATTCCACCGGAATATCGCGGCTGCGCAATCTTCGCGCCACGCTCAGCATCGCCCAGCCACCCATACTGTGACCGACCAGAATCACTTTCGGACAATGTTGCAGTTCCTGCGAAGTGAGCACTCCCGAATGAGCAGGGAAGTGCTTCAACAACCAATCCAGCCCGTCCGTCCACACATACGGCGAATACGATTTCGCGCACACATCTGGATAGTCGACTCCGCGCAGCGTCTCGCCGATCTGAACCACACCGGAATGCTTGTTCTGCGAAGGCTCCAGGGCGCCGACAAATCCCAGATAAATTATCCGGCAATTCGCATCCCGCTCAGCGGGAGAAATAACGTTCGCTGTGGGTACCGCCGATAAAAGCGCATCCTGTCCGTAAGCTGCCGGTGGACATAACCATGCACACAGACAGCAGAGCAACGCCGCCGTGCAGGCGGTTCGCGAGAAAGTTTCTTGTGGCAAAGTGGGCCGACTCGTATGGATCAATCGCAGTTTCCAGTAAGATAAAAATAATCCAGAAACAAAAATCGCGCGAAACAATCTTATCAACAAGGTCGCACCCGTTACCGGTGTGCAAGCTCACGCGGCCATCGCCGGCGCCTGACTATTGAAGGACAATGAGGCCCGATCGTCAAATTCTCCAGTAGCCGCCAGCAAGTTTGCTAGAATCGAAACAAGACCCCGTAGCTCAACTGGATAGAGCATCGGACTTCTAATCCGAATGTTGCGAGTTCAAGTCTCGCCGGGGTCGCCATCCTCAGCACGATACCTACACCTGCCTCACCTCGAGAGTGCAAATACGTATGCCGCGACAATCTTTAGAATCGTGAGCATTTGAATCCCTTGATGGCTGCGAAGCGACCGAGAGGCCTAGAACCGGAAAATGCGGCTTGCGCCTATTGCCCGATGGGCTGGTAGTCGGCGTTTGTCGTTGTGACTTTAAGACTCTTGGCCGTGGCGTCGAGGACTGTCCGCTGTGCATAGTTGGTGCCATCGGGCAGGCTGGCAAATTGGACCGCAAGCGTGACTGTGTCCTTTGGATCGTCCATGTAGGTGTTCACGTTCAGAGAGCCGATTTTCTTCGCGGCGGTATCGAACGAAATGGTCATCTGGTCGCCAGGCAGGGCGTAGTCTTTGAATACAATCTTGGTCACGCCCGCGTCGGGATCCGGTTGCAGGGAAACTTTGCCAGCCTGGAAAGCGGCTTGCATGCGCTGCGGATCGGGGGGAACGTACATGGTGAGCAAAGTCTTCACCTGTCCCATGTAGTCCTTTATCTCTTCTTTCTTTTTCGCGATGACTTTCTGCTTCATTCTTCCCCCGCTTGGAGCTTGCGGCGGGGGTCCGATCGGAGTCTTCTGCACCTTGCCGTCAGGGCCATATTGGCAAAGAGACTGCGATGGCGGTTTATCGTCACCCTTTAGATTAAGCTGAGTCGTTTCTGTCCAATGATACTTGTGAAGCTTCTGCTGGTTTTCGGCAGCCGACTGCTTCACTGCGGCCAGTTTCTGTTGCAGGTCTCCGGCTGCCTGTCCACCGGCGAACGCGATTATCGCGGGGGAGAAAGCTGCTAGTAGAAGTGCTGCAAGAAACAGTATTCGTCTGCTGGCGATTTGGCGGGTGATCTTGGTGGAAACGAGCGACCGAGTGGACGGCGTGCTGGTGACGGGACGATTCATTGTGGCTCTCCTGTTGCCCGCAATTCTTGCGAGCAGGTGCTGCTTCAACTGGATGACTGGGTTCTTCTCAGATCTTGAGGGCGGTTTGCTAATGGGCAAAAGCGCCAGGTAACTTTTTTACTCGAACTCGTAGCCGGCTATCGACAAGGACGTTCCTGACTCAATTAGGCACTGGCGATTTTGCTTTCGAAACAGGCTGCATTGTACGCCCATCTCCATTGTTCGGAAAGCACTAAAGAATCTCGGGTGAACATTGAACTTGAGCGAGTCGCGATCGTCGTTCAGAACGACCATCCGATTCCGGAGCTTAGCCCGAGCTCGTTGTTCTTGGCGGTTACTGGAGGACGACTATCGTAGTTGTCCCAGAACGACAGAGTAAAATGAAAATTATTGGTCAGCTTAATCACCAGGGAATTATTTGTGGTTGTACGAATGCGGCCGAAGTCAGACAGACCTGGGAACACCAGAACTTGCATGTGTATCTCTCCCACCTTGAATCGAAACGAGTCATAGTCCACTCCGATCAAAGCTTCCGCGTTGCTGTCCGAAGGAGAAGTTACCGTCGTCGTAAAACTCTCTTTGGTGTAGACAACGCCGCCTAGCCAACGCAGAGACGTATTGCCCGAGCGCTTCCAGTACCGCCCATAACCGCCTCCCACGGTGGTTCGCAGATCCAAGTCCTGCTGGCTGCTGTGCAAGAAATCTACTAAGCCGCCCAGATAAGAGTTGCGACTAAGAAAGCGCTGCCCTCCAATGGATAGGTCGTTGCGGTTAGTCTTTGTTCCTTCGGACTGGCCGCTGAACGACGTGCCGAGAGACGCCGTCGCCGCCCATTTGGGCGTCGTGTAACCTACGATTGCGTCCGTGGTCACGGTTGCTTGGCTGTTGCCGCTTGTGTAGGTGACTCCCGCGTCGAGGCTGCCCTGGAGTTGTCGCCAAAACGAGGGCTTCTGGGTGGACATCTCAACGATATCTGCGGATGGCACCCGGATATCGTGATCACTGTGAATTGTTACATCCTCAGTAGCCTCCTTACCTGGGGCGGCTCTCTCAATTTTGCCGGTCACATGCACCCCGCTGGCAAGCGTGATCAGATACATGGCTTTGCTTTGCACTTCCTGAACCTGAGTCCAATCCAGGGCGATATTTGCGGAAACGTACTTTGTATCGAAATACAGGACGCCGCTTTGCAGACCCTTTACTTCCCCGGTGAATCGATCGCCGTTCTTCATGATGACCACATCCCCTCGGAGTTCCTTCGCGCCGACATATTGGCTAGAGCAAATGACGAGCGCAAGGAGACCGCAGATTCGACTGAGGGTTGCACAACGCAAAACACAAGGCATCATGGCGTATCTCCGGAACAGTCAGAGGCACCGGGAGTTTGGATGTGACGCTCCCACAATAAAATTACGCGCGGAAATAGGGTCAATCAGACTGCCGACGTTGGCAGTCTTTCTCAAGGAAGATACTACCGTTTTTCACTAGCGTGTCCATCGAAACTCAGCGCCAAGATTCGCGCTGTTCTCGATGCGCGGCAGATTTTCTAACCTGTCAAAAAGGTAGAGTTCGAAAATTTTGGTGCTAGACTACCTCTGTTTCTCGGTGATTCTGGAGCCCAATCGGCAATGTCGAAGTCAGCCTCCGTCCCAACCGCATCGGGCATCGCACGGCCCTATCTTTGGGTCGGCGTCACGCTCCTTGTGTTGGCCTTATTCCTGATCTCCTGGAGGTTTTTGGCCCCCCGGCAGGAACACAGTGCGGGCACGGTCGTAGTTCCAGCAAGTTCGTCAGCAATGCCCAAAGCTGTCACCGAATTTCAACCAACCGTGGAGAATAAAGGTCCCGCCCCCTCAACTGTGCCGGCCGGAATGGCTTGGATCCCCGGCGGAGAATTCTCAATGGGGGCGAAAGAGGACAGTTCGATGAACGGTGTAGGTATGCAAGCCACCGTGGATTCGCGTCCCATTCATCGAGTTTACGTGGATGGATTCTGGATGGATAAGACGGACGTGACCAACGCGCAATTCTCTCGCTTCGTGAAAGCCACCAAGTACGTGACCGTGGCAGAGCGCAAACCTCGCGCGGAAGATTTTCCTGGGGCGCCGCCCGAGAACCTTGTTGCGGGATCCGTCGTGTTTTCCCCTCCAGATCATGAAGTCCCGCTGAACAACCACTTCCAGTGGTGGTCGTATATTCCTGGTGCAAATTGGCGGCACCCGGAAGGTCCGGAAAGCGATTTGAAGGGCCGCGAAAACTATCCCGTCGTGCACATCTCGTACGGAGATGCACTCGCCTACGCCAAGTGGGCGGGAAAGCGGCTGCCAACGGAAGCGGAATGGGAGTTCGCGGCACGCGGCGGACTTACGGGGAAGCTATATCCCTGGGGCGATGAGTTCCGGCCCGGCGGAAAGTGGATGGCCAACACGCATCAGGGAAAATTTCCTGTCAGCGATACGGGTGAGGATGGTCACGCGGGAATAACTCAGGTTGCGCTTTATCCGCCCAACGGGTACGGCCTGTATGACATGGCCGGAAACGTCTGGCAGTGGACTTCCGACTGGTACCGTCCAGATTATTATGCCCAGCTGGGCGTGGCTGGAGTCGAAGCACGCAATCCCACGGGCCCGGACGCGTCATTTGATCCAAGTGAACCTACCGAGAGGAAGAAAGTACACCGTGGCGGGTCATTCCTATGCACGGACCAATACTGCTCGCGTTACATGGTCGGGACGCGGGGCAAGGGAGAAGTTAGCACGGGTACAAATCACCTCGGATTCCGTTGTGTATCGTCGGCAAGCGGTGCCCCTCCCAAGTAATGAATGAAGCAAGCCGTACGACAAATGAATCTTTTCGCGAATAGATATCCAGAAGGGATCTTGAAGATACTGGAACGCCAAAAGGGCGGCCATGGCCGGCGGCCACTGAGGATCACTCTTCACCGAATCTGAGTGCGGAGCTCGCTAACAACTGAATCACAGTAGGAAGAAACCGGGTTCATCCACCATAATGAACCCGATTTTGTTTTATTCGAGGGCAAATGTCCCGCGTAAAAAGAACAACAGCTTCCACACGGGCTGTGGGAAGCAAAGGAGAGCGGCTCGATAACGATAGTAAGGCGAGCTTGCCGGAACGTCGCAATCGGACGAAATTCCTTACTGCGCGCACATTTGGTTTTGCACTGTTGTTGTTCGGTTCGGGCGCAGCCGCGCTGGTCTATCAGGTTCTCTGGATCAAGCAGATCTCTCTGGTCGTCGGCGTGGAAGTATACGCGGTGACCACCGCAGTCAGCGCTTTCTTCGCTGGACTGGCGCTTGGCGGTGCGATATTTGGCCGAATAGCGGATAGAACTAGCAGGCCGCTGCGCCTCTATGCCAAGTTGGAGCTTGGTGTCGCGGCTGCCGGCATCGCCGCGACTATCGCGCTGGCGCACACGGCCGCGCCCTTTGCGATTCTCGAAGCCCGTGTCGGTCTATTGGCGTGGCCGCCTCTCTTCCTACTGGTAGCCATACCGGCGTTTCTAATGGGTGGAACGCTTCCAGTACTTGCGCGGACCCAGGCGCCGCAACCCGGCGAAGTGGCTCGGTCCGGTGGCACGCTCTACGCCGCAAACACCGCCGGCGCAGTATGCGGTGCTTTAGTCACGCCTTTCTTCCTGCTGCCACGTCTCGGCGTGCGGGGAGCGTCCTTCGCCGCGGGATTGATCAACATCGGGTTTGCGATTGCAGCGATTTATCTTGATCGCTCCGCCGAGGCGAAGCCTGTTCTGAATCCTGCCCCGAAGCGGGAACTCCCCTCTGTCGAACGTCGGGTCGTCATCCTTATATACGCCCTGGCAGGCGGTATTGCCCTGGGTTACGAAGTCATCTGGTCACAGGCGGTCATTCCGCTCATGAGCACGCGTAGCTTTGCGTTCGCGATCGTGCTGGCGACCTATCTGACCGGCCTGGTCCTCGGTAGCGCCGTGTACTCCCGCTTTGCGGATAGAGTTCGCGATCCGTGGGGAGTCTTCGGCGTTCTGATTGCCTTGGCTGGACTCCTGGCTCTCCTCAGCGTCTCGGGTATCGGAAAATGGTTTGTGTTTCTTCAGTGGCACGCCGGCGAGGCGATGTACACGATAACAGCCAGTGAGATGCTCCGCATGTGCGCGCGGTTTTTCGCTGCTGCATTTATGGTTGTTTTTCCCCCGGCTGTGCTTCTCGGTGCTGCATTTCCGGCGGCCTTGCGTTTGGCGGTGGAACCTGATCACGTTGGACGCGATTTGGGAGCGGTAGTTGCCCTCAATACTGCAGGCGGAATCTTGGGAACGTTACTCACGGGATTCGTCCTGCTCCCGAAACTGGGACTCTTGCGGTCGCTTGAGATTTTAGCGATCGCCGCGGCGCTTCTGGGATTTATCGCCGTGGCTCGCGCTCGGGTGACTTGGAATTTCACGCGATGGCTTACCTTGGCCGTTGGAATCGTAATACTTCTAATCGCGTACCTGACTCCACGCGACAAACTGCCAGCCTTAATTCCCAAAATGCACGGGTCCGCGGGAGACATTGTTTTCTATGAAGAAGACCCTGGCGGGACGGTCGCCATTGCGGATGTGCTGGCTGGACAGCAGAGTTTTCGCCGCCTGTATATTCAGGGAGTATCCAACTCCGGAGATAGCCTGCCATCGATTCGATACATGCGCCTGCAGGCCCTGCTCCCGCTTTTGATCCACAACGGAGAGCCGCATTCCGTACTGGTGATTGGATTAGGTACGGGAATCACCGCTGGAGCTACGCTTCGCTATCCGGGCCTGACGCGCCGAGTAAGCGACGAGTTATTGCCCGGCGTAGTGCATTCCGCAAAACTTTTTCGAGGAAATTTTGAGGTGGATTCCGCCCCTGGGATAGAAATTCGGCTTAGAGACGGACGAATGGATCTCCTGCGGAGTTCCGAGCGCTACGACCTGATTACCCTCGAGCCTCCGCCACCTTCAGCTTCTGGCGTCGTGAATCTATATTCGAGCGACTTCTATGCGCTTGCGAGCAAGCGGCTGCAGCCAAACGGTATTCTGGCGCAGTGGTTACCGCTCCCTACGCAAAACGATGCGGATACGCGTTCGCTGGTGCGCAGCTTCCTGAACGTTTTCCCTGGCGCCTCTCTGTGGACCACGGAACTGCATGAAATGCTGCTCGTTGGATCTCTTGCGCCAATCGAGCTCGATTACAAGCGGATTTCCGCACGCTTTGCTCAGCCGCAAGTAGCCGAAGCACTGCGCGAAGTCGGAATCGCCTCTCCGGCGGCCCTTATGGCAACCTGGGTTACCGACCGGACGGGGTTGGAGAAATACGCATCAAACGCGCCGCCCGTAACGGACGATCATCCTCGCATCGAGTACGCGCCTTGGGTGCGCAGGGAAGAAATCACACGTGTCTTACCAGAGTTGCTTGCGCTTTGGACCGCGCCACCGATTCGCGGCGCCGACGACCAATTTTGGAATGACCTGGCCGGGGAGCGCGAGTTGCTGCTCAATTTCTATGCCGCGGGCATAGCGGCCTATAACGGCGACAGAGAGCGCTGGGAGCGCCTCATCACAAGTGTAAACAGTCACGATCACCGGAATCCTTACTACCGATGGATCGCTGGCGGAGAATAGTACCCAATCCTGCCGTTCGCCGCGATAACATGTCGCCCATTGAGCCTAGTTTGACAGAGAGCTGCGCGAATGCTCGTTGACCACAGAAAGCTTGAGTTAGAAGGGAAGGTGAAGAAGGACCGCGGTCACGCTGCGGGTGTCGCAAATCCCCTGCCCCTGAATCAGGACGACTCTACATGCCACGTCTTCCTGTCACCGAAGAGACTGCGTAGGGCGTCGGCGGCACTCCCGATCATTTTTGGCTTCATGCTTTGCGCGAACCAAGACACATGCCGCGCACAGGATCTCACTCCACGAGCCTACGTAATCACTCCGATTCATTCGAACGCTATCGTCATAACGTATTCCTTTGAAGAAGGCGACATTCTTCTGAACCCAACTCTCCCCATCGCAAACTCCAAAGGCAAACTCAACATTCCAATTCTTAGTTACTTCCATACCTTCAGTCTTTTGGGCCGCTCGGCGAACATCACCGCCGTATTGCCCTATGCCTCCGGACACTTTCAGGGAACAGTGAATGGCGTCCCACAAACCATCTACCGTTCCGGCTTGTTGGATTCCGGCTACCGATTCTCTATCAACCTTATGGGCGGTCCAGCCATGGATGTGAAGCAATACGCATCTTGGAAACAAAAACTGCTTATCGGGGCAAGTCTAACGGTCACTGCTCCCACCGGACAGTATGATCCAAGGGTGCTGGTCAACACCGGCACCAATCGCTGGGCCATTAAACCGGAGATCGGTCTGTCGCGACGATGGGGCCATTGGCTTGTCGACGCTTACGGCGGAGTATGGTTCTTCACCGAGAACTCAGAATTCTTTTCTCACAATAAGGAGTTTTCCGGAACCAATACTCGGTCGCAGAGTCCATTGGGTGCCGTCGAAGCGCACTTGAGCTATGACATTAAGCAGAGGCTCTGGATTTCCGCAGACGGCAATTACTGGTATGGCGGGAAAATTACCTTAAATGGAACGGAGTCGCCGGGAACTCTCGAGGCGAACTCGCGCTACGGGGTGACTGCTTCCTTACCTATCAGCAAACACCAATCTATAAAACTCAGCTATAGCTACGGAGCAGTCGTTAGGGTCGGGGGCAACTATCATAACCTTTCCATCGGGTGGCAATACTCGTGGCTGGGAAGGCCCAACTAGGGATTCGTCTGCACAAACAGTCTGAGGTTCCCAAAAAGAAAGGCCCCGCGAAAACCTCAGGGCGCAGGGCCTTTCTTCGATAGCTTGACTAATCTTAGTCCTGGGCTTGAACCAGAGGGAATTGCGAAGAGAGTTGCAAATCAATCATGGCCTGGATGCGCCGGTCAAGCTGGAAGAAGGTCGCAGTCTTTGTTCCCGGCAAGACCTTAAGAAAGATGGGCACATAGCGTGTGCGCAGTTGGGCTACCTGTTCGTCAACCGCTAGCGCTCTCTTTGTCAGGCTTTCTGCCTGCCCGTCGGTCATCGTCCCCCAAGTGTCCGCATAGTCCTTTATCAGCGAGTATTTCTCGTTGTTTATTTTGACAAGATCAGCGGTGTACTGGTCGTAAACCGGCCAGAATTTCGTCGCTTCCGCATCCGAAAGTTTTAGATTGGCGGCGATGAGTTGCTTCTTCTTCGAGCGGATGTCTTTGCGCAGCAGATCAATATCCTGATCACGAACACTTTGCGAACTCTGCGTGGCCGCGGGAGTTGACTGCGTGCCGCCTGCGGCCTGCGCCCCCGTATTCTTCGCGCCTATCCCGAACACTCCAACCAGCAGAACCCCAGTCACTAGCTTTTTGTTCATCTTCGTATCTCCTCAGTTTTGTGTACACTGTCTCAATTGGTGAGTATTTCTACCGAACACCTATACTTTGGCTTGTGCTCCGCTCGGTCACGGCTCGATCACTCGATCGCTGATCAGATCGAGATTCGCCTGAAGCATCACAAGCTAATCCACTCCTCCGATATATGCAAAGGTTTTGTACTTGAAGAGGAAAGCTTACCGGCGTCTTCCAAAATCTTCGTGAAAGTTCTGGAATCTTTGCGGCTGGAATTGTCCCTGCTGGCGAGATGCCGACGATCTATTCGGGCCTTGCATCACATTGGGCTGCACTGATGTTCGATTCTGCATGCTGTGCTGTTGTGACGCGCCAAGCTTCTGCGCGCCAGAGCCGTTTTGCGACCCCGCAAAATGAGCTTGGGCCTGGAGCGGTGAAGCTGTCGAGAAAAAGATAAATGAGAGGGCGACAGTAACAAAATTCCGTAAATCGCTGGAGAAGTTGAGGATTGCTTCAAGGCTGTCTGCGCGCAATGAAGTTATATTCGCACTTCAACTCGTCCTTGAACTTCAGCCTACCTCCAGCCATGGAGGGGATATTCAGCCCGAAATCCGATTGCATGACGGGAAACGAGCCCTGCGCGTTGATCGCATCGTCTTCGACGATAACTTGCGCATCAAACCCAACAGCGCGGGTGATTCCGTGAAGGTTTAGATCGCCTAGAACGCTGGTCCGGTACATCTTGTCGCCCATCTTCGTTGCACTCACGCGCGAACTTTTGTAGTCCACCGTGGATATATTGTTCGAGTCCAATACCTGGGTATGGATAAGTCGTTGCAGTTCCTTGCGATCGAAATTCGTCGCTTCCTCGATGAATTCGAACGATCGGACATTTACTAACAATTGAACCGAAGCGTTTTGCATGGCCTCGGTGTGAAAGACAATCTCGCCAACAAAGTTCCGGATCGCAAATTTTGGGCTGTGCGTGAGCACACTTACAAAACCTGACGCGAACGCCTGGACGGTGAGCCGGCTTGATTTGGCATCAATCGCAAAACGAACAAGGCTGTGCTTCTCCAGGGTCATGCAACTCCATTCCCCTTCTGATCAAAGACGATGTAATGGGTCACGCGAGGTTGATTGCCGGACGCGCTTCAGCTAAAACGCACGGACTTTCTAGTCATTAGAGGCGCGAAAGAAACTGCGCTTCATTCTCTCCGGGGACGGATGAGGCCCTGAAATTAATCCTGAATAAAAGGGCCTCATCGAGGAGCGCGTCTCGACCCCCGGGGGCGGAACCCCTTAGAACGAGGTTAAATCAGGTGGGCAAACGGTTCGTTGCGCTAGAGCAAGGAAAACAAAAAACGCAGTTTTCACAAATGACCGCGTGAAAAGCGGCGAACGTAGTATCGCGCAAACTAAGCGATCAACTTTTCGGGCACTCGAATAAGAACGCTGCCACGACTCTTCTTGATGGCGCCTTGGCGTTCCCAGCTCTTCAGGATGCGGCTTGCCGTGAAAAGACTGACGTCGGCCAGAGAAGCAAGTTCCTCGTTCTTAATGTCCACCGTTAGGCCGCTAGTATGTCTGTGCCCACTGCGAGAGCCCAGGCTAGTCAGAGCATTCGCGAGTCGCCCCTCGGCGGAACTGGAAACCAGCCCAACGTGCCTTTCGGCATAGAGCGCGATGTAACGCAGTACGATGCGAAGGGCATTTTCGGAAAGGCGAGGGTAACTCTTGGCCAGACGGTGTACCGTCGATTGATTCCACACGTATACGGCACTACCGCCTACTGCTTTAGCGGTACCAATGTAGCCCGCAGTGCCGGACAGGAAGGCCGCTACACCGAAGACGTTTCCCGGGACGAGTCTCCGCAAAAGAATCTCGCGCCCATCACCAGCCAAAATGGAATAGTTCACGAATCCAGACTGTAAAAGGAACAAGCGGTTAGCGGGCTGGTTGGCCTCGACGATAGTCTCCGACGCGGCAAATCTGCGTTTAACCGAGGAAGCCAGAACGGTGGTGACCTCCTCCTGGCTGAGGCCCGCGAAAAGCCGGACGGAGGACCGGTCAATCATAAGATGCACCTTGGCGGCGCTAGACCCGCAGACTAGCTGCTGCATTTGTACCAACACATTCAGCGGCAGGTCAAGCGCGTGGGATGTTAGGGACGCTCCTGTTCGGGTTGCCGGCCGTGTTGCGAATCTTTTCGACGCCATTCTATGTCGTGAAGTGGTATACCTCATCGAGCCGAGTGTGATAAATGTCGTTGCTGGAATGATGCTGTATGCTGTGGGCCTCCGAGAGTCCTGAACAAAATATGCGGAGAGCGAGACACAGAACGGAATGGCTACTCGTCATCGGCCGATTCGCCGGCGCTCTGGTCTTGCTGACCGGGCTACTGCTCACAGCGCATTTGTGCAGCGCGAGTTCACCGGCGGACAACCCCATTCCAAGCATCTTCGATACACACTCAACGCCAGCAGACTCCATCCGTCATTTGTCGTTTTTTGTACTCATCATCACTGGATTGATTTTTCTCGTGGTGTTTACCCTTTTGACCTACGTCGTCGTGAAATTCCGAAGCCGGGCGACCGACATCACACACGAACCCGCGCAAGTCTACGGCAGTACCCAGATTGAGCTAGCCTGGACCGTCATCCCTATCCTCATCGTGGTTGTTTTGTTCGTGGCCACCGCCAGGGTCATTCATGCCATCCAGGACGCTCCGAAACCTGCCGCGGCACTGGAAGTTACCGCCATCGGCCATCAGTTCTGGTGGGAGTTTCGTTATCCTGCACTGGGCATCGTTACCGCAAACGAACTGCACATTCCCGTCAGCGATCCAGCCCATCCGACTCCTACATTCCTGAAACTCCTTTCCGCGGACACCGATCATAGCTTCTGGATTCCGCAACTCGCGGGAAAAACCGATCTGATTCCCAATCGCGTAAACGAAACGTGGATGGATCCGCACTCCACTGGCATCTACATCGGCCAGTGCGCTCAATATTGCGGTACTCAGCACGCCAAAATGCTCCTTCGCGTTTCCGTGGATAGCCCCGAAGACTTTGCAGCCTGGACCCACGCGCAAAAACAGCCGGCCAATCAGGACGAAAAGGAAATCACTGGCAGGCGCGTTTTCGAAAATACTGCGTGCGTCAACTGTCATGGTATAGGCGGCATGGCCACCACCGGGCGTTTCGGTCCCGATCTCACGCACCTCATGAGCCGCCGCACCATCGCCTCCGGCGCAGCCGAAAATACTCACGATAATCTTCGCTTGTGGATTAAGAATCCTGACGCGATAAAGCCAGGCTCGCTCATGCCCGCGATGCAGTTGGGCGATGGCGATTTGGACGCGCTAGTGCGTTATCTGGAGACGCTTCGGTAGTCGAGTTTTTGGAGCTTAGCTTATGTCATCGGATGCAATCGCCATTCGAACCGCGGACGCGACAAGCCAGCCGTGGCTCGACACCCTGCACGGGTGGGTGACCACCGTCGACCACAAGCGTCTCGGCATCCTTTATATTCTCTTCGCGCTCTTCTTCCTGGTTATCGGCGGTATCGAAGCCACCGTAATGCGCATCCAGTTGATGCACCCGCATCTCAGCTTCGTTTCTCCGCAAGTCTTCAACCGCATGTTCACCATGCACGGCACCACCATGATTTTCTTCGTGGCCATGCCGGTTCTTTTCGGCTTTGCAAATTATTTCGTTCCGATCATGGTCGGTGCGCGAGACATGGCGTTTCCGCGCCTCAACGCCTTCAGCTTTTGGCTGACGGCGTTTGGCGGCTTTCTTCTGTACTTCAGTTTCTTCGGTGGATTCGGGCTCTACGGCGCCGGCAACGCACCGGACGTAGGCTGGTGGGCCTACGCTCCCTTGACTGCTCGCGCGTTTTCCCGCGGCC
>Ga0210409_10004843_pt1 | contig 14328 bp, 13 predicted proteins | sample IncBWH17MmetaG_FD_161649 | JGI IMG/M metagenome (GOLD analysis project Ga0210409, IMG submission 161649) | Forest soil microbial communities from Barre Woods Harvard Forest LTER site, Petersham, Massachusetts, United States - Inc-BW-H-17-M | ecosystem: Environmental > Terrestrial > Soil >... | reverse complement strand
GTTCCCGCCGGGGAGCAGCGTAAAGCGGGATATGCTCGCCGAGAGCACCCCGGGCATGGCGCTCAAGCGTTCCTGTACTCTTTCGTAGAGACCGAGCTCGCGCGCGCCTTCATAACCCGATTGTGTGGGATAAATGGATACCAACAAAACGTTCTCTTGACGAAAGCCCGTATCCACCGCGCTCAACCGTTGCAGGCTCCGCAGCAGCAAGCCCGCGCCCACCAACAACACCACCGACAAGGAAACTTGGGAGATGACCAGAAGCTTTCGCGCCCTAAGATGCCGGGTATTCGCACCCTGGGATGATCCGACGCCCTTGAGCGCGGCATTCGCCTCCATGCGGGTGGCCCAAAAAGCGGGCGCAATCCCGAATAGCAGGCAAGTAAAAAGTGAAACGCCCAGGGCGAAGCACAATGTTCGCACGTCCGTGTGGACATTCAGCGCCTGCAAGGAATCATCATCCGACAAAAGCCCCGCGAGACAATCCGTCGACGCGGTTGCGAACAGCAGGCCCAACGCCCCGCCGGCCAGCGCCAGCAGCAAGCTTTCGGTGAGCAATTGGCGGAACAAACGGATTCGCGGAGCGCCCAGCGCCAGCCGCAGGGCAATTTCTTTCTGCCGGCTGACCGCGCGTGCGAGCAACAGGTTGGCCACATTGGCGCAGGCAATCAGCAGTACCAAACCGACCACCGTGGTCAACAAGAGAAGCGATTGAGGAAGTTCGTCGGGCAGGTCGATGAGACCGCGGCAACCCGGGACCAGTTCGATGCTGCGCGCGCGAACTTCTCGTTCCTCTTGCGGTGAAATTTTCGAACCCAAAGCCGCAGCCGTGAATTGCTGATCGCTCAGCGTCAGCTCTGCGCTGGCCTGCTTTTCATCCGCCCCCGGCTTCATCCGGGCCATCACGCCAAGCGACAGATGGTCGTTCAGCCGCAGCGTCCCCCAGAATGACAAGGGGACCCAGATATCAACGGAATCGCCCAGGAGGATCCCGCGAAACTGCTCCGGCGCGACGCCAACAATCGTGAAAGGAACTCCTTTCAGTGTGACTGACTTGCCGACGACAGAAGAATCGGACGCAAATCTGCGTTTCCAGTAGCCGAAACTTATGACAGCAACGCCCGGCCGTCCAGTCTGCTCGTCGTCATTCGTCAGCGTTCGTCCTAAAACTGAGTCGATGCGCAAGAGGGAAAAGAAATTTCCGGATACAGATTGGCCCAGGATAAAATCCGACTGCCCATCGGCGTTCAGCACCACGCGCGTACTATCAAAGGCCAACATCCCGGCGAAAGAGCGGCTGGCGTCTCGAAACTGCTCAAATTCCGTACGAGAGAAAGAGCTCCCTTGGTTCTCGGGAGTCCGCAGGCGAAAGTACACCAGCTGCCTAGGATTTTTTGCGGGAAGCAGCTTCAACAGTACCGCATCGGAGACACTGAAGATTGCCGCGTTAGCGCCGATGCCCAGCGCAAGTGTCACGATCGCCACAATCGTGAAGCCGGGACTCTTGCGCAGCATGCGCAAGCCGTAGCGAATGTCCATCAGCATGTGCTCAACGAAAGACCAGCGCCAAACGCTGCGGCTATCTTCCGTGATCAGGGTTACGTTGCCGAACTCGCGCCGCGCCGCTGCCGAAGCCTCTCGCCGGGGCACGCCCCTCGCCACCAGTTCCTCCATCCGTTCCTCAAGGTGCTCGCGAATCTCGTCGGACAGCTCATCGTAGAGGCGGCGTCGCGATAATAGCTGCTTGATCCAAGTCACAGTTCACCCGGCGCCAGCACGCGTGTAATGCCGTCGAGCATTTTCTCGAAACGCGAAACCTCCCTCTCCAGGTGCTTTGTTCCCGCTGCAGTCAGCTTGTAAATCCGGACGCGGCGATTTGTGGAGGAAACGCCCCACTCCGCCTTCACCAATTCTTCCTTCAGGAGGCGTTGCAGCGCCGGGTACAGCGAGCCTTCTTCAATCTGCAACAAATCGTTCGATGTTTGCTTGATGTATTGCGCAAGGGCGTAGCCGTGAAGAGGCTGCCGCTTCAACGTTCGCAGAATCATCATCTCCAGTGCGCCGGGAAAAAGATCTCGATGCTCGCGATTCTTCATGAAAAGTGCTCTCCGTCCAGGACTCAGGGCATGTTAGTCTAGGCCTAGAGCAAAATAGTATGAGGGCCAGGCACTCCTGTCAAGACACAAATTTCAGCCGTCCGAAATTGTTAACGAGACATCCGGCGGAGAGAATGAGATTCGGAAGAATTTTGTACTGGTCCTGGGCGTAGACAGCGACCACAATCGAATTTCAATGATCGTTCAGGTGAAACTCATGCGATGGCAGATCGTAATTCCCCTGGTCTTGCCGGGTGTTGAAGCGCTCTTCGGTGCCGATCGTGACATGGTGCTTGGCCAGAAATGTTCGCGAAACCTCTGCTTGCGCTGTCCACTACTGCCCTTGTGAATAGTCTTCTTTGAGCGAATACGGCGGCACGCCGTTCCCAGCATAGTCCATCACGTAGACGCCGTGGTATTGATAACGGTCATAGGCCAGGTCGCGCCAGCAATTCCCAATGCCGCGCGAATCCTTCTTCGCGGACACCTCTTGCCATCTCGCCAGGTCCCGCGAATCTTCTCGACCCCTATCTGCTTCTGGTCGTAAGATAGCGCCGCGTTCCATCTCCCGTTGGAGGGTCGCGCCGCCCATGTCCGAACCTTCTTCCGTAACTGCACGCATGAAACGTCGTGCGGTGTCCGCCACACTAACGGCTGGCCTGATTGCCGGAATCCTGGATATCACTGCTGCTTTTTTTGTGTACGGCTGGTACGGCGCCGAGCCGATACGAATCCTGCAGGGGATCGCCAGCGGGATCCTTGGCCCGAGCGCGTACAGCGGCGGCTCGAAAACCGCCGTGCTGGGATTGGCTTTGCATTTCCTGATTGCTCTGGGCGCAGCGGCGGTGTTTTACGGTGCCAGCCGCAAGCTGAAATTTTTGACCCGGCATGCCGTAATCTCCGGATTCCTGTTCGGGATCGCCGTTTACTTTTTTATGCAATACGCCGTGTTGCCTTTGTCCGCGTTTCACAAAGGCTCGTTCTCCCTGTCGTCGATCCTCATCGGCATCGTCATTCACATGTTCTGCGTGGGGTTGCCAATTTCTCTGACCATCCGGCGCTTCCCTATCTGAGTCCTGGGCCCTCCGTGGCGGGAGTAACCCACACATTCCCGCGGCGCTGTTCGCTCAGTCCTTTGTCAGAACACGCACCGCAGCTGCGTCGAATTCCCCTAGCCCATACCCCGCTTCTAACTTCTTGTTTTTCAATCATCCACAATCTCTTAATGACTCTTCTGATCTTTGGTCCCGGTCCTACATTTTCTCTTCACGGGAGTCCCGGTCTTCCTCCGGCCGGTTTAGGAGGTCCCATGAATATTTCCAGTCTGATTCTCGCCGCGATCGCTGTGCTGCTGAGTGGCGCGGTAGCCTTCGGCCTGACCATGGCTGTTCGCGCGTACCTTCGCTATCGCGGCAAGCGCGTCATTACCTGCCCGGAAACGGCAAATCACGCCGCCGTGCACGTCAATGTGGTCAACGCCGCCCGCGAAGCGGTGTTTGGCAAGCACGACATTCGTCTCGATCAATGCTCTTGCTGGCCCGAGCGCCAGAATTGCGGACAGGAGTGCCTCTCACAAATCGAAGCCGACCCGGAAGGTTGCATGCTCTGGCACATGGTCGACGATTAGTACAAGGGCAAGTTCTGTGCCTATTGCCAAAAGCCCTTCGGTGAAATCCACTGGCACGACCGGCAACCCGCTCTCCTCGGCCCGGACCGCAACACCGCGCAGTGGAGCGAGATTCCGCCGGAAAATTGGCCCGCTGTTTTTCAAAACTTCCTTCCGGTGTGCTGGAGTTGCTTCATCGCGGAAAACTACCGGCGCCAGCGTCCCGAACAGCTCGTGGATGTCAGATGGGAACGTGGCGTGGGTGGCGAGTATGTTCCGAAGGAACCAGCGGAGGATGTTCCGCAGAAACCAGTCGGCGGCAACTGAAACGGCCCTGAAGCTCGTGCTTACGGGCGGTCCATTCAAGCTCGCGACGCCTCACCCATCGCTGGGCATATGCGAAGCCCCGGCCGAGGCTGCAAACGCGCGTAACGAAGAAAGCATCCCGCACAAACACCCGACGCTTGTCCCGCTCCGTTCACAATGATAGATTCGTCGCCTTTACCTTGTACGGAGCCATGCCATGTCCACTGCCGATAAAATCGACACGCACCAGAAGGCGCTCTCGCTGAATTTGGACGCCACTGCTTTTGGCTCGTTCGCCGAAATCGGGGCCGGGCAGGAAGTCGCGCGGTGGTTCCTGCGGGTCGGTGGAGCTTCCGGCACGGTGGCGAAAACCATCTCGGCGTACGACAAGGAAGTCAGCGACGATCTATACGGCTCGGGCACTCGTTACGTCTCGCAGCCCCGGCTGCTGGCCATGCTGGACAATGAGTGGGCCCAGCTTCTCTCGCAGTTGAGCACAACCCGGGGCGCCAAGACGCGGTTTTTCTCGTTCGTCGACACGATATCGGCGCGCAATTTTTCCGGCAGCAATGAGTGTCATGGCTGGCTCGGAGTGCGCTTCCAGACTCAGCCGTTCGGTGAAGCCAGCGAAGTTGTTCTGCACGTCAATCTGCAGGACACGTCCAATCTCCACCAGCAGGAGGCCATCGGAATTCTTGGCGTCAATCTGATCTACGCCGTATTCCATCATCTGGGCGGCCCGGACGAGTTCCTGAAAAGTGTGGCCGAAGACCTGCCCTTGTCGCGCATCGAAATCGATTGTGTGGAACTCTCGGGTCCGGCTTTCGCGAAGTGGGATCGCCGTCTGCTCCATGCTTCCCTCATTACGTTGGGTCTTGCGGAGGCAATCGTGTTCCCTGCGGATGGCAAAATCCTCCCGCCCGATGAAGTGCTCTACAAAAAAGCCGTCGTGCTCGCGCCCGGGGCTTTTGATATCGTCCAGTATTTTCACGCGGAACTGATCCAGACCACTCTGGCGCAGATTCCGCAAGAGGACCTTGCGCAAAGTAAGGGCGCGATCGGGTTTTTTTGTCTTAGTGGAGAAGGCAATCCCATCACGCAGTCTCGTTTATCCGCGCCAGAGATTGTCGCACACGTAGAGGAACTCCACAAATTGGGAAGTGGGGTGCTGGTTTTTCGAGAGCAGGAGTTATACAAGATGTGCGCATTTGTGAACCGCTTTACCAAAGCGCGCATCCACTTTGCGGTTGGACTGTCAATTACGATCTGGGCGTTGCAGGATCGCTACAAGGATCTCGGTGGAAGCTTGTTGGAGGGTCTGGCGAAGCTGTTCCGCGAGAATGTGCGCCTCAGCGTTTTCCCAATGCCGGAAGCAAGTCTGCAGCAGTGGCAAGCGTCCGGCAAAATGCCGGATTGGAAATGGAACGCCACAGACGGCTTCGTGCATGCCCATGAATTACATCCGCCGGAGCCGCTGGATCATCTCTACCGATACCTGCTGGGCTGCCAATTTATCGTGCCCATGCGCACTGTAGCGAAGTAGGCGGGCGGAACGCGAAAAGGCCTCAGTGGCAAAACTCGCAGGCGCGACCAACTATCCCTCTGAGCAGTGCGATTTCCGGCGTCTTATACTCCGGTTTCACCGGCTCCGCATGCATCAACCCGGTGCTCAAGTGCTTCTTGCTGTCGTCACAGAAGACCGTCACCACCACCGCGTCGCGAGCCACCATTTTCCTGCGCGCGCACCGCCGCGAGAAAATTGCATCCCGACGAAATCCCTACAGCCAGCCCCAAGGTGCTCGCCAGCTTCTGCGCCATCAGAATCGAGTCGCCATCGTGAATGGAGATTTAAGTCTTTCAATTGCACGATTGCCGGTATGAACTGGTCCGAAATGCCTTGAATCCCGTGGCTGCCCGCCTTGCACCCCGTGCTCAACGTCGGCGATTCGGCGGGCTCTACCGGATGCACGCGGATTGCGGCATCATGCGAGCGCAGTTACCTGCCCACTCCCATCACCGTCCCGCCCGTTCCCACGCCGCACACAAATGCCTCGGGCCCCTTACCGACGCTCATCAGTTGCGACCAGATTTCCGGACCGGTGGTGTCGGCGTGCGCATCACATTCGCTCCATTTGAGAATTGCCGCGCAGAAACACGTCTTTACGCGACGCCGCAAACTCTTCGCACATCCGGATGCTGCCCAGGAACTCGCCATCCTTTTTGCTGACCGATACGATTTCCGCGCCGTAACTCTTGATCAGTTGCACGCGCTCCTGGCTCATCCAATCTGGCATGAAGATTTTCACCGGATGGCCCAGCATGCGGCCCGGCGCGGCAAACGCAATCCCGGTGTTGCCGCTGGTGGCCTCGGAAATCGTGGAGCCCGTCTCAATCTTTCCCTCGGTACAGGCCTGCTGGAGGATGCGCAGCGCCATGCGGTCCTTGATGTGTCATCCCCGGGTCACCCCTGGCTCTAGCGAGCCTCCGCCTCCTCTGGGCAGTGGTCGCCGAGGTTCGGTACAATGTCAGCAGCAACTATTCCGCGAGCGAGGCCAGGTGGCGACGTGATCCATCGATTTGTGTTTCACAACGACGAGCTGGTGCCAGTGGAGAAGGCGCGCTGGTCCCCCGGCCAGGCCGGCTTGATCTGCGGCTGGGGGCTCTTCACCACTGCACGGATTGTGCAAGGCGAGGCGTTCGCCTACGAGCGCCACTGGCGGCGGCTGGAAAAGGATGCTGCACTCACGCGCGTACCGCTCACCTATACCAGCGCCAAAGTTCGCGTACATCTGCAGGAAGTGATCCGCGCCAACAAGGTACAAGCCGGTTGCGCGCGCATCTACTTGGTGTGGAATTCTCCGGGCTATTGGAAAAGCGATGAGAAATTCCAGGAAGTCGACCTGGTTATCACCACTGCCGACCTCCCGCACTATCCCGATGCGGTGCGCTTAGCCATCCGTCAGCACGGACGTCATGCCGCCTCGCCGCTGGCTGGCGTCAAAACCATTTCCTGGTTGAACAGTGTGTGGGCCGCCGCGGAGGCGCAGCGGGAAGGATTTGACGAAGTGGTGTTGCTCAATGAGCGCGGCGAAGTGAGCGAATGCACCGCGGCAAACATCTTTGTCGTGAAGAACGGCAAGGTGCTTACGCCTCCGTTGAATTCCGGTTGTCTGGAAGGTGTCACCCGGGGCGTTCTGCTGGAAATCGTCGCCGATGCCGGCACCAGCGTCGCGGAGCAAACCCTGCGCTTGGAGGACCTGTACGAGGCCGATGAAGTCTTCGTTACCTCAACTAACCGCAATGTGATTGGCGTGACGGAAATCGCCGGCAAGACCATCGGCACAGGGCAACCCGGCACACTCACAAAAAAACTCGACGGTGTGTTTGAGTCCTATGTGAAGGAATACGTCGAGCGCCGCCTGGCCACCAGCCGATAGCGTTCGTCCTCGTTAGTGGTGTCCGCCGGAAGGAGCCGCTGCCGCAGCCGGGTCGCTGCCCATCGTGGCGCGCAACATAATCGGCGCCAGAACCGTGGTCACCATCACCAGCAATACCACCGCGGAAAAAAGCCCTTCGTCCACCACGCCGATTCCCTTCCCGATACCAGCGAAAATCAGTCCCACTTCTCCCCGGGGCATCATGCCGAATCCGACCGCCAGACGATTCAGCGTGGGCGGGCAGCCCCAGCCCGAGGCGACTTTGCCGGCGATCGCCACGATGGTAAGCACCAGTCCGGCAATCAGCACGTCCTTGTTCGCCATCGTCTCCAGCTTCACCTGCACTCCCATCCACACGAAAAACAAAGGCACCACCAGCGATTCCAGCGGAGACAATAGTTCATGCAGCGACGCGCCCTCGATTTCGCGGTCGAAGAAGCTGTTCAACACCATTCCTGCCGCGAAGGCACCCACAATCGTCGCCAATTCCGCCACGTTTGCCAGCCACGCAAAAAGAAGCGCGAAGCTTACGCCGAACAATAGCTTCAGGTTTTGCACACCAGCGGTCGCAAGCCGCCGCACCAGCTTGGGCGTAAGCCAAATCCCGATGCCTAAAGAAGCCACCAGGAACAGCGCGGCTTTCCCTGTGGTGATGGCGATCGACGCAATGCTGATGGTGCCGGTGACCGCGAGGCCGCTGACCACCGCAAGCACAATCAGGCACAGCACATCGTCAATCACCGCGGCCCCAAGGATGATGCGCGCTTCCTCGGTTCGATCGCGCCCCAGATCGCGAAGCACGCGGGCCGTGATTCCCACGCTGGTTGCCGTTAAAATACCGCCGATAAAGAGGTCCGCTGCCAGCGTGCTGTTGGGATGCAGGAATTTCATCGTGCCCATGCCCAGAAGCATGGGCAGAATGATGCCGAGAATCGCAACGTAAGAAGCATATTTGCCGACGCGCTTCATCTCCACCAGGCTGATTTCCAGGCCCACAAGGAACAACAGCACCAGAATCGCCAGCCGGGAAACCACGTCGATAAACGAGTACACGTAGATGTAGGTCTGCCCTTGCGGCCCAGAGAGCAGCGAAGCAATCAGATCGGTGTGCGGTCCCGGAGCAAGCACCTGATGGGTCGCTTCAGACAGCGTCACCGGCTGAGTCAGCGCGGCCGAAGCAATGCGCGACAGATTGTCTCCCTCGCGCAACACCGTGAGCGTCGGATTCCGGAAGTAGTACCCAAGATTGCCCGCAAGCAGCCCCACCAGCAGTTCCCCAAGAACAGCCGGCTGCTTCAGCCACTTCATCAGCAGTCCACCAAGTGCGGCTCCCAAAGTGATGAAGATGGACGCAATCAGAATGGGAACGACCGGGTCGGCATGAGAAAGTTCGCCACCGGCAAACAATGCAAAAACCAGAGGGAAAGATTTGGCGTGGAGCGTTAGGAACAGGCTCAACATGCACAGAATCCTCAGAGTTGAAGTGGCGGAAAGCCCGCCGAATCCGGGCGGCGCGTTTATTGTGGCGGGGGATGCCTTCCTGAAGCAAGAAGAAAGGCGAACCGGGCGGCTGCGTGCTACAATTCGCGGTTTGGCAGGTACCTGCCGGGTGGAAACAGAATGACGGAGACGTTGTCGCAACTGGAAGCGGTTCTGGAAGTCATCTCGCCGGACGGCGCGCGCAAGTATGTTCGCGTTACGCAGACTCCTTTTCTGATCGGACGCGGCGCGGAAACCGGCAATCACCTGCAACTGACCGACCGGCGCATCTCGCGGAATTGTGCCGCGATCGTTGTGGAAGCCAACAAATATTACCTGGAAGATCGCGGGCAACGACGCGGGCTATTTGTGAACGGCGAAAAGGTGGAAAGCCGCGCGCTGAATGACGGTGACGTCATCACCTTTGGGCTGGAAGATTCCTACCAGATGATGTTCCGCGCCGCCAGTGGCACATCGGAAGAATCGATCCCACAACTGCTGACGCGCATCGATCATATGACCAGCGCCGAGTCCACCGGCGGCGGCTTGAAGAAACTGAACGTGCTGCTGGAAGCCACCGCGCTGCTGCACTCGCAATTGCCCCTGGATTCTGTGCTGGCCAAGATGATCGATCATGCGGTGGCGGTGACAGATGCGGACCGCGGCCTGCTCCTGGAAGCGGAAGAAGGCCGCATCGAAAGCCTGAAAGTGCGGCTGGCGCGCCGAACGGGCGCGCAGCGATTGCCCCCCGAAAGCATGGCGCCAAGCGGAACGGCGATTCAACTTGCCGTCAAACAACAATCGCCCGTGATTACCGAAGACCTGGCGCAGGCGGAAATGAACTTGCAAGCGGCCGCGAGCATTGTGGCGCAGGGCTTGCGCGCCGTGGTGGTCATTCCCTTGTACGCCACTTCCCGCGCCAGCAGCGAAGGATCTGCCGCGAATATGCGGCGCGGCGAATTTCTTGGCGTGCTGTATCTGGACTCCAAGCGCCCCACGGCATTCAGCAAATTGGACCGGCAGATTCTGGACGCGCTGGCAGCCGACGCCGCGAGCATTCTCGATAACGCGCGGCTGGTGGAGAAGGAGCGCGAACGGCAGATGCTGGAGCAGCAAATCGCCATTGCGCGCGATATCCAACAGGCGCTGCTGCCAAAGAATTTCCGCGAGTACCCGTTCCTGTCGGTCTCAGGAGTTAATTTTCCCTGCTTGTCGGTGGGAGGAGATTATTTTGATGTCTTCCCTCTCGATGACAAGCGCACCGCATTCTTGCTGGCGGACGTGAGCGGCAAGGGATTGGGAGCGGCGCTGCTGACCACCATGTTGCAGGGCGCGCTCTCTGGCATGACCCTGGGAACGGATCCGGCACGGGTATTCAATCACGTAAACCGTTTCTTGTGCGACCACGCCGAAGTCGGCCGCTACGCCACGATGTTCTTTGGAATTTTGGATGATGCGGGCAGGCTCGAATTCATCAATGCCGGACATCCTTCCCCCATCCTCATCCGCAAAGACACGGTTGAAGAAGCGTTCACCGAAGGGTCCTTCCCGGTTGGTCTTGTTCCGGAAGCGGAATTCACCACTTCCACCCTGCAATTGCAGCCCAACGACACCATGGTCCTGTTCAGCGACGGCGTCACCGAAGCGATGGACCCGGAAGAAGAATTGTACGGCGTGCCGCGGTTGCGCGGAGTGTTGCAGGGCAAGCCGGATATGCAACTGGATGAAATACAAAAAGCTGTGTTGGAATCCGTCGAAAATTTCGCCCGCGGAGCGCGCCAGGCTGATGACTTGACCCTGCTGCTGGTGAGATATCGCGCCGTGGGCATGACCGTCACTGATACCGACGTGTCCGCGAGCAAAGGAAGCGCCGCAGCCAGCGGATAAAAGCTATTCCGTTTTGTCCGCGGCTCTGTAATCCCGGTCGATTCCTCAGATTGGTCGCCCGGCCTGACGTCTTCCGCTCAGTACTTCACTGCTCCGTGAGCCCTTTAGCATGGCTTTGGTTAGATTCGCCGGTCAGAAGTGGGCATTCACCGATGTCACGTTTGCGTTCACCGAATGCGAGTTCAGCGCGCTGGCAAGGCTGGCTAGGATCGCTCCAGACAAGGAGGATCTCATGTCAGCTTACCTATCAACTGCAAAACCCTATAAAGGCTTGGGAATGGAGGGCGCCGTTGCACGGTGGTATGCGTCCCTCACCAAGAAATCGCTTGAGGATTTCAAAGCGCTGGCCCGGCGCACGGCTGAACGGATTCCACCCCAGAGCAGCGTGCTCGAAGTCGCTCCTGGTCCGGGATATTTCTCGATTGAATTGGCGAAGCTCGGGAACTATCAAATCAGCGGGTTGGACATAAGCGAGACGTTTGTGGGAATCGCGCGCGCGAATGCGGCGAAAGCGGGAGTAAAGGTCGACTTTCGCCACGGAAACGCTTCGAACATGCCGTTCGGCAACGAATCATTCGATTTCCTTCTGTGTCGAGCGGCTTTCAAGAATTTCAGCGAACCCCAGCGTGCGCTTGAAGAGATGCATCGAGTTCTTGAGCCCGCTGGACAGGCCCTTATCATCGATCTGCGAAAAGACGCGCCCCAGAAATCGGTCAACCAGGCCGTAAATGACCTGAACCTCGGTACCGTGAACGGGATTCTGACCAAGCTTACGTTTCGCTTCATGTTGCTCAAACGCGCTTACACCAAGAGCGAATTCGAAGACATGATTTCAAAGACAAAATTCTCGGATATCAAGATTCAAGAAGACCTGATGGGCTTCGAAATATTGCTCTCGAGAGGTCGCGAGACCGCATAGGCTGACAAGCGCCTCAACCTCGTAGAATGCCGAACTGAAACTGAGATCCGTAGAACGCTCCACAGAGTTGTGCTATGCTCGCAAAGCGAGTAAGTCGCTGGCTTCCGCCCTACCGGTAGTTTCCGCCAAATCTCGAGAATACAGAGACGTTACTGGAACCCCGACTCCGCAAGTGAGGGATCATGAAGCGAATGCAATTTTGCATGGCATGGATATCGACCCTCGTGTTGCTGGTAGGGACCACGGACTTGGCCGGCTGCGGCTCGAAGGACAGCGTGCCTCCGGCAGCCGCCGCACAGCAACCGGCAAGCGCGCCGGGCGCGACGACGGACCAGCAAGGGCAACAAGACGCGCAAGCGCCAACGCCCGATCAAATTCAGCAGCAGAACGAAGCCGCGGCGGCGCAGAATCCTCCACAAACACAACTGCCGCAAGTGAGTTTGACGGCCGATGGACTGGATGAGCTATTGGCTCCCATCGCGTTGTATCCCGATCCTGTACTGGCCATCATGCTGCAAGCCTCCGTGAATCCGCAGGAAGTGATGGACGGCGGGAACTGGCTGACCGTTGGCGACAACAGCAAATTGAAGGAAGCAGCCCTCGATGAAGCCTCGAAAAAAGCGGGCTTCACCCCGGTGATGATGGCGCTGCTGCATTTCGGGCCCGTGGTGGACATGATGTGCACGCAATTTGATTGGACCAAGCAGTTGGGAGCAGCCTACGCGGCCGATCCGAAAGCGGTGCTGGATTCCGTTCAGCGATTGCGCGCGCAGGCCGTGGATACCGGGGCACTGAAGAGTTCGCCGCAGATGACTGTGGACGTCAAACAGGATCAGGGCAAACAAGTTGTGCAGTTGGAGCCTACCAATCCAAAAGTCGTGTATGTGCCGCAATACAATCCCGACCAGGTGTTCGGCACGACGACCACAACAACCACGGCAAACGGCGTAACAACCACTACCACGACGACGACAGGTGCCGCTGCGCCCGCACCGAGCACCGCCACGAACTCGACGACGGTGGTGAAAGAAAAAGAAGGCGTGAGCACTGGAACGGCGGTACTGATCGGGTTGTTGTCGTTCGGAGCGGGAATGGCGGTCGGCTCGGCGATTAACAGTAATACCTATTACTATCCCGCATGGGGCTACGGCGGTGTGTGGTACGGACCGCGACCTTATTATCCTCCTCCGTATCACCCCGTGTATTACGGGGGCTGGCATGGAGGATACGCGTACCACCGGCCCGTGCACTACGGAAATACGAACGTCAACGTCAACGTAAACAACAACTACTACAACCGCTTCAACAACAATTCCAATCTGAATCCGAATTACAAGCCGCGGCCTGTGCCTTACAACACGAACGCCAATAGTGCCTACGCTAAAAGTGCCGGCAACTATGGTGGAGCGAATCGCGGCGTGAAATACAACGGGAGCAGCAATTACAAAGGCGCGAGCACGTATCAGGGTGCGAACAATCGTCAACCCAATACGGCGAACGTGCAGAACCGGCCAAGCGGCGCAAATGCCGGGAACGCTGCCGTTCAGCGTCCTGCCACCGGTGCAGCGAACAACAATTGGAAGGGACAATCCACCTATCAGGGAGCGAACAAAGCGGGCGGGGCCAACGCAGGAGCAAATAATCGCGTAAGCCCGGGGAACACGCCTGCGAGGAATCCCTCTGGCGATCGCGGATTTGGCCAGCCCGGCGGAACACGCCCGACCACGGGAAACATGCAAACCTCGCGCCCGGCGACGGGGAATACACCGGCTGCGCGCCCAACCACCGGGAACATGCCGACATCGCGTCCCGCGGGAAATACGCAACCGGCAGCACGTCCAGCGACTCAGCCAGTGAACCGCCCTGCTCCAACGACGCAACCAGCAAACCGTCCGCAAACCAGCAACGGCGAAGCATTGGCGGGAGGCAGCAGCGCAAAGGCCGACCGAGCGGCTAGCAATCGCGGACGGGAAAGCATGGGTGCACCGCAGCAGCGTTCGGGAGGCGGTAAACCAGCCGCTGGCCAGCAGAGGAGGCAGTAACCCATGAATGCCACAAGAAAATCTGCCGGAGACATAAAGATGCGGATAGCCAAAAGCTTTGGGGTTTTGGCGCTGCTGCTCATGTTCGTGGGCACTCTCGCAATGTGCGCTGTTGACCAAAAGACCTTTGCATCGCCGGCCGAGGCCGTTCACGCGCTGGTAAAAGCCGCCGAGGATGGAAACCAGGACGAGATGCTTGCCGTCTTGGGTGACGACGGAAAAGATTTGGTGTACTCCGGCGATCCGGTGCAGGACAAGACGGGCATGGAAAAATTCGTAAAGTCGTACAAGACGAAACATGCCATTGTAACCGAAGACGACAAGACGCGAATTCTACAAGTGGGACCAAACGACTGGCCGATGCCAATCCCCATCGTCAACGACGGAGGGAAGTGGAGATTCGACACCGCAGCGGCGAAAGAAGAACTGCTGTATCGCCGCATCGGCCGCAACGAACTGGGCGCCATCGCGGCGTGCCGCGGCTACATTGATGCACAAAAAGACTATGCTGCAGAGGGTCACGACGGCTTGCCGGCTGGCATCTACGCGCAGAGGT
>Ga0210409_10004842_pt1 | contig 14329 bp, 17 predicted proteins | sample IncBWH17MmetaG_FD_161649 | JGI IMG/M metagenome (GOLD analysis project Ga0210409, IMG submission 161649) | Forest soil microbial communities from Barre Woods Harvard Forest LTER site, Petersham, Massachusetts, United States - Inc-BW-H-17-M | ecosystem: Environmental > Terrestrial > Soil >... | reverse complement strand
CCAAACTCGGAGGCGTATTGAACCGCGGATTACGCAGATTACACGGATAAAATCCGCGCCATCCGTGTAATCCGCGGTCAGTAAATTGAAGCCATTTTGCGCGCGATTTAGGAAGGACGAAGCGAAGACCGAAATCCGAAAATTCGGCCTTCGGATTTCGGATTTGTGGTTTTGGTGACTCTTGCAACAGGCTTCAGCTAATGCTTGTTGAGGCTGAGTCGAAATTGGCTTAGGTGATATGGGCGCCCTGGGCTTCCACGTAGACCGCGTAAAGCGACTGGCTGGCCGCCATGAACAGGCGGTTGCGCTTCTCCCCGCCGAAACAGAGGTTGGCGCACACTTCCGGCAGCAGGATCATCCCGATTCGCTGCCCATCCGGAGCGAAGATATGGACGCCATCGTAGCCGTCGCCCACCCAGCCGGCGGCGGACCAGATATTGCCGTCGGTGTCGGCCCGAATGCCGTCCGAGGAGCCGAATTTGCCGTTCAGTTCCATCGAACAGAACCGTCGCCGGTTCTTGAGTCGAGTACCGTCGACGTCATAAATGTCAATACCACGGGGGCTGGGTCCGCCGGTATCGGCAACGTATAGCTTCTTGTAATCTGGGGAAAAGCATAACCCATTCGGCTTGTAACCCTCCTCGCTAACCAGTTCCATTTTAGCGGTCTTGTCGTCGATGCGATAAATGGCTTCTTTAAGTTCGAGCTTGGCTTTGTGGCCTTCATAGGAGCCCATAATGCCATAGCCGGGGTCGGTGAACCAAACTGAGCCGTCGGGATGCACCACGATGTCGTTAGGCGCGTTCAGTGGTTTCCCATTCCAGTGATCGGCTAAAACACTGATGGTGCCGTTGTGCTCAAATCGGACCACCCGTCGCGTGTCATGTTCGCACGAGACCAGCCTGCCTTCGAAATCGAAGGTGCTGCCGTTGGTGTTGTTCGAGGGCTGCCGGAACACGCTCACGTGTCCATCTTCATCGACGCGTCGAAGTTGGCGATTGTTGGGGATATCGCTCCAAACCAGGTATCTTCCGCCGGCGTTCCAGGCACAGCCTTCGGCCCAGCCCGCGCCGGTCCAGAGCCGTTGAATGGCTGCGTTGATGACCTTGTAGCGAGTAAACCGATCGTCGAGGACAACGATCCGTGAATCCGGATAACGCTCCGGCCCATCGGCGTCCCGGTCGCCTTCCGCGTACAAAGTTGAAGGCGCAAGCGCTGCGCCCGTGGCCAAGGCGCCCAGGCTTAGAAACGAGCGCCGGCTCAAGGGGTTTGTTGATTGGCTTTCGGCCTTGGATGATTCGGCTTTCATAAGAGATACGGGTGTTTAGTGCTGTTTTTCGGCATCTTTCTGCCGCCATTTTTCTGCCTATTTAGTGCTAATGCATTTCCACTTCGCAGGTGCCGATTCCCTTTCGATAAAAGTTAAATTGCACGTTAGGGTGCTCGGCCAGCAACGACATCGGCACGGCCGTGTCCGGGATCTGTTTGGCGATCATCAACGTGGTCAGCCGCTGCCCGAACGGATTGTCATGATTGCCGGCCTGCCAGATGGAGACTTTCTCCGCCTGCCAGGTCTCCAGCGGTCCGACCGAAATCGCCTGGGTCGGCACCAGCGAGATGTTGCCGCCGCCGGAGGTGCGGGCGTTCTGGGCAACCGTGAGAGGATGAAGGTCGACAACGCGCGTGGCCAACTTGCGAAACTCAGAAGGGGATGGCGGCTGATCTTTGTATTTGCCTTTGCGCCGGGGAGGATCGTTAAAGGCCCAATGCTTCACGTCGCCCTGGCCGCCCTGCATGACGGCGCAACGAACTCCCGCATCCCACGTTTTCCGGTAAGCGCCGGTGTCAGCTTTAGGGAAATGCAAATTGGAGTCGGGCATGACGAACTCTTTTCGAATCCGGCTGAAACAAAGCTCGCGGTCCGCTTTTTCGAAAGAAAGAGGATGGGTGGGCGACGCTTCCTTTCCATCGAGAAACCACTCGTCCATCCCCCAGAAATGGGCGGACTGAACGTTGAGATTCAGCTCATTGACCAGGCGCGCGACCAGAGGCAATTGTTCCGTCGGCCCAATCGGCCCGCAAATGCCGACGGGATTGTCAGGCGTGGATTGCTTCCAGGCGGCGATGTACTCCAGCGCCTCCGCCAGGTAAAACTCCTCGAGAGTGTTATAAAAAACGACTTTGAATCCCGGACGGGAGAGCTTGAGCATCTTCTCCGGTGTCAGGGCCGCGGCGTCGCGAATGATCTCGGCATCCAAGGTTGTGTAATCCCACCAGTCCGGTGCAATCGAGCTGGGTTTGCGTGGCATAGTTTATCTCAATTTCCGTTCGTAAAGTGTGTTTATAAAGCAATCCTTGCCCAGAGCTTCCCGCAATGGGTCGAACTCCCGGGCCGAGAATCCCAAGTGCAAGTGTCTTCGCCAGCCTTCGGCATGCTTGAACCGTCGGGACATTTGCCCGACCTCGCGGGACATTTCCTCCATCGTTTCAAGATAAGAATTCAAGCCCTGACTGCTTTCGAGCCAATTCTGCTGGCTCTGATGTTGGGCTAACGCCTCGCGCTTGGCAGCCTGCACCGGATTCGTGTTCACAAACAATCCGGGCACAATGCGCCGGCGCAACCCATCGCATAGCCCATGCGGCATGGCGTGGTACAGGACGATCTCGCCCTGGACTTCCCGCCGCCGAGGCACGGTTTGAAAATTCGGCATGCCGCGAGCGAAGGCGGCCGTCACTGCCAACCGGCACGTATTGGTGTGATCTTCCATATAATCCTGCGGCGAATGAGTCAGCAGAATCGCTGGACTGACCTGGCGGATAATGGCAGCCACTCGGCGCAACAGTCCCGGCTCGTACAAAATCTCAAGGTCATCGGTGAGACTCGGATGAAACTCGGCGCCGAGAAGGGCCGCCGCAGAGCGAGCTTCCTGTTGGCGCAGCGCGCGGGTTCGGGAACTGTTATGCTTGGTGCTGCCGCAGTTGCCGCTCGCCAAATTAAAATAGTGCGTCTCAAAACCCGCTTGCCTGAGCAGCAGGAGCGTTCCGGCCATGTAAAATTCGATATCATCCGGGTGGGCGCCGATCGCGATGGCAACCGGAGTGCCCATCATGCAGGTGCGGCGACCCGCACCGGCTGGCCCAACTCGGCCGAGCGGTCAGCGGCGAAAATGACCTGATGCGTCCTGGCTGCCTCGACCAGGCTGGTCAGCGGCATCTCCCGGCCTTGTGCAAGGGCGTCGAAGAAAGCCTCGAACTGGGTTTGGTACGGATGATCGGAAACGTCCCCCGAATCCAGCGGCTTAAAGCCAAGTGTGTTCCAGGCTTCCTTACCCGTGTGTAGGTCGCTGGAGTGAAATTTGTTGTCCAACAGGCTGCCTTTGCCGCCCACCAGGTGCGTGTGAAAATAGTAAGGCTGCAGGCAGTCGATTGACGCGGTACATTTGCCGACACTCCCGTTTTTGAACTTCAGGATCGTAACACTCGTCGGCGCGTATTCGTAAGGCTCGAACGCTTCGCCGCTCGACTTGGTCGCCGCGCTCATGACCTCGACGACTTCACTGTCCATGCACATCAGCAACGCATCCAGAGCGTGGCACCCCGCCGACAGTAACGCGCTGCCGCCCTGCGCTTTCTTTGTGTTCCAGCGGAACTGGCCATACCAGGGCCCGATGCCGTGATAATAATCGACTTCTCCATAATGGAGAGTCCCGAGCAGCCCGCGATCGAGGATGGCTTTGGTGGCAAGGAATTGGCTGGAAAAGCGGCACTCAAAGCAGACGCAGACCTTGACACCGGCTTGCTGCACGGCCTTCTGGACGCCGCTCAAATCTTCGGGCGTGAGGCACACTGGTTTTTCGATAATCAAATGCTTGCCGGCCTGCGCGGCGCGAATGCTTTGGCGGGCATGTTGATCGGGAAAACCGCAGACCGACACCACCTGCAGTTCAGAGTCAGCCAGCATGGAATCCACGTCGTGGTACAGCCGGATTGGGCTGCCGTATTTGGCCTTCAGCTCCGCTGCGTCGAGTGGACGGGCCGAGCAAATTGCCGTCACCCGGCCCAGCTCAGTGGCATTGATGGCGGCGATATGCGCTGACGCCGCCCATCCATAACCCATGATTCCGACGTTGAATTTTTTCACGAGCAGTTGCCAAGCTCGAGTTGGCTTATTGGCTGTGCCAGTGATGTAACAGGCTTTTGCTTCCCGCGAAACACAAAACTGCGCGATTGTCTAGCGACACTTCAGTGTCCATCATAACGGGACTCGAATGTACGATCGTTATTTATTGGAATGAAAATCGCGTTGTTCGGCATCTCCGAAATCAAACTCGGCAAACACAATCTCAAAGACCCGCGCCTCGACCAGGCTGATAAACTCGTCGAAGCCGATAAAAAGACCTACGCGCAGGTCGATGTCATCGGGGAAGATCAGTTGGTGGACGCCGACGCGATTCTTGCCCTGACCGACAACAAGGCCGACCTCATTCTCAGAGACTTGGAATTTGTCGAAACCCGGCTGGGGCGTGATCCGCAACCTGCGGAACGCGCCGCGCTCGAAAAAATCAAGAACCTGCTCGAAGGCGAGGAGTTCCTTTTTGGCTCCGCTCTGAGCACCGAAGACCGCGAGGCCGTGGCCGCTCACAATTTTGTCACCAGCAAGCCGGTTTCCGTGGCCACAAGGGAGGAACTGCAGAATCCAGACCCGCTGCTCCTTCGCGCCTTCAGCGAGAGCGGCTACATTTCCTTTCTAACGGTTGGCGGCAAAGAAAATCGCGCCTGGCCGATTCGGAAGGGCATTAGCGCCTGGGAAGCAGCCGGCACCATTCACACCGACCTGCAAAAAGGGTTTATTCGGGCCGAGATCATCAGTTTCGAGGACTTCATCGCCGCCGGCGGAGAAACCCAGGCGAAGCGAGCCGGCAAGCAGCGCCTGGAAACCAAGCAATACGTCGTGCAGGACTGCGATGTGGCGAACTTCAGGTTCAACAAGTAGCCGGCCAGGCTCGCTATGGATTTACTCCTTTGCCGTCACTGTCGATTTGTTAACCTGGAGTTGCTGCGGATATGAGAGCTTTCGGCAGAGCCATGCGGGTTTTGGTTTGCTTTCTTTGGACCGTTTCCTGCGTCTGGAGCGCCAATGCCACCGAGAACCAGGCGTTTAAGGACGCGGAACAGAAATTCGTGGACGGCTTTTACCAGCAGGCCGAGGCGGATTTCGCCGATTGGATCCAGAAATCTCCCGGTTCGCCCCGTATCGCCGAGGCTATCTTGTACCAGGCTGAAGCGCGCTACAAACTTGGCAATTACGACGGCGCGCTGAGCCTCCTCTCGGCCAACCAGCGCCAAAGCGGCGCTTTGGGCGATTGGTACCTTCTCTGCCGGGGCGAGGTGCTCCTGGCCAAGGGCGATTATCTAAAGGCCGAAGCGGATTTCTCGCAGTTGCTCAAAAGCTTTCCCGCCTCGCCGCGCCGCCTTGCCGCAGTCGTCAATGCGGCCATCGCCCATATGCGCCTGTCCCAATGGCCGCAGGTAATCGAGTTGTTGGGCCAAACCAACGGGGTATTTCAGCAGGTAGCCAGTACGAACCATGCCAGCTCGGACGTCATCCGCGGTTTTCTCTTGCTGAGCGAAGCCCAACTGGCCCAAAACGACATGCCGGCTGCTGAGCTTTCGCTTCAATCGCTCAGCCAATCGCCGCTCGACGCGACCAACAACTGGCAACGCCAGTATCTGCTTTGCCGGGTTTTGCTCGCCGAGGGCCGCCTGGATACCGCGCTGCAAAACGTCACTAACCTTCTTGTCCTGGCCGAGGCCACCGGCCAGCGCTCCTTCCAGGCCCAGTCCCTGGCTTTCCATGCCGGGCTGCTCGAACGCGCGGGCCAGAACGCGGAAGCGCTGGTCGTTTACCAGAAGAACTTGAGCTCCGGCACACCCACCGATCAGCAACGCCAGGCTCTTTTGAAGATCACCGAATTATCCCTCTCTCTTGGCAAGCCTGCCGACGCGGCCCAGGTACTCCAAGGATTTCTGGCCCAGTTCCCCACCAATAGCTGCGCTGACCTGGCTCTGCTCACCTTGGGCGAACTGCGGCTGCACCAATTTGAGTCCAGCCGCCTCACCAACCAAGTTCCGGTGGCAGTTACCAACTCACCGGCCGCGACCAACTTCCTTGGCCAGGCGGTCCTGGCTTTCAAGGATTTCCCAAAACAGTTTCCGCACAGCCCGCTGGTCGGAAAAGCCGAGTCAAACCTGGGTTGGTGCTACTGGCTTGCCGGCGACTACACCAACAGCCAGGACGCCTTCCAACAAGCCGTCACTCTCATGGGCCCTTCCGCTGACCAGGCAAGCGCCCTGTTTAAATTAGGCGACGCCCAGTTTCAGCTCGCCAACTACACCGGTGCCATTGCCACTTACGACACCTTGGTCAAGCGCTACGCCGATTGGCCCGAGGTCCGCACCAACTTCTGCGAACATGCTTTGTACCAGATTGTGCGTGCCAGCCTTGAGGACAAAAACCTGGGCAGCGCCACCAACTCGCTGGCCAAGATGCTCGCGCAGTTTCCTACCGGACTTTACAGCGACCGGGCGGTATTATTGACCGGCCAACAGATGGGACAGCAAGATCCTGAGCACGCCCGCGCGCTTTTCAGCGACTTCGCCCGCAGTGCGACCAACTCACCATTGCTGTCCGAGCTGCAGCTGGCCATCGCGCGCACCTACGAAGGAGAAAACAAATGGGACGACGCCATTGACGAGTACAATGCCTGGCTGGCCACCTTCACCAACAACCCTTCGGTTGGCCGAGCCGAATACTTGCGCGCCTGGGCGTACTACCAGGCAGGTCACGAAACCAACGCCTTGGTCCTGTTTACCAATTTCGTCGCCCGCTTCCCCACCAACCAGTACGCTCCGTTTGCTCAATGGTGGGTGGCGGACTATCTCTACCGCGCGGGCAACCCCGAACAGGCGGAGAGAAACTATAAGTCCGTGTGGGAAAATTGGCCATCGTCCAAGCTTGCCTATCCGGCCCGGATGATGGCCGGGCGGACGGCCATTGATCGCCAGGGCTGGGATTTCGCTCTCACCTATTTTCGAGCGCTAATCAATGATCCGAACTGCCCTCCGAACCTGCGGGCCCAGGCACTCTTCGCCTATGGCGACACTTTTCTCAGCCAGGCTTCAAACGATAAAGTGGCCGACTACCAGGAGGCCTTCAAGACATTCAACCTGATCTGCAAAAACTACCCCACCAATAAGATCGCTACGCTGGCATGGGGACAAAAAGCCATTTGCGTCCTCCAACTGGCCCGCATTTCTCAGGATTATGGTCCGGTCACCAACGATTTCCAGAAGGTTCTAGACTCGCCCGATGCCGACGCCACCGCCCGCAGCATCGCCGAGGTGGGCCTCGGATTCACCCTGGAGAAAATCGCCGAAACCAGGACCGACCCCGCCAAAAGCGAATTGCTGAGATCCGCCATGGCTCATTACCAGCGTGTGTTCTATGGCGAGGGCTTTCTGCGCGTTGGGGAAGCGCCGGATCCGTTCTGGACCCGCAAAGCCGGCATCGAAATTGGCCGCCTCGCCGAGCAGCTCCAACTCCGTGAGCAAGCCATCAATGTTTATCGCCGACTCCAGGAAATGTTTCCTCCTCTGCGCTATGAGGAAAAAATCAAGACCCTGCGAGCCCAAGGCTGAATCCCGAACTCCGCAAATAGCAGCCATTTGACACCACTCCGTCCCCGGCGTAGGCTTAGTCACGATTTGATATGGATGTAAGCACCGCCAGCGAGCCAGTGGTACGCGTCACAAAAAGCGCTGCCGAGGAAATAAAATCCTTGCTGCAACAGCCGGAGAACCTGGGCAAAGTTTTTCGCGTTTACGTCGAGCAGGGCGGGTGTTCCGGCATGCAATACTCGATGACCTTCGATGAGAAGCGGCCTGATGACTTGGCCGGCGAGATGCACGCAGTGACTGTTTTGGTCGACCCCTTTAGCGCCGACTACTTGCGCGGCGCCGAGGTCGATTTCAGTGACAGCTTGGCTTCCGGCGGATTCAAGATTTCCAATCCCAACGCCCGTCAAAGTTGCGGTTGTGGCCGATCCTTTACGGCCTAGGCAGCCCAGCGCTTGCCTGGCTGAAAAACGCCGTTCCGTGCGATGCGGAACGGCTTTTCATTTTTCCAACGAGTTTTGATGCACGACAGTCCGTGCAACTACCTGCAAGTCAACATCAAGAAACCGATTAAGTCCAGCTCTCCGTTGGAAATCAAGGAACAAGCCCCTTTCAACCAACTTGCACAAATTTGCACAAAAAGTCGCTAAGTCGGGCAGTCCACCATCAAGGTCGAATCTGGCCGCGTGACCCTCGCGGTAATGGCGATATCGTCTAACCCCGGGGCCGGAGGCCACGGTGTGTTCCGGTATACGCCGAAAAACTGGCTGTATCTTCGACGACATGGGGCGACCCGTCCAGTATCAGAACCATCAGGCGTTTAAACTCGGATGGAAGAATCGTTTGCACAAATGGCTTTCTGCGGCCAACTCGGCGGACATTACCCTGTGACCAAGCTGACTCAGTCGCAGGGTTTGTTTCGGCTAATCCACGGAACGAGCGGGGCTAAAGACAGCCTAGGTAGAGACGACGTGTGCTCGGAGGTCGAGGTTTCCTTGGCTGAAGATTGGCAGCGACTCGATTTGCTCGCGAGTCATGGCAATCTCGCGCAAGACTCGTTCCACTGTCCCCAGCAGCTCCTCGCCGGCAAAGGGCTTGGCCAGCGTAGCCACAGGCCGAAGCCAGGGGTTTCTGTCCAACTCCCCTGTTGGCAAATTTCCCGACACTAAAATGACGGGCAGTGCCATGCGTGCTGAACGCACTTTTTTGACCAGCTCCACTCCCGAAACCTTCGGCATGTTGTTATCGGTGATAAGCAGGTCGTAGACGTTGGCCTGAAGAGCTTTCCAGGCCGCTGCACCATCGTTGGCGGTTTCCGTTTGATACCCGAAGTCACGGAGCACTCGGGTGCAAAGCTTTCGGATGAGCATCTCGTCATCGACCAACAGAATGCGCAGGGACGAGCGCGGCTTGCATGGGGCTAGTGCGCTGGTTGATTCTCCATTTAGCAGAATTTCGGCATTTTCCACGGCGCAAGCATAAGCCGAAAACCATGTCCATCCTAGATGGGGGATTTCCCCGACTACTGAGATTCATTAGCCAGCTCGACATGGCACACATCGTGCGCATGGCGGGTGGGATGATGACTGATATCAGACCGCCGCAGCTACGCAGTCTGCCGTTGGACTTTGAGGGTAGAATTGGTGTATACGAGAATCGCCAGCCCTTCTTTCACCAGATAACACCTGGCACAGTCGCCAAGGAAGTGGGGTAGGGAACCCCGCTGAAGAATGGTGTCCCACCGGTGGTTCTGGGTGTCAAGCACCTTCCATCACAACCTCAATAGTCTAGCGGTCGTACCGCAGGTCGACAGGGGGTGAAAGGCCCGACAATTCAAGCCGCCCAACAAATGTTTCGCGGGGATTCATCCTCTCTGCATCGCCGTTACGCCTCGTATACGCATTTATTCGCGCAAACAGTTTTACAATTTCAAAACCCGCCGCCAGGGCTTTTTGTTTACATGGTTTCGACGCCGATGCACGTTGGCGGCTCGGGCCGATGAGCAACGTGGCTGCCTGGAGGAGGCGAGACAACGTGAGAGACAAGGTTGTGCAAATGAGGAGATGAGCCACAGTACCGTAGTCGTTTTATGAACGCGCAAGTTGACGAGAAACTCATGGTTATCTTCGGGCGGCGAAGCATTCGGGTTTATGCGCCCGGAGAAGTGGACGAGGCCGTAGTGCAAAAGCTGCTGGCAGCGGCCATGGCCGCTCCTTCCGCCTCTGGCAAAAGCCCCTGGCACTTCGTCGTGGTCCGCAACCGACACACACTCTCGCGCATGTCCGGGGTGTTGCCTCAGGGGCAGCCGCTCGCGACTGCCCCTCTGGGTATCGTGGTCTGTGGCGACCTTGAGGTGGCACACGACAACCAACTCAGTTATCTACTTCAGGACTGCTCGGCAGCGATTGAAAACCTCCTTTTGTGTGCACACATTCTAGAGCTGGGGGCGTGTTGGCTGGCCGTGCATCCACGGCCAGAACGAATCAAAGGTATCAGCGAAATTTTCTCATTACCAGCCTCAGTCATCCCGGTGGCCTGTATTTCCCTTGGCTATCCTGGCGAATCGAAGGAGCCACACGCAGTCTACAATCCGAAATGCGTGCATAGCGAGACGTGGTCAGGTCATGGTTGAGCGCACCAGCGTTGCCTCAAACATCCGTCCGGCCAATAGCAGGCGGGGCGGAGTTGCCTTTGTGGCCAGCCGAGTGCAAACTGGGTAGTGTCGTACAAATCACGGTCTCGGCACTAGCCCTGGTCATTTTTCTCCTCTTCAGGAGAAAGCGATGAATCGACATTAAGACAGCTCAAACTCGGAGTGCGAATAACTTTATGCCAAAGCTTTTTCTCACCGGCAGCAAAGGCAAGCGAGGCTCATTCAACCTTGTGTCTGCATCGAACAGCCATCGACCGAACGAAATCCAGACGCACGAGCTTGAACAAATTAATCGAAGACTGCCGCCCAATATTCTTGAGGAAATGTCAGCCCGTGGACTGGCCATACCGCCGAATGAAATTGGACTGCTCCTTAGCCGCCTGAAAGGACGAGATTTGAACATCAGCATTGGGGACTAAGAAAGCGGAAAACCAGAAACCGAGCGCTGGGTTCCATTGACGAGCTGGCGAGTTGCAAAGTAATGGGTTGCATTTTACGGATAAATCAATGCTCGGAAGAATTGAGCGCTGAAAGGTGTGTTATTCGTGTGAATCCAGCGGCCCGCCGACAAGGTATTCGTGGCAAACGGCAGCCAGTTTCTCAGGTCGGTGGATTCTTGAAGCAAAACCGTCTGGCCCGAAGCACCATTGACCCCAATTTCGAGTTGGGAAGGACTCAAGGCCGCAAGTTCCAAGCTCGGCTGCTGCTGGCCCGGCAGGACTTGCACTCGTTCAGGAGCGTAAAGATAACGAGCGTGTCCTGGGTCGCTAATCATGGCGTAAACCGCGTATGTGCCGGGCGGGGTGTTGGAAGTGCTCAGGCTGACGTTCACTATGTGCACGGACCCCGTGCCCGTATTCGTCAGCGCGTAACGGTTGTTGAGAAGAGAATTTGAACCGTACGGGTTAAAGCCTCCATCAAAATAAACCTGGCAGTTCACGTTGGATGCCACGCCTGCGTACTGGTAATAGAATCTGGCAGCAACCGAGTCACCGGGCGTAACTACGTTGGTTCCAGTGACGTTCAGCTTGATGATGTTCGGCCATTGCCCGTTGTTCGAGGACAACGCCGTGCGGTTTTTCGAAGCTCCTGCGCCGAAGTCCCACCATTGGTTGAACCCAGAGCTGATGGCGGGATATCCGGGGCCGAGCGGCTGGTCGTTGCTCAAGCGATTGCCGCCACCGATGAGGCTGTACGCAAAGCCTGCGTTTGTCCCCTTTTGCTCATCGCTAACCCACCAGCTTTGCCGCTCGGCGCTCGTGATGGACGCGCTGCCATCACTGGCAGGCGTGGTGTTATCGACTGTCCCGTAATACCAAAGATGAACATTTTCGTGGTCATTGTTGTAACCTCCTGAAAGCGAGGTCAAGCCACGCACGTACGCGCCAGAGACCGGCTCGCCATCCGGGTCGCCCAAGAGATACCCAGCGCCAAGATTCTGCCAATAATTGTCCGCGAACAACACGTTGGAATAGGTGCGGACCGGCGCGTCCACGACCGTCGCTGGGAAATCAGTGTTGCCGTCATTGTTTAGCGGGTAGGGGTCCAGAGTGGTCAAGTGGTCCACCCAAATGGAGTTGGTGCCCAGCAGGCGGCTGACCTCCGACATCAAGGAACCGCCGCGACTGTGGCCAATCAGGTGGATGGGGCCTTCGACCAGGGCGTGACCGTTCATCTCAGGAATTAAATTGGTTTGGAGTAACGCCCAAGTCACCGGCCACGCCACCGCAGAAGTGCTGGCATAGGAGTCAAAAACGTCCCCCGACAACTGGCTCCAGTCCAGTTCGACGATGATTTCACCCGAATCTGTGACCGAGGGAGGACCGCCATTGACACGACTCCATGTGATGCCGTAGCCATTGTTGTAGGTCACCGTGATTCGGTAATCCGTGAAGTTGGTGCCCGGAAACGATGGGTGACTGCGAATTTGGTCGGCCATCTCGCTTATCCAACTGGGAAAGGTGCCACCCAACTCGAAACCGTGCGTGATGACGGTGACACCCGAAGCGAAGCAGTCGTGGTTTCCCAGCGCTATGAAAGACGCGCCTGTGACCAAGGCGTAGGCAAGCAGCCGGTGAAACCATTGCTTCATAAACTGCGGGGCGTCTTGAGTGTCCCAGCACACGATTGAGCTTGTAAATCAAAAACCAACGAGCCAAGGGCCAGTGGGCTTGATGACCAGCCCAGCGTTGCTAGTCTGATTGGAAACCCGAAAAGCATTGCGATGGAGACGACCACGGATACCAAAGTCAAATTGGCGGCGGAAACCATTAACGCCGCCGATGCCCTGCTGGTCACCGCAGGCGCGGGCATGGGTGTTGACTCTGGCTTGCCCGATTTTCGGGGCACCCAGGGGTTCTGGCGAGCCTACCCGGTCATAGCCAAGCTGGGCATCACGTTCGAGGAAATGGCCAACCCGACTTGGTTCAGGGAAAATCCGCAATTGGCGTGGGCCTTCTATGGCCATCGGCTGAACCTCTATCGCAGGACGATGCGCGATTTGACGGGTGGCTCAGTGAACTGACCAAGTCCTCAGCCAAACTGGTAGTGATTGAACCTGGCGCGGGCAGCGCTATTCCCACCGTGCGGTACACCTCCGAGCGGGTCCTGAAGAGCATCGGTGGCACGCTCATCCGCATCAACCCCCGAGAGCACGAGGTGCCGAGCGGTCAGATTGGATTGCCATTTGAGGCTGCTGAGGGAATTGCAAGAATCTGTGACTGCGCGAAAACCCTCGCCGGAGGTTCGAAACCTCTCAATTGAGTGTCGATGGGCGCAATCCGCACATTCAACGTCGAGGCCGGGTTGCCCACGCTCGATGAGGCGCGGCGGCTGGTCATCGATGAAATCAAGCGGGCTAAGCGCGAGGGCGTCAAGGTGCTCAAAGTGATTCACGGATACGGTTCGTCCGGCACTGGCGGCAAACTCTGCGTCGGGTTGCGAAAATCCTTCGGGCTTCGCAAAAAGGAAGGCGTCATCAAGGATTTCATAGCGGGCGGAGACTTTTCAATTTTCAACGAACCGACATTGGCTCTGCTGGAAATGGTGCCGGAGTTGGGCGGCGACCCGGATTTGGACGCTATCAACGAGGGTGTCACCATTGTCTGGTTGAAGTGAGGACCTCGGTGAATGCCGAATGAAGCGACGGACTTACAGGAAGCTCCGGGCTGCACAGCAGCCCGACCACCACCACAACGTTTATGTGGTTCTCCTCGACCCCGCTGCTGGCCGACTCCGCGCCGTCCGTGCAGCCAACCCGAAGCGCGACCCCAAGAAGCATTGTATTTACGTGGGGATGACGGGGTTGACCCCGGAAGAACGTTTTGCCAATCACAAGGCAGGAACTAAAGCGGCCTCAGTGGTCAAACGATACGGCCTCCGCCTCCTGCCGGAACTGTATACTCACTTGAACCCGATGCCATTCGAGGCGGCAGCGCGCATGGAGATGGACTTGGCGGAGGATTTGCGCCGCGCTGGTTACACGGTCACAGGCGGGCACTAGAGATAGCTACGCTGAACTGTGCTCAGTCACAACCGGCTGTTATTCCCGGTGGCGGACGTGTATGATGTTCAGGTGAATCGCATCTTCCTGGCCATTCTGTTACTTGTGTGCCTGAGTGTTACGAGCGGCCCGGCACAACCCAGCACGAATACCTCGTCCCGTCGTTTCCCTCTGCCACCGGGCGTCAAATTGAACAAGGATTTGGAATACGGTCGGGCCGACGGCAGGGCCATGCTGCTTGACCTCTACCTGCCGCAGAAGGGTCAGAAGCCGCTGCCGCTGCTCATTTGGATTCATGGAGGAGCCTGGATGAGTGGCAGCAAGAACGACCCCAGCCCCGCCCTGCGATTCACCGCCGAAGGTTACGCCGTCGCCCACGTTGGCTACCGACTCAGTCAGGAAGCGAAGTTTCCTGCACAGATTCACGATTGCAAAGCCGCAGTCCGCTGGCTGCGAGCCAACGCCCAGACCTACAACCTCGACCCGAACAAATTCGTGGC
>Ga0210409_10004841_pt1 | contig 14330 bp, 7 predicted proteins | sample IncBWH17MmetaG_FD_161649 | JGI IMG/M metagenome (GOLD analysis project Ga0210409, IMG submission 161649) | Forest soil microbial communities from Barre Woods Harvard Forest LTER site, Petersham, Massachusetts, United States - Inc-BW-H-17-M | ecosystem: Environmental > Terrestrial > Soil >... | reverse complement strand
CGCGACGCTCAAGGACGCCGGGGGCACGGTGCTCACGGGCCGCACGGTCACGTGGTCCTCGAGCAATACCGCCGTCGCGACAGTATCGAACACAGGCCTCGTCTCTCCCACCGGAGCGAACGATAGTGGCACCGTGACGATCACGGCGACGAGTGGCAGCGCAAACGGCACCGCAACGGTCACCATCACTCCGGATCCCGTAGCGAGCGTGACCGTCGCACCTGGGACGTCGACGATCGACGCAAGTCAGACCCAGCAACTCGCGGCGACGCTCAAAGATGCCGGCGGGACTGTTTTGACCGGGCGCACGGTCACGTGGTCCTCGAGCAACACGGCCATCGCGACGGTATCGAACACGGGCCTCGTCTCTCCCACCGGAGCGAACGATAGCGGCACCGTGACGATCACGGCGACGAGCGGGAGCGCCAATGGTACGGCCACGGTTACGATCAATCCCGATCCAGTCGCCAGTGTGACCGTCGCGCCTGGGACTTCGACGATCAACGCCACTCAGACCCAGCAACTGAATGCCACGCTGAAAGACGCTGGGGGCACGGTGCTCACCGGCCGTGCGGTCACATGGTCCTCTAGCAACACAGGCATCGCGACGGTGTCGAACACCGGGCTCGTGTCACCAACGGGCGCGAATGACAGCGGCACGGTGACGATCACGGCGACGAGCGGGAGCGCGAGTGGCACGGCGACGATCACGATCGCGCCGGATCCTGTAGCGAGCGTCACCGTCGCACCAGGAACGTCCACTATTACAATTGCCCAGACCCAGCAACTGAACGCGACCCTGAAAGACGCCGGGGGCACTGTGCTCACGGGTCGGGCCGTGACGTGGTCCTCGAGCAACACCGGCGTGGCGACGGTATCGAGCACGGGGTTGGTCCAGCCCGCGGGCCTGGTCAACGACACGGGCACGGTGACATTCACGGCCACGAGCGGCAGCGCGAGCGGGACCGCGACGGTGGATGTGACGAACCCACCGGCGACGGCCGTCGCCGTCAACCCGCCAAGCGCGACGATCTTCGCGACGTCGCCGAGCAACGCGATCCAGCTGGGCGCGACGACGACGCCGCCGGGCATCGGCGTGACGTGGTCGAACGGCGGATCCGCGGCGGCGAACGTGGACGGCAGTGGTTTCGTGACCGCGACCGGGGCCGCGGCCGGTCCGGTCACGATCACGGCGACGAGCACGAACAGCTCGGCCTCTGGCTCGTCGACGATCACCGTGATCGGCCACGTCGGCTCTGTGACGGTCAACGCGGGAACGACAGCGCTCAGCGTGTCGACCGCGAACAGCACTACCGCGACGGCGACGCTCCTCGATACATTCGGCACCGATGTCTCGTCGCAGCGTGAGGTTACATGGACGTCGTCCGACGGGTCGACCGTCCAGATCAACGGCGGTTCCGGTCCGTTCGTCGCCAACCCGGCGACGACCGTGATCACGTTACAGGCCGTATCCACGAACAGCGCGTCCGTGACGCTTACCGCGACGACCGACGACGGCGCTCAGGGCTCCGTGACCATCACGGTCTCGCCGTGACGCCTGCCCCACCTTCCCCGGAACCCGTTCGGTCGTCTGGGGGGCGACATTCACCGCAGTGGTATCACTCCTGCAGAGGGCGGTTGGAGTGAGCAAAACGCTCGACCAGCGGCCGAGGTTCTTCCTTTGGACGGCAATTGCGGCCGCCGCGACTGGGATTGCCATAGCCTGCTCCCACGAGGCCACTGGCCCGAACACCCAGGGCATCACGGACGTGGTGATGACCCCAGACACCGTTACGCTCGCGATCGGCGACACAGCCACGCTCCAGGCCCAACCCGTGAACGCGAGCGGCGCGCATGTCAACGGCCAAAAGCTGTTCTGGTCCACGAGCGACCCCACGATCGCGACCGTAACCCAGAGCGGACAGGTCACCGCAGTGGCCGTAGGCGCGGTGAACGTCGACGCCAGCACCTCGGGCGTGTCCCCGAGCCACCCGACGCGCGTCTTCGTCGTTTCCACCCCGGTGTCGAAGGTGATCGTCGCCCCATCGGCCGTCACGCTGCGCGTCGGCGACGCGTTCCAGTTCACGGACACGACGAAGGATGCCGGGGGCCACGTGCTCACGGGCCGTACCGTCGTATGGTCGAGCAGCGACACGACGATCGCGCCCGTCGACCAAGCGGGACTGGTGCTCGCGAAGGGACTGGGCACCGCGACGATTACCGCGTCGTCCGGCAAGGCGAGCGCCACGGCGAACGTGACCGTGAGTCTCGTGCCGGTCAAGAAGATCATCATTGCGCCCGCGAATCCGTCGGTGATCGTCAAGGACTCGACGACGCTGTCGGCAACGACGGAAGACTCGGTGGGGAACGTGCTGACGGGCCGCGTCGTCACATGGTCCTCATCAGATACGACTACGGCGACCATCGGTGCGACCGGCACGGCCACGGGCAAGAAAGTTGGTTCCGCGATGATTACCGCCACGAGTGGGAGCGCCAGCGCGAACGTGACGCTGACGGTCCAGGCCGTGCCGATCAACGCGGTCGTTATCTCGCCGCAATCATCGAACCTGCTCGTCGGACAGCAGCAAACGCTGACGGCCGAGGTGACGGATAATTCGGGGAATCCGATCCCCGGCTCGACCGTCACGTTCTCGAGCGGCACGCCTGGCGTCGCGACGGTGACTGCGACCGGACCGCTGACGGCAACGGTCACGGCGGCGGGATCCGGAAAGGCCACGATCACCGGCACGAGCGGCACGAAATCGGGAACCGCGACGATCAACGTCGCGATCGTTCCGGTCGCAACGGTGACAGTCACGCCAACGCCGGACACCGTGACGCTTGGCGGCACGGTTCAACTCACTGCTACGGTCAAGGACTCGGCCGGCAACGCGCTCACGGGCCGCACCGTGACGTGGCAATCGCTGAACACCGGCGTCGCCACGGTCTCGGCGACAGGTCTCGTGACCTCGGTCGGCGTCGGCACGGCCGCCATCAGCGCGAGCAGCGGCGGCAAGACCGGATTGGCTGAAGTCACGGTGAACCAGGTGCCGGTCGGCTCCGTCGCGATCTCTCCGCATAACGACACGGTCAGCGTCGGCGCGCAGAAGCAGCTCGCCGTGACTGTGCTCGACGCGAACGGCCATCCGATCACCAATCCGGCCGTCAATTGGAGCTCGACGAACAACGGCATCGCGATCGTATCCAGCACAGGTCTCGTGCAAGGCGTGTCGATCGGCACCGCGCAAATCATCGCGGCAAGCGGTGGCAAGGCGGACACGAACACGACCCTCGTTGTGCCCGCAACGGTCACGACTGTCGCGGTGTCGATCGCCTCGTCGACCGTCGCGGTCGGAGGGACAACGGTCGTGACGGCGACGTCGAAGGACGGCACCGGGAACGTCTTGCCGGGACGCACCGTGAGCTGGTCGTCGGGCGCGGCGGGCACCGCAACCGTCAGCGCGGGCGGCGTCGATCCGAATACGCAGCTCGATACGGCGACCGTCACCGGGGTGGCGATTGGCGGTCCGGTAGCGATTACCGCGACGTCGGCGAACAATGTCCAGGGCAGCGCGCAAGTGACCGTCGCGACGGCGATCAATCACATCACGGTGTCCCCGAATCAGTTCACGATCAACACCCACGGCACACGACAGGTCGGTGCGACGGCGTTCGACGTCGGCAATCACCAGATCTCCGGCGTCACGTTCGCCTGGTCGACGAAATCCGGTGGCTCGATCGCGTCGGTCGATCAGACCGGTCTCGTGACCGGCGTCGGACCGGGGAGCGACTCCGTGTTCGCGTCGGCCCAGGGCATCGTGGGCGGCGGATCGGTGACCGTCAACCAAGCGCCGGCGACCACGGTCATCCTCGTGCCCGCCAGCTCAACGATGCCCAACAATTCGACGCTGCAATTGAGCGACACGGTCAAGGACGCCGCCGGCGATACGCTGCTCAATCGGCCAATCACGTGGAAGTCGAGCGACAACTCGATCGCCACCGTGTCGGCGACCGGTCTCGTGCAACCGGGGACCGCGAACCCCGACACCGGAACCGTGACGATCACGGCCACGACCGGCAGCGCGAATGGCACGGCAACCGTGCACGTCGTCTTTCCGACGCCGAGCAACGTATCGGTGACCCCGTCGCCCGACACCATCTACGCCTCGTCGCCGAACAACGGGCCCGTGAACCTCACGGCCACTACGACACCGCCCGGTGTTCCGGTCACGTGGGCGAGTAACAACACGCCAGTCGCTACCGTGGACCAGACCGGCGTCGTCACGCCGACCGGCACCGCGGCAGGGACCGTCGGGATCAGTGCGACGAGCCCGCCGCCGGGGAACGTGATGGGCAACGCGACCGTTGTGGTTCTGGGCCACATTCAGACGATCAACGTCAACGCGGGCTCGACGACACTCAGTTCGACGAGTACTATCTTCCCGTCGTCGACGACCGCGACGGCACAACTCATCGATTCGTTCAGCACGGATGTCTCTGGCCAACGGATGGTGACCTGGTCGTCGTCGGACCCGAACACGATCACCGTCAGTAACGCCGGACCTGTTCTTGCCACGACGCCCATCACGTTGACAGCGATATCGGCGGCCAGCCCCTCGGTGACGATCACCGCGACGTCGAGCGACGGAATGACCGGTACCGTCACGATTACGGTGCTGCCGTGACGCGCTGGCGACTTCTCTCCTGCGGCCTCGCGGTCACGGCGCCGCTCGCGGCGCAAGATCTGCCGCTCAAGCGCACTCTGCCGGCAGCGACCGTCATCGCTTGTCCGGCGTTCACTGTGCCGATCTCGCCGGTCCGCGCGCAGGTCGACGAGGCCAATCGTCTGGCGACACTAGGCAACGAAGCCGCGCTCGAAGGCGATCACAAGTCGGCGCGCGATTTGTTCCTGCAGGGCGCGCAACTCAACCAGGTCGATGCTGGTCTCGCCTATCGTCTCGGCCGCGAGAACGAAGAGATGGGCGACAAGCCGGCGGCGATTCGCGAGTACTGTCGCTACCTGTTCCTGTCGCCGTCAGCCGGTGATGCGGGTCAGATTCGCGACAAGCTCACCTCGTTGCTTCCGAGCGCCGACCTCGGTCGCGGCACACGCATGGTCGAGCGGTTTCGAGCCGGCATCAGCGCCTATGACGGATCGAACTGGGGTGACGCGGCGCAGGCCTTCACGGACGTCATCGCCGCCGCACCGGGATTCGCACCGGCGTTCTACAATCGCGCGCTCGCGCTCGCGCATCAGCATCACCAGCCAGCGGCCATTCGCGACTTCGACCAGTATCTGCGTCTGACGCCCATCGCGAGCGACAGCGATGCGGTGCGCCAGCGTCAGCTCTCGCTGCGACGCGAGCTCCCGAGCGCGACCAAGGCGTTCTGGCTTGGCCTGATCCCTGGCGCCGGACAGTTCTATACGCGCCAGCCCGTGCTCGGCGTACTCGTCACCGGCGCCGCGGCCGGCGCGATCGTCTGGGGCGTGCAATCACAGACCGTCACCAAAACCGCGACGTTCACAGACCGCAATGGCCACCCCTACACGCAGACCTTCCAGGCGAGCGAGCAGAAAAATCTCGCCGCTGGTATCGGCGCCGCGGCCGGCGTGACGCTCCTGGGCGCCATCGAGGCGGCGATCGTCGCGCACAACCGGTCCAAGGGCCTCGCGCGGCTCGCCGACACGGTGGCCGCGCCGACGACATCTGGCGCGCTGGGACCGCGCCTCGGCGTACCCACGGTCGTTGCCAGCCACGGGCAGGTGGGCATCGCGCTGGGCCTGGAGTTCCGTTAACGCGGCCCCAGTTCTGCAAGTCAGCCCGGCATGGCGGCAATACGGCGCTGCGCATACGCCCTCATGCTCGTGGCGTGCTCCTCGGGAACAACCGGCCCGAGTGCGCACGGCATAGCCGATATCGTCATGACGCCAGACACGCTCACGGTCGCCGTCGGCGACTCGGCGACGATCCAAGCGCAGCCCGTGACCGCCAGCGGCGCGCCGGTCACTGGCGTCACGCTCTTTTGGTCCACGAGCGATGCGTCCATTGCCACGGTCGATCAACGGGGTACGGTTAGGGCCGTTGGGGTCGGCACCGCGAACATCGATGCCAGTTTCGCTGGCGTGTCGCCCAAGCAACCCGCGCGCGTAGTCGTCGTCAGCGTACCGGTCGCGTCGATCGCGATTGCGCCCAAGGCCGCCACGATACGCATCGGCGGCACGCTCCAGTTCACGGATACGACAAAGGATGCCGCCGGCCACATCTTGAGCGGTCGCTCGGTTCTATGGTCCAGCAGTGATACGACGGTCGCGACGATCGATCAGGCCGGGCTCGTCATCGCGAAGAAATCGGGCGCGGTAACGATCACGGTGGCATCGGGCGCGGTGAGCGCCGCCGCGGCGGTGACGGTAACGGCGGTGCCGGTGGCGAAGGTCGTGATCGCGCCGAGCAACCCGTCGGTCATCGCTGGCGAAACGACGCAACTCGTGGCGACCCCGGAAGACTCGCTTGGCAATCCACTGAACGGCCGCGTCATCATGTGGGCCTCATCCGATACGACGACGGCGAGCATCAAGCAGAACGGAATCGTGACCGGCAAGAAAGCTGGCTCGGTAACGATCACCGCCACGTGCGAGGGCGTGTCCGCCACAACGACCCTCACGGTGCAGCCGGTGCCCATCAATGCCGGGGCCATCTCGCCACAGTCATCGAACCTGATCATCGGGCAGACCGTGACGTTGACTGCCGTGGTGACGGACAACAGCGGCAATCCGATCCCGGGCGCGACGGTGACGTTCTCGAGCAACGCGACCGGCGTCGCGACAGTGAGCGCGACCGGTCCGCTGACGGCGACGGTGACCGCGGTCGGCGCCGGACAGGCGCAGATCACGGGAACGAGCGGCGGCAAGACGGGAACCGCCACGGTCAACATCGCGCAGGTGCCGGTTGGTTCGGTGACGATCTCGCCGTCCTCGGCGACTGTCACACTTGGTGGCACCGTTCAGTTGACCGCGACGGTGAAAGACACCGCGGGGAATGTGCTATCCGGGCGCACGGTCACGTGGACATCGCTCAGCACGGGCATCGCGTCCGTCTCGCCGACGGGACTCGTCAAATCCGTCGGCGTCGGCAGCACCGTGATCTCCGCCGCGAGCGGTGGTCAGACGGGGCTCGCGACGGTGACTGTGCTCCAAGTCCCCGTCGGCTCCGTCGCGATCTCGCCCAAGCACGACACCATCACGGTCAACGCGCAGCGGCAGCTGACGGTGACGGTGGTGGATTCGCTGGGGCATATGATCCAGAACCCAACCGTCACGTGGAGCTCGACCAACAATGGCGTCGCGAGCGTCACGAGTATGGGTCTCGTACTGGGCGTGGCCACCGGCACGGCAACGATCATTGCGCAGAGCGGCACCAAGGCCGATACGAATACCACCGTGGTGATTGCCGCGCCGGTGGCCTCCATCGCGGTCTCGATCGGCGTCAGCCCCATCGCCGTCGGGCAAACGACTGTCGTGACCGCCACATCCAAGGACGCTGGTGGGCACGTCCTCTTCGGGCGAGCGGTCACATGGTCGTCGAGCGCGACCGGCACCGCGACCGTCAGCGCCGGCGGTGTCGACCCGAGCTCGCAGCTCGATACCGCGACCGTGACGGGCATTGCCACCGGTGGGCCCGTGACGATTACGGCTACGTCATCGAACAACCACACAGGCAACGTGAAAGTCTCCGTCGTCAGCGCGATCAATCACATCGTGCTCACGCCGAATCAGTTCACGGTGAACACGCACGGGACGCAGGAGGTGACCGCGCAGGCATTCGACGTGAACAACCAGCCCATCAACGTCACATTTACCTGGTCGACGAAGTCAAATGGCAAGATCGCGCGCGTCGACACCACGGGGGACGTCACCGGCGTCGCGCCCGGCGATGACTCGGTATTCGCATCCAGTGAAGGCAAGACCGGCGGCGCCGCCGTCACCGTGAAGCAGGCGCCCGTTGCGACCGTCATTGTTGTGCCGGACAGCTCACAAATCACGACCGCCAAGAATCAGCGCGTACAGCTCACCGACACGCTGAAGGATGCGCAAGGCGACACGTTGCTCGGCCGCACCGTCACGTGGATGTCGGACAAACCGTCTATCGCGACCGTATCAAGCGCCGGGCTGGTCAAACCTGCGACTGATACAGGCTTTGCCACCATCACCGCTACCGCTGAGGGGAAACACGGCGAGGCCAGCGTGCATGTGACGGCGCCTTAGGGAGTTCAGTGCCGGCCGAGGTACCTCGTGAGAATCGCGCGGGTTAGCCGCCCGTCAGCGAGGCGCCTGGTATCACTCCTGCACAGTGATATCGTCGTGCATCCTCGTTGGGTGTGCACTGCACGAGTGGCCGCGGGCGCGGGCGCGCTGGCGGTGGGGATCGGCGTCGCTTGCTCGCGCGATACGACCGGTCCCGATACGCTGGGTATCGCGGACGTCGCGATGACGCCGGATACGCTCATCGTCGCCATCGGCGACAGCGGGATCATCCGCGCCCAACCGGTGACCACGAGCGGCGCGCCAGTCAACGGCATGACGCTTTTCTGGTCGACGAGCGATTCCACGATCGCGAAGGTCGACCAGCACGGAACCGTGGCCGCCGCCGCGCTCGGGGCCGTGAATGTCGATGCCAGCACGGTTGGCGTGTCGCCGAGGCACCCGGCCCGTGTGATCGTCGTCGCGACGCCCGTGGCCTCGATCGTCATCGCCCCCAAGACTGTCTCGCTGCACATTGGCGATGCGTTCCAGTTCACGGATACGACAAAAGACGCGTCCGGACTGGTTCTCACCGGCCGGCCCGTCGTCTGGTCGAGCAGTGACACCACCGTTGTACCAGTCGATCAGGCGGGACTCGTGCTGGGGAAGAAGAGCGGGACCGTGACAATCACCGCGGCGTCGGGCAACGTGACCGCCACCGCCATGGCAGCCGTGAACCGGGTGTCAGTAAACAAGATCGTCATCGCGCCAATCAACCCAACCGTGATCGTGGGGCTCGAGACGCAGCTCTCGGCAACCCCCGAGGACTCGCTGGGGAATGTGCTCAACGGACGCGTCGTCACATGGACCTCGTCGGACGGAACCATTGCGTCCATTGATCAATCGGGGACGGCGACCGGAAAGAAGGCGGGCTCGACCACGATCACGGCCACGAGCGAGGGCATCTCGGCCTCGGTCACATTAAGGGTCCAGGCGGTCCCAGTCAACACGGTCGTCCTCTCGCCGCAGACCGCGAACCTCCTCGTGGGACAGCAGCAAACGTTGACCGCCGAAGTGACGGACAACACCGGCAGTCCGATCACGGGCGCCACCGTCACGTTTTCGAGCGGCACGCCCGGCGTAGCGACGGTCACGGCGACCGGGCCCCTGACCGCGACCGTAACCGCGGTCGGCGCCGGACAAGCGCAGATCACCGGGGCGAGCGGCGGCAAGAGCGGAACGGCCGTCGTGAACGTGTCGCTCGTTCCAGTCGCTTCGGTGACCGTGAGCCCGTCGACCGGCGCGATCACGTTGGGCAGCACCATTCAGCTCGCGGCGACGGTGAAAGATTCGGCGGGCAATACGCTGACCGGACGTAGCGTGACGTGGCAGTCGCTGAACGCCGGCGTAGCGAAAGTCTCGGCGGTGGGCCTCGTGACCTCCGTTGGCATCGGCACGACGGCGATCAGTGCGTCGAGCGGTGGCAAGACCGGTCTAGCGGAGATCACGGTCAACCCGGTGCCCGTCGGCTCGGTCGCCATCGCGCCGAAGATCGACACGGTCGGCGTCAACGCGCGGCTTCAACTCTCCGTGACCGTGAAGGACTCGCTCGGGCACACCATCCCGAACCCGTCCGTCACGTGGACGTCGACGAACAGCGGAATCGCGCCGGTATCAAGCTCGGGCCTCGTGCTGGCCCTCAATCCGGGTACCGTACAGATCATTGCGCAGAGCGGGACGAAAGCCGACACCAACACGACGGTCGTTGTCGCGGCATCGGTCGCGTCAGTGGGGGTGACCATTGGCGCGAGCTCGATCGCGGTCGGCCAGACCACGGTCGTGACCGCGACATCGAAGGACGGCTCCGGGAATGTCCTGCAGGGCGAGGCGGTCACGTGGAAATCCGGTGACAACGGCAAGGCGACCGTGAGCGCCGGTGGCATCGACCCGACCACGCAGCTCGATACCGCAACGGTGACGGGCGTCGCCACCAACGACAATGTGACGATCACCGCGACATCGTCGAACAATGTGCACGGCGAGGTGCACGTCCAGGTGACAACTCCGCCGGCGACGAACGTCACAGTCGCGCCGGCGAGCAGCACGATCTATGCGACGGGACCGGGGAACAACGTGCAGCTCACGGGGACGACGACGCCAACGGGTATCCCGGTGACGTGGTCGAACGGCGGATCGACCGTGGCGAACGTCGACGGGAACGGACGAGTGAACGCGACCGGTCAGGCCGTCGGGTCAGCGACGATCACGGCGACGAGCACGAACAGCACCGCGAGCGGCTCGGCGCAGATCACTGTGATCGGCCATGTGAAGACGGTGACGCCGAAGCCCGGCCTGCTGGTCCTCAGCTTGATCGGCATGAACAACACGACGGCCACCGCGACGCTCCTGGACACGTTCGGCACCGATGTCTCCGCGCAACGTGAAGTCACGTGGACGTCGTCGGATCCGCAAACCATCACGATCAACAACAGCGCGAACCCGGTCGTCGCCGACCCGGCGACGAAGTCGGTCACCTTGACGGCCGTCTCGGTCCGCAGCTTGAGCGTGACCATCACCGCCACCACGGATGACGGGACATCCGGTTCGGTCACCATCGCGGTAGGCCCCTAGACGCTCAATATCGCCCGAGATAGCGATCGATCTCCCACGCCGAGACGTGCTCGATGTACTCGGACCATTCCTCGTGCTTCGCCTCGAGGTATCGCTCGTAGATGTGCTCCCCGAGCGCGTCCCGAATGACGCGGTCCTTCTCGAGATAATCGAGCGCCTCGTGCAAATCGCGCGGCAGTTGATCGATCCGATAGCGACGCCGCTCGCGATATGACATACGGGCAATGTTCTTGTTGATCGGATCCCCAGGATCGAGCTTCTCAGTGATGCCGTCGAGACCTGAGGCGAGTTGCACGAGCAACGCGAGGTATGGATTCGCGGCCGGGTCGGGCAATCGATTCTCGCAGCGCGTGGCGTCGCCGCGCTCGGCGGGAACGCGGATGAGCGGCGAGACGTTCTGCGTCGACCACGACACATCGACGGGCGCCTCGAAGCCACCGACCAATCGTTTGTACGAGTTCACGAGCGGATTGGTCACCGCGCAATACCCCCGCGCGTGCCGCAACAACCCGGCGATGTAGCGGCGGCTCACGTCTGAGAGCTTCTCCGGCCCTTTGGGATCGAAAAACGCATTGCGCCCTTTCGCCAGAAGGGTCTGGTGGGTGTGAAGCCCCGACCCGGCGCGGCCAAACGTCGGCTTGGGCATCACGGTCGCCACCAGGCCGGCGCGGCGAGCGATGCTTCGCAGGACGAAGCGCAGCGTGACGATGTTGTCGGCGAGGGAGAGCGGGTCGGTCAGTCCCAGGTCGATCTCGTGCTGCCCGCGCCCGATCTCGTGGTGCGACGCGGCGGGTCCCAAGCGCATGTCCTCGAGGATGCCCGAGATGGTGCGGCGCGTCCGCTCGCCCTCGTCAATGCCACCGAGATCGAAGTAACTGCCGGCGTCTCGTGTCTCGGTGCCTTGCTCGAACAAGAAGAACTCGACTTCAGCGCTGACGAGGGGCTGAAGCCCAAGTCGCCCGGCGGACTCGATCTGGCGTTTGAGCGCCGTCCGCGGACAGCCTTCGAACGACCGTCCGTCGGGATACCGGATGTCGCAGATGAGCCGAGCCATGACCTCGGGCGGCTCGGTCCACGGAAAGACGCGAAACGTCGCCAGGTCGGGCACGAGTAGCGCGTCGGCCTCCTCCGTCCGCGCGAACCCCTCGAGCGCGGATCCATCGAAGAGGACTCCCTCGGCGAGCGCCTTGGGCGCCTGCGCGAGCGGCAGCTCGACGGCTTTGTTGACGCCGAGGAGATCGGTGAATTGCAGGAGCAGAAAGCGAACCCCCCGCGCCTCGAGCTCGCGCAGGGTCTCCGCCGCATCGTGAGTCGACTGAGTCATAGCGTTCTCTTACGTCTGATAATATCGTACGCGGTAGTGGACACCCTGCTGCCTGGCCAGACACTCGACCAGTACCAGATCGTCGACGTGATCGCCCGGAGCGGTATGGCGACGATCTTCCGTGCGCGCGATGGCGGCACCGGTCGCACCGTCGTGCTGAAGGTACCGCACCTCCAGTTTGAGAGCGACGTCGTCTTTCATGAGCGGTTCCGTCGCGAGGAGGAGATTGGGCAGCGCCTGAGCCATCCCGCCGTCATCAAGGTGCTGTTCCCCCAGCGGAAGAGTCGCGTGTATCTGGCGATGGAATACGTCGAGGGCGTCCGGTTGCGCGACGTCCTGGAGCGCGAGGGCGAGATCCGCGTCGCCCCCCGGTTGCCCGTGAAGACGGCGCTGGCGTTCGGCATCGAGATCGCCGATGCGCTGGCCTACTTGCATGCGAACGGAGTTGTCCATCGCGACCTGAAACCCGAGAACGTCATGGTGTTGCCCGACGGGCACATCAAGCTCATGGACTTCGGTATCGCCCTCGACACCACTCAACGCCGAATGACTTGGGCCGCGCTCTCGCCGGGCGCGGGTGGCACGCCCGATTACATGGCGCCGGAGCAGATCAAGGGGCGTAGAGGCGATGCCCGCACCGACGTCTATAGCCTTGGCGCCATGCTGTACGAGATGCTGACTGGCGTCGTGCCCTTTCCTCGTGAGAATGTCTACGCGGCGATTCAGGCCAAGCTGCACGATCATATCAAGCCGCTCCGTCGTATTCGGGCCGATATTCCCGCGGACGTCGAGACCATTGTCATGCGGGCGCTGGCGCGCGACCCTCGGGATCGGATCCAGACGTCGGCCGAATTGCGAGAATTGCTCGCCAACCCCGAATCAATTCATCATCGCGCGCACGCCGCTTCGCGGCGGCGCGCATTGCCTGACGTGCCGCAATGGATTCGCGTGGTTGCCATTGCGGCGCTCGTCCTGCTCGCCGCCGGCCTAGCGGGCTGGCTGCTGACTCACATCTCACGTGTGCAATAGCGCGACCTGGACACTGACGTCATCGCCTCCCGTCCCTGCACGGGCGAGCCGCGCGAGTGTGCGGCAGGCCGCGTCCGGTGGCTCGGACGCCAGCACCATCGCGATCCGGGGAGCGGAGACGGCGTTATACAACCCATCGCTGCACTGCATCACCACGTCGCCATACCAGAGCCGCTTGCGCACGACGTCCACGCGCACGATGGGGTTGGCGCCGAGGCACCGCGTGAGCACATGGTGCTGCCACAGGGAGCGATGGTCGCGCGTCAGGCATTCGAGGCGCGCTCGCCGCAGGAGATAGAGCCGGCAATCGCCGACGTGAACGGCGGCGAGCGTGTCGCCCACAATGGCGGTCGCGGTCAGGGTCGTGCGCATGGACCGCAACGTCGGATCCGATCGCGCGGTATCATGCACCTCGAGGTTGGCCTGCTGGGCCGCCGCGCGCAGACGGTGGTGCAGCGGCCGCCGATCCGGCGCCGCCGTGATCGCGCCCATGAAGCTCCCCAGCGCCGTCTGGCTCGCGCGACGCGCGCCCGGCAGGCCGCTCACGCCGTCGGCGACGGCGAAAAGCAGGCCTCCGGCGGCGGGCGTCGACAAAATCGCGTCATCATTGATGCGCCGGCGATGCCCGACATCGGTCAGCTGGGCGAACGCGACGGTCAGCCGACCTCCGTGAGAATCGGTCGCCGGTCGCGGAGGCTCGTGACGGCGACGTACAGCACGCTCACCAGCGCCCACGCGCCGGCGATTCCAAAACAGTTGTGCGCGGCTTTCCCAGCGAAGTACAAAATCGCGGCCAGCATGGCGGCGTTCGTGGCGAGTCCCAGCACCGGCACGACCGCATGCCGGACCAACCGCCGGGAGGGGTCGCGCGCGAACGCCATGTATGTCCACAGGCACGTCATGCCATAGAGGGCGAACGTCCCGAAGTTCGAGGCCAGCGCAATCCCGGTGAGGCCGACGACGGATTGCACGCCGATTGCGGCGATGACGCAGGAGAACGCCACGAGCGCCCAGACGGCCCGCGCGGGCGACGCGAACCGGCCGTGCAGCGCGCCGAGCAGCTCGGGCATCTCGCGATCCTTGGCCATCGCGTAGCTCACGCGGGCC
>Ga0210409_10004838_pt1 | contig 14336 bp, 12 predicted proteins | sample IncBWH17MmetaG_FD_161649 | JGI IMG/M metagenome (GOLD analysis project Ga0210409, IMG submission 161649) | Forest soil microbial communities from Barre Woods Harvard Forest LTER site, Petersham, Massachusetts, United States - Inc-BW-H-17-M | ecosystem: Environmental > Terrestrial > Soil >... | reverse complement strand
ATCATCGGCGGAGCGAAGTTTGAGAGCAAGATTCGGAGTGCCAGGCCCATCTCGTCTCGTTACCTTCGCCAGGTAGCGAAGATTCACTTCGGATTCGCCGAGCAACCAGAGAGAGGATACGCAGATGAGTCAAACATTGGATCGCAGGAATGCTTTAAAGATGGGACTCCTTGCCACCCTAGGGGTGGGAGCACTATCTCGTCGTGCCGAGGCCAGGACTGGCTTGCCGTCGCCAAATGAGGCCGTGGTCGGACGGTGGTTTACGGAGTTTTGGGGCAAGACCTACAATCCTGCCATCGTCGACGAGCTTGCAACGCCTGACATGCTGCTCAAGTACTCTCTGCACAAGCCCCGACATGGCCGCGAAGACATCAAGGCATTCATGCACGATTTTCGCGCAGCATTCCCGGACCTGAATTTCTGGGGAACGGCCCCTCTGTTGGCCGATGGTGACTACGTGATTGGGCAGTGGGAGGGTGGTGGGACGCACACAGGCCCGGCGTTCAGTGATTTTCTGATGGGCTCCTTGCCTGCGGCATCCGGCAGGACGATGCACTTCACGGGGACCACCATACTGAAGCTCAACGGCGGAAAGATCGTTCAGGAGGTTGGACTCGATGACGGCGCAACCGCGTTGACTCAACTCGGATTGCTCGTCAAGCGCTCCTGATCCAGATGCATCCGCCGTTGACGGCCCGCCTTCAAAATCGGAAAGCGTTGGAGATTCTGACTCGGGTCCACGCGACAGCGATTTACTTGGAGTGACCCGAGTGATGCGGCGCCATGCAGTCCGTGCGCCGACACGCCAAAGAGCAAGTTTGCGCAGAACCGTCGTATGACACAGATAGTGCGCTTCGAGCACTTATAACGACCGGCGCTATGCCGAGCGGAGTCGATTGCCTCATGCCACCACTCTTGCTGTTCCTCACCCTGGCCGCGCTGACGCCGTCAGGCCCTCGTCCCATCGCCGCGAAGGATCTGTATCAGTTCAAGTGGGTGGCCGATCCGTCCATCTCGCCAGACGGCTCGCTGGCGGCCTACACACTCGTTCGCGTGGCCGAGAAAGGCGACAAATACGAAACGAGTCTCTGGGTCGTGGCGACGGATGGGCAGAGCGCCCCGCGGCGTCTCACGTCGGGTCCGCGAGATCGTTCGCCGAACTGGTCGCCCGACGGACGCACGTTGGCATTCGTCCGGAACGCCACGGACACAGACGCGTCCCAGATCTATCTACTGTCGCTGGCCGGCGGTGATCCCCGCCAGTTGACGGACGTGGCGAAAGGCGCCGGCACCCTGGTGTGGTCGCCCGACGGCAAGACGATCGCGTTCACCAGCGCGACGTTGCCGAGTGATACGGCGCCCGACCCGGACAAGAGCGACGTGCACGTCGTGACCCGTGCGGTGTTCCGGATCAACGGCCAGGGCTGGCTCGATCCGGCGCGACACGATCACATCTTCGCCGTTGATGTCGACTTGAATGCCGATGCTCCGGCGAAGGCGCGGATGGTGACCTCCGGCAACTTTGGCGAAAAAGACGTTCAGTGGAGTCACGATGGGTCGCAGATCTTGTTCGTGTCCACCCGCGTGGACGATCCGTACTACTTCTACTATCCGGACAGCGATGCGTTCGCGATCTCGAAGACCGGCGGCGCAATCTTCAAGACGATCGACATCGATGGGCCTGTTCGTGGCCCGGTCCAGTCGCCGGATGGCAAGAGCTACGCATTCTCCGGGTGGATCAACCCACCCAAGGATCAGTCGTACATTCAGGCAGCCGTCTTCTGGTCGCACGACGGGACGATCACGAAGCTGACGTCTGGCGAGGCCGACATCGGGAGCTTGCTCCTCGGCGACCAGCATCCGCCCCGTGGCGGTGGCGGAACACCGTTGGTGTGGTCGGCGGATGGCCAGCGTCTCTATTTCGCGGTGACGGAGCACGGGCGGTCGAACCTCATGCGGCTCGATGTGGCGACCAAGGCGATCGAGCCGGTGACGACCGGGGCGCGCGACGTCGTGGCGTACAGCGCAACGCCGAACGCGAGCCGGTTCGCGATCACGATCGGCGACGGGACGCACCTCAGTGATCTGTATGCGCTCGATCCGGCGACCAAGGCAGTGACGCAGCTGACGCACGTGAATGACGAGCTGTTCGCACAGCTCACGTTGTCGATCCCCGAGCGCATCACCTATAAGAGCTTCGACGGCACGCCGATCGAGGCGTGGATCGTCAAGCCGCCCGACTTTTCGCCGTCGAAGAAGTATCCCCTGATCTTGAACATTCACGGAGGGCCGCACGCGGCGTGGGGCGAGACGTTCTTTCACGAGGTTCAGGTGATGGCGGCGCGGGGATATGTCGTGTTGGTGCCGAATCCCCGTGGGAGTGCGACGTATGGCGAGTCGTTCGGGAACATCATTCAGTACCACTACCCGGGTGACGACTATAAGGATCTCATGGTCGGCGTGGATACGCTGATCAATCGCGGGTATATCGACGGGAAGCGACTCGGCGTGACAGGTGGGAGCGGTGGGGGGTTGCTGACCAATTGGGCGATTACCCAGACGCATCGCTTCGCGGCGGCGGTCTCGCAGCGGTCGATCGCGGATTGGGCGGCGTTTTGGTATTCGGCCGACCTCACGATCCCCAAATCTTGGTTCCACCAGCCGCCGTTCAAGGATCTGCAAGAGTACGCGCAGCGGTCACCGATCACGTACATCGGGAACGTTACCACGCCGCTCATGCTCGTGGAGGGCGAGTCCGATAGTCGCACGCCCTCCGGGTCGGGCGGGTACACGATGTTTCGGGCGCTCATGGCCATGCACAAGCCGGCCGTCATGGTCGTGTTTCCTGGCGAGACGCACGACCTCTCGCGATCCGGGAAGCCCGTGCACCGCGTGGAGCGGATCGATCACATGATTAATTGGTTCGACAAGTATCTCGAGAACAAGCAGGTGGCGCAGTACGATCTCCAGTGACCACATCCAGCTGGCGTCAGGCTCGCCCTCCATGTGATCAGATGCATGATCCAAAGATCGAGAATTCTCATCCCGCTCCGTCTCGGCCGACGGGTATCGCTGACAGGGCGCCATGGAGGGAGATGTACAACACGGTAGCATTATCCCGACACCTGCCAGCGACAATCGCGCTTATGCTGGCGACCGCCTACGGCCCCGGCCTACGCGCGCAGGGGCACGGAAACAACAGCGCGCGCGCCCAGCCGATCGTGCTCGAACGGCAAGGGAGCTTCTCGTTCGGTGGCACGGTGATCACGGGTCCCGACGGGAACACTTTCCACGGCGACCACGGCTACGCCTTCTTCCAGGTACCGCCGAACGCCAAGCGGCTCGCGCTGGTGATGTGGCACGGCGCTGGGGAGTTCTCCAAGACATGGGAGTCCACGCCTGACGGACGCGAGGGCTACCAGCAGATCTTTACCCGACGCGGCTGGCCCACCTATGTCATCGACCAGCCCCGCCGCGGCAATGCTGGCCGCACCACGGTCGGCACCACGATCCGCGACGCCGTGCCGAATGAGGCGGGCCTCTTTAACGTCTTGCGACTCGGCAGCTGGCTTCCCCCCGCCCCACCGCATTTCTTCCCGAACACACAATTCCCGCAGGACAGCGGCGCGCTCGACCAGTATTGGCGCCAGGTGACGCCCAACACGGGACCGGAGCCCATCGACACCGCAACCCGGACGCTGCAGGCTGGCGCAGTCGCGGTGCTCTTCCGCAAGATCGGCCCGGGAATCCTGATTACGCACTCCAACAGCGGTCAGTACGGCTGGGCAACCGGCATGCTGGTGCCGGATCTAGTGAAGGCCATCATCGCCTACGAGCCCGCGGCCTTCTCGTTCCCAGCGGACGAGGTGCCACCCTCGGTCGAGACGCAAGACAAAGGAGTGGCGGCGGTCACCGCACCCCAACTCGTCTCGCGCAGCGAGTTCGAGAAGCTCACGCGGAGTTTTATCCAAATCATTTACGCGGACAACATCGACACGACCCCGAGTCCCGTCTACGGCGTCGAGCTCTGGCGCGTGGCGACGCTGCGCGCACAGCAGTTCGTTGACGCGGTGAACCGCCACGGCGGGGACGCACAGCTGCTCTCTCTGCCCAGCGTCGGACTGCACGGCAATACGCACTTCCCATTCTCCGATCGCAACAACGTGCAGGTGGCGGACCTCTTGTCGCAGTACTTGCATCGGAAGGGACTCGATAGTCGCGGCAGCCGTCAGCGAGCGGCCCACGATCACCCGAAACCAACAAAAGGTTCGTAAATCGGTGCCTATGCCGACTTTTCGTTATTTGCTCGCGACGACATCGCTTGTCGCGAGTGTGCTCGCGGCGCAGACGCCGATCGCTCCAGTTGTGACTGTTCTCCACGCCGCGAAGCTCTGGGATGGCACCGGCGCGGCACCCATCACGGACGCGGTCGTGGTCGTGACCGGCGACCAGATCACCGCGGTCGGTCCGGCGTCGAAGGTGTCGATCCCGTCGGGCGCCCTGCGGCTCGACCTGGGCTCGGCGACGCTCGTGCCGGGCTTTATCGATGCGCACGTGCACCTGATCGGCCGCCCGCTCAGCGATCCTGGTTCGGACCTGCAAGTCGTCAAGGACTACCAGAGTTATGGCGCGATCCTCGGCGTGGCCCACGCGCGAAGCACATTGCTCGCCGGGTTCACGTCGGTGCGCAACGTCGGCGCGCCCAATTTCGACGATATCGCGCTGCGTCACGCGATTGATGCGGATCAAGTCGCAGGGCCGCGGATGGAAGTCGCGGGACACGCGATCGGTATCACCGGCGGGCACTGCGATCAGAACGCCTACAAGCCGGGCCTCGAGGACCGCGACTATCGCGACGGCGTCGCGGACGGGCCGGAGGAGGGGCGCAAGGCCGTGCGCTATCAGATCAAGTATGGCGCCGATGTCATCAAGATCTGCGCATCGGGCGGCGTGCTGTCCGAAGGCGATGCGGTCAACGCGTCGGAGTACACGCTCGACGAGATGAAAGCCATCGTCGATGAGGCCCGGAAGCTCGGCCGCAAAGTCGCGGCGCACGCGCATGGGGCCGAGGCGATCAAGTTCGCGGTGCAAGCAGGCGTGGCCTCGATCGAGCACGGCTCGTTCTTGGACGAAGAGGGTGCCAAGATGATGGTCGCCCACGGCACGTACCTCGTGCCGACCCTCTCAGCCGGGGAGTTCGTCGAGAACGCGGCCAAGAGCGGGCGGCTCAAGGGCTTCCGCGCGCAGAAGGGCCTGGCCGCCGCCCAGGCGATGCGCAACGCGATCAAGCTCGCCGTGCGGTCGAACATCCCGATCGCCCTCGGCACCGACGCCGCTGTCGGCGAGCACGGCGCGAATGCCCGGGAGTTCCGGCTCATGGTCGATTGGGGCGGCATGAGCGCCACCCAGGCGCTCATAGCTGGCACATCGAACGCCGCCAAACTGCTGGGGTGGCAGGAACGGGTTGGGACGCTCGAGGCCAACAAACTGGCGGACATCGTGGCGGTCCCCGGGGACCCCACCAGCGATATCACGGTTACTGAGCACCCCGTGTTCGTTATGAAAGGTGGGAAGATCTACAAAGCACCTGGGGGGGTGCAAACAGAACTCGATCGGCCCGACCAGCATCGCCCCGTTTCCGCGGCAGGAGTGTCACAAGATTTCTAAGGCAGCTCGAGTACGCGGTCGGCCGGCCGCGCTGCCGTCGGCATTCCAGTGAGCGTCTTCCCACTCCTGATGATCGCTGCCAGAACCGGAATCATGCCCCCATGTGGATAGTCCGTCTCGCGCTGCGCCGCCCGTACACGTTCGTCGTGGCCTCTCTGCTCGTCCTCATCTTCGGGATCGTCGCGATCCATCGCACGCCCGCGGACGTCTTCCCCGAGATCAATAGCCCGGTCATCAACGTCGTCTGGACCTGGCCGGGGATGGACCCCGAGGACATGGAACAACGGATCGTCGGGCCGAACGAGCGCTTCGCGACGACGGTCGTGAACGATATCGAGCACATCGAGTCGAACTCGCTGTTCGGCATCGGCGTGATCCGGATCTTCTTTCACCCTGATGTGAACATCGGCGCGGCCAACGCCCAGGTCACGGCGTACTGCCAGACCGCGTTGCGCACCTACCCGCCAGGGACGGTACCGCCGCTCATCATTCAGTTCAACGCGACGAACGTCCCGATCCTCCAGCTCGGCCTCCGCAGCTCGCTCCTGTCCGAGCAACAGATCAACGATGTGTCGTCGAACTTCCTCCGTGTCGGCCTGGCGACCGTGCAAGGCGCACAGTTGCCGGGTGTCTACGGCGGCAAGCTGCGCCAGATCATGGTCGATCTGGACCCGTCCGCGCTGCTCGCGAAAGGCCTGAGCCCCTCGGACGTGAGCCTGGCGATGAACGCCCAGGTCGTAACGACGCCCGCGGGCAGCGTCAAGCTCGGCCCCCGCGAATATCAGGTCCGGCTCAACTCGAACCCGCGCATCGTCGAGACGCTGAACGACATGCCGATCCGGGTGGTCAACGGGGCCATGGTCTACGTGCGCGATGTCGCGCACGTCCATGATGGCTACGCCGTGCAGACCAACGTCGTGCGCGAGAACGGATCACGCGGCGCCCTCCAGACCATCCTCAAAGCCCAGGGCAACTCGACGCTCGACATCGTCAGGCGCGTGAAAGAGGGGCTGCCGGCCATCAGGGCGACGCTCCCACCGTCGCTCGACATGCGCTACGTCATCGATCAGTCGATCTTCGTGCGCGCGGCGCTCGACGGGGTGCTGCGCGAGGCCGCGATCGCCGCGTGTCTCACCGCGCTCATGATCCTGCTCTTCCTCGGCAGCTGGCGCAGCACGTTCATCGTCGCTATTTCCATCCCGCTCTCTATTCTCTGCTCGATTATTGCGCTCGCCGCCCTCGGCCAGACACTCAATATCATGACCATGGGCGGGCTGGCACTCGCCGTCGGCATCCTGGTCGACGACGCCACGGTCGAGATCGAGAACATCCATAGAAATCTTGGTCAACGAAAAGAATTAACGCAGGCCATTTTGGATGGGGCTTCACAGATCGCCGTCCCGGCATTCGTGTCGACGCTAGCGATCTGTATTGTTTTCGTCCCCGTATTCTTTCTCGGGAGCATCGCGGGAGCGCTCTTCGCGCCACTGGCAATGGCGGTGATCTTCGCCATGCTCGCGTCGTACGTCCTTTCGCGCACCATCGTGCCGACGATGGTGCAGTTCCTATTGAAGGACGAGGCCGAGATGTACCAGGAGGGCGAACACGCTGACGGTGGGACGGGCCCGGTGTGGCGCCTGTATCACGCGTTCAACCATGTCTTTGAGCGCGCGAGAGACCGCTATCACGAGGCCTTATACAAGGCGTTGGTGAACCGCCGAAGGGTCGCCGCAGCGGCGGCGCTGTTCTGCGCCGGCTCGGCGTGCCTGCTGCCGTTCATTGGCGAGGACTTCTTCCCCCAGGTCGATGCGGGCCAGATCCGCCTGCACGTCCGCGCGCCGGCCGGCACTCGCATCGAGGAAACGGAGCAGTTCGTGGCCGCCGTCGACCGGACGGTCCGCGAGACTATCCCGGGCCGAGAGCTGTCTGGTATCCTCGACAACATCGGGCTCCCGTATAGCCAGATCAATTTGTCGACGAGCGACACGCCGACGATCAGCGCCGCCGACGCGGAAATTCTGATCTCGCTCGTGTCGGAGCACAAGACCTCGACCTGGGACTACATCAAGGTCATTCGGCGGCGCCTCCGCGATCGCTATCCCCAGGGAACGTTCTCGTTTGGCGCCGCCGACATCGTGAGCCAGATCCTGAACTTCGGTATTCCGGCGCCGATCGACATCCAGGTCGTCGGCCGGAATCCCCAGAACTACGAGATCGCGCGACAGCTCGTGCGCGAGATCCGCGGCGTGCGCGGCGCCGTCGATGTCCGCATTCAGCAGGAGATGGCCGCGCCGGAGTTCCTGTTCGATGTCGACCGGACCCGCGCGCAGGGGATGGGCCTGTCGCAGCAGAGCGTCGCCACCAGCATGTTCACGTCGCTCGCGTCGACGGTGCAGGCGGCGCCCAACTTCTGGCTCAACCCCGAGAACGGCATTCAGTACAGTCTCGTCGTCCAGACGCCGCCGCTCAAATTCAATACGCTGGACGACGTCAACGCGACGCCGATCGGCTCTCCGCCCCGCAATGTCCCGCCACTCGGCGACGCGACCTCGCGCACCGTCCCGATCGCCAGCCAGCAAGCGCCGCTCGTGCTCGGCAACGTCGCGACGATGCGCCGAGGCACGACGCCGATGGAGATCAGCCACTACAACGTGCAGAACGTGTTCGACATCTTCGCCGCTCCACAAGACCGCGACCTTGGCGGCGTGGCGGCCGACATCCAGCGCATCGTCGACCGCACGCGGCCGCAGCTCCCGCGCGGCACGCAGCTCATCGTCCGCGGCCAGGTCCGCAGCATGTTCACCTCGTTCGCCGGCCTGGGCACCGGTCTTGCCTTCGCGATCTTGCTCGTCTACCTGCTGATGGTCGTCAACTTCCAGTCGTGGTCGGACCCCTTGATCATTATCATGGCGCTCCCAGGAGCCCTCGCCGGGATCCTGTGGGCCCTGTTTTCGACGAACACCGCGTTCAGCGTTCCGTCGCTCATGGGCGCGATCATGGCCATGGGCGTGGCGACGGCGAATAGCATCCTGCTCGTCACCTTCGCCAACGATCGGCGACACGCCGGACGGACCGCGATCGAGGCGGCCGCCGATGCCGGGTTCACTCGCTTGCGGCCCGTGATCATGACGGCCCTCGCCATGATCGTTGGCATGTTGCCGATGGCCCTCGGCTTGGGTGAAGGCGGTGAACAAAATGCACCGCTGGGCCGCGCCGTCACTGGTGGCCTCGTCGTCGCCACCCTGTTCACGCTATTCTTCGTGCCTGCTGTGTACAGCTTCGTCCACGGGCGACGTCAATCATGACGGCTGTTCTCGGTACCCGATATCGGCGCGCACGAGGTGAACATGCTGCGGACCTGGCCGCGGACGATGCGCTGTCGTGCCGAGCGGGAGCTGCGACCGCGTGCGTCGACGGTGCGCTCGATATCGGTGCGCCACGCCGCCGGTCGCGGTCTTGTGGAGCGGTGGCCGCAACCTTGCCTGACGGCTCGGTGTCAGCCCGCGGGCGCGGGGTCATCCGTGAGCGATGCCGCGGTCCAGACGGGAGGGACGGACCGGCGACGTAGTCGCTGGTCTATGACGGAAAGAGGAACGATTCAAGCTCCGTCTAACGTCGTCGAGGCCGGTGAAGGCCAACCGGGCTGCGTATGCAGTCACACGCGCGACGCGCGCTCGAAATCCTGCCTAGCGGCTGAGGGCGCCTTGGAGATTCTCGATGACGCCGAGTTGCGCCAAGATCACTGAACCCTCGTTGTAGCAATCGAACTTCTTGATCTTTCCGTTCTCTAATTCCCAGATGTCTGCGCACGGAGCATCCATCCGCTTTCCAGTAGGATGTAGGGTTCCAAACGCTGTCTCGAGCGGACCCGTGTGAGTGCCTTGCAGGGCGAGGCGCACAAAGACGGTGTTGCCCACGGTCCAAAAGTTGTAGAGCTCCCGATGCATATCGGGGAAGGCGGTGCCGTACTGCCTGACGGGGTAGTCCACTCCCTTCGGTCCCTTTCCCTTGTAGGTGATTTTCACGGACTCGTCAATGAATACTCCGTCGTCGGCAAAAAGCGATTTCCATCCTTCGAGGTCCATTCGCTCGGCGACGGCATAGGCCTTTCGCACGATGGTCTCGGGGTCGAGAGTCTGGTTTTTCTCGGACATGATTGCTCCTTCATATGGGTTCTAGGCAAAACGTCCCGATTCCTCGAAGGTCAGTCGCGGGTTGCGTGGAAAAAGATTTTGATCCGTCCCGTAGCCGATGGAGCAAATGAAATTGGATTTGATGCGAGTCGCGGCAAAAAATTCGCGATCCACCGCCTCGTTGTTGAAGCCGGACATCGGGCCGCAGTCCAGTCCCAGTGCGCGCGCCGCCATGATCAGGTAGGCACCCTGAAGGCTACCGTTGCGAAAGGCGGTCACTTGTGCCACCAGAGGATCGGAAAACGCCCGCTGCAGCTCCTTGCCGCGCGCGGGAAACAACCTTGGCATTTCGTTGGCGAAGTCCAGGTCATAGCCAATGATGACGGTGACCGGCGCCGCCAGAATCTTTGGCGCATTGCGCTCCGTCGCCAGTGCGGCGAGCCTGCCCTTGCCCTCAGCACTGCGAACCCAGACAAAGCGCGCGGGGCAACAGTTGGACGACGTTGGCCCGAATTTCACCAGATCATACAGCTCGCGCAGCTGTTGTTCGGTCACCAATCGATCGGCCCACGCGTTGCGCGTGCGGGCCGTGCGGAACAATCGATCCAGGACCAGATCGCCTACTGTGTCAGACATGCGGTCATGATCCGACGCTGACGTCGTCCCCGGTTGCGACGCCCCGGAACTGCCATGTGCCGGCAGCCCGGAAGCTGCCGGCGGTACCAAACGTGTCCTCGAGAAACTGGAGGTAGCTGATCTTGCCGTTCGTCACTCTCGCGAGCATAGCGAAGGGAGACGTGATCTCCTTGCCAAGCGTGCGCGTTTTGTAGGTAAAGCTTCCGAACATCGCGACGCTGTTTGGATTGGTGAACACGTCTCTGACCTCGAACGCCTTGGTCTCCCAGACCCGCCCGATGCCGTTGAACGTGTCGACGATGCTCTGCGGGCCCCGATTGGTGCCCGCCCACGGCATCACCTTGTGCAGCTCGGGATTGTCGAAGTTCAGTGAGACATAGGTGACATCCTCGGTCGTGAGGCCGCGCACATGTTCGATATTCGTCGGATTCGCAATGAGCGATTGGAGCAGCTCGAGCGGGGTCTTCATCGGTGACTCCTGTATGTGTGCGTCAGCCCTGCTACAGCTTGTACAGCGCCTTGGCGTTCCCGCACGCGATCTTGCGGCGATCGCTTTCGCCGATCGGCGCCGTATCGATGAAGGTTCCGGCCTCGTCATAATCTTCGTACGGATAATCAGCCGCGAAGAGGATGCGATCGGCCCCCATCGTCAGCATCGTACAGTGCAGCGCCTGGGTGCTGAAATTGCCACTCGTCGTGACCCAGATGTTGTCCGCGAAATAATCGCTCAGGCGCTTCTTCGTGAAACGGCCATTGGGACTGAAGTTGATGCCGTGCTGAATGCGCCAGGCGAGGAAGGGTAGGGACTCGCCGAGATGTCCCAGCACCAGCTTCGCGGCCGGAAAGCGATCGAAGACGCCGCCATAGACCAGGCGCAGGGCATGTGTCGCGGTCTCCGGGGCGAAACCCCAGTTCGCGCCGGTCAGCTCCGGATGGTTGTCGTACATGACGGCCTTATGCGACGCGCGTGGGTGGAGGTACAGGGGCACATCAAGTGCCGTCAGCGCTTCCCACAACGGCATCATTCGCGCATCGTCGAGATAGATCACGTTGTCCGGGCTATCGACCTGGGTATAGCCGTTCACCATGACTCCTTTGAAGCCGAGTTGAGTGACGCAGCGCTCGAGCTCGCGTACGGCTTGGTCGGGATCCTGTAGCGCAAGGGTGGCCATGCCGACGAAACGACTCGGATGCGCGCGCACTCGTTCGGCGAGAAAGTCGTTGACCACGCGAGCCGTGTTTTGCGCTTCGACTCGGTCGAGGATGCCCTGCACGCCGAAGGTGCGAAACCCGGCACCGAAGGAGAGCAGCACCTTGTCAACGCCCGCCTCGTCCATGGCTTGGAGGCGCGTCGTGTCAAAGTCGAGAAGCCGCTCCTGAACGACCGCAAAATATTCTGGCCCGAGATGGCCGACGGCGGCCTCCTTGCGGGTCTCGAACCTGCCGTCGCTATCCCGCATGAACACTATGGGGTGGCCGAAGTGCTCCTCCAGCGCGATTTTGCGCAAGGGTGGCGGAGCAGGCGGTGTGCCGAGTTTGGGCAGACTGGGAACGGTCATAGGACCTGAACCACGTTGATTCCCGCGAACGGACCACCCGGGAATTGCTGGAGTCGGCGGCCCGCGTCGAAGTCTCCAAGGTCGATGGCTACGAACCCGAGTTGATCGATGAGCTTCGCGACCGCTTGCTTTGCCGGCGCGTCGTCGCCCGAGAGAAACAGCATTCGCCTGCCGCCATTACTCTGGGGGTCGCTGGCGAGAACTGCGGCCGGCAATGTGTTGAATGCCTTTACGACTCGAGCGCCGGGTAGTCGGTCGGCCACGACCTGGCTGGACGGTCGCCTGCCAAGGTCGAATGGTCGAAGGCCCTCGGGGCCGATGGAGCCCGCATTCATGGCGTCGATCACGATGCGGCCGCCCCACGGCGCGACACCGGCAACCGCATCGGCGTGAGCCGCCCACGGCACCGCGAGAATCACGATGTCCGCTTCGGCAGCATCTTTCACCGTGGCAGCCGTCACCTTGGATCCCAGTTTTCGGACCAGATCTTCCAGCGATGCTGGTCCGCGATTGTTGGCTAGCAAAACCTCGATACCCTTGCGTGCAAAGTGGCCTGCCAGTGCGCCACCGATGGCACCGGCACCGATGATCGCGTAGCGTCTCATTTAGAACATTCCATTTGAATTGGCACGTGGGATATTCGGCGCGACGATCGGGGCTGAGTTCTTCGGATCACCGACCAGTTGCAAGGTGTCCCAATGCTCTATGGCCCTACCGTCTGCGTCCATCTTGTAGATGTCCACACCGGCGATTCCCGTGTCCTGCGGATCGTCGCTGAAAAGATTCAGAAAATTCAAATGCACCCATACGTATTCGCCGACCGCGATGATGCGGTGGACGACAACGCGCGCGCGTGCGCGTTCGCGGGTGACCTTGCCGAAAAACTGCCCCAGGGCTACAGGGCCGTCCGGAATGAGGGGGTTGTGCTGGATGTAGGCTGGACTGACGAACTTGGCCGTTGCTTCCTCTGACTTCTTCTGGTTGATCATCTGGTCGTACAGCGCAAGGACGTTGTTCGTATTACGAACGGCGCGGCGATCATTGGGGTCGACGAGCACAAGCATGCTCTTACTACTCCAAGCCGACCATGTGGAGACGCATCGCGTCCTGTTCGGCATCGGAGGTCGCATGGACAAAGCGCAGAATCTCCTCGGCGTCTGCTCCCACTGCTCCCCGACTCGGCGGGGGGACTTGCTCGGCAAGCTCGATAACGCGGCGCGCGGCCGTGTCCGAATCAAGTCCGCTGCTCTGCATGTTGTTGAGGGTTCTTGCAAAGGTGTCGAAAGCCTTCCCGTATAACTCGCGCTGCTCAGCCGTCATCTGCTCGGCGACTCGCTTCAGGGCGGCGGCCGTCTTGGCTGGCCCCCCGGTTTTCATATTGCCGGCGATAGCCAGCACAACATCGACGCCAAACGGCTTCAGTTCTGCGCGGTAGACGGCGGCAAGCGCGTCAAACGCGGCTTTCGATGCGCCGGACGGACCGTTGAAGGGAAACGGCAACGTGGCCGTCATCGTACTGACCTGGACAATTCGCCCCCGCGCCTTTCGTAGCGCGGGGAGAAAGGCATTCACAACAGCGAGAGCACCGAAGACATTGACGTCGAATTCGCGTCGGATAGCGCTGAGCGGCAGAACCTCTAGGGGGCCCGGCGTCAGGATTCCGGCGTTGCTTATGAGAAGATCGAGTCGGCCTGCACCCTGCTGCGTGACTTCGTCGGCCCAAGTCTTGACGGCCGCTTCGTTGGTGATGTCGCATACGGCCAAACTCACTGCGCCGCCTGACGCCTGTTTCAGATCCGCAATTTCCTCTGACGCCATTGCTGTCCCGAAGACGCGGTACCCCTTTGCCGCGAGTCCAAGCGCAATATCCCGACCGAGCCCGCTGCCGGCACCCGTAACTGCCGCGGAACGCATCGAGTTTCTCCTGTACGCGTTACGGTGCTACTGTGCCATGGTGCTCGAGGGCGCGGACGATCCATCCACGGCCCTTACGGCGCGAAATTGCGTTTTCACTTCCTGAAATTCCTCCATGGCGCGAAGACCCCGCGCGCGTCCGATGCCGCTGTACTTGTAGCCGCCCTCTTCGAAAGCGTCGCTGAGAGCTCCCCATGTGTTGGTCCAAACCGTGCCGGCCTTGACGGCGCGGGCGACCCGGTGTGCGCGATCGAAATCTTTGGTGAAGAGCGCGGCGGCCAAGCCGTAGACGGTAGCGTTCGCGCGGGTGATGGCCTCATCCTCCGTCGCAAAGGTCTCGAAGCTCAGCACGGGGCCGAATATCTCTTCTTGAACCAATGGGACGTCCAGCGCCTCCGTCTCCAGCATCGCGGGGCGATAAAACGCC
>Ga0210409_10004837_pt1 | contig 14337 bp, 16 predicted proteins | sample IncBWH17MmetaG_FD_161649 | JGI IMG/M metagenome (GOLD analysis project Ga0210409, IMG submission 161649) | Forest soil microbial communities from Barre Woods Harvard Forest LTER site, Petersham, Massachusetts, United States - Inc-BW-H-17-M | ecosystem: Environmental > Terrestrial > Soil >... | reverse complement strand
TTCGAGCCTCAGTTTCTCGGGTGGCAACAACCGCGTGGATGGGGATTCCTACGACGCTGCCGGCAATTTGCTCAGCGATGGGTTGCATTCCTACACCTACGACGCCGAGAATCGGATCATCAAAGTTGACACTGGCACCACTGCCGCATACGTGTACGACGCGTTCGGCCAAAGAATACAGAAGGCCAGCTCTTTGGGAACGGTGAGTTACCTCTATGATTTTGCGGAGAAAGAGGTGACGGAAATCAATTCGAGCGCAACCTGGACGCGGACGGAAGTTTACGCCGGCGGAAAGCATCTAGCCACCTACAGTGGGGGAGCATCGGGTACCACCACCTATATCCACGCCGATTGGCTTGGAACAGAGCGCGTACGTACCGGCGTCTCGGGAGCGACGTCTGAGACCTGCACGAGCCTCCCTTTTGGGGACGGCCAGACCTGCACAGGCACGGACGTAAGCCCCATGCACTTCACCGGCAAGCACCGGGATACGGAATCGAACCTCGATGATTTTGGCGCGCGCTACTATTCATCTGGCATGGCCCGTTGGGTCACGCCGGACTGGTCCGCGCGCCAGGAGGCCGTGCCGTATGTAGATTTGGGCAATCCCCAGTCTCTGAACCTGTATGCCTACGTCGGGAACAACCCCACCACCGACACCGACGCGAGCGGGCATGATCGGTGGTCCCAGGCTCAACAGAACGGTGGCTGCTGGTTTCAAAGCACTCAGGCCTGCGATTCCGAGACGTTTTCTCCCACGTCCACCGACCTGAATTCCCCGAGCACTGATTCGCCGGATCAGGCTACGGCGCAAAATCAGAACTCGATCAACATGTCGGTGTCGGTCTCGCAGGAACCTCAGATCATGGAGAACCTCAACCTCGGCGATAAGACTATGACGGGCGTCGGGGCCCAGCTCAACATAAGCCTAACTGACAAGAGTGGCAACCCGATCTCTGGTTCTGTGACCGAGAGCAACAAAGAGGGCGGGATGACGAATCCGGGTTCAGTGCCCCTCACGAATGGAGCCTTCAAGGACTACGTGGGAAAGTTTGGGGATGCTTCGAAAATGCCTGGCACGGTTGCCGACCTAAAGAGCTACGTCACTACAAATCCGATTACTGTAACTTCAACCCAAACCCTCAATATCAGCACAGGAAAGGCGTCCTACCAGGCGACTTGGACGCGGACGCTTTCCAACGTGGACGCGCACGGGAAGCTAAACACGACATTAAACTCCCACGGAATGAACTTCACGATTAAGTGGACCAATCCCGTCATCAAGGCAATCTCCCCATGACCGGCGGAGGTTGTGCGAGTGCGGGTATCGGAAAAGCTCCAGGAGGAGGCCTAAAAAATGTTTAAGGGAGCATTCGTTGTTCTTCTGGTGCTCGGCATTGCAACCGTCGTTTGGGGGCAGAGTTCTGCCGATCTGAGCGCCAAATATCGGCAGATCACTTCTTACGAACTGCGCCCCGATGTTGTGATGACGCCCAAGTATGCCGCCGACGGCCAGGTGTGCGAGATGGTTCTTGAGAAGCGACAAAAGACCGACGCCGGAATGGTCTTTGGGGTCGCGTTCTCGGAAAGTGAAGTGAAGACGCTAGTTGACGAGCTAGTGCCAGAATCCGAGCGCGGACGCGACCTGACGAAGCCTCTCAACACCACCGTCGATGGTGGTTTCTTGACAACCGAGTACAGCTACGAGAATGTGCATGTCCGGGTATATGGAATCACTCGGCCAGCTCCGGCTGGCGACCGGGTGATAACCATCATCTGGCCGAAAAGAACGTGCGGCGGAGGGCAGAACTCGGCAACTGGGCGGGTGGCCCATCCTTAAAACTCCGATACGTGCGTGACTCCGCGCGTCGCAGCGGCACAACTCTGAAACTCGCACGCAGCCCAACCCGCGCCGCAGGGTGCCCCGCCCTTTGAATAGTAAGGATGGGTTCTTCCGGGAAATCGCTGCGAACGAATCCTCGAACCGTGAGGCGCGCCCTGTCCTTCGCCTGTGCTTTCGTCCAAATGAAGTCCCTCGCGCGCCGTGCAAGGACGCGCGAGCGGACGTGAGGGCCGCATGAGGGCCGGCCGCGGGGCGCTAGGGCGAAGGTTCCTTGAGGTAGAGCTCGCGGGTGTGGAGGATGGCGGAGACGATGGCCATCAGGAACATCGCGCAGGAGCCGAGCAAGCCGCCGAAATCGAGAAGCCGCAGATGAAAAGCGGGAAGCGCGGCGTCGGGAATGACGAAATCGAGAAGGCGCAGATGAAACGCGGGAAGGGCGGCGTTGGGACTGAACCACAAGGCGGCGTTGGCCAGCGCGAGGAGGATGCGGAGTTCCGTCGGCCCGAATCGCGCGAAGGAAAGCCGGAAAGTGCCGATGGTGTATGTGGCCAGGTAGGTTTCGATGGACAGAAGGAGGAACGAAATCAGCATGGCGCAGGCGATCCACGGATTGACGTAGGTGGAAAGCGCCAGGCCGCTCATCAGGAAGAGCGCGCCGAAGGAGTCAATGACGTGGTCCACGTAAAAGCCGTAGCGCGGACGCTGGCAATTTCGCACGCGTGCGAGCGTGCCGTCGAGACTGTCTCCAAACCAATTGACGGCCAGAAAAAAAGTGGCCAGCAATAGCCCGATGCTGTGCCAACGCGCGATGGAGTAGCTGACGCCCGCGAGGAACATGGCCGCGAAGCCAAGAAGGGTGAGGTGGTCGGAATTGACTGCGCGGGGCATGCGAGCGGCGAGCCAATAAAGAGCCCTGCGTTCCGGCCCGGAGGTGATGCTTTCCTGGATGCGAGTCGCGTCCTTGAATGACGGCGAGACTTTTCGGCGCGCGTCCATATCCATATTTTCCCCGAGGTGCGATTGCGGCTGTGCGGCAACTGGTTGATCAACTGACATCTTCCGATCCTCCTTTGGAAGGCGATGGTCTTGAAGCGGACGGCGCGGCGATCATGGGTTCGGTTCCTCGATCGAGCCGACGCGAGGGCCGCCGCCGAATTTTCCGGCCAGCGCTTTGCGGGTCGCGTCCAAGGTGAACGAGAGCGAGTCGCGCGGAATTTTTTCGATGAACGGGCCGACCATCCAGCCGAGGCCTGTGGGAACGTTGCGCGTCAGCGAGACCGCGTTGCATTGGACGTAAACGCCGCCATCGGCTTCGTAGAAACGCCAATAGGAATACAAGCGCCAGAGGAAGCCGCGGTCATCGGCCGGCGGGACTTCGTGCTCCGATGGCCGGCCCGGATTTTTGACCTCGACGATGCGAGTGCTGTAGGAGCGCGAATAAACGTGCGTGGCGTCAAGATGGGTGTAGCGGACGTCATATTCGGTATCGAAGACGACGGTGATGCCGTGGGATTGAGCGAGGCGAAGGAAGATATGGAAGTCGTCGCTTGACGCGCTGAGGAGCGCGGACTTCATTACTTGAGGCCGGTAATAGTCGGAATCGCGGGCGTAATTCTGGAGCGTGGCGAGGGTCTGGCGGAGCGAGACGGAAGGAACGAAGACGAGTCCGACCCAGTCGTGAATCAATCCGCCGGGGACAGGCTGGGCGGCGCGTTGGTGGCCGGGATAAGGCTCGATCAGAATTTCACCGCGCTGCAGGCGGCCGTAGGCCTGTTTTCTTTCTGCGTCGAGGCCGCCGTCCATGATTAGAAACTGGCTGGGATTCGAGAGGGTACTGGCGTCGAGAGCCTCTTTCGAGCGGATGTACTGCTCGAAGGCCGCGGAAGTTTCCGCCGATGGGTCTGCGGCGCTGAGCGGCTGCGCTGAAACGATGAGAAGCGAAACCAGTGCGAGGGATACGGCGGGTGAAGTGGGACGTCGCGAGACCGCGGTGATTTTCATGGGCAAGGTATGCGCGTCGGACCGAAAAACCGCAATGACCTGAACCTCATTTGAGACAACGGAAGACCTCATTTCGTAAAGCAGGCGCAATCAATTACTTGCTGGGGTCGCTCGCCTGATTACCCTTGGAATGAGAGCGAGATTCGAGGAGGGTAGCGTTGCCAGAGGGGAAATCGCAGGCTCGAGTCTGAATCTGTCCCGCCGCTGCGAAACCGGTCGAAGGTTGCAGCCGAGGAAGCCGAAGACGTACACTCGCTTGTCGTTGAACCACCGCAGCCGCCATGCGCAAATGAGCTTTCTTAGCGAAGTTCAACTCGAGGAGGGATTCGGCCCCTTCGTCGCGTTTCAGGGGGCTTTGGGATTCGTCCCCAATCTTCTATATGCACAGACCTTGTTACCCCGGGTCATCGAAGCGCAGGCGATGCTTGAAACGGCCGTGCGTCTACAGGAAGGCGAGCTTTCCCGAATACTGAAGGAACGAATTCTTCTAAGCGTTGCAGTTGACCGACAAGACGCGTACTGCATAACCATCGACAGTAGAGTCCTGTCTTCGCTAGGTAGTTCGGAGGTTCAAATCGACGCCCTCTTGAGCGAGTACTGCAACGCCGACCTTTCAGCGCCTGACTTAGCCTGCTTGCAGTTTTGTCTCAAGCTGGCGTGTCGCGCTCCCTCGGTGAGCTCGGAAGACATCGAAGCGCTGCGGGCATGCGGATTCGACGACAAGGCGATACTCGAAGCTGTCGTCGTCACCGCGTTGGCCGTCTATCGCTGCACTTTATCCGTCGGTTTGGGCCCGGAGCCAGATTTCGGCGGCCGGAGGCTCGTTTCGACGAGGATTGCTCCGCCGCTCGAGGGAAAGCTCCATAGCCTGTTGCCCGACATTCATGCCGCTGCGAAGAGAAAAGGGCCGTACTTGCCCGCTCCATACCTGAGTCCGAAGACGTTTGCACCTTTTGGCATCGTTCAGAGGAGTCACGGGTTCATTCCGAACTTTTTCCGCGCTCAGACTTTGCGACCCGACTTGCTGGACGCAGAGCTGCAAGCTATGGAGAGAATTCTGGTACCCGAAGATTTCCTAACGCGAGTGCAAAAGGAATGCATTCTGTTAGCGGTGTCGGCGGCAAATCTCAACTCTTATTGCGTTGCCGTGCATTGCAACCTGTTGCGCGGCCTGGGTATGCCCTCGGAGGAAGGAGACCAGATTGCGGTGGACCATCATGAGTCCAACCTAACGGACGCCGATCAGGCATTACTGGACTTCGCGGTCAAATTGGGGACGCATGGTCCGGACTTTTCTCGCGAAGACGTTGTCAAGCTTCGAGGGTTCGGTTTCAGCGAGGAGCAGATTCTGGAATGCGAGGTCGTGACTGCCCTCAACAATTTTGCAAATACCCTTCAGATGGGACTCGGTATTGAACCCGATTTCGAGCCGCCTTCGGTCTTTGAGAAAAATAAAACGCATCTTTCTGATGCCGGCCAGACTCCCATGAAGGGTGAGGACGTCGTGCAACTCGTCGACATAGTGCAGGACGCGGACGCCGAATGGGTCGCCCAGGCGCAGAACGGTAACCTGGAGGCTTTTGAAGAGTTAGTCCGCCGCCATAGCCAATTGATCTATCGTGCGCTCGCAGGCATCTTGGGCAACCCGGCCGACGCGCAGGACGCCATGCAGGATACCTTCTTGAGCGCGTTCAAGCACATCAGGGCATTCCAGGGTCGTTCGAAGTTTTCGACTTGGCTGGTGAGTATCGCGAGGAATTCGGCGCTTCAACGATTGCGGCGCGACAAAACTTTGGAGAGCCTGGATGAAGATGAGTACAACGAAGAGAGAGATTTTCGCCCTCGTCAGGTTAGGGCCTGGCAGGACAACCCCGAGCAGTTCTACTCCAAATCGGAAATGCGGCAGCTCGTCGAAAGGGGAATCCTGGCGCTTCCCGCAAACTACCGAGCGGTAGTGATGCTCCGAGACATCCAGCAGCTTTCGACGGATGAAGTTGCCCTACAGTTGGGGCTAAGCGTACCTACAGTAAAGACTCGGCTCTTTAGAGGCCGACTTATGCTGCGAGAGTGGCTCTCGCCCCACTTCGTCAGCAATGTAAGGGGGGTAGCTCAGTGATCACATGCGAGGAATTCCTGGCCGAGTTCGGAGACTACCTCGAGGATCAGGTGTCACCAGAGGTTCGTAAAGAGCTTGAATTGCATCTGTCCCAGTGCCGCGCTTGCCAGGTGCTGTGCGATTCCAGCCTCAAGACGATAAAGATCGTGACGGAAAGCAGTTCATTCGAGTTGCCGGAAAGCGTCTCCAACCCAATCATCGACCGCGTGATGGCGAAATTGCGAGCGGACCGCAGCTGACAAGCCTCGATCGTTCGCATCTGTTGCAAGCTTCTCGAAATTTGGCATTCGGGATGATCATCATTGTGGACGGCGTACTTTCTCTCTGACTCTCCCGTAAGTTCCCGGCTCTCCCACTGGAATCGCGATTCATGCCGACAACAGAGCATGCTCGGGGCGGCCGAGCTGCTGCAGTTTTTTTGTGCAAATCCGTGCACCTTTTGCGCGGCAAACGACTCTTATCGTCCGTGAGAGTTGAGCGCTTCAGGATGCTCACCGAAAACAAAGCCGAAAGGAGAAATCATCATGGTTCGCAAGATCAGAACAGTGTTGGCACTCGCTGCGCTGGCGTTTACATTCGGATTGCGGCCGTCCGCGCACGCGCAAGACAGTAAGGCGAAGACTCTGGAAACTGGCACGTTCCACGGCAAGGTTCACAGCACTTCCGGGCGCGCCACGATCTACCAGAAGGAAGACGGCAGCCTTCTACTCCGACTGACAAACTTCAAGACGTCGAATGGACCGGATGTCCATGTCATCCTCATTGCAGTCAAAGACGCGGACGACGATGCCAACTTCCTCAAGAGCGGTGTCGAACGGGTTGAATTGGGCCCACTGAAAGGGAATCAGGGCGACCAGAACTACCAGATACCTAGCGGCACAGACTTGAGCAAATTCCAGACCGTTTCGATCTATTGCGAGCGGTTCAACGCGAATTTCGGCGCCGCGCCGCTCGAAAAGTTTTGAGAGCGTAGGTTCGTGTCGATCGAATCGGGCAGGTTCGCCTGCCCGATTCAGAGATTCGAAGGAGAAAATGATGGTTGCGCACATAGGTTCGTGGCTCTTGCGTTGGAAGTGGGTAATAGTCGCTTTCGGTTTTCTGGCGCTCATCGGTGCCTGGTGGGTCTTCCGCCCGGAGAAGCTCTGGATCAACCAAAAGGTCAATGAACCGGCTCCGTTTGCTTCGAGCACGGATCCTCAGCCGCTTTATACCGGCCGGCTGGAAGGGAAGGCGCACCAGACGAGCGGACGAGCAACGATCTACAAAACGATCGATGGCAAGCAGTATCTGCGCCTGACGGATTTCTCGACTTCCAATGGTCCGGACGTTCATGTCCTGCTTGCGCAGAGCGACGATGAAAGCCTGAAGCAAGAGATTGTGAAAGGTCAGCTGGACAGTGTTGAACTCGGGCCTTTAAAGGGAAATCAAGGAGATCAGAATTACGATCTTCCGGTGCCAGTTGACTTACAGAAATACAACGCGGCCGTTATCTACTGCGAGCGATTTCACGCGGTATTCGGGGTCGCCAAACTTGAACAATTTTAACGGGCGATTTCGCTCTGGTGAACTCGATCGGGCGTGAGAAACCGAACGGGTCCATATCTCAAATGGTCGCCGATGATCCCGGATCCGATTGGCGTGGTGCGAGGTTGGTGTCGCGCCTACGAGGCTTAGATCGCGATGGGATGATTTCCCAGCGGTGGCGCGCTGGGCTAAATTCTGGCGCGCCTACGGCGCTCACGGAAACGTGGCGACGAGAAGGGCGTTGCCGCGCGGCGAGGATCTGGTGGCGCGAGCTTTGCAGGGACGGAAAGCAGCAGGCGCGGCTGCGGGACCAGGCGCTGCAGGTCTAGTGAAGTTAGATCAGTAGGAGCCCAACACGGTTGACCACGCGATCGAGCTGCCAACTGTAACGAGGGCGGTGGCTCTTGATTAGCGACTCGAGTCACGCGCGGGGTTGGGACAAATCGCACAATAAATTCGCCAGAATACGTACATAAATTCATTAAGCCGGTTGCCGGAAAAGTTGGTACCGGGATCAAGAGATCCGATAATCCGACTAAACAGGATTAGGTTCGTTCGGATAAGCACGTCACGCCTGGGCCTCACTCCAGCTACGACATGTCGGAGTCCCTCCGACACTTCGTGTCCTCCATAGACAACCCAAGGTCCCCGATGTCAGCAATAGGAACGTTTTCAGTGACATGCGCGAGATAAGCCAGTGCAGGATCTGGTGTTCCGCGTGCCGTGGTCATGGATGCGAAGCCGTCTAGCCGACTGACTACTGCCTGGACTGCGAAGTCAGAGAAGCGATAGGAGCACTGGAATGCGTGTGGGAATCAAGATTGAAACTGTTGTCCTTGCTTGCATGATTTTGCTAGGGGCTTCGTCTGCGTCGGCCCAACAGAAGGGGCAGTGGGTCCCGGGGCAGTTTGGCCTGAATGCCGGCGCGATTCCCGATCCCGGATTTACCTATGCCAACCTGGCGCTCAATTATTCCGCCAGCCAATTAAATGGCCCCAACGGAAACCCCGTTTCACGCCTAGGCGGAACGTATTCGTTCTGGGTGGATGAGAATATTTTCTACTTCGTCCCGAAACACAAAATCCTCGGCGGATATTACATGCCGTATATCGCACTGAACTACGCCAACGGTGAACTGGTTGCGAACATCATCGGGACCAACCTCGGAACCGGCGGAGGCGGGTCGGGTTTTGCCGATACGTTCGTCGAGCCATTAAACATCGGTTGGCACTTTGGGAAGCGAGTGGACTTCAACGCCGGATACGCCTTCACCGCTCCCACTGGCCGATTCACTCAGGGCGCCAACAACAATGTTGGGTCGGGATATTGGGGCAACGACATAACCAGTGGCACGACGGTTTACATCACCAAGAACCACGGAACGACCGCAAATCTGGCGACCGCGTGGGAAATTCACGGGCAAAAGACCGGCACATTCAATGGACCGGGCACGGCCATCACGCCAGGTCAGGCGTTCACCGATGAGTGGGGAATTGGACAGGTACTTCCGCTGAAGAAAGATATGAGCATGCTGGCTCAGCTCGGCTTCGTTGGGTACGACCAATGGCAGGTCTCGCACAGCAGCGGAGTGCTTTTCGTCGGTGACACCGCAATTCCCGAGGGCTTGATTCCTTTTTATTCAGTGCATGCTTTGGGTGTGCAGGCGAATTTTGTTATGCCGGCGAAGGCTCTGGTGGCCTTCTTCAAATACTACGATGAATACAGAGCATTGGCTCGTCCGGAAGGCCGCACCATCGTATTTGGTTTTTCGTGGACCCTGCGAATTCCGAAGCCGGAACCCCCGAAGCAGTAGGACAAGCTGCATGCCGTGTAACTCCTGATTAGTCGGATTACCGGTAACTTGGGTACTAGAACCCACTTGTCCGGTTAACGCATTAATCAGGCGCGAGCGGTGTTTTCGGGAACGGCGAAGTTGGGGATCCGGGCCAAATTCACAACCAGGAGGAAGTATGAAAAAGCTCAAACATCTGCTCACATTGCCGGTTGCTCTGGCTCTACTTGGATTTGGAGCGCGGATCGCCTCGTCGCAACAGAGCTCGGGCGCTTCAAGCACCGTCCAAGTTCACATGGTCATCACCGACGAGGCGCTGCGCGACGACAGCGAATTGCCAATCCTTCGGGCGGAGAATGTACAAGTAAACCAAGGCAAGACATCGTTGAAGGTTGACCATCTGATTCCCGCGCGTGGAGACAGTGCCGCCCTGCAGCTTTTTATTTTGATTGACGACACCTGCGATACGAGCATCGGCAACAGCCTCAACGACCTTCGTGATTTCATTAACGCGCAGCCCGCTACCACCGTTGTCGGCGTTGCTTATATGTCCAACGCCACCATCCAGATCACGCAAAACTTCACAGCTGATCACGCCGCAGCGGCAAAGGCTATTCGTTTGCCGCGAGGCAATCTATCCACCATGGACAGTCCGTACTTGTCGCTGATCAGCTTGATCAAGGGCTGGCCCGAGCAGAAAGTGCGCCGCGAAGTCCTGATGGTAACTGATGGTATTGACCGCTTGCGCGGCCAGAGGGACTCCAGGTCTCAAAACTCCACTATCTCTAGCCGCGGCTCCCGCAATATGCCGATGACGATGTCCATGCCCAGCGGTGCGAGTACCATAAGTCCGGACGCGGATACTGCCAGCACGGCGGCCCAGCGCTCTGGCGTAATCGTGCACGGAATCTATGCTACCGGCGTCGGGCACATGGGCCGGAATGCGTGGGAGGCCCAGCTCGGTCAAGGAGGCGTGGGCAAAATCGCCGGCGAGAGCGGGGGAGAATATTTTTCGCTGGGCACGCAGGAGTTGGTCAGCTTCAAGCCGTATCTAGATCGCCTGCAGCGAGTGTTCGACAATCAATATTACCTGGTCTTCGGAGCGGTCCCGAGAAATAAGGCGGGGTTGCAGCGCGTCAAAATCTCTACCGATAAACCAGGGTTTGAAATTGCGGCGGCTGACAACGTGTGGGTCCCCACCGCAAGTGGAGCTGCCAGCAGCAAAAAGTAATGGTCGCTTGTGGCGCCTACACTCCGGGACATCGGAATTCTGGGGGCAGTCATCCTGGTCCGTATTTTCCTGAGTCTGTCCATAGACCTGGAGTTGAAGAGTCGCTGGCCATGGCAGTTGCTGCCGGGCGCACGCCCCGCCTAACGCTTAGACTGAAAGAAGAGAAGAAATGACACAACAGCCGCTTGGATCGAAGACTTCGACATCACCAAGTGAGAAACCGAACGTAATCTACTTCCTCGTTGACAATCTCGGGATGGGCGAACTCAGTTCGTACAATGGCTGCTCGCTGCGTGGCGCCAGGACTGCACGTATCGATGCCTTCGCCGAGGAAGGCATGATGCTTTTCAACTTCGCCCCGGAGACGCAATGCACGCCAAGCCGCTCCGCACTGATGACCGGACGGTACTCCATCCGTTCGGGTAATCAGACCGTTGCGCTTGCCGGGTCGCACGGCGGCCTGGTGCAGTGGGAACGGACGCTGGGAGACATTTTTTCCGAGGCGGGCTACGCCACATCAATCGTTGGTAAGTGGCACATCGGGGATTCTGATGGTCGCTGGCCGACCGATCACGGATTCGACGAGCGGTACGGGATCCCGCGCTCCTACGATGAGTGCTTATGGGCTGACGACCCATGGTATGACCCAAAGCGCGACCCGGTCACGCGCGTACTTGAAGGGCGCAAGGGCCAACCGGTACAAGAGCATGAACAACTCACGATCGAAGTACGGCGCGACATTGACATCGAATACATGAAGCGGGCCAAAGACTTTCTGAAGCGCAGCACGGACGCGGGCAGACCATTTTTTCTGTACTTCAACTACTCCATGATGCATCTGCCGACCGTTCCTCGCGCCGAGTTCAAAGGCAAGACTGGTGATGGAGATTGGGCGGACTCGCTGTTGGAAATGGATACCGATTTCGGGTCGCTGCTCGACTATCTCAAATCACTCGGCGTTGACGACAACACGATCGTCATCTTTTCGGGCGACAACGGGCCGGAGGAGATGGCTCCATGGCGTGGCACCGCAGGGTACTTCGAAGGATCCTACTTTACTGGAATGGAAGGCTCGCTGCGGACACCGGCGATCGTGCGCTATCCCGGCCACGTACCGGCCGGGCAGAAGAGCAATGAGATCGTTCATATCACCGACATTTTCACGACGCTCGTCTCGTGGGCTGGACTGGAAGTCCCGAAAGACAGCGTAATTGATGGCGTGGATCAACGCGCTTTTTTCGAGGGGAAACAAGCGGCTTCAAACCGTGACGGCTTTCTTTACTGGATGGGCGACGTGCTGTTCGGAGTCAAGTGGCGCAACTTCAAGATGGTTCTGGTCATGCAGAAAACACTAAGCGATCCAGCGCTGCATCTGACGACCCCGCATTTGATCAATCTTGATACGGATCCTAAGGAACGCGAGCCGTACGACTATCCCTATGTGCACACCTGGGTTGGCGCTCATACGGCAAGACTCATGATCGAATATCAGAAAAGCCTGGGTAGCGAACCCCTGATTCCTGTCGGCGCTCCATTAGATTACGTTCCGAAGCAAAAGCAGCCATAATTGCCAGACGAGTACCGGCGGCAGCAAGAAGACGAAAGGCCCGAGGCGATGCAAGGCTGGGAAGGAATCGTCGCGCGGTTAGACGGGCCGTTTCATTTTCGGATCATCGTGCAGCCGTCGGTGGCATCCATTTTAGCGATTATTGGTGGGATCAAAGACGCAAAACTTGGGAAGCCTCCGTATTTCTGGGCTTTGATCGTCGATCATGGGCATCGCATTGAGCTGATAAAGGAGGGCTGGAAGAGTATTTTTAAGGTCTTTATCCTTGCGATGGTTCTCGAAGGCGCCTATCAGCTGAAAATTGGTCACTTGGATTACCGAGGCTATGTGTTTGTCGCGGCGTTCGTCTTTGCAGTCGTGCCATATCTCATATTGCGCGGCCCGATTAATCGAATCGTGCAGCCGCTGTCAAAGAAACGATCGTTGGGCAGCCCTAACTCCTGATTAACGCGCAAACCGGACGAGTGGGTACTAGCAGCCACTTATCTGGTTATCCGACTTGCCGGGCACTTGGATTATTCCGGCCTCGCTCTTCCGATTGACGTGCGAGTGTCGCTCCGTAGGATATCCGACAGACAGCCCTTTCCCATTTGGGTAGCGTCGTTGTTCGTACGCGACGGAGCAGGCGGCGGTGTGGCGGGATTCCGCAAGTTTCCAGGTCGCATGAATGCAAGGCTCATACTTATTCTTTTGTGCCTAGCGTCGGTCGGCTGTTTCAAACTTGGACGCAGGACTTCATTGGTCTATTTTGGCGTTGATGATCCCTCAGAGAAACCGGAATATCTGCAGGAACTGATCAAGACTTGGTCAGGTGGCCCCCTGTGCCCTAACTGGCGGGCAACCCTTGATCCGAAAGCAGCGGAATATCGAGTATTGCTTGGTGATGTCGACCTAACCATCGTTGACCGTCAGGGCCAGATCATCTACAGCGGCGGCCAAAGCGTGATGTACGCGGACACCGATGCGAGCGGCATCAACATTTGCAAGCTAACAGGGGAGTAGTCTTCCGGCCGGCCGTCGAGCCGCGGCGCCTAAGATTGTTTTGGGGAGTAGAGGGTGCGGGACCCAGCGTCTGTCATGGGGTGTAGTCGGGCCCCGCACATTGAGGAAGCCTTGCTATTCCCTACAGTCGCAAAGATGGGTCGGGCAAGTCTGTCCCTTTTTGAACACTCCCTAGAATGCCTGGTATTGGGACGAAGATGTCCAGTTATGCTCCGCGAGCGCGCCGGCGAACCCCCGTGTACACGCGGATTAATTCAAACCGACGCAGATCGTCGTAATCCAATTGCGGGTCCGCAACGCTGCGCCGAACAAGTCGATTGGGGCAGATTTACCAACTGTGCTGTTTTGAACAGATTTCCAGACGTCACAACTACTAGGATGTCGCCGAAGATGGCGCGGGAGGAGAACAGTCCGGGCTCAGGGCTGGGATCGGATTGCCTTCTCCTCCTCGCCGTCTCGTAGATTTACCTCGCGTGCAAGACGGAGATCGGCATGAACGCGACACGAAGCGGCCACGAGCTTAACGACCAGTCTGCAAACCGGCGGTTGCCAGCACTGCGTTCGTCTTCGGTCAGCCAATCACCCGCAGGGTCAGTTGACGGCGCCTACCACCGCGGGGTTTGGGTCCGGCCGGGCGTTAGGCCACGTTTTTGCCCCAAATGTGGGAGCGGGGCTACACTGCGATCGAATCGACACGGGGCTCTGGACATGTTGGTGCTGCTGCCTGTGCGCCCATTCCGCTGTATGGATTGCAATTGGCGCTTCTACGGATTGACCGTCAACTTGCTTTCAATCCGTTCCTGGCTTCCCTTTGCCAGGCGGTCGAATTTCTATTAATGGCTCGTGGCCAGAAGTCTTTGGACCGCACACTTTCGAGTTTTCCGCTGCTGCTTACGTCTATAGCATCCCACTCCGAGCAGCGCTCACGGCTAACAACGCGAAACCGGGCACGCTGCTTATTCCTCCTCTCGAATGCAACCGCCGCCCACTCCCAGGCTTAGGGTGCGGACATTTCTGATCGAAGAACGACATGGCAGCCAAGGACCCACAATTGGGGCGGCTAGCTTCTGATTAACGCGTTTACCGGACAAGTGGTCACTAGGAACCACTTGTCCGATCATCCGACTAATCAGGAGTTAGCAACTCGCTGGCGCATTTCACGCGCTACCGCACACATCATCTCAATCGCCACCGAGATTCCGACGCGTTATACGGCGTGCAAAATTCTTTGGCTTAAAGTTGGCCGTACTTGCGCGGAAGC
>Ga0210409_10004836_pt1 | contig 14339 bp, 8 predicted proteins | sample IncBWH17MmetaG_FD_161649 | JGI IMG/M metagenome (GOLD analysis project Ga0210409, IMG submission 161649) | Forest soil microbial communities from Barre Woods Harvard Forest LTER site, Petersham, Massachusetts, United States - Inc-BW-H-17-M | ecosystem: Environmental > Terrestrial > Soil >... | reverse complement strand
AAGGTATATACCACATCCCAGGAAATGTCCTTTGTTTTAATTGGCGTACCACTCAAAGCAAGCTCCACTCCTCTGTTACGCACTTTACCAAAGTTTACTATTCTAAAAACCACACCAGTACCAGGAGAAACCGGGATCGGGAGAATCTGGTCATTCGTTACCCTGTTATAATAAGTCGCATCAATCCCCAGGCGGTTATCGAAGAACCTAAGTTCGCCTCCAATTTCCGTTTCTGTACTGATCTCCGGCCTTAAATTACTATTGTTCAAAGTATTTGAAACGGAGTATCCCGGCACGCCATCAATCGGAAAAGCAATATTACCAAAACCAAGATTAACATTTCCTTTTGTAAGTGTATTATATATACTGTATGGATCCGTGTCACTACCCGTTTTACCATAGGCCAACCTTAGTTTCAGCAAGCTGATCTTTGCATTCTTAAGGTCAAAAGCTTCCGACAACAATAATGAAAGGTTTGCTCCAGGATAAAAATAGCTTCTGTTGTCCGGAGGTAAAGTAGAACTCCAGTCATTTCTAGCATTTAAGGTTAAAAAGGCATAGTTTTTATACCCCAATGTAGCAGAACCATACAGACCATATAATCTCCTTTGTAAAGAGGTCTGCGTTGTTGTTGGACTATTAGCTGAATTTTCAACCTGATAGAAGCCTGGAATGGCCAGATCTTCAATTCCGGTATATAATACCCTTGAACCACGGTCATTATAGTTTAATCCGATCAGACCATTGATGTCAAAATCCGTACTGATCTTTTTATTAAAAAGAGCATTCAACTTTGAATCATACTCGAAATATTTCTCGGATCCTTCAATAACATTACCAACATTCGCCTTTCTGGTTACACCTTCATCATTACCACCCCCAGACCAGCTTCCAGGTGTAGGCGCGTTTTTCGCATTCCAGATTTTGTCAACAATATTGTTGACATCAAAGCCCTGTTGAAATTGGAAACTCAACCAATCTGTGGCTTTTACCTTCAAATCGACATTACCATAAAGCCTGTCACTTTTAAAAGTTGAACCATTTTCGAAAACAGAATAGTAAGGGTTTTGCGCAAATGGACTAAAGTACCCATCTACGTCATAATAAGGGTTCGTATAATCCTTAAAATTTTTAATCTGGAAATCTATAGGAATCTGCAGGATGTCTTCATAGAAAGAAGAACCAATACCAGAATTCGCCTGCCCTGTTTGAACAGCCCTGGTGTTTTTTCCAACATAGTTCATAGATGCAGACAAACTCAAAGCCTTATATTTAGTAGATCCGTTTAGGCCAATAGTATTTCTTTTATAGGTATCATTATCTCCAGGTAAAATACCATTACTGTACACATTTCCATAAGAAAAACGGAAGGTAGACATATCGTTACCTCCACTCAAGGAAATGTTGTTATTAAACTCCTTTCCTGTATCAAAAGCGTCTCTAAAACTGTTTTTAGCTGCTACAAAAGGCTTTTCTTGTCTTACTCCGTTTATTTCAGAACCCCAAGGCCTCATTTGGCCATCTAACTTGGCACCCCAGCTACCATTTTCTGCGATATAAGCAAATTTACTAAATCCTTGTCCATACTGATCCTGAAGATCCGGCACAATAGAGACCTTTGTAAATGCAGCAGTACTAGAGAAATCCACCTTAAACGAACCCGCTTTACCCTTTTTAGTGGTAATTAAAATAACACCGCTGGATGCCCTTGACCCATACAATGAACTCGCAGCCGCACCTTTTAAAATGCTTATGCTTTCAATCTCATTCGGGTTAATATCATTAGCTGCATTTCCAAAATCATAGTTGTCCATCAAATCTCCAATACTGTTTGTTGGAGAGGTTCCACCCGGACGACTATTGTTGATTGGTACCCCATCCACAACATACAAAGGCTGGTTATTACCTGCGATAGAAGAAAACCCGCGCAAAACCACTTTACTCGATCCACCAGGCTGACCTGAGGTAGAAGAGATGTCAATACCCGCGACTTTTCCCTGCAATCCGGAAACCAGATTGGTTGGGGCAGCCCGGTTAATTTCTTCCGAACTTACCTGCGTAGAGGAATAACCCAATGTTTTTTTCTCTCTTGAAACTCCAAGAGCGGTAACAACTACTTCTCCCAGTGTTTTAGAATCCGTAGCTAAAGAGACATTAATGATATTTCCCGAGCCGATATCTACCGACTGGTTTGCATAACCAATAGAGGAGAACTCCAGCGCTGTGCCACCAGCACCAACCTTTATTGAATAAGTACCATTTGAATTTGTTGAGGTTCCTCCTTGGGCTCCTCTAATCTTTACTGAAACTCCAGGGATGGGCAAGCCATCTTCCTTTCCAGTAACTTTACCAGTGATTGTCCTGTCTTGAGCAATCGCCGAGCCAGCAATAGCCAAAAACAGAAACAAACTTAGTATTAGTTTTTTCATAAATAAATTAAATTTAGGTGAATATTAATTACTAAACTAACTAAACGCACCTTAGAAATGAAAAAAAATTTAACATTTTTTAACAATTCACAGACAGTAACCAGATTTATCGCAACTCCACTAGCAAGGATAGTCTTCAGTACAATAATCATAAAAACGTCCTTACCGACCAATGGGTTAGGGAATGGAGCATATCATAAGAAAATAAAAAGCCGTCTCACAATTGGCTTATGAGACGGCTTTAAGTAAAAAATACTTTTAAAATTTACGGCTCTATCAGAACATTTACTTTCTGGGCAGAAGCATTTGCATCCTGTCCGATTGTTAAAGCCTTTCCATCCGCAGTTTGTGCTTTGACCAACTTAAAAACGAAAGAAGCCGACGTTGCAGGAGGCGTAATAACATTTGCCGGGAGAATAAAAGAAACTATTGCCTCTTTGGCTTCTTTATTAAACACCACTGTTCCATTCGGAACATTTACAGCTCCCACAGCCGAGTAAGTTGCCGTAACCGTCTGCTGTATACTGGTTCTCATCTGCAGGGCAATATTTACCGTATCACCAGGAGCAGCTGCAATATCATCCAAACTTTCTATGGTTACATAAGGCGGCAGGTTATTGCCAAATCCAAAATTATCCCCTGGTGAATCATTCTTCTTGCAAGAATAAAATAGGATACCAGATAAAATGGATATTAAAACTATAATCTTTTTCATAATCAATTCTTAATTAAAGGTCAAACCACATTTTTTCTGTAAACACAATCCGATTTTTAGGCGCATTAGGATTCGTCGAAATTTCATTGGTAATAGGATATTCAAACCTCCTGAATAATGGTCCTGCTGGCGCTCCAATTGGAAGCTTTAACGCAGGTGTTTCGCTACCATCAGGACCAGATCTTCTCCATTGCGTAAAAGCATCTATTCCCCTATCCATTTTATCTACCCAGTGATGCATATCGATCAATTTCACTGCCGCTGCCGCCGTCATTGTTGTTAAATTCGGCAAACCACTGCTAAAAGTCTCTGCTGTTGTAGCATCTACACCATAAAATTTACAAGATTCCGCAACAGCCCTCATATATAAACTATTTGCAGCAACTAAGTTAACAGGTACACCAAGTCCGCGGGCCTGCACCTCTGCCTCGTAGAAAAGTTCCTCCTGGTAATCAAACAAAATTTCTGGCTCCGTTGCAGATTGTAATGATGGTGAAATTCTCACATTCACATTATCATCTGCTGTGGCTCCGTTCTCTACCCCATAATAATTGTCTGCGGCAGCAGGTTTAGCAAAGAATTTAGGCAATCTCGGATCGTTCAGAGGGCGCATAAAGTCTACAACATTTTTCGTTCCAAAGAAAAAACTAACATTTCCATTGTACTGCTCGCTCAAGGCATACTTAGGATTCTTCTTTCCGGAAACATCCTGATAATTAATCAAACAATTGTCCGTTGGTGCACTAATAAGATTACCTGCTGTAACAAGTGCCCCGATTGCTGCTGCTTTAGTTGGATCCTTATCTACCATGGTCATTAAAATTCTTAACTTAACAGAATTTGCTAACCTTCTCCACTTATTTAAATCACCACCATAAAACAAGTCATAATCCGTTATCTTAAGGGGGCTGGCATCATCAAATTGTTTTAAAGCAGCATCAAGCAGAGTTAAACAACCCTCCAAAACATCTTTCTGCGCATCAAATTTTGGATACTGAATATCAGTATTCCAGGCTTCAGAAAAAGGCACATCTCCAAAAACAGTAGTAATTTCATAACTAGCCATGGCCAAAACAACCTTACTTTGTGCAGCTGCATTATTATTTACAGGACTATTTGACTCCGCAAGTTTAATTGCTTCCTTTAAATTCGCCCCTACAGCTGTATAATACGTCCTCCAGGAATTACCATTACTAAAAGAGGAGATTTTATACTGCTCTTCCGATGGCACACCCCATCCTGTTGGATTATTTCCCCCGGTTGCAATAGATTGTCCGGCTAAAGCAAATGGAATATACAAATCACCACTTGACCTTAAATTAATGTAAGAAACCACAGCATAGGAGAAAAGCAATTTTGGATCGACTCTTTCTGCCGTATTTGGGTCTTTATTGACATCCAGATACTTTTTGCAGGAGGACAAGGAAAGGCCAGAGACCATTCCAAAAACCATTAAGTATATATATATCTTTTTCATTTTTTTATCTTCTAAATTTTTACACGTAAGTTAAACCCAATAGTTCTTGTTGAAGGAAAATTATTAAACTCAACGCCCTCACCATTACTTGTAGCCCCAAAAAGGTTCGCCTCAGGATCAATATTAGGAACATGAGACTTTATCAACCATAGATTTCTGCCCTCAATACCTAACTCAAGCCCTTTAATAAATTTAACTTTTTGCTGTAAGAAGGCTGAAGGGATTTTATAGGAGAAATTCACCTCTCTAAGCTTAATAAAAGAAGCATCAAAAATACTTGACTCTGTATTTTCAGAGGTATATTGCCCCCAGTAATCTTCCATACTTTGAACAGGAACAGTATTTGGGACATATGCTCCATTTTTCAAAATCACCCCTTTATCTATAAATATATTACCTCGATTTGCAAGCGTCTCTTCTGCAAGTCCTGAACTTCTTAAGGTCGCAACCGTATTAGAGAACATGATTCCACCCTCTCTGATGTCCACCAGGAAGCTCAGACTAAAATTCTTGTAAGAAAACGTGTTGTTAATTCCCATTGTCCAGTCAGGTGCAGTATTACCCAACCGCTGATCGTTCACCACTTTTCTTAAGCCAGTATTCGCATCTATTACGATATTTCCATTTGGATCACGCTCCCATGCTCCACCATAAATACCAAAAGCTTTTCCTGTTTCTGCTTTAATCTGCAATCCACTCCAACCACTGGCCAAAGGATAAGTAGTAAGATCAGCAGGAAGTGTAACCACCTGCTTGTTTGCAGCAAAATTAACATCCAAGTTCCAGTTAAAATCTCTGGATTTTATTGGGATAAGGCCCAAGGCAATTTCGATCCCTTTGTTTCTAACCGATCCCGCATTAACTGTCTTGAACGCAAAGCCGGTCGACTGTGGCAATGATAAATTAACAATTTGGTCGCTCGTATTACTATTATAATAGGTTACATCCAAACTAATCCTATTCTTTAAAAACTTAAGCTCTGTACCTAATTCTATTGAATTCTGGTTCTGAGGCTTTAAATTCGGATTGGGTATAGTCGAGGGAATGCTGTATCCCAACACCCCATTGAAAGGGAAAGAAGAACCAAAACCATATTGAGCAAAGGCCGTGGTCTGTCCTGCATAAGTAAACGCTAGTGAATATGGCGGTGCATCACTACCAACATTGGCCCAGCTTGCTCTCAATTTACCATAACTCAACCAGCCATTTTCAGGTATAAGTTCGCTAAATACAAATCCGGAGCTTACAGATGGGTAAAAATAAGAATTATTTGCTGTTGGCAAGGTAGAGCTAAAGTCGTTACGGCCTGTCACATTTAAAAACAAGTAATTTTTATAAGACAAACCAACATCGCCATAAATACCCATGATTCTCCTTTTAGACAAATCATTTTGATTAATTACAGAAGCTGCATTTGAAAAATTATAAAGCTCATCTACCGTTAGATTCTGAGCATAAGCCTGATCCGATCTTGAATAACGTTCATAAACATTGTGACCCGCAATTACCTTTAAGTCCAAATCCGGTGTCAGTTTTCTATCCGCTGTTACAATAAAATCATTATTAATCACTCTATTATAAAGATTGGCATTAATAAAACTTCCGGTCAATGCCCCGATTGTTCCATTTCGGGTTGGCAAGAACCTGTTTTCATTATAAAAATCCGTTCCAATATTATCCGAAATCGTTAACCATGGCAAAGGTTTATAAGTCAGAATACCATTCCCAAAAAACCTGTCCACGACATTTGAAGACGTATTATTATTGATAATCCAATACGGGTTGTTACCATTTCTGCTTGGCGTTATCGTAATCTGCGCCTTTGTTACAGGATCAATATAATTATTCTTGATCTGCTCTATATCAAAGTTGGTTGGCAAATAGTTTGTTCCAATCAATACATTGGGGTCATTAGAACTTTGGGTAGGCATACCCTCCCCTTTAGTTCTTGTATAGTTAATATTTGCTCTTACTTCAAATTTATCTGAAATTTTACGCCCTGCGTTAAAAGAAATGGCATTCTTATTTAGCTTTTGCTTTTCAATTATACCACTTTGGACATTGCTGGTATACCCTAAGCGATAATCGCCTTTATCATCTGCTCCCTCAAATGAAATGGAATTGATATAGGTCTTACCCGTATTAAAAAAGTTCTTAGCATTGTCCGGGTGTGCAGTCAGTGCCACTTGATTTCCTAAAAAATCTGTAAATGTCCGCCCCTGAACCTCACTTAATTTTGGCCCCCATGCATTTAATGAAGCGCGGTCATATATACCTTGCGTACCCTGTGCATATTCATTCTGAATTTTTGGAAGAACAAGAATATTATCAAACCTGGTTGTAGAATTAAAAGAAATTGTTGACTGTCCTTTAGCCCCTCGTTTTGTTGTAATTACAATTGCTCCATTTTTCGCTCTTGCGCCATACAATGCGGTGGCCGCAGCACCTTTTAGAACAACCATAGATTCAACATCATCAGAATTTATATCCGATGCACGGTTACCAAAATCAGTTCCGGCACTTCCTTGTGGAACAGCGCCAGCAGACGTAGATACCATTGGAGCCCCGTTATCAACAGGTAAACCATCAACTACAAAAAGCGGTTGGCTGGCATCATTAAACGACGATCCTCCGCGAATCACTATTTTTGACGAACCACCTAATGTACCAGATTGAGAACTAATTCTAACCCCCGCAACTTTTCCAGCAAGAGAGTTCACAATATTTGTCTCCCTGGCTTTTGTCAATTCATCTCCGCTAACCTTTGTTACGGCATATCCAAGAGATTTGGTTTCCCGCTTAATTCCCATGGCGGTTACAACAACCTCACCAAGTGTTTTTGCATCAGCAGTAAGTGAAACGTTGACTACATTTCCTGCGCCAACTGTGACAGATTGCGGAGTAAAACCTATTGAAGAGAAATCAAGTATTGCATTTCCAGAAGGCACCTTGATTGCATACTTTCCATCCGATCCAGTTGCGGCACCTGTTGCGGTACCTCTTAGTTTAACTGAAACGCCCGGAACAGGAAGTCCATCATCCTTTCCCGTTACAGTACCTGTAATTGTTCGATCCTGGGCTATTGCTGCAACAGCAACCGCGAAAACCATGAACAAACTAAGTATAAGTTTTTTCATAAATAAATAAATTTAGGTGAATAATAATAATGTGATAAATGAAGTTATTGAAAATAAGTTCTTCAAAGATGCACGCCCATACATTTTAATAGATTTTTAATTGCTTTTTAATGGGTTTTTAACCTCATTTCTTTAAAAACAACAAAAAAGCCTAATTAAAATCTAGGCGGATGGTCAAAAGGTGGGATTCTTTTACTTTTTATAGAAATTTTTGATAAAAAAGGAATCAGATGCGTCTCTCCGCAAGCCAATGCTATACTGGCAGAGGAGATTCCGCAGAATTCATGTCGTTTAAAATGCATCAAACTATGTATAAATTTTTCCATAGATAGCAAATAAGGTAGATACGTATCGGTATATGTTCTGTTAATTTACCGAAATTTTATCAAAAACAAGAAAATAATTCAATATAAATACTCGATAAATCACATCCAAACAATATTTTACCAATTAATTTACCAAAAAAACAGAATTAACAAAAAGCTGTTTCCCGCTTTCCCAAAACAATCTAAACAAAACATCGCTTCCCAAATACACTACACTACCCCGGCCAATCGGCTGCACGCCGAACAAAAGCCCGTTATCCAATTTCCGTTGCACATTCTTTCCCGCCAGCCCAGCCACATATCCCCCAGGTTTTAACATCCCCACATTCCAGCCCTCTGTTAACGGCTCATAAATTTTGTCCTCAGTCATTAATGTATAGTAATGATCCAGTCCCCAGCTCATCGGATGTGCCTTATCCAGGTTAACCTTATATATAGCACCAGGAATCGCATCATCAAAATCATCTTTTTCCCGGTCCTTATAACTTTGCTGTTTTTTCTTGTCCACTTTAACTACCTCTTCCTTCTTTTTGATCTCAAATGGTTTTTTATCTGCAAAAGCAGCAATTGCCCCTTCCATCAAAATCAGCTTACCACCATTATCCACCCAATCGCCCAGTTTTTCATTCAGATCTTTCGGATAATTACCATCCGGAAGCACCAATACATTGATCTTATTCAGATCCAGATCACCAAGATTTTGTATGCCAATCATCGATACCGGATACTTTAACTCCTGATCAAAAAAGGCCCATACCTCACCAACAGCAAGCGAAGCCGTTTCCGGCCCTGAAACAATCCCCACCTTGGGCGCTGTCAACAGCGTATAAGCCGAAGACCCAAAATCCCTTCCCTTATCTACAAAACCACTCATTATATACCTCAGTTGAACCCCAAACTGATCCGCAATCGCCTCAACTTTGGCGCCCACTAAAGGGGAAATTTTCTCATTCTCTCTCCTGTATACCAATAAAGTTCCCGGCTTATAGCTCTGACCTTCAGAAGTAAATGCCTCCTCAGCCACCCGCACCTTAATCCCAGACCGCTGCAAAGCCATCAACACTTGCGCATCTTCCATAGAATTCCAGGAAAAAGCCCAGGCATAAGGATCTTTAACCACTTTTCTAGAAACCGTCGCTTCAGACAGATCTGCATAATTCCCTCTTATCGGTTCTTTAAGTGCATAGGCCGTTAAACCATAAGCATAAGGCAATGCCCAGGCCGTAATATCATAAGTATTAGAATCCGTTACTACTGTGGACGGTTCAAACAATACACTCGCCAGTACCGCCTTTGGCTGACGCAAATTCAGCACCAGATCATTTCGCTCCAGCTTGAAATTCCCGGATTTACGGGTTTCAAAATTAAAACCACTCAGCTGCTGCGTTCCTCCAAAAGAAAACTCAATTTGATTTTTAGCCAGCAATCTGGCCAGCTTTTTTAATCTTGGCAAATTATCTGCCTTCACCACATAGCTTTGGTAATTGCCTGGCGGAGAAGCCACCGAACGCTCAAAATAAGCTGCAAATTCCGTCAACAACCTTTCTTTATGCGTGGAAACAGACTCCAAGGTCGCCATACTCGTGGTAAAATGATGCGTGATTCTGTCTTTCAGGGTCAAGGTATCCTTATCTACAGTCACCACAGCCAAACCAGCATTAATGCCCCCCTGTTCATAGGTCATTCCAATCGCACCATTATATAAAGGATAGGTATCCCCATACGAAGGATACAACAAATCAAAACGTTCTTTGGTAAAATACTGCCAGCCGTTCTGATCAAAATACTTTGCATTGTTCTTTCCCGCAATGACCTGGAACTCCCTTTGCCAGGAATTGATGTCCTGATGCACAGGTTCGGCCGCCGGCGCAAAATAATAAGGTTCATTATAACTCTGTTCATGAAAATCTACATGCACTTCAGGCATCCAGTCCTGATACAAAGCCAAACGCTGCTGTGTTTCTACCTGTGTTTGCCAGGCCCAATCCCGGTTCAAATCAAAATAATAATGGTTCGAACGCCCTCTTGGCCAGGGCTCTACATGTTCCCTTGCTTCGGGATCTGCATTAGGAACACTTCCCACCACCGAATTAAAAAAATTTACATACCTGTCCCGGCCGTCCGGATTCAAACAAGGATCGATAATGACTACCGTATTGCTCAGCCATTGCTTTACATTTGCGGCAGTGCCTTCGGCCAAAGTATACAAGGTTTTCATAGAAGTTTCCGTAGAACTGGCTTCATTGCCGTGCACATTATAACTCAGCCAAAGCACCACAGGCTGTTTCGCCAGTTCAAAATTCCTTTTACCAGCCTTACTCATCAACAGGTTATTTTTCCGGATTTCCTCCAGTCTGCCTATATTATTTTCGGAAGAAACGATAGCCACGAGCAGCTCCTTCCCTTCATTTGATTTCCCGTAAGAGATCAGCTTTATATTCTTATGTACAGAAGCCACATACTTAAAATAATCCACCACTTTTTGGTGCGGCGTAAAGTGACTGCCCAGTTTATAGCCTAAATAATCATCGGGCGATTTGGTTTGCGCCTGAACTGAAACCATTGTGCCAGCCAGTAAAAGAGAGAGAAAAAGATGCTTCATAAGAATAAATATACTCCAAAATACTAAAGATAATTTTTTGTTTGTGATCCATAGTGTAATTTTACCTATACATTCAATTCTTTTTAACCCGCATGTCAAACATCGAATCTCTTTATCAGCACTATTTAACATACAGAACCATTTCTACCGACACCAGGAACATCACCAGGGGCTGCCTGTTTTTTGCCTTAAAGGGAGAACACTTTGACGCCAATACCTTTGCTCAACAAGCCCTGGAACAAGGCGCTGCCTATGCCATCATAGACAATCCGAGCTACCGGATCAACGAGCAATGTATTTTAGTAGAGGATGTTCTGACCACCTTGCAGGAACTGGCCAAACACCACCGCCAGCAATTGAATATTCCTGTGATTGGCTTAACCGGAAGCAATGGAAAAACCACAACCAAAGAATTGATCAATGCCGTACTCAGCCAGAAATACAAAACCTTTGCCACCAAAGGCAATCTAAATAACCATATTGGCGTGCCGCTATCCCTGCTTTCTATCCATGACGAAACAGAAATTGCCGTTATAGAAATGGGTGCGAACCATCAGAAAGAGATTGAGTTTTTATGCACCCTGTCCCAGCCTACCCATGGCCTGATCACCAATGTAGGCATGGCGCATCTGGATGGATTTGGAGGCTTTGAAGGTGTTAAAAAAGGAAAAGCAGAACTTTACGCCTATCTAAAAGAACATGCTGGTTATGCTTTCATCAACCATAACAATTCATATTTAATGGAGATGAGTACAAAAGCAGGCCTGAACAAAATAGTCTACTACGGAACTGAAGAAGAGAACGAACAAAATTACGCCGTTTCCGGAACCTTAATTAAAGCAGATCCTTTCATTGAGATCAGCTGGACAGGACAAGATGCCTCTGCACAACATCAAAATGTAAAAGCAAACCTGACGGGGGCCTATAATTTCGAAAATATATTGGCAGCCATTTGCATAGGGCAGTTCTTTGACCTTGATGCAGCTGCAATAAACAATGGCCTGACCAATTATTTTCCAAGCAATAACCGTTCACAGCTTGCCAAAACAGAATCCAACACCGTTATCTGCGACTTTTACAACGCCAATCCCAGCAGTATGTCTGCTGCCCTGACCAATAAAAAAGGTATGTCTGCAGAAAATAAAGTGGCTATTATAGGTGATATGTTTGAATTAGGACCTGAATCTCTTGAACAACACGGTCTGATCGCCGCAAAAGCAGAACAAGCCGGATTAAACACTTTAGTCTTTATAGGAAAAGATTTTTATGCTTATAAAGACAAATACAAAGGTCATTTCTTTACTACACCGCAGGAAGCCCGTGAATTTTTACAAGCGAATCCGGTAAACAACAGTCTAGTTTTATTGAAAGGATCAAGAGGGATGGCACTGGAACAGTTGATGCCGCTGTTGTAATTCTTTACCAACCCCTCTCTACTTATTATAAACAGACAAAATAATTTCAAGCATTAAAACATCAAATGCTTGATTTACTAATTTACATCGATAACCAGACAACTACTTAATGGATTATCATCGTAATGCACTCTAAGTGTTTGTTCAAAGAATTTGAGATACGAATGTATCTCCTCATAAAAAACCCTTTCTCCCATCGTTAACCGTATAGCAGATGCTCGTACGGGAATCATTTTATCGTCCACCGATGTCATATGCTCCACCCTGTCATGACCAAAAACACGGTTAAAGCTATCACTCAGAAACTGAAACAATTCCGGAATAGCTGGCCAGTTCTCCAGAAAAGATAAAATAGACCCACAATACTCCTCTAAATAATTCGGATTAGCCTTACAAGCATCCTTGTAATATTCCTTTAAAAAAGGATATAAATACTGTTCCAGGATTTCCGGTTTTAACTTCCATACATACCTGCCATTCCTCTCTTCACAATTGAAAAGATCAGGCTTTCCAATGATTGTAGATGCAAATTTATCTTTTGTTGTGCCCTTAACTGTTTGTATTGCATCAACAGAAACAATATCAGCAGAAAATTCCAGAAAAATCCTTGTTGCTAAATAATCTCCCATTTTAAATTTTTTTTAATTGGTTAAGGATACCAATGTATATATTGTAATTTAAAATGTCATTATTTACTCAAAGATTAAATAAAAACAACATAAAAGAAACAAACAATGGTTACTTACCACTGATCCAACACGCCCAGATACTGACTGCTCGACTGCCTTGATCTATCCTTTGCTACAAAGCCCAGATAGATGTGTAAGGATTGTCCGATCAACTTGTCCTTTAACTTTACCACCTCTGTTCCAGCACTTCTGAATGCTCCGATATTCACATACACTGCTTGTTGGCCTTTAAGATCAATCACCAGGAGCATCGCCTGATCACGTTCATTTCCTCCCGCGGGAGTACCCACATCCCAATGTACCCGAAGAACTTTTGGGCTTTCCAGTACAAACTGCGCATCTTCAACTCCGGGGAGATCTCCTCCGGTAACCATAAATTTTTCCGGATCGATATAAAAATCAGGTGCATCACCTGCAACAGCAAACTTTCTGTTGTAAGATAAAGCTCCTCTCATTCCACCTGTTGGGGTATAATAATTTTTAAACCCATTCTGAATAAAGGGAAGAATCATTGAAAGTGTATCTTGTACCAGTTTAAATTTACTGGTATTTTTAATTTCTCCCTCCGTATATTTCGCTGTACGTTCGGTAAGCCCGCGCATAATATTTTTACCATTCATGGTATAACCGACCACCGTACCCACTTTTCCGCTGAACCCACCCAGGATTCCATTTTTTATAATTGCCATAAGGTTCTATTTGGTTAAAAACGACAGACCCTCTTCCCAGAAGGTGTTCGCCTTTTAACATAAACAAAACAGAAATTAAAAAGTTTTAAATAAGAAATCAACACGCTTTTTAAACGTGTTAAAAGCGAGTATAAAGCGTGTTAAAAGCCTGATTATTTCTTTTAAAAAGCAAACAGTTCTTTAGCCCAGCGTAAACACAGGCCAACCTCTAACAAAGAAATTTTTAAGCTATTTATTGTTCTGCAGTGCTCACGGTGATCCCCGCATCACTGATCTCCTGCAATGGATTGTCCCTCATGTTCTGCTCAATCACCAATTCATATTTCCCCGCAGCAGGAAAACGATATTGGGTCAGCAAAGGAAAGGTATAGGTAAATAAATTACCTGAGCCTGAACCGAGCCATTGTCCGTCGGGTTGGGCCAGTTTAAAGCCATACCTCCGGGTTAACTTTTTACCCCCGGCTGGTTTAACATGAAATAAGATGTAAATATTCGAATACCTGTAATCTGCCGTATGACGCAATCTGAAAAAGATATTATAGGCTTTTGCAGGATCTTTAATGTCTACGGTTGCACTCACCTTATTGATATAACTCCACCTGTGCTGGTCCATAGAAACATTCAGGTCAGTAACATTATTACTGGTGCAACCGCTCCATAAAACGACCGCCAGTAAAGCGATACTCCATAAAGAAAAAACCAGGGATTTATTCTGCTTCATTTTTAGGTTTATCCGATGAGGGCTTGTTACGTCTGCGGTTATTTCTATTCCTGTTCCTGCTCGCTGAAGGCTGACCTGTTGCAGCCGGAGCTTGCCCTGCTACTGCCGGATCACCGGGCACTTTACTTGGTTTTTGGCC
>Ga0210409_10004835_pt1 | contig 14339 bp, 14 predicted proteins | sample IncBWH17MmetaG_FD_161649 | JGI IMG/M metagenome (GOLD analysis project Ga0210409, IMG submission 161649) | Forest soil microbial communities from Barre Woods Harvard Forest LTER site, Petersham, Massachusetts, United States - Inc-BW-H-17-M | ecosystem: Environmental > Terrestrial > Soil >... | reverse complement strand
CAGTTGCCTGGGGGCAGCCTTCGGAGCGGGCTGACTGCGCACGCGCACCGGGAGGCGCCTCAAGTCACCTCAAGTGCACTCGTTGTGATTGACACCGGTCGGCGGACCCGGATTGCAGGGTATGGCGCCGAGATACTCGTAGACGGCCCGTAGCTCATGCTCGGTCAGGTGGCGCAGCTCGGGCCAGGGCATGATCTGCAATCGATCGCCATCCCAGGGCAGGTTGAGCGGGAAGCAGCTCGTGCTGGCCGTGATGGTGGGGTCCGAGCAGTTCGGATGCAGGTGATCGAGATCGACTCCGGTCCGCATGATCTCCCGAAACTCCGCGAACGTGCGGCCACCTTCAGCGCGGGCGGTTCTGTCGGGCGTGAGGTTGCGGGAAACGATGGTCGGGGTGGCTCCAGGGGAAGCGGAGACGAGCGGAGGGAACACTCTCCCGCCGCCGAGGTAAGTGGCTTGGTTGACGACCGTCGGCTGGTTTCCCTTGAAGTAGGGGTTCCCGCCCTGCGCGTATTCGGTCGCAGGACCCGCCGAATGGCACACATTGCAATGGTCAACAGCGTTCACGATGTAGCTGCCGAGGCCGACGAGCCGAGGATCCTTGCCCTGCAGGTTCAATGGCACCGGCGCGATCTCAAAGCCGGTGCGAATCCGCACTTGGTCGCCGTCATCCACGTCCGCCAACGCAGGCAGGATGCCGCTCAGGCATCCGCCACCGACCGCGAGTGCAAACGTGGCTCCCGCGGTCAGACGGACCCGTACGCTTGTGAAAGTCATGTCGCTTCTCCCAGTGTTTCGGTGCACCAGCGCACCTGCGACGACACCTTCGGACCGCACCTGCTCTCCGGGCAAGCGGCAAAGCACCGCAGAGCGGCGGATTCGGCCCTCCTGCACGACAATGCCGTGCATTGCCGCTCCCGGGAGCAAATGCAAGAATCCCGTCATTGATGCGGAGGGTCTTTGGACGATCCCGAGGCCAGCGCACGCGATGCACAGAGCCGGCACCGACCGGAGGACCGGCTCGATTCCTGGAAGAAGGTCGCGTCGTACCTGAAGCGGGACGTAAGCACCGTGCAGCGCTGGGAGCGGCGCGAGGGGATGCCCGTCCACCGCCACGTGCACGACAAGCTGGGATCAGTGTCTGCCTTTCGCTCCGAGCTCGATGCCTGGTGGCAGAGCCGCCAGGGGCGGCTCGAGGCACAGCCGATTGCCGCGGACCAGACTGAGCCGCCAGTGCCGCAGGAGACGACGGCCCAGCGCACAAAACGCATCGTCCGTTGGAGCCGCCGGTCGCTCCTCGTCGCGTGCGCGACAGTGCTGGTCGCGGGCGCGCTGGTCTGGCTCGTAAGCGAGCAGCGCAATGCCTGGCACAGTCCTCTCGCGAACGCCCGATTCACGCGATTGTCCGATTTGGGTCGTGCCGAGCAGGCTGCCGTGCTCTCGCCTGATGGCCGGCAGGTAGCGTTCCTCGCAGGGGAAGAAGGACATTTCGATGTGTGGGGCGGTGAGCTCGGGGGAACGCGATACCGCAATCTCACCGAAGGCGCGGTGCTCAATATCGTCAACCCGGCGATTCGGGTGCTGGATTTTTCCGACGACTCGACACTGGTGACGATCTGGACGCGGCGGGCCGACGGCTCCAAGCCAGAGGATGTGAATGTGCTGGCGGTCCCCGTCGGCGGGGGACCGCTGCGCACGTACCTCAGGGGCGCAGGCGAGTTTGCCTGGTCCCGCGACGGGCGCCTGGTGTACCACACTACTGCGCCCGGTGATCCGTTGTTCGTGCGCGAGGCAAAGGGACGCGAGGAACGCAGGATCTATGTGGCGCCAGCCGGGGTGCATTGCCATTTTCCCCTGTGGTCTCCGGACGATGCCTTCATCTATTTCCTGCGTGGCCTGCCGCCCGATGACTGGGACATCTGGCGAATCCGGCCCTCCGGCAGTGGCCTCGAGCGAATTACCACGCAGAAGGCGCGCATGGCTTATCCAGTGATGCTCGATCCGCGCACCATGTTGTACCTCGCAACCGATGTCGATGGGGCAGGTCCCTGGATGTACGCCGTCGATGTGGAGCGGCGGATTCCGCACCGTATCAGCACGGGGCTCGAGAGCTATAGCTCGCTCGCGGCGAGCGCCGATGGCACACGACTCGTCACGACTCTCGCCGATATGCGCAGCAGTCTCTGGCGGCTCACCCTCGCGGGAAGGGATCCGGCCCAGACGCCAGCGGCTCCCTCGCCCGTTGCCTCGAACGCCGCGTGGCCGCGCCTGGGTGTCGGAATTCTTTTATATGTCTCGCTGCAGCAGGGCAGACAGGGCCTGTGGTCCGTCCACCAGGGTGCAACGCGCGAGATCTGGAGCAGCACGAGCGCGCGCATCGCCGGGTCACCAGCGATCTCGCCCGATGGGCGCAGCATCGCGTTCTCGGTGCTACAAGGCGAGCAATCACCGCTCTACGTCGTGGACCGGGATGGTGCGCACTTGCGAGTGGTCACTGATGCGCTTGCTCTACGGGGTGACCTTGCCTGGGCACCGGATGGACGTTCGGTCGTAGCGGCCGTGCTCCGTGATGGCGAGCCGCGGCTGACGAGGATTCCCGTGAACGGCGAGCCGCCGATTCCATTCATCTCAGAGTATTCAATCGATCCGGTATGGTCACCGGACGGGCGGTTCGTCGTCTATTCTGGCGCAGACGTCGGTACGACCTTTCCGCTGCGCGCTGCCGCAGCCGACGGCAGGCCGTACCCGTTGCCGAGCATCATGCTCACGCGCGGCGCGCGACGCGTAGCCTTCCTGCACGATTCGCAAACGCTGCTGATTCTCCGCGGCGAGATCGGCCACAAGGACCTCTGGGCGCTCGATCTGCAGAGCGGTAGCCAGCGGCCACTCGCGCTCCTGCCTCCCGGGTTCCTGATTGGAGAGTTCGATGTTTCGGCGGATGGCGCCGAGGTGGTGCTCGATCGACAGCAGTCGAGCTCCTCCATCGCATTGATCGAGCGGGCGGGGCAATGAACATCCGCCACGTTGGCGGCCGCAGCGCACGTGGGACTTTTGCCTCGCCGGCCGTCATCAAGCCGTCGCAATTCTTCGGCCTAATCGCGCTGGACGGGCAAGCGGAATCGCAGCAGGATGCCCCACAGCAGACCGTATTCGATGGCCGACACGAGTGTGAGCTGCGCGCAGCGCGCCCTCATCCGCCTGATCGAGATCACTTCGGGTCAGCAGCAGCTCCAGCAGACATACGATGCCTACCGCTCGCACGCGCGCTCCAGGCAGGGCTTCTGGACCGATGCCGTGCGCCTTGCCGGAATCACGCCCGATTTCGATCGGTATAGCTTCGATAACATCCCCCGGTGCGGACCACTGGTCGTCGTGGCGAATCATCCCTTCGGGATCGTAGACGGACTGCTGCTCTGCTGGCTCATCGGCCAGGTCCGGCAGGACTTCAAGATCATGCTCAATGGGGGCCGTTATCTCCCGGAGATGGGCACCCATGCCATCCCTCTGGATTTCTCCGGAACGCGGCAGGCAAAGAAGATCAATGTCGCCGCGCGTGCCGAGGCACGCCGGACGCTCGAGCAGGGCGGCGTGCTCATCATCCTGCCGGCCGGCGGCATATCGACATCGGCCGATCGCTGGGGCGAGAGGCCGGCCTTGGACGTCCACTGGCACCCGTTCGTGGGCCAGGTCGTGACACGCGCACAGGCGCCGGTGCTGCCGGTGTGGTTCGCCGGACAGAACGGACGCCTGTTCCAGATCGTGAGCCACATCAGTCTGACGCTGCGCTGGGGCCTGTTGATCGGCGAGAACGTGCGTCACATCAGGAAGCCGATTCGCATGATCGTGGGTAGATCCATTCCGTACCGCACTCTCGCACACCACCTCGATCGTGCGGGCCTCGCGAGAGAGCTCTGCTACCGGACCTATGCCCTGGGAGGGATCGACGCTTCCGTTCCGGGCGCGATCCGGGACTGGCCCAAGGCGCTACGGCCAAAAGCACCGGGCGCGGCGCGACGCAACGGCTTTGGCATACGCCTGCCGGAGGTCAATGCGGCGCGGTGTGCCTGAAGCAGGCTGCCGGCCCGCGCCCAAATGTGAGTCGTCTCTCCAAATTTGCGCACCCGGTGCGACGCGCGTCGCAGTGAAACGGCGAAAAGGCGAGGGCTGCCCGCCACACGTCCTATACTGTCCGTATGAGCGATCTGCTTCCGGGGATTTCTCGTGCCGTAGCCCTCGCAACCCGCTTGCGAGTCATCAGTGAGCGGGGCAGGGACGCGGAGTTCAAGCAGCTGGTCGCGGACCTGATGCTCGAGCTGGCCGAAGTGCAACTGCAGCTCGACGAACTCGTGAATGAGAACGCCGCGCTGAAGGGCCAGCTGCAGACCCACGCCAATCCCAAGGGCGAGCGTTGTCCGAGATGCTTCGAGCTCGGCTGGCGCGTGACCAGCAGCCGGCCACACGGGCAACTCGGCGGGATGGTGCAGACTTACACCTGCGCCAAGTGTGGACTCAAGGAAGAAGCCATCGTGAAGGGGAAATGATCGGCACCAGCTCTGCGCGTGCCGCCGGGTCTTAGCTCTCTGCGTTCCGGATCCACCGCCGCTCCGTTCAAGAAGCGTGCCCGGCATCCAGGGTCGCGTAGCGCGCAGCTTGCGAGCAGCACGGAGTGCGGTGCATGCGCTCGTCCCAGGATTTCGCCGGGAAACCACCTGGACCTGACTGCTGTCTCATTGAAACTGGTGACTGGATCACCGTCACAGTTTTACGGGTGAGAACAGCCGCTCAGCTCCGCACCTGCGAGGCGCTCAGACGAAGACGTTGTCCCATTGTGCGACGTACCGCATCGACGTACACCACGACAACGGGAACTCTGACCCTGCCGCTCGATGAGCAGCGTTAGGCGGTTGAGTCACAGCTGGTCGAGCGGTTCCGGCGCTTGCAAAGCCAGCTCGCGAAAGCGCTGTTGAGCCGGATCGCCCAGGTAATTTTGGAGCGGTCACATGGTGAGCCTGCTAGCAGCTTTGACGGTGTTCGCGACGGTCGATGAGGCGGCAATCAGCGCGCTGACGCACGCTGCCACCATCTGCGATCCACGCTACGAGTGTGGTGGCGTGGTGCGCAGGGTGAATGGGGGATACGAGGCCTCGGGTTTGATTACGTCAAATCGACCGTTCGGCGTCGACCTCGGCGAATTCTACGGTGCGGACGTGGTCGCGGATTTTCACACCCACATCTGCTCGATCCACAACAAGCCCTTTGCCGCATTCTTCTCATCCTCCGATGCACTGGCAAACCAGGGCTTGCACACCGTGGGTTACATGCTGAGCCTCTGCGACGGCCAGATCCGTCGCTTCGATCCATCGCAGGATGATAGCGATGACGAAGAGGTCGATTTCCACAGCGGCCGGGTGATCTACCTGACGATCGGGCATATTGTCGGGTGGGTGCCGGGGGATGCGACGCGATCGTGGCGCCTGGCGATCGCGAGGGTTGAGGCACAGGAATCCCGGGTTCGCGGCGGAGCGCGCGCGTCTACTCATACGAACGGAAGCTCGTCCGCTTATAAGACACGGACGCGGCACGATTCGGGCAAGTAGGCAGCCGTTAGGGCTGCGCTCGTAGCGCGACCCAATACCGCCACTCGCATCGCTTTGTCCGTCCGCGGGGCCTCAGTTGCCGGCACGAAGTCCCCAAGGGTGTGCACGACCGGAAGGAACTCATCGAGTGCATACACCGTGAACTGGTATGTGTGGGAATGTGGGTTGAGAGTCGTGGGCGGACACGGGCCGTTGTAGTTGGCCTGGAAGAAATCGTTGCCGTTCTGCACGCCGTAGACGCTTGCCGGAATCCCCGCGTTTTCCGGGAGACTGGTCGTGTCGGCCGGTATGTTGTACATCTGCCAATGGGTGAACTGGGCGGTGATGTCGTAGGCGATGACGACAAAGCTGCGCGTGTCGCGCGGTGCGTGTCGCCAGCTCAGTTGTGGAGATGCATTGCCGCCCGCGGCACCGCTCGCCGTGCAGGTGTTCTGACCCGTTGCATCCGGGATGGTGTTGATCATGCTGAGTGGCAGCGTGCCTCCATCCACGAAAGTAGCGCTGTGCAGCGTCATGTGGTGATGGTCTTCATCCCAGGCCGAGGAGGAGCCGACTCCGGTAAGTCCAATGACAGCCGCCGCGGCAGCGGTCAGCGAGCGGCGCAGATGTTTGGATTCGAGCGGAGTGTCCATGGGGATGAAAATACTCTGGTGCTGCGTAAAAACTGCGTCCATGCGAGGTGCGCAAGCCGCGCTCAAGCTTCGGCGGCCCGGGGACCGGGCTGATCAGGCAGGCTTGGCGGCGTCCGGGTGCTGCAACAGCTGGTGCAGCTTGTGCGAAACGCGCTCATCGACCTGTGCGCAGCGGTTAAGGGGCACGGGATAGCGCACTTTGGCCTCAACGCCTGCAGGGGAAAACTGCAGGTGCACTTGCGGCGCCACATCGGTTGGGGAGGGTAACGAGGTAGTTTGCTTGATGGTCTCCGCCTGGCGGACGATCTCGCCACGGTACTCATCGACGATCGAGGTAACAGTCGCAAGCAGCCGGTCCTTGAGCGCGAGAGAGTCGCCGCCCGCCGGCAAACCCAGGGTCAGCTCATGCCAGGTGAAATTGACTCCAGGGATCTGTCTGAACAGACCCCCGGACGACTGGAAGACGATCGAGTTGGCGAAGGCAACGACCCGGCCCGTCGGTCCGAGCGGCTCCTGTGAGGTGAGCTCGAGCAGATGCATGCGGATCAGCCCGAGGTCGATCACCTCACCGGAAACGCCGCCGACCTGGACGCGATCGCCGACTCGCAGCCCATATTTGCCGATGAGGATGAAATAGCCAACCACCGACACCAGTACGCTTTGCATGGCGACGGCAAGGCCCGCAGTCAGCAGCCCTGCGAAGGTGGCGAACGAGCTCAGATGAGTGATGAAGGTGAGGCCCAGGATCAACAGCACGAGCACCCAGGTGACGATCCTGCGGATCAACAGCAGCTGATTCCGGCGCCGGGGGTCGAATACGTACCGGAGCACGGTGCGGCGCCAGAACTCCGAGCCGGCGAACACCGCGATGAGTGCGCCGGCGAGCACCGCGATACGCGTCCACAGCACCCGCAGCACCTCGTGGTATTGCCGTTTGACGGACGCGCGCCACTTGTCGAGATTGTCGCGGTACTGCGCGAGCAGCACGGCCTCCTGGCTGAGCGGTATGGCGATCGCCGAGGTCTGCGTGAAGAGCCAGGCGAGTGTATCCAACTGATCGCGCAGCGCCTTGAGCGCCGCCCCATTGGCGGTGTCCGCAGCGGTGGCGAGCTGGTCGGCCCGGGCCGAGAGCCGCTGCAGCTGCTCATTCGGAGCGGCGCGGATCTTGTGGAACGTTTCCTGCAGCGCTTTCGTGCGCTCATCGACGGTGCCGATGGTGGAGAGCTTCTGAGAGAGCCGCAGCGCCTCCGCGAGAAGGTCCCAGATGCCGAGCTCGCGCGGCACCGTGTTGCCAGCCAGCTGTGACTGCGCAGGAGCGGCGGTGGCGGCCGAGCCGCTCGCCGATGCGGGCGCGGTCGGGGTGGTGCTCGTGGCAGTCACGGCCGGTATGGTGGCCGCGATCGCATCGATGCGCGCCTTGAGCGCACTCACACTGGCTCGCTTGGCATCGTTCTCGTAGACGAACTGCGACATGGTGTCGAGAAGATTCTTCTGTGCCTTGACCATGGAGAGCTCGCCCTGCAGCTCGAGCAGCTTGGCATTGAGATCGGACTTGGCGCGCGCGGGCGCGGTGGCGAGCGTGCGGCGGACCGAGTCGATCTCCTTCTCGATAGCATCGCTGCGTTCTGCCGTGTTCTGCTCGAGCTGCTCGAATGTCTGCGGCGAACGGTTCGCCGCGCCTGCCGGTTCCGCGGAGCTCGCCTCGCTGCTGAGGAGCTCTGCGTTTGCGCGTGCAATCTGGAAGGCGAGGCGGACCACGTTGTCGGCCGTCTGGCGATTCGCATAAAGCAGCAGCAGGTCGCTCGGCTGCGTGGCGCTCTGCTGCTGCAGGCCGAGCGTTCGATACCAGTCGACGGTCTGGTCGAGGATCTGGATCAGCTCTTCGGCCGTCAATGGAGAGACATGGCTTCCGGGCTGCGCAGGCGCGGCCGGAGTCCCTGCGGGTCGGTTCTCGGCGGCGCCGAGCAGCGAGCCGACAATCAGCAGCAGTATCGCTCGCAGGCCGTTGCGCATCACGCATTCCCAGGTAGTCGCGCGACTCCGGATCGTCCTGAACGGTCACGTGCCGCCGAGCCACGGTGATTCCAAAGACTAAGCCAGTGTCGTCCGGAATGGCAGTCGTATAGCGGCACCGCCGCTGCGCCGCTCACGTTTGCCCACGTGCGCCCTCGGTCATTCCTTGAGCGTGACCCAGATGAGGTCGATTGGCTGCTGCCCGATATTGCCCGACTCGTGCCCCTCGCTGATGTCGATGGTGGGCATCCAGCCGATCTCTCCATCAGGGGAGGGCTCGGGGTAGGGGTGTTCGGGCTCTCTCTTCGAACGGGTGGCCCACTGTCCGCCCTTGATATGGATGTAGAGCATGTTGGGACGGTGAGCGTGCACACCTTCCCACTGCCCCGGGTTCACGGTGAAGCGCTGCACGATCACCCGTGAATTCTCCAGGAGATCCTCGCCGGGGATGTTCGGATAATTGAGGTGCGCATTCGGCTGGCGGCCAGCGCGGGCGGCAACGGTAGCTGCTGCGACTGGTTTCAGCGTCACACAGATCATTACAACTCTTTCCGGCCCGACATTGCGGCTTCCTTCGTCAGGCGGCTCAGCCGAGCTTTGCCAGGCGACCCGTCCGTCTCGCCACAAGGTCGAGCGTCCGGTGGTCGTCGATTTCAGCAGCCCGCCTTTCACGAACACGAGCAGTTGGTCAGCCGGGTGGGTATGGCGCCCGGTCGTCTGCCCGGGCTCGAGCACAAATCTCTCGACGAGAACCCGCGAGTTGTCGAGCAACAGTTCGCCCGGGAGACCTGCGTAGATCAGTGCGCGCTCTGCGGCCGCGACCGGGCGAGCGCTTAACGCAAGCGGCAGAAGGGCTAGCGCTGCCGCGTGAATCAGCCACGATTTCAATTGCCCCTCCTGGATGGTGCCGTGCCGATTGAACTCTAACGGAATTCTGCGGTGCGCATCCTTATCAAAGAAGATTCGCGAGCCGTCTCACCTGCACGAGGAAGTGCTGCACATCGTGCGGAGTGAGCACGACTCGCGCTCCATCGCGATAGCGCAACAACACCGCCCGCTGCGGATCCGTGGCGTAAGCGCGGAATCGTCCGATTCTGCGGTTCCAGAACCACCCACTGATTGCAAATAGCCCGCCATTGCCGAACAGGCGCACCGAGCCGCGCAGTCCTTCTGGCTCGCCCGTAACGGCAACCAGGCCCGCGAGGGGCAGCATGGTGCTCCATCCGAGACGCCTGACTTCGATCTGGCTGTCGGTCAGGACATAACCGCGCACCATGAATAACAGCGCACCGCACAGGACGATGAGCGGAGTGCCCACCATCGCAGCCCACCACACCCATAACTGCCGGGGCCCAGCGAGCAGGCCGATGAGCGCCATAGTCAGCAGTATCGCGACGGCGCCGCTAGTCATCAGGCGCAGGGGACGTCCCCAGGGGGCGCCGAATTTCGCGATAACGAATGTCATGAGCGCCTTATAGCGCAATTGATGCTCATCGGGAGATGAAGCGCGTACCGAGCGGGGCCCGCCGTAGGGCGGTCCTGCGGGGGCGGATTGCCGGGCAATGATTTCGGCCCCGCGTCGGTTCAGTTTTTCTTAACGGCGCCTCAGATATCAGGTTTGCTGGAGTTACCTCACGCATTGACACTGCGGGCATCAACCAGCGAGGTCTTGCGCGTGAGAACAAACAACTTGGCTGCCGTGCCGGCAGAAACCCAACGAACCGTCGTCGAGGCGGAGATCGATTTTCTGCTCCCAGGTGTCGACCGACCTTTCACCTATGGGCGCGAGGCACCGCAGGGCAGCGAACCGGAGACAGCACGCTTTGCAACTCACGCGGTGCAGATCGCGGACGTACGCCACGGCGACAGCCTCGCGCTGGATGAGCACGGCGCGCAGCTCGGTTGGTGGCCGACAAGAGTACGGCGTTTCTACGATGAGAGTCACGTGCAGCGGCGCTACTATCCCGAATGTGCCGATATCATCCAGGCTGCACTCGGCGCAGATCGGGTCGTCGTGTTCGACCACAACGTGCGGCGCGGATCCGCGCTGCAGCTTGGAGCGCGACCGCACAGCATCGGTCGTCCAGTCCACCACGCGCACACCGATTACACTCCGCGCTCAGCGCTGCGGCGGCTGCAGCAGGAGCTCGGGCCCGAGGCAGGGAAGGGACTGTCACGTTACCTGCAGGTTAACCTGTGGCGGCCAATCCGCGGCCCGCTGCGGGACGCGCCGCTTGCGATTTGCGACGGTGCGACTGTCAGGCCGCAGAGTTTGCGCACCGTCGAGCTCCGCTACGCAGACAGGACGGGTGAGATCTACTACCTGATGCACGATCGGGGGCAGCGTTGGTACTTTGCCTCGGACATGACCGTCGATGAGGCGTGGCTTCTCAAGAACTTCGATTCGGCGCCGCCCGGTCCTGGTCATCTGGCGCCGCATAGCGCCTTTACGGACCCACGGCCCCAGTATCTACCGCCGAGAGAGAGCATCGAAGTGCGGGCGCTGGCGATCTTCCACTGACGGGCGCGACGCCGACGAAAGGCCTTCAGCGAAGCAGTGACGCCGATCCCTGCAGCGTTGGCTGGTACGTGGTGGGCGGGACCAGTTGCAGCGCTCCCCAGTGGGCAGGGCTCATTGCAATTGCCGATCAGATGGCTGGCAGCGATCTGGGTTATATCAATCCGGCGCTCTACCAACTTGCGGTCCCGCCCCGCGGTTCTACATCGACTCGGACAGCATCGTCAGTGCCGCGGGCGCCGCGGGCGCCGCGGGCTTCGACAGCCACACACGGAGTAGACCGTCGTAGTCCCATACCGTGCCGGGGGTGTTCGTGGCCAGGCCCGTGTATTCACCGTTGAGGTAAGCAAACTTGCCGCTGCAGTTGCCGATCGTGAGTGACGCATCTGAGGCGTAGGCCTCATCACCGCGATGGGGGGCGAGTTTTCCATTGCCGGTACAACCGGAATGCGAGCTCTGAAAAAACAGAGCTCCGTTGCCATCGAGTACGATCACCGTGTCATCTGCGGAAGAAAATTCGGCCACCAGCTCCCTGAACTGTCCTTTGGCAGCGACCGGCGACCCGCCATCCGGCCAGTGCCCGAGGTGCAACGTCCAGTTTTCGCTGCCGGCTGTGGTGACCACCTCCATCTGACCCTCGATGTATTTGTCTGCCGCACCGGATCCGGGGACCAGCGACATCGAAAGGTCTGCGGATGCCTCCTGCCCGCAGTAAGCCGTTTGAGCGCCCGTGGCGCACTGCTGGCCGACGAACTCACCCGCTGCCCGAGCGTGGATCTGACTCGCGTCCAGTTTTCCGATGAACTGTTCGGACGTCGCGGGTCGTATGAGTTCCAGTGCACCGGAATCGCTGTAGGTGCCCCCGACATACAGGCGCATCAAACCATCGGTCGTGATGAGGGCGTCGCCGAAGAACGTGCCGTGTGCGCTCTTCACCGTGCCGACGAAATGGCCCGACCATGGCGCCGTCATGGTTGGCGGCTGCGGAGCTCCCATGGGTGGCGATTGCGCAGTGTCAGCCATTGCAAGCCCGCCCACCCCTCCATCACCGCCACCGCACGCTCCGAGAGCCGATGCGAGCAGAAGCCCCGCCAGCACCGTGGCGTGCCGGAGCCCGTACGTTCTTGGCATCGATACCGCGTTGGCACGAAGGCGACGCACGCCGCTCGCCACCCTGAGCCGATTCCTGAGCATGAGCATGTTGGCCCCCTTTTTTTGCAACGCAGCAGGCAAGTGAGCGGGTATCACACTCGACTCTGGGAGCCGACCTCGCAAGCGGTAAAACACGTCACGGTTACGCGGTGAGGCTCATGCGGTGCAATGCCGTCATTTGCCGCACAGGGACGGGAGTTCGACGTTGCGGGCGAGGATCGAGAGCGAGCTTCGCGCGCGCCCTCTCGAAAGGGTGGGCGATACGGCAATATGCCGAGGAACCCAGGTGCGCTGATCGGATAGGGGATGCCTATGTCCAGCAAAGAGCCCACGCCAAAGAATCACCAGTCGATCATCAAACGGTATCCGCGCTTCATGGCCGCGGTCGATGCACTGGGCGAGGCTGCCGCCGACGCCGGACCGCTGCCGGAAAAGACCCGCCACCTCGTGCAGATCGGGGCTGCGGCCGCGATCCGCTCCGAAGGCGCCGTGCACAGTCACACGCGGCGTGCATTGGCAGCGGGTGCGACGCCTGAGGAGATCCAGCATGCGGTGATCGCGGCGACCAGTACCATCGGCTTCCCGAACGTAATGGCAGCCTTGAGCTGGATCCACGACGTTACCGGAAGGACGCGCCGGTAACGGTTACTTCACTGCGCGCATTCCACCTTCAGCGCAGGCGGGGCTGCTCCGCGACAGTTGCAGCAGTCCGGGACTATGATCACAGCGAGCCGGGCGGGATCGCTGTTCAACGCAGCCCTCGGAGAACACAGATGGACAGTTGCTACAGCAATGACTACGCCGAGGCGCGTGAGAAGTTCCTGGGCGCCGCACGGGCACTTGACGCGGTCATGACTCGCTTTGCACTCGAGCAGTCCGGTCCCGGGGGCATGGCGCTGTCGACCGATGTCGCATGGGTGGGGCCAAGCACTGCGACGGCGGTGATCGTCACGATATCAGCTACGCACGGCGTGGAAGGGTTCTTTGGATCGGCCACGCAGGTCGAATGGCTGCGGCGCGCACACTCTGCAGCGCTTCCCGAGGGCGTGGCTGCGCTTCACATCCATGCGCTCAACCCTTATGGGTTCGCGTGGCTGAGACGGACCAATGAGATCAACGTCGACATCAATCGCAACTGGATCGACTTCACCGAGCCATTGCCCGGGAATTCACGATACGACGAATTGCACGACGACTTGTGCCCGTCCGACTGGTCGGAAGCTGCGCAAGCTCGAACGCGCGCGCGAATCGCCGCTTGGGTACAGGGGCAGGGACCCAATGGCCAGGCTATCTACCAACATGCCGTGTCGAGCGGACAGTGGGCACATTCTGCTGGCCTCTTTTACGGTGGCACAGAGACAAGCTGGTCCCGTCGGACGTTGACGGACATCCTCACCTCGAGCCTTCGCGGTGCCAGGCGCGTCTGTGTGCTGGACTTTCACACGGGACTGGGCCCGTATGGCTATGCCGAGCCTATCATCGGGCTGCGACGCGACACGCCTGCGTTCGCGCGCACGAAGTCCTGGATCGGCGGAGCGGCAAGGTCGCTGTACGGTGATGGGTCCGTGTCGTCCGCGATCACCGGGGATAGCTTGAGCGCCATACCCGCCCTGTTGCCGAACGCGACCGTCGACGCAGTTGCGCTCGAGTGCGGGATTCGGCCGATCTACGAGGTCGCCCTGGCGTTGCGAGCCGACGCCTGGCTGTACGCTCACGGTGATCCGCTGTCACCCGACGGTTCGCGCATCCGCGATCAGATGCGCGCGGCATTTCATTCCGACGACCTTGTGTGGCAGGGGATGGCCTTGGGGCAGGGCTTGGCGGCCTGTCAGGCGGCGTTAGGTGAACTGGCCTCTCAACGCGTCGCATCAGGCACCTCGTGAGGGACATCCTTCAGAGTCGTCGCCGAGCGGATATCGAAGCCGCTGTCAACCTCGTCGGAATGCGGAGCCACCATGGCCAAGCCCATCCCCATTCTGCTTCAAACCACGATCGAATCGATCGAAGACGATTGGCATATCGGGCGATTCAGTCTGCTGAGGGAATATCTCTCCGGTCTGACCGACGATGACGGGACGCCGCCGTTCACCGTCGACGCGCGCGACCGCGGTTCCCCTGGACAACCCGATCCGATTCTGGCGAGTCTCGATGAGTCTGATTACCGCGAGCTTTGGTTGTTCGCGGCCGATACCGGAAATGGACTGACCGAAAAGGACTGTGGCGGTATAACTCGTTTCAGGCGGCGGGGAGGGGGACTGCTCGTCACACGCGATCACATGCATCTCGGCATGTCCGTCTGCAGTCTGGGCGGTGTCGGCGCAGCCCACCATTTCCACTCGAAGAATCCGGAACCGGATCCGGCTGCATCCGGCCAGTGCGGGAGTTTGCTATGCAGCAAATTGTCTTCCAGAGCACGCCGAGCATAGG
>Ga0210409_10004833_pt1 | contig 14342 bp, 16 predicted proteins | sample IncBWH17MmetaG_FD_161649 | JGI IMG/M metagenome (GOLD analysis project Ga0210409, IMG submission 161649) | Forest soil microbial communities from Barre Woods Harvard Forest LTER site, Petersham, Massachusetts, United States - Inc-BW-H-17-M | ecosystem: Environmental > Terrestrial > Soil >... | reverse complement strand
TTATTTACTAAAAACTACACCGCGGCAGAAGCCACAGCTACAGAGGTAATTAACCAGACAGCACAATATTCGTCAAGCATTCCCTTAGACCAAGTTTTCCTAAAAAATAGTATGGAGACCATTTGGGCTTTACAACCTGTGAAAAATCTTTTTAATACTGACGAGGCAGCCACATTTATCATTTTACCATCTCCAGGTCCTGGCAGTGTTTACCCCTTACAGTTACTAGATGATTTTCTAAATTCTTTCGAGACTGGTGATCAACGCAAAACTGAATGGATCAGTCATATAAACTACGAGGGAAACGATTATTTTTATCCTCAAAAGTATAAGGTTCCTTATGGCAGTTCGTCGGTCACAGAGTACCCAATTGTTTTACGTTTAGCGGAACAGTATTTAATACGTTCAGAAGCAAGAGCATTGCAAGGCAAAATTGCTGGCAGTCAAAATGATTTAAATGTCATTAGAAATCGTTCAGGTCTCGGCAATACTACAGCGAGTAGTGCCGAAACGCTTTTAAGTGCCATTTTAAAGGAAAGACGAGTTGAACTATTTACTGAATGGGGGCATCGTTGGTTTGATCTAAAAAGAACTAGTCAAATAGATAATGTCATGAAAATAGCCGCTCCTTTAAAAGGGGGTATTTGGGCACCTTATAAAGCTCTATATCCAATACCATTACAAGAGATTCAAGTGAATGGAAATTTAGCACAAAACCCAGAGTACTAAATACTCGCTCTCTCGGAAGGTATAATCCCTTCAATATTTATTAAATTTAAAATCAAACATTATGAAAAAGATTATCCTGTTGATGTTAGGGTTATGGCCTTTAGCAAACTATGCTCAAATAAATGAAGCTGTATCATTTCTTCAACTTCCAGATTGGAGCACAGTATTAAAAAAAGCAAAAACAGAACACAAAATAATTTTTGTTGATGCCTACACTACCTGGTGCGGACCGTGTAGACAAATGGATCAAGAGGTATATAACAACGATGAAGTTGCCAAAATCTTAAATACACAATTTATTTCCATTAAAATACAAATGGACTCTACGTCTAAGGACAATGAATATGTAAAGAGATGGCAAAAAGAATGGCCAGTTTTCCAGAAATTTATTGATGCCTACCCCTCTCTGCTATTTTTGTCTCCTGACGGAGAATTAATTGGTAAAGATGATGGATATCATAGCTCCGATCAATTAATCTCTTTAGCAAAAAAAGTTATTGATCCTGAGAGGAGTTACCAAGGGCAAGTAAAAGCATTCAGAACTGGAACATTAGATGAAAAAAGTCTTCTAAACTTAGCTTTCACAGCTAATAATTATAAACAGGATTCATTAGCAAAAGAAATTGCAAAGTCCTATAAGCAAAAATATATAGATACCAAAAGCCCAGCACAAGTTATAAATCCTAGAATGATAGACTTTCTAGTACTATTTAACGAATTTTTTCCCTTAAAAGATAACTTCAATAGATTTATCTATGTTAATCAGGATACTGCTGACAAACTATTTAAATCCCCAGGGTTCTCTAAGCGTTATATAGATTTTTTAATAACTAGAGATATGTTTTCTTCTGTAACAGACGCAAAAGGAAAAATTATAAATGAACACCCAAATTGGAACGAAATTGAGGAGAAAATCACCAATGCTTATGATAAAACAACAGCACATAGGATCATATTAGCTGAAAAAATTTCTTTCTATAGCCAAAAGAAAGATTATAATACACAGGCAAAATATGAGTTTGATCAGATTGAATTTAGGGGAATCGATACAACGGACGAGATGAGCCTCAGAGCGGTTAATGACATGATTTATACTGCAATTTTTCAAAAACCGGTAAGCCAGGTGATATTAGAAAAAGCAATCTCTTATATGCAGTTCATCTTAAAACAGAAACCAGATAATTATCATTATATTGATACATACGCTAATATTTTATATAAAGCAGGATACAAAAAGAAGGCCATTGAAGAACAGCAAAAAGCAGTTAATCTGGTAAAAAAAGATAGAAATGAGGATGCCAACTCCATACTTTCCTACGAAGCAACTGTCCGTCAAATGAAAGAAGGAAAACCAACTTGGACAACTTCAAATTAATTCGTCTTTATAAAAAATAGCTTTAATACTGCACTGCCCATGCAATTACACTATCCTAATTTTGTTCAATGATTTATTCTAAAAATTCCATCATGTTAAATCTTCTTCTATCTCAATGGAGGATTAAAGTCAAAGGTTTTATAAAAATTGTAATTCCTTTAACTATTATATTTCAAGTAAATATTTCGTTGGCCCAAAAACCGCCGCTTCAACTTGACAATTATAAAAGCTGGACAAATATTGAGGGAGGTAGTATAAGTAATGATGGAAAGTTTGCGTTCTATCAGATCGAAAATACTCCAGTCAGTACAGATGCATTCATAATTAAGTCTATGGATAAAGACTGGATGCTCGGGTTTGTAACTCTAAGCAATCCTTGCTTCAGTGACGACAGCCGTTATTTATTTGGAATCCTACCAGGAGATACACTGATTAGTCTTAATCTCAAAACAAAAATAATTATAAAAATTCCTAATGTTATTGATTTTAAATCTCTTAAACAAAGAACAGAAAATTTATTAATATATCGGGATAAAGAAAATAAACTCGTTTTAAGGGACGTCAATGGAGCGATCATAAATTCTTGGCTACAGGTTAATGAATATATCATCTCTCCAAATAGATCCAATTTTTTTATTCAAAAATGTATATCTAAAGATACATTTCAGATTGTCAGCTATGATCTAGTTTCAAACGTAGATAAAGTTATCTATGAGGGATTAGCACCAAGCAACTTACTTACTAATGAATCTGGTTCCCAATTCGCTTTCTTGTTGCACACTGATAATGGAAATGCAATATGGTATTTTGATAAAAGTATGTCCTTTGCAAGGGAGCTGATATCTAGAAATTCACCAGGAATAGATTCAACCAAAAGTATTGATGTTGGCCAATTTTACATGTTTTCAGGTGATGGGGAACGATTGTTCTTTTATTTAACAGACTTGAGCCATTCTCATATCCAACAATCTCAACCTTCTGATCTTGAAATATGGAGTTATCAAGACGCATATTTAAAAAGCTATTACTATAACAATGGAGAAATTCCAATAGCTGCCTACTTATCTATAATTCAGATTCATTCAGGTGAAATTGTTCAGCTACTTCACAGCAATGAGGAAATTGCAGGCGATTTCGATGATTTTAGATCAGGTAGAGACAGTATATTCCTAGTAAAATCATCATTCGGGCCTGTAAATGAGCGATGGAATACAAGCTCCAGAACCAGTTACTCCATATGTTTTTCTAGAACTGGAAAAATGATTCCCATAGAAACTAATAGATCTATTCCCTTGGAGTCTCTTAAAATCTCACCCAATTTCAGGTACATTGCTTATTATGATTCTGAGAGAAAGAATTATTACAGCTATACAGTTGCTACTGGTGAAAAAAAAATACTCACCAGTAAAATTTCAGCGAAAAGTTTTACTAACTATCAAATGGAGAACTATCCAATTTCATACACTTGGCCTTTAGGTATAGTAGGCTGGATGGATGAAAACAATATGATAGTCCAAGGCAACTATGATCTATGGAGTATTGACTTACTCGGCATGCGAGCACCCTTGAATCTAACTAGCTTTGTTGGTGAAAAAGAAAGAATCGTATTTTATCCTGGAATTGAAAATTTCAGCTCTAAAAATGGAAAAAAGCAAATTATACTTACTGCTTTTAACACAAAAACAAAAGATTATGGCTTTTATTCCTTGAATTTAAACACACACGCACTGATTATGCTTTCAATGGCACCACGCTATTGCGGAGCAATAAAAGATGTCTATACTAAATTATCTCCGCCAGAATTTCTAAGAGCTAAGGAACAGAACTTTTTTCTAATAAGATGGGAAAATTATAACCGTGCACCCAATTATTTTTTCAGTAAAGATCTAAAAAAGTTCAAACAAATTTCAAACAATCAACCTCAAACAAAATACAATTGGCTAACAGCAGAACTACACACTTACAAAGATAGCTTAGGAAATTTCTATCAAGGTGTTTTGTACAAACCTGAGAATTTTGACAAAAAAAATAGGTATCCTCTTATTATGAATATTTATGAGGAAAAGAGCAATCTATTAAATTCATTTCCTAGCGGTATTTTGTCCCCAGGTGAAATAAGCATTGCCACTATGGTTAGTGCTGGGTATTTAGTATTCCTTCCTGACATTAAAAAGGAACTTCCTAAACATGTAGGAGAATGTATTATGCGATCAATTATCAGTGCAGCAGACCATTTAAAACAATATGAATGGATTGACCAAAAAAAATTAGGGATATGCGGCGGGAGCACAGGTGGTTTTGAAACCAATTACATTATAACGCATACAGACCGCTTTAGTGCGGCCATCTCCGGTGCAGGTGTTAGCAACATGATTACCCAGGCTACGATGCTTAGAAATGGAAATTCTAATATTAATCAATTAAATGGATTTGGTTACATGATGGGAGCCTCCCTACCCGAAGATCCTATCACTTATATTAAAAACTCTCCCATACTTGAGGTATCAAAAGTACATACACCTTTACTAATTCTACACAATACTGGTGATAATTCGGTTAGTTATACCCACAGCCAATCTCTTTTTATCGCTTTAAGAAGTTTACAAAAAAAAGTATGGTGGTTAAATTATAAAAATGAAGGTCATGGGATAATGGACATGGATAAACGTATTGATTATAATAAACGCGCTATTGGATTTTGGGATTATTATTTAAAAGAAAGGCCTGAACCTAAATGGATGAAAGATCACCTATCTGTTACAAATCGCTAAATGAAGGCCTTTTTTATCAGCCCTTCATTTGCGCGGTTAATCTGTCAAATACCATGTTTTACAAGTACAAGGAAGTGTTGGACTAGTAGTTGCACAGAAATAGGTTGGAAATAAATTGACTAATGTAGTATAACCAACTACGGGGACTGTACACTTTGTTGTCGGATCTGTTGATTTATGAGTATAAATAACAAATTCATGATTAGTGGTTTTAAATGAAATGAATCCACTAATTATAGTCAAAAGACTTATTAGAGCTAGAAGCATTTTAGCTCTTCTTAGTTTCATATATTTCATTGCATTAATTTTGTTATTAAGATATTGAAACCTAATCCGTATAATACCAGGTTTTTAAAACACAAGGTAGTGTAGGACTAGTTGTAGCAAGGAAAATGACAGGCCGTCCATTGGGAACTGTTGTGATACCTAAAAATGGAACCGTGCATTTACTTGTCGGGTCTGAACTTGAGTGGACATACACCATTTTTGTTAAATCTCTGACTTTAAACGATAAATTAATAGATGCAATGGAGAACAAAAAGATGGCAATAAATAATAATCTTGCTTTAGTATTATTTTTCATGATCTAGTTTTAAAATGTAATGGAATTAGATAAAAAGGCTGGAATTAACCAGCCTTTTTATTTTTCATTAATCAGTAATATAAAACGTCTTAGTAACACATGGTAAACTAGTGGTTGTTGTAGCAAAGAGCGTTTTAGGTGCCAAGTTAGTTGTAGTAGTATAACCTACCAATGTAACTGTGCATCTTGTTGCTATTGGATCTGTTGAAGAGTGAGTATAAACTACAGCTCCAAGATTTCTATTGGCGTTAGCAGCAAATACACCACCAGCAACAGCCAGAACTGCAATAGCAGCCAGCATTAATTTTGCTTTTTTCATAAAAAAATGATTTTATCAATTATTTATTTTCCCTACTCTGATCAAGGGTTTTCGGGTTCCCCCTTATATTTCGCGAAATAATTCAATTCAATCTCTGAGTCATTGATATAAACTTTTCCATCTTTACCTGTCCATCATACACATACTGCAATACTCCTTTCTTATTGTAAAAAGCATTAAAAGGATAACCACTCAACTTATAATACTTCAAGAAGAAATTAGCCGTATCCAGGCCAACAACAACGTTAGCGTACTTCTTCAATCCATTCCGCTCAGCAAAATTCTTCATCCCGCCAAAGCTCTCTCCAGTGAGTAATACAAACTGCACGTCTTCTAACTCAATCATATTCGCCTTCATTTCTTCCATCTGTTGCTGACAGTATGGACAATTGGGGCCAAAGAAGAAAAATACAGTTGGTTTGCCTTTAGCCTGGTCGGTATGATAAATCGTAGAACTATCGGGGAGTAATAAATTAAAAGTTGGCAAAGGTTGCCCTTCTTTACCTGTAATCAAATTTGTTTCTACAGGGCGATTACAGGAGAAGGCCATTAAAGATATACACGCTATTATAAGTACTTCCTTCCTATTGAACATGGATATGGATAATTAAAGGGTTAATCTCAACTCCCAGAATTATATAGAGACGGCAAGTATTGGATGACCCCTACCATTCCCTATATAATCCAGGCTCTCATTTAATCCACAAAATTTATATTACTATGAAAAATCACATCTGGAGAGAGGCGTTGCAATTCGCCCCCAACCAGATCATGAATAAAGCTATCGAGCTATTACAGTAGAAATTTCACTGATCTAAATGTTGGGTTACGGGTTAATTCGTTTTCAATTCAAAGGTAATATAGCTTACACTCATTTTACCGCAGCCTATATGGGAGATAGAGAAAAATACTTTGGAGATACAGGTTCCTCTCAGGTTCGGAATGAAGGGTATAAAAAAGGACAGCTGGAAAACTGTCCCCAATCCATTTAGAAGTATAAATATTTGTTTACCATTAAGAAAAGATATAGGATTTAATCTTCCTGAAGATATTAAACTCCGCTGTTATCCAACTTCAGTTCCCATAGATCAATTCAAACATTTATGCTCAGATATTACCTTTTATAAAGTACCGCAACTTTATATAACAATACCAATTGCTCCATACATTTTAAATACATAAAATATAATACGCTATGAGCTTTAACAGCGCACCAGAGTTTTACATCTGTTACCCATCTCCAACTCCAGATATAGAAAACATCTACATTTTTCATCTGATTCCACCTGCCTGGTTTGGAAAAGTTACACCGAAAAGTAACGGGACACAGCTTGATATCATCACGTATTTTGGCCCATCCCCAGCAAAGGATATTGAAGCCCAAACCTTAAAAGATGCAGGCGAATTTGTGAAGATTTTTTTTGAAGAATACAACAAAAACCTTTTAAAATACAGCTTAAAAAAATAACAAGAACAATAAAAAAGGCGATGGTTAAACCATCGCCTTATGTTACATTTTTTTTCCTCGGCTTTTCTTCTGGGTTTGCCCTAAATGCCTTTTAATAGCACTGGCTATATTGGGCATACGCTGTATCCATTCCTTTTTTAGCGATACTGGATCGGCCATGATAATTTTTCCCTTTTCCATAGTAGCCAATAACTGAGGTGTTTTTGTGCCATCGTAGATATTTAACCTACTTGCAATGATGCTAATGTCATTTAAATTTTTTAAACTGTTTGCATAGTTAGCTTTCAAATTTGCTTCCGGCAAACCAAAGTTCATCTTACCCTTACCCTGTATACGCAGCTCACAGTCTGCTACACTGTCCGGGCAAATAAAATTCATTTCTACTTTGAAACCCGCTTTCTTAAAGTTATCATCTAATGTTAAAAACGTTTTTAAGTCCAATGGAACCTCTAGCAAAAAATTTTTATGCTTAGAGATGGCTTCAACCATCTTGCCTACCAAACCGTTTTCCATTCGCTCCGTTGAAAAATAAAGTGCACGGCTCGCAGGCATCTGCTTTACTAATTCTTTAAACCCCTGCTCAAACTCCTGTTTCGTATTAAAGGAGATACTGTCCTGTAAACCTCCAGCCTTTAATGATTCTGCTAACGTCGTTTTACCCCCCGCAGGAGGCCCATCTACAAGAATAAGTCTAGGCTGTTCCTTGTTTAAATTCTTTTCCATCTGCTACTGATCTATCCCTGCACCCCTTTGTGCAGTTGATATAAAGCTATAAACTACACCTAGTGCAGTCAAGCCATTTCCCTAGCAAAATTTAATGGGGATGGTAGAATTCTACGCATTCTACTGCATCATGACGGACCAGGTATAAAAACAGATGCTGCCATCTAAAAAGATCCGGCACATACCATCGCCCAGAGCCATTAATTACATCTGGAGACCAGTTAATCTCCTGTACTTTCTCTGGCGGCACCTTCATGCACATCTCTCCATACTTGGTATTTCCTATAGCCATGCTGTAAGCCGCAAACCAGGGATCATCCCGAAAGCCGTTCATCGGTTCCCAATCTACTAGTCTAAGTGTAAGATCTCCTGAAATGGGTGTAAGCGGCGTACCCCTTGACCGGCTCAATTCATATACCCTGACCACAAATGAAAAAGGTCCGTGTATCTCTTGATAACCCTCTGCCACTGCCGATGTAACTCTGTAATATTGCCCCACTTTCAAATTCACGGAGCAAATATGCTAAAAATATTAGCAAATCAAAATGAAATAGAATTAGAAAAGATAAGGCTTAATATCCCGAAGCCCGGTTTTCAATATAAGCCAAAAGACGCTCCACTAAAACATAAACTCTGGTAAAAGGGCATGCTTTAGCCGCGTTATTGCCTGCGTGCATGGTTTCTAAAGCATTTGCCCAGGCTATGGCCTGCTTTACATTACCCTCTGCATGGATTCGCTTGGCCAGCTCCAGCATATTTTTTTCGTATTTAACACCCAATATCTCCGACAAAGTTTTGATATAACTACTTCTATGCAATGCACTTTGTAAAAACTGAAAATGTAACACATACCACAATTCAAAACTCTGGTTAGAATGCCCACTTTCAATGCCTTCCTTTAGTGCAAGTGCAATAGCGTCCTTGTAATGATGATCAGGAAAATCATCTTTATCATACACTGCCCACACTTCATCAAATGCTGGTAATCCGGTATTCCTTTTCCTTTCATCACGTAGCTGTATAGCTTTCTTCACCACATTTAAGGTATTATCACCCGCGCCCTTTACTTCAACCGTTTCTACCAGATGTTTAGGCAACATACTGCCCAGAAATTCAAAATAAATAGGTTCTGTTCTTATGCCTTCAGTTACAACTAAAAAATACTTGCGCTCTTCTCTGGCATCAACAGTGAGGGTAGTTGGTTTTGCTGCAACCAGTTCCTTTAACATATCTGCAAAAGATGATTCTTTATGTTTTTGCTTATTGGCCATCTTTTAATATGTTTTCAAGGTTTTCAATAAATGGAATACCCCCGTATTTACCATCAAGGTAGTTTTTATCAAAAGGTGTTTCTTTTCTAACTTTATATTCAACCAGGTTGACCACGGTAGTAGCAGCCAGGTTATTTTTCTCTACTAAATAAATCTGATCTCTGCGTAATAAATCTCTGTCCATTACTGCCGTGTCATGGCACGCTGCCAGTAACTGGGCCTCTGTTTTTACCTCTGTGCCGTTAAATAACCTGATAATGGATTTGGTTAATAAAGTATGAATCCTTGCGTCTATCTCGTCAAAAATAACCAGACGGTTTTCTATGACTGCACGAAGCAGAACACCAATAATATTGTAAAACTTTTTGGTGCCTTCAGATCCCTGCTTCTCCAGGTCAAATGTTATTTCGTTAATAACCTTACCGTTGTTATCAAAAACATTATGCATAGTTAGTATGGGCGTAAGTTTGGCCTCCAGATAGCTTTTCATTTTTTTATCTGTCATGCCCTGGATATTCACATATGCATTTGTGTCGGTTGGACTTTCGCCTACATTAATAGATTTAATTCCCAGATCGGCTTTCCTAATCATTTCATTGATTAAAAAATTGTAGTTAAAATTCCGCATCATCTCATTGGTATCAGATCGGTAACCCGAATCGCTTAAACCTTCAATGGTATCTATGCTATCAAACCATGCATATATAGTTTTTGCCACTGGTACATTCCATTGATCCGCAACCGATAAAAAGAGTACGTTAGTATTGCACCTTGATTCAAGGTCTTTTGCATTGATAAACTTTTTATGATCGATTTGAAATTTTTGCCCAATGCGTAAATATAACGGAACCTGCGTGGTTGCCTTTACTTCAAGTAGCCATTCTTTGCTCACTTCTTTTTCATTGGCTTCAAAACCGTACCTGTATTTTTTGTTTTTGATAATAAATTCTGCTTCAAAGAAGCTCGGAGCTGTACGTGTTTCTTCATTAAGCAAAAAAGGTTCTACAGGAATGTTTCTGGTGCTGTTAAAGTTGGTTGACAGCAAAATCATATCCTTATATACCTTAAAGGCATCCAGTATCTTTGATTTACCACCTGCGTTAGCACCATACATCAAAACAGTTTTTAACAGCCTGTCTTTCCCCTTTTCAAAAACATTCGTTTCCTCATGTTCATTGATGGCTGTGGCAGCAAAATTAATAAGTATAGGGTCTTTTATGGATTTGAAGTTTCCGACTTTGAAATAAACTAGCATAGTTCACGGGTTTTGCACAAATAAAAACAATTTTATTAACAAACCTATTAAAAATACGTCATTTTTGCGGATTTTCTACAAAAATGACCTATTTTTCAATCTTCACTTATACATACTCAATTCCTTGCTCCTGCTCTCCCATGCTTATCGGCAAAATGGACGCTGTTATTTTCCACCATTAACACCGTATTAACCCTTTTCTAAAGTAAAGCACCTAAATTGCGGGCCATAATTTCAGTTTTACTGTAGCCCGGTATTGTAGATGGTTGTTACCTGGGTTTACACCAAATATTGCTCAATAAAAAACACGACTTAATGAGGTTCCCCGTTTTGGCAAAGCCAACAGAGAAACTATTGCCATAAAAAATACTAAACCACCATACAATATTATAAGATATGTTGAAGTACTTCGCTTTCCTGCTGGTATTCCTGTTCGGATGCCAAAAGAATACTTATGTGATGAAAAGTATCGCCACTTTTGACGATTTAAACGTGACGCTTAGCATTGCCCCCGACACCAGAGACTCATCCTGGGTTACCTTAACAATCACCAATAACTTACCCGTTAATCGGTATTACATTTCCAAATCTATTGACGTGAAATGGGATGAGGAACTCGATGTCTTAAATCTGAGGCATCTGGCCACAATAAGCCAGGACTCGACCATCATAAAAAGCCTAGGGCTTTATTTAAAGCGTAGTCATTCATATACCATCAATAAGCACATAGCCAACAAATTTGATGCAAACACTTATGTATCCTTACAAGACGTATCCCTTACACTGGCTAGTATGGACATGTACGATACCACAGCCATGACGCAACGTAAACCTAGGCTTATGGCCAATTTTGGCTCCATATTAGTAGCACCCAGAAACTATGACAATAAAAGGGCGACCGATACCGCTGTAGCCTTATTTATGGATAGAATTTCAGGTACTTTCTTAGATGCCAAGCTGGAGGTGAAGCGTAGAAAAGATGGTACTGCCCTGTTGGCCCTACATCTGCGCAATGAGAGTAAAGAATTTCCGATCAGCACTGGTTTGGAATTGAATCCGATTTGGGACCATGAAGGAAACAACCTGTATATCAGCGTAGTGCCACAACTCAACTTAGAGGAAGATACGATTCATCAAGTGCTCATCCCACCAGGAGCCGCCAAAACCATTATAGATTCCGTACCTGATTATTTCAATGCAAATACAACCATTATGTTTACCAATACCCACTATGTGCTAAAAAATACTTCCAATCCAGCTCCAGGCCCTCGGCCCATCCTATCCAATTACCGTGATGCCCACAATTTGGCCGCAACCTTTAATATACAGCAGTTATAAAAAGCAATTCAAAATGAGGAATTATAGATACATCATTGTACTGTTGGTAGGCTTACTGGGATGCAAAAAGAACACCTATGTAATGAACAGCACCGCTATGTTTGATCATTTATTCATAGAAACTAACATTACTCCCGATACCAAAGATTCATCCTGGGTAACCTTAGTGATTACCAATAATTCAGAATATGAAAAGAAATTTGTAGCCAACAAATTTCTTTACAAATGGGACAAGCAAGCGGATACCCTTCACTTAACTAATTTTGCACCCATGAACTGTGACAGCCTAACCATACGGCGCGATGGCAAATATTTAGGGCCAAAGGCTGCCATTACCATAAGACGGCATGTTGAAAACAGATTTACCGATCATACCATTATCGGCCTGCGGCATTATGCCCTACAATTATCAGATGGTGATGCCAATGACAGCACAGCTTATGCAGCTACCCATCAAGATATCGATGTGCTGTATGGAAGCTACTTAGTAAGCCAAAGAAATTTCAAAGCCAATGTTGCAGATACAACAAATGGGGCTTTGTTGTTTAAAGATCGGGTCCGTGGTACCTATTTAAGCGCAGGTATAGAAGCACGTCGTAAAAAAGATGGCAGCGTTTTGTTAGTTCTGGAAATGAAAAATGAATCTGAAACAGATACCATTGCTACAGGTTATGAATTAGAAACGACCTGGAACAAGGCAAAAAATGAATTGTTTTTACAGGTAATGCCTCAAAGATACCCCTCTAAGACAGAACAGCTGAAAGAGATGATACAACCGGGCGCAGTTAAAATGATCAAAGATTCTGTACTTAATTATTTTGATGCGCATACTACCCTTGTTTTCGGCAATATACATTATCTGACAAAAAGCGAGCCTGAAGGCTGTTCATGTCTTTTTCCTTTAGAACCAGATCCGTCTGATATGTACAAGTTGGGGGCTAGATTTAGCATGTATAGACAGTGAGCCTGGGCTTACAACTTTCCTAAATACAAACTATCTGTACAGGCCATTCCATTCTCTGTAATGAAGGAAAGATAGGTTTCTATCTCTCCAGCACCTGTAAACTCTGTTGGCAACAGCAATACCTCATAACCTGTGTTGCGCTTTGCACCACACAGGTTATACACTGAACGGTGTAGCCTTGGTACATAGGCCAACAACATGACATGATCTGTGCCATGTGGGTAAGTTAGATCGGGTGTCCAGCTAAACTTCAGCTCATTGCCTAGCCTCACTACAGATGGATTAATGCCTTGGTTGCTTAATGGACCTTCGGTAAGCCGCACCTGGCTGTATTCTATTTCTAAATTAGGGTATGTGCCTATCAAAGCATGTTTTACCTGATGGGCTACTGCGGCATTATAGGCCGAATAGCGTTTATCTTTTGCAGACCAGGCAAAGCCTACTTTTACAAAATCTGTACAGGAAGATAAGAGTTCATTCACCAATTTGAGTTTCATTCGGCAACTGAGTTGCTTTAAAGATGGGGCTTTGGTGGGCTTGCGCTTACGAGAGCGGATGATTAAAGCGCCTTTAAGCATATAACCCTCCACCGTACCTATAACGCCCGAAAACGCGCCTAAAATGCCATTTATTAATCTTGCCATGACTTAAAGTTTAAAAACCCGCTGTACACTGCCCCTGTACAGTCTACAACGGGTCTGTGAATTACAATACTGCGAGGTTGCCTGCATAATAGCTATTACTCACTATTGCATCTGTAGACTGGAGAGCCAAATAACAATACACATCATCTGGCGCAAAATCCGCAGGTAGCTGCAGGGTGTATGTTAATGCAGAACGTAGCGCAGCATGGGTTAATACCACGTACTGTTGCTTTGTGGGGTTATAAACCAGTAGGGAGAGCTGATCGCTTGGGTTATTCAGCTTCACCAGGTTCTGGCTCATGGTCCAGGTAAATTTCAGCTTTGCTCCAGCTAAGGCTTCTACTTCTACATCTGAAACATTATACAGCTTACCTCTACTGTAGGAGAAATGAGGGTAATCGAGCGTAAACAATGGAGAGATGCCGGTAATAGCATGGTCCAGATTGTAGGCTACCGCTGCATTCATAGCGCTCAGCTTTACCGCATGGGCTGCAAAGCCGATATTAATTAACTCGCTTATATAGCTGCAAAAGTTAACAATGAGTGCAAACTTGCTGCGCTGGTCTAATTGCTGCTGTGTGGGTGGCTTTTTAGACCGCATGGGTACACTGGTAATGATAAACTGTCCTTTTACATATCGGCCTACTAAGCCTCCGGTTTTACCTACAAATCCGGAAAACGGGCCTTTGAACTGCTTTCCCATAATGATGCTTTTTTAAAGGTTACGAAATAGGTAACCCAATGAGCATTACAGGGAATGCCGGCATCCCCCTTTTGGGGGTACATTGGTCATAGATTGAACGTGTGTTGATCGTTTGTTGATGGTGTTGGACTGACTATTGGTTCTGGTATGACCGGGTTACAATTGTAAAACGTGGTACACCATTAAAAGTTACAACATA
>Ga0210409_10004832_pt1 | contig 14344 bp, 10 predicted proteins | sample IncBWH17MmetaG_FD_161649 | JGI IMG/M metagenome (GOLD analysis project Ga0210409, IMG submission 161649) | Forest soil microbial communities from Barre Woods Harvard Forest LTER site, Petersham, Massachusetts, United States - Inc-BW-H-17-M | ecosystem: Environmental > Terrestrial > Soil >... | reverse complement strand
CGATAGCAGCACGCGCCCGTTCTGCGCCACGTAACCGCCGCCGTCGAACACGAGTCCGTCGTTCGCCCCAACCAAGTTCACGTACGCAACGGTGACCTGGCAGTCCGCGGCGCGCGTTGCGATCATCTCGCGTCGCGTCTCGGCTACCCCGACACGAAAGGGGGAGGCACTGACGTTCACGACGATCTCTGCGCCGGCATAAGATCGCCGCCGCATCGGCCCCTCGGGCGACCAAGCGTCCTCGCACACCTCGAGCGAGACGCACGCGAAATCGAGATCGAAGACCAGGTCGCCAAACGGCACGCCGTCGATCGTGTCGCATAGGCCTGGGGCGCCGCGAGTGAGAGTACGCGCCTCGTAAAATACGTTGTAGAGGGGCAGCTTCTCCTTGGGGACCAGCCCCCAGACCTGGCCGCCGTGAACCAGTGCGGCGACGTTGTAGAGGTGCGCGCCGCGCGCCGCAACGAGCCCCAGCACGCACGCGCACGGCAGAGACGCCGTTTCGCGGGTAAAACGCCGGAGCTCGGCTTGCTGCGACTCCACGAAGGCTCGCCATTGAATGAGGTCTTCCGGCGGATAGCCGCCGACGACCTGTTCGGGCATGGCCACGAGCGTCGCGCCGTCGGCGGCTGCGGCACGCGCGAGGGAGATTGCGCGGTCCACGTTGGTGCGGCAGGCGCCCACGGTGGAATTGACGTTTGCAAGGGCGATACGCGCGAGCCTCATCTTAGCCCGGTATCGACTGTACTATTTCTTTTCGTTTTGGGCCGTCGTCAGAAGCTCGGTCACGTGTGGCATCAGTGTGATCTCGATTCTTCTATTTTTCGCCTCGCCCTCCGGTGTGGCGTTCGAAGCGACGGGGTCGTAGGGGCCGTATCCAGCCGCGGAGACCGCGGATGGATCGACCCCCTGCGCGATCAGCAACTTCACGACGGCAATCGCGCGTGCAGTCGATAGTTCCCAGTTGGTGGGAAAGTCCTTCTTCTTGTCGGTGGTGATCGGCTGGCTGTCGGTGTGACCGGCGACTTGGAATCGCTTGGGCCCCACCTGCTTCAAAGCCGCCGCCACTTCGCTGATCGCCTGCTTGCCGTCGGGCTTCACTTCGGCCTCGCCCGTGGCGAACAGCACGTCGTTGTGAAGCTGGAGAACGGCGCGGCCGTGCCTCGTCGTCACTTTGAGGTGTCCTGCGTCGATCATCTTTTTGAATTTCGCCTGCAGGTCCTCGAGAAGTTTGCCGCGGTCGTGGGCCTCTTGCATCGCTCGCTTTGCTTCATCGAGCTGCGACTTCTGATCGTCGGTGATGGCTTGAGACTGGGCGAGGCCGAGCGCCCCTTTGAGCTGGTCGATTTGCTGCTGGTCGGCGGTGTGCTCCTGCTGCAGCTCTGTCGCCTTCGCTTCGAGGCTCGCCACTTGCTTTTTGGCCGCCTCCGCTTCCTGGGCTTTTCCGTCGTAATCTCTTCGCGCCACGCAGCCGGCGAGAGCCAGCGTGACGATCACGGGCCACGTTCGGTTCATGCCTCGAGCCTAGCGCGTTTCGACGGTGCTTGACCGTGACAGGTTGAGACGAACGTGCCGGACGCTGGCGAAGTCATCTGCGCCCCAGCCGAACCCGTTTCTCACTCCTCCGGATTCACTTCAAACAGATTGGGCGCCACGGCGATGGTGTACGAGGGCGTAATCGATCCGGAGAGCTGAAATGTCGATAGGACTCCATCGCCATTCAAGTCGCCATTGGCCGTGGCAGTGAAAGTATCACCGGCATTGCCGGACCCCGTCGACGTGTAGTTGTACATGTAGTACTGAGGCTGATCGATGGTGAAGTGTAGGCAAGCGAAACCAGAGCCGCCCGCGTAGTCGACATTCCAGTCGTTGGGCGACGATTGGAACTTTTGTCCTGTGACCAACGACATCGAGCCAGGCACAGTCGCCGACGAACTCTTGCACAAATTGCGAGTGAGTCCGGTCGAAGACCCGGTGGGAAGGACGGGCCCTGCCATGTTCTCGTTCTCGTACGCAATGGCAGCCGCTTGGGCCATGCGTCCCAGCGAGTTGCGCGCCTCGGCCGTCTTCGAGTTCGCGATGTACTTCCGAACTCCGTAGGCGGCCAGCGTGGACAGAATGCCGATGATCGCCACGACTATCATCAGTTCGATCAACGTGAAAGCCGCTCGCGCACCGCGAGACATCTTGCGCATGGAAAAAACTCCCCTCCTTATCTTTCAGATTAGCGCTCACATATCGCTCCTGTCCAGGAGGGCAATGGGAGCAATTCGCGGTCCGTTACCGTTACGGCCACCCGCAGTAACCGCAAGTGCAGGCCCCATACGCCGGTAACTCAGTAACCAGTAACGAGGCCCGCGCGAATCCTCAGAACGCGTACCGCAAACCTGCGGCGACATCCCACATGAGCGGCACGTCTCCTGAATTTCCGGCAGCCGCAACTCGTGAGAAGCCCAGTGCGGCGCGACTGCCGGCTTGGGCCGTAAGCGCGAGATGGGGATCCACTTGATACCAGGCGACTCCCAACCGGCCGCCCACGGCAAGGCCGAGGGTCTCTGCAGCTCGAAATCCGAGACTCGTCAGGGCGTTGTGCGGGACCGCCGCGGCAAGGGCACCCACGTCGCCTTCGACGAAGCCAGCGAGGCGCGGTGCGCCAAGCCGTGCGGTGAATCGGAGGCCGCCGCCAATTCCCCAGATGGGAAATGCGCGCGAATGGGACGGGTCCTGTGACTGGCTCGTGTCCGTGAAAGCGAGCTCGGATTCAGCCAACAACGAGAGCCAACGCAAGAACTCGTAGCCGAGTGCGGCGCGCATCACGTATCCGGGAGGAGCTACATGTCGGAACTGACCCGCGAAGCCCAATACGCCAAGCGTCGATTCGAGTATTGGGCCGGTTCTCCTGGGACGAGGCGGCGGAGGCTCGTCTGAGCTGGACGGCGCGCTCAGGCGCGGCTCCGGAGGCTGGGCAGAAATCTCGATGGAGGATTGCGTCGACGGCGCCTCTTGACCAAGAAGGAGCGGCAACGCCCCCGGGGCCGCCCAAGCCCTGCAGGTAACAAGAAGGGGGATGGCGAGCACACCCAACAGCGCAAATGCCAACGGGCCGCGCACGCTTCGACGGTATCAGGTTCTGTCGACCGTGCACGCAACCAACGCGTGTTCGACGATCGCTGCGAGGTCGTCGACGAGCAATAGCTGCCACTGCTTGCCTCTATCGCCGGATTGGACGGAAAGCCCGTAGGAGTGGCCACCTAGCGCGGTCAACCGAGCAAACGGCTGCTGTCCTTCCACGCCGAGCAGCACGTGCCGTCCGATGCCACGCGCCCATACGTCCGACGACTGCAGCTCGGCAAGGGCGTCGTTCACGCGATCGACCAGCTCCGGGCCGGACGCACGCGCGCTCGCGGCTAGGTTCGAGAATGGAACCGTGTTCGCTTCCATACCATCTCGGTATCGGAGACCGCTGTTCCGGGCCAACTTTCCATCGACGATGGTCTCTAGCAGGCACGGAAAACGCGTGACGAGCATGGCCAGGCGTGCTCGTCCCGCGTTTTTCCGCAGCTAGCCTAGCGCTCGGGCAAACGGGGCTGCGAGGGTCTCGGGGCTTCGTGGAGGGACAGCGTCGCCAATACCGCGGAACGAATCTGCTCGCGTCGCTCGGAGGTGAGCCGGCCGCCGTTGAATTCGGCAAGCTCGAAGTGATTGAACGCACGACCGCCCGCGCTGCGGACCAGCGAACGCACGATCTGCGCTCCTTGCTGGAAGATTTCAAGCGTAATCTTCAGCAGGACTCCCGGGCGATCCGGAGCTTCCACGATCAGCGGCGAGAGACCTTCTTCGTCTTCTTCGTCGAACCGAACGACCGTTTCGCTGGCTGGCCTGGTTAGCCTCGTCGGCTTGGCGTGCGCCACTTGCTGCGTTTCCGGCGCTTGCGGCGTTTGCTCGCTCGCCTGACTCAGGCCTGCGGGCGTCTGCGCCGCGATCTCCTCGACGGAAATGCTTCCAGATAGGATCGCACCCAAGACTTGGCCGACCGAGGTCGCTTCGTCTTCGTCAATCGCCGCCGTGTCGTCGGAGTTGGTCCGCCGGACCCATACGAGATCCACGGCCTCTCGATTTCCGCCGGCGGTCCCGCGTGAGAACACCAGCGCCGTGATGACGTCGAGCTTATGGAAAATCAGCGCCGCGGCAATTGCCGACAAGAGCCCGGGCCGGTCGTCGGCGACAACGCAAAGGGCGGCGCTTCCGTCCGCAAGCGTTCGCCACACTTCCGCATAGGCGGGACGTTCGCCGCGGCGCAAGCAGATACCGGCGTGCTTTCTGGCAGTGCGCAGGTCGAACAGCACGCGATATCGCGCGGGCATGGATGCTGAGAAAGCGTTGGCAGCGGCGGCGGACGCGTCGTCGGAATCGTGCGTTTCCCCCGATCCCCAGTCGAACTCGACCCATCGAGCCATGGCGCGCACACCGTGCACCTTAGCCTGGACGGTGCGATTGCAGGACGGTTTCGCGCTTGTATCTATCATCGGTACCCAGGCGGTTGGCTCAGGCGCTCCCCTGACGGCTGCTGATACTCAAGCATCGCGGTCAATCGCCCGGAGCGGACCAACGCCACGAGCTCCTGGTAGCCGCCAATCGATTCGGCGGCGACGAAGATCTGGGGGACTGTCTTGCGACCAGTCGTCTCGACGAGCCATGCTCGCATCGTGGCGTCGCCGGTCACGTCGACCTCTTCGTATGGGATCCCTTGCGCGCGGAGCAGACGCTTTGCCGCCACGCAGTAGGCGCAAAAACGCGTTGTATAGACGCGGACTTCGGGCATGGGTCGGGAGCTCACGTGCTAACTTCCTACTCTCACATCGAGATGGCCGCCGAGCAAACGATCCACCTCGACCGTTACGCGCCCGACGCCAAGTCGCTGGTTGCGGGGGCGCAAAGTTTGGCGGACGAGCGCAAGCATGCCCAAGTAGAGCCCATCCACCTTCTGTCGCGAGCGCTCGAACGAGATCGCGGAGTGCAGGAAGTCTTTCGCCGCGCCGGAGCGGACCCAGCCGACGTGACCGTGGAGGCCGAGTCGGCCCTCGGGCGCATCACCAAAGCCACTGCGGGGCTCTCATACCTCTCGAGCGCGATGTTGCAGCTCCTTGCACGAGCCGAAAAGGAGGCCGGAACCGCAACCGTCGATGTTGAGCATCTACTCAATGCTCTTTCGCAAGAAATCCGCGGCCCGGCCGCTGTGGTCCTGCAGGCTTTCGGCCTGGGTCCCGGGAGCTTGCGTCCACACGTGGGGGCGCTCAGAAGCAGTCCGCGTGAAGTCACCACTTCTGGCAGCACAAGCGCCGAAGTTCTTCCACGATTCACCCAGGACCTAACCGAGCGTGCCCGTCGCGCCGGATTCGACCCGGTCATCGGTCGCGACGTCGAGGTACGACGCCTTTTGCAGATACTGGAGCGCCGACAAAAAAACCACCCGCTGCTAGTGGGCGAAGCCGGGGTGGGCAAGAACGCGATAGTGGGTGCGCTCGCAATGCGCGTTGCTGCGGGCGAGGTCCCAGAGACGTTGGCGCGCCTGAGCATTCTCGAGCTCGAAACCGGACTTCTCGTCGCGGGAGCGAAGCTGCGTGGTGAAATCGAAGAGCGTTTGCGTCAGGTGCTCGGAGCAATCAAGGGGTCAGCGAAGGACACGCTACTCTACGTGAGCGGCATCGACTCCCTTCTCGGGCAGGGCGCCGCGGGTAGTGGCGTCGGCGATTTGCTCAAGCCCCTGCTCGCGCGGGGCGAGGTAAGATTGATTGCGTCGACCACGATCGATGGCGCGCGGAAGATGCACGAACGCGATCCCGGATTGCTTCGGCGTTTCAGCGTGCTCACCATCGAGCCGCCGACCCTCGAGCAAGCAATCGAGGTGCTGCGCGGCATCGCGTCGAAGTACGAGGCGCACCACCAGGTACAGATTGGCGAAGGGGCCATCGTCGCTACCGTTCGACTCGCCAAGCGATACCTGCAAGATCGCGCGCTCCCCGACGCTGCGATCGATCTCCTGGACGAGACGGCTGCGCGCAAACGCATCGAGATCGACGGCGTGCCCGAGAAGGTGGACGGGGCAATCCGGCGGCTGGCCTCGCTGAAAGCTCAAGCGACTTCACTTGCGGGCGATGCGGACGCCATGAGCATCAAGACCCGCGAGCGCCTCGAGGGTGAAATCAAGGAGCTCGAGCCAACCGTGAACGACATGCGCGCGAAGCTCGACTCGCGCCGTGGGGCGGTAGCCGCGCTCGCGTCGCTGCGGATGGAGGAGGCGCGTCTGACCTCCGAAGTCGCCCTCGCGCGTGACAAGCACGATTTTGCTCGCCTGGGAGAGTTGGAACACGTCCAGATGCCGGACGTGAAGCGACGCCTCGAGGCGGCCCAGTCCGCTGTGGGGCGCCACATGGCCAACGGCGTCACCAACCTCGTGACCGAAGAAGACGTCGCCGTGGTGCTCGGCGACTGGACGGGCATTCCCATAAGCAAGATGTTGGAGGCGGAGAGTGACAAGCTCCTGAAAATGGAGGCGCGTCTCGCCGAGCGAGTGATTGGTCAAGATGAGGCCGTGAGAGCGGTCTCGCGCGCTGTGCGACGCGGTCGCATCGGGCTGCGTGATCCGGGGAAACCAATCGGCTCCTTCTTGTTCCTTGGGCCGAGTGGGGTGGGGAAGACGGAACTCGCAAAGGCGCTCGCCGAGTTTCTGTTTGACGACGAACAGTCCATGACCAGGCTCGACATGAGCGAATTCATGGAAAAGCACATGGCGCAGCGTTTGGTCGGCTCGCCGCCCGGCTACGTGGACAGCGAGGAAGGCGGCTACCTCACCGAAGCCGTGCGCCGCAAACCTTACAGCGTTCTCCTCTTCGACGAAGTCGAGAAGGCGCATGCGGACGTGTTCAATCTGCTTCTCCAAGTGCTCGATGACGGGCGCCTCACCGATGGGCGGGGCCGAACGGCCAACTTCTCGAATACCGTGGTAATCATGACCAGCAACGTCGGCAGCAAACGCTTGCTCGAGACCGACGCACGCCTGTTCGAGACGCCGGAGGGGATAGAGGCGCTGCGCGATGTCCTTCAAGAGGAGCTGCGCGCATTTCTGCGACCGGAGTTTCTCAATCGCGTCGATGACGTGATTCTCTTTCGGCCTCTTTCGAAGAAAGACTTGCGCGGGATCGTCGACATACAACTACGACGACTCGAGAAAATGTTGGTAGATCGAGAGCTGAAGATGAAGCTAACGGACGAAGCGAAAGACAAGCTCGTCGAACTCGGTTACGAGCCTGCTTTCGGAGCGCGTCCACTCAAGAGGGCCATTTTGAAGATGCTGCAGGATCCGCTCGCTGAAGAGATACTGCGCGGCAGTTACGCGCCCGGCAGCGTCGTAAAGGTCGACGTGGATGGTGACTGCTTCGCGTTTCGCTGAGGGGTGCGGTGGGCGCGATGCGCGTGCACTTGGTGGGAGTCAGCGGAGCTGGGATGGGCGCCCTCGCGGCGCTTTTCCGGGAGGCCGGAAACGAGGTTACCGGCTCGGACGTTCGGTTCGACCCGCCGGTGGGACCTACGCTTCAAGCCGTTGGTGTGGTGTGTCTGATGGGATACAACAGCGACCACCTCGAGCCCAGGCCCGATCTCGTCGTCGTGGGCAATGCGATAGGACCTGGGAACCCCGAAGCCGAAGCGGCCGAACGTCTCGGGATTGAACGCGTCTCGATGTCGTCGGCGCTGCGCCGTTATTTTCTCGCAAAACGCTCTCCGCTCATCGTGGCAGGAACCCACGGCAAGACCACGACGAGCGCGATGTGCGCGTGGCTGCTCTTGCAAGCGGGATTCGAGCCCGGCTGGTTCATCGGGGGCATCCCCAAGGGTCTATCGAGCGGCGCGCGCGTTGGCTCGCCGCTCGTGCGAGTAGCGGGACTCGCTGGTCCTGCGCCGTTCGTGGTCGAGGGAGACGAATACGACGACGTATACTGGCAGAAGAGGCCCAAGTTCCTCGACTACGTCGGCGTGAGCCCGAAGGACGTGGTCATCGTGACGAGCATCGAGCACGACCATTTGGACGTCTACCCCGACGTGAGCTCGTACGAGTCGGCGTTTCGTGCCTTGGTGCAGAAGGTTCCCAAGGGCGGGCTCATCGTGTGCAACGCGCGAGACTCAAGGGCTCGCGCGATCGTCTCGGAAGAGGCGTCGGCGCACGTGGCTTGGTACGCGCTCGAGCATGACGACACGGGCAGCCTCACGCCAACGTGGCTGGGAGGGCCGTCGGCGCTGACGCCGGACGGCGCGCAGACATTCGATTTGTTCGCCGGAGGCGTCGCATGTGGTCGGTTCACGCTGCGCGTTCCAGGCATTCACAACGTGCGCAATGCGATTGCAGCCATCGCAGCGTGCGCCGAAGGGTTCGGCGCGCGCACTGACGAGGCTCGCGCTCAGCTAGCGAGGTTCGAGGGAGTCCGGCGCAGGCAAGAGCTCCTGGGTCGGCCGCGGGGCGTCTACCTCTACGACGATTTCGCTCACCATCCTACGGCGGTGGACGAGACCCTTCGCGCGCTTCGCGCACGGCACCCGACAGGGGCCCTTTGGGCCGTCTTTGAGCCGCGAAGTGCCACTGCGTGCCGCAACCTCCATCAAGAGGCCTACGCGGGCGCTTTCGATGTCGCGGACCGAGTGCTGTTGGCTCCGCTCGGGCGCATGAACATTCCCGAGGGTGATCGACTCGACGTACCGCGGCTTGCGCGTGAACTGGGGCCGAAGGCGAGCGCAATGGTGAGCGTGGATGGCATCATCGCACAACTCACGGCCGCAACGCGCCCGGGGGACGTCGTGGCGATTTTGTCGAACGGCGCATTCGGAGGAATCCAGGAGAAGCTCATGGTTAGTCTCCTGAGTCAGTGATTCGCAAAGCGAATCGCAGACTCAGGAGACTACCTCCGCCCCTCGTCGGCTGCGCCGACGACGGCGGAGGGGATGGTCTTGTGGGGGCTGCGCCAGCTGCGCCCCCCTCCAGCGCTTCGCGCTGGAGTCCTCCCCCGCATCGCTTTCGCGAACGACTTCGCTCGCGCGAAGTCGGGGCACGACGCTCGCCGAAGGCGATGCGGGCTCGACGCGGAGCGAAGCGAGCGGCGAGGGGGCCGCAGGCCCGTTCGGTTCGTGACAATCGCGGATCCTGTTGAATCTTGCGCGTGGAGTAGGAGGGCACGAGCCGCGCGCCGGCCCGCGCGAGCGGGGACTCGCAGAGGTCGCGCGACTCGACGGCCACCTTGCCGTCGTCGTCGACCAGGACGGGCACCTAGACGTACCCGGCGGTGACGCGCGCGAGCTGGTCGCGCTGCCTATAGGGGACCTCGACGAGGTCGTAGCGAGCGCCGAGGAGATCGAGCAGCCCCTGGACCTTGCGCGCGCAGGGGCTGTAGCGCAGTCGGTAGAGCTTCAGGGTCAGGCATCTAGTGCGGCCGACCCGCGTCGTCTCGTGGAGCGGCCTCGCCCAAGGCCGTGCCGCCCAGGCGCAGGGCTGAAACAGCCTTGCATGAGGCTGGGCGACGAAGAGGCATGGCTCGAACGTCCTTGCAAGAGGCTGAGCGAGGAAGAGGCATGGCTCGAACGTCCTTGCACAAAGCTGAGCGAGGAAGAGGCGTGGCTCGAACGTCCTTGCACGAGGCTGAGCGAGGAAGAGGCGTGGCTCGAACGTCCTTGCACAAAGCTGGGCGAGGAGGACGCGTGGCTCAAACGTCCTTGCACAAAGCTGGGCGAGGAAGACGCGTGGCTCAAACGTCCTTGCACGAGGCTGAGTGAGGAAGACGCGTGGCTCAAACGTCCTTGCACGAGGCTGAGTGAGGAAGAGGCGTGGCTCAAACGTCCTTGCACGAGGCTGGGCGACAAGGACGCGAAGCTCGAACAGCCTTGCACGTGGCTGGACGACGAGGACACCAAGGCCCCGTTCCTTTTCGCGCACTTAGCAAGAATCGACGCGCCCGATGTCGATTTTGGCCGATCCGCCGCGGAATCGGCGCTCGGCGCGGGAGTGTCCATGTGAGGGCACACGATGGCGAGGCATCCGGCCGCGCCGGGTCAGGTGCGCTCACACGCAACGAAATGGAAACGTTTCAGCTGCACCGCCCGCGGGCGGTGATGCCGACATCATTCCGCATTCCCATTCCCGTTCTCTGTTCCGTATTCGTCTTTTTCCGCCGTACTTCCCTCAAAGAAGTGACGAATGGTCAGTGCCGCAAGCCCCCACTATACCAGGAGCGCAATGAGCCTCGCCCCCCCGCTCGACCTTCGAGCCCTGCTGCACGCCGCGATCGACGCGGCTCGATCGGCGGCGGCTCTCGTCGAGAGCGGCTATCGCAAACGCCCGGCCACCGAGCACAAGCGAGCCCGCATCGATTTGGTGACTCGCTTCGACAGAGAGAGCGAGGCGCTGTTGCGCGAAACGCTCACGCGCTCGACGAACATTCCAGTCGTGGGCGAAGAGACCGGCGGAAGGCGTGCGCTCGGCCCGCATGCGGCCACTTGGTATGTCGACCCTCTCGACGGCACGACGAACTTCGTTCACGGGCATCCCTTCTGGTGCGTTTCGGTCGGTCTGGTAGCAGGCGGCGACCCGGTGCTGGGTGCGGTGGTGGCCCCGTCGCTACAACTCGAATGGACTGGCGTGGCGGACGGTCGCGCGGAGCGCAATGGCGAGCCGTGCCATGTGAGCGAGGTGGGCCACCTTGACGACGCGCTCGTTGCGACGGGCTTTCCGTACGACCGTCAGACGAGCAAGGACAACATCTTCGATGCGTTTGTAGCGATAAAGAGGAAGGCGCAAGCGGTCCGACGATGTGGCTCGGCGGCCATCGACTTGTGCCTGGTCGGCGACGGCACCTATGACGGATACTGGGAAGCCAAGCTCGGGCCGTGGGACATTGCAGCCGGCAGCGCGATCGTCCTGGCTGCGGGCGGACATATCACCGGCTATGCGGGGCAGGCGGTGGACGTGACGCTGGGGAGCATCGTCGCAACGAACGGCCGAATCCACGCGGAGCTCGTGTCCGAGCTCGGCGTCGTTTCATCACGAGGCTAAATGCCCAGGTTGTCGTCACTATGAGTCACGAGCTTCTCGTTTTGTCTAACTCCGTACTCCGATCGGCGCGGTCGCGCGGCCTGCGAGCTCGTCGAGCGCGATCTCACAGTCGTCGGCTACCAAGCGGTGTCCGGCATCGATTGCGAGCTGTTTCGTCTTCTCGTATTCCTCGACTGCCGCTTCGAAGCGGCCGCTCTTGCGCAGCAGATTTGCGAGTAGTAGGCGACCGCCGATCACATCCCACGTGAACTCCTCGTTCGTCGCGTACGCGATTCCTTGTCGCAGTTTTCTCTCGCTCTCCCCGTCCGGGTGATCCCGGATGCCGTCGAGAAAGGCGAGCAACATGCGATTGTAATTGGCGTAGCGCTGCTCCCCCGACTCATCGCACAAAGCGAGTGATTGCTGTATCGCGCCGTACGCACGCGGCAAATCGCCTATGTGGATAAGGATTTCGCCGAGGTTGTGGAGATTGAGCATTACCTCGTGGGCCAGGCCGATCTCGCGTGCAAGGTGAATCGCCTCCTCACTGCGAAGCGCGGCCGAGCGAAAGTCGCGCGTGAAGTAGTCGACGAGAGAGCGGATCTTCGCTCGCTCGAGTGCGGCCGTCCGGTCGTTGGGGAGCAGGCGCTCCGCTTCCTGCAGGTCCGACAACGCCGTCGCGCGATCGCCGACAGCGGCGTGCGACTGCGCCAGATGAATTGCGATGCGATGACTCTCATGATCGTTGCTCGACTCGTGAACAATCCCTCGAAGCTCGCCGAGCAAGGCAAGCGCCCGCGTGAAGTCGCCCTGGCGCGTCGCGAGCTCCGCCTCGGCGAGAAGAACCGATTTCACGAGCTGCGGATTGTCGCCGGCGATCGACGACGCCTCCGCCAGCCTCAAGCGTGACTCCTCGACGCGGTGAACGGCCGCGAGGATGTGCCCGGCCGCGACGCGTGCGCGCACCCGAGAATCCTGTGCGCCCCTTCGATCTGCGTAGTCTACCACGCGATCGCAGAGCTCTTTGGCGTCGGGTGACGAGCGCACCAGGCGCAGCGCCGACGCGAGTCGTTCGAGCCAACTCACGAGCTCGTCAGGATCGCGACGCGCCGGATCGGTCAAGGCGATAGCCCGGGCCCAGTCTCGCGCCGCGATCTCGAGCTGTCGCGTTGCAAGGCGTCGCTCACCGCTCTTGGCGAAATAATCAGCTGCGCGTTCGGCGTCCCCAGCCTCATAAAGATGACCGGCGATTCGGGAGGCGTGCTCCCAGGCTCGCTCCCCCAACGTCGACTCGAGCGCGCGGCCAGCCGCGGCATGCATCTCGCGCGCGGCCTCCGGGGTCAGAACGTCGACCACGACTTCAGGCACGATGGGTGAAGCAAAGCGGAGCTCGCTGGGACCCGTGTGTACTACGAAGTTGCTAGCGGCGAGGGCCGCAATGGACCGTTCGAGAGACGGCATAGGTTGGCCTAACATGGCGGACAGCACCGCAACCTCGAGAGGCTCGCCGAGCACTGCCGCAGCCTGAAGCGTGGCCCGCGCTTCGACGGAAAGGCGGTTCACGCGCGAAGCGACCAAGCCTCGCAGCGTCTTGGGCAGCGCGAGGTCCTGCCCGACGAGCTTCATCGAAACGACGCGGCGGTCGGCGACCAACACCGCGCGGGCGTCGACCAGGGCCTTGATCACCTCCTCGACGAAGAGCGGGTGCCCGCCCGCGCGCGGGCGCACGAAGCGAAGCAAGTCCTCCGGCACCGTATCGACCCCGAGTCGAAGCGCCACGAGTCGCTCGACCTCGGTTGGCTCCAGGTCGCCGAGCTCGATGGCCGTGTGCCCTTGCGTCTTCTCGAGGGGGTGCGAAAAGCCTGCGCGTGCGGCGAAGATGAATACGACCCGCGTGTGCGCACAACGAGCAAAGACCTCTTGCAGCAGCGCATAGCTGTCCTCGTCCATGGCATGCGCGACGTCCCAGGCGAATGTGTGAGGCCGGTCCGCGCAAAGGCTTTGCACCATGCGCGTGAACCCCTGGCGCATGAGCGTATTGGCGTCTCCGACCAGCGTGGTGACACCTGCCCCGAGCGCCATCAGGACGGCTCGGACCTCGTCCTCCTGAAGGCCGAGCGCTCTCAAGCGCGGTTGCACGAGCAGAATGCGGTCGGGCGAGTCGCCCTCGGTCGTTCCGCAGAGAACGTGCAGCATGCAGACGACGCCGGAGAGGGGAAATTCACTGCCACGCGGCCGGCAGGCGGCGATGTGGAAGCCGACATCGTAGCCGCCTCGTCGCAGCCGGCGCTCCGCCTCGTACAGCAAACGGCTTTTCCCGACCCCGTGATCGCCGCGAATCGTCAAGACGCGCGCCGTACGCTTGGCCGCCAGGGCGAGCACGACACCGATACGCCGCAGCTCCTGCTTGCGACCGACGAGGCGACCGAATGCTTCGGCCGGGCCGCGCACCTCCTTGACGAGCACGCCGGGCACGTTGAAGGGGGGGCGGTCGTTTTCGCCGAGAGGTTCGAATTCGAACAGCGCCTTCACTTGTCGCATTGCCTGGGTGCTGATGGCCGCACGGCCCTCGCGAACGCGCGCCAGATCGTGCGTCGCATCGACAATCGAGCCCAAACGCCCGTCGTCGATCGGTTCGCCGATGTGCGAGAGCCGAACTCGCCCGATATGAAGGCCGATGCCCGGGGGCCGGGAGGGCTCGATGTTGCGCAGGACGACGAGCGCGCATCGTGTGGCCATCTCGGTGTCACGCCCGTCGGGATCGCCCAAACCGAAGAGAGTCACGAGGTATCCCGTTTCTCGCCGCAACACCCGTCCACCCCACAGCTCGACGACGTTGGTTGCCCTGTCGATCACGTCGGAAGGGGTGTGGCGAGATAAGTCGATCACCAGTGCTGTGACCTCCCTGCGCTCGCCCATCTCCGCCGCGCGATCGATTGCGATCGATTTGATGCTGCTCGCGACGCGCACGCTCGACGATTGACGCGCGGCCGGCACTTCGAGGGGTGTCCGCTCGGTTCCCGGGTTCCCGCCCTCGGCCTCGAGCATCGGCTCGGGCGCTGTCCCCGGCTGCGCGACCTCATTCGATTCTCGAAACCTGGAGAGGAACTCCGCAAGGTCGTGCGCCCCATAGCGGCTCCCCTGGGCGTAGATGAAAGCAAGGAGCGCCTCGTACATTCGACCCGCATCGCCGTAACGATCCTCGGCGCTCCTGGCCATGGCCTTGTCGAGAATGGTCACCAGCTCGGCAGGCGTGTCGGGCCGAAGCAGGAG
>Ga0210409_10004831_pt1 | contig 14345 bp, 12 predicted proteins | sample IncBWH17MmetaG_FD_161649 | JGI IMG/M metagenome (GOLD analysis project Ga0210409, IMG submission 161649) | Forest soil microbial communities from Barre Woods Harvard Forest LTER site, Petersham, Massachusetts, United States - Inc-BW-H-17-M | ecosystem: Environmental > Terrestrial > Soil >... | reverse complement strand
GAATCCGCCACTGAGGATGGCCACCCATCCGCGGAGCATACCACTCCTCGCGTCCAATTGCAGTCACTAATCGTGACTCGTAGACGCTCCCTTTGGAGAACCTGAATGCAAATGTTATTCTGCCCCGGGCTTATCGAGGAGCACAGGCATCCTTACCTGTGCGGGTTTTGCGTTTGTCGCCAGGCCGGCAGGCTGCACATGCGGCTGGCAAACCCGCACAGCCAGGAGTGGTTGTGCTACTAAGATCGCGGAGGCGTGAATGTTGTTGGGTGAAAAAGTTGCGGTCATTACAGGCGGCGGGCGAGGGATTGGCCGCGCCATCGCTCTGAAGTTTGCCGGGGAAGGCGCGGCGGTAGTCCTCGCGGCGCGGACGAGATCGGAGATTGAGGCGGTGGCGCACGAAGTTCGCAAAGCGGGCGGGCGCGCGGCATCCGTTCCAGCCGACGTGGCGGAAGAAACGCAATGCGAGCGCCTGATCCACGAAGCCGTTTCCCAAATCGGCAGGGTCGATATCCTGGTGAACAACGCGGGCGAGTACGGTCCTGTGAAGCCGATCGAAGAGATCCGTACCGAAGAGTGGGATCGCGTGATTGCCGTGCACCTGCGCGGCGCTTACCTGCTGACGCGGCTCGTGCTGCCGGGAATGTACGCGCGCCGCTCAGGGGTAATCCTGAATATTTCGAGCCTGTCCGCGAAGTCGGCCTTTGGCTGGGGTTCGCCCTATGCGGCGGCGAAGGCAGGAATGCTGGGGCTGACGCGAGTCGCCGCCGCCGAAGCGGCGCGTAAAGGCGTGCGTGTAAACGCGATCTGCCCGGGCCCGGTCACGGAAACGAAGATGTCAAGGGATTTAGGGCAAACGCTCGCCGAACGCCTGGGAGTTTCAAAAGAGGAACAGCTCAGCGGATTTCTGAATACGATCCTTCAGGGCCGGGGCCAAACCGCCAATGAAATTGCCGCCGCCGCCCTGTTTCTCTGCTCGGATCAGGCTAGCGCGATTACTGGGCAGGCTCTGAACGTGGACGGCGGAGCTGCTTTTTACTGATTTCTTCGGCCGCCACCAAAGCGCGCTTGGCCTGATGTCCAGCCACGCCGAGTCCCCAACGGCTTGCTTGATCAACCAGATACAGGGCCAGGGCTACAATCGCGCAAACGATAAAAATGCCGGTGAACAATATAAGTGCTACAACCATTTCCTGAACAAAATAGATCTGCAAGGCGACGAATGTACCAAAAGCAACCCACAACCACTTTCTAGCTTTTCGCTCGCTGAACACTTTACTGACCTTCACTAGGATGGCCCCCTTTTTCCCGCTAAGAATTTTAGATGCAATTCGCCACCCAGAGGAGACAAGATAAGTCTAAATCGTAAGCCATTTTATTTCATATGGTACGTGAGTTGGATTCGCAGTGGGACTCGCGGCATAGGTAGGCTAGTACGGAATAAAGTAGAAATTCTACGGAAATTAGCAGCACTTTTTTGCATTTCTCATAGGTGCTGTCCTGCAGGTGCCAAGCTTCGGCCTCTGAACCCTTCCCTACAAAACTTCAACGACCATTTCCGTATTACTGTGTGGCGTCCCCTTGCTGTGTTGCTCGAAATCCTGGAAGGAGGCCGGATCGTAGCCCACAGTGCAAGCGGTGGGTGGCAGCAAGCCGTCCCTGCTTTCTTGCCGGCAGGCCACCCCCAGCGAAACGCGGCAGGCCTGGTTTGATCGCGCTCCGCATGGAGGCGGCCAGGTTTTGATTTTCCACGTCTGCTTGGTTATGCTCGCCACGTTATGGCGCCTGTCGAACCGAACCGCCGGTTCTTGCGTTTCAAATTCCTGTGGATCGTGCTGCTGTTGATTCTTCTACTTTGCGTGGGGATCTATTCTGCTCGCTATGAGCTGCGCAGCTCTGCTTTTCTGATTCAATTTCTGGATCCCCAGGCTTCAGGCCTACTCGTGCGGGTGGAAAGTCATGAGCTGGATGCCCAGGAGGTCGCACTTTCCACGACGCAAGGCCCAGTGCGAGCAAGGTTGTATGTGCCGCGCGGCGTTGTGCATCCTCCGGGCATGGTTCTCGTTCACGGAATTCACCACCTCGGGATCGACGAGCCCCGGCTGATGAATTTCGCCCGAGCGGCCGCGAGCGACGGATTTTCAGTGCTCACTCCGGAGATCGCGGCGCTGGCGGACTATCGTGTCGATGGCGCTTCGATCAGCACGATCGGGGAGTCCGCCGCCTGGCTGCAGCAGCGGCTCGGCACCGGACCGGTGACCATCGTCGGTGTGAGTTTCGCGGGCGGGCTTTCTCTTCTGGCCGCGTGCGATCCGCGGTACGCCCCGCACATCCGCGCGCTCGTCCTGATGGGCGCCTACAACAATCTCGGGCGGGTGGTCCGATTTCTGGCCACAAGCCAGGCGGAATTGCCGGACGGGCGGATGGAGCCGTACGCGGCGCACGATTATGGCGCGGCCGTGTTCGTATACTCCCATTTGGACCAATTTTTTCCGGCAACTGATCTGGCCGTGGCTCACGACTCCCTGCGCGAATGGCTTTGGGAGCGGCCCGATGATGCGCGAGCGCTATTCCCGCGGCTCAGTCCCTCGAGCCGCGCCACGATGGAGATTCTCCTCGCTCGGCAAATCGACCGGTTGCGCCCGAAATTGTTGGATGCGATTCGTGCGGACGACTCGCAATTATCCGCAATTTCACCCGAGGGAAAGCTCGGCGCGCTCGACACGCCTGTGTTCCTTCTGCATGGCGCCACTGACGATATTATTCCGTCCACGGAGACCCTGTGGCTGGAAAGGGAAATTCCGAAGCCGTACCTGCGAGCCGCGCTGATTACTCCAGCGTTTTCTCACGTCGATCCCGATAAACATGCCGTGTGGACCGATCGGTTGCTTCTGGTCGAGTTTCTCGCCGACGTTCTGCGCACCGCGGATTAACCACACCAGCCGAGGCAGATATGGAATTTAACGATGCACTTCAATGGGCGGGGTGCCGCGCGTAAAGCGCCGCGGCAATTTTGAGCATTTCTTCACGGTCGGAAGCGAGCACGTAGCCCCGTGCGATCAGCCTGTCAAGCGACTCAGCATACAACTTTACGTAGTTCGCCTGGCTCTCGTACCTTTTGGTGAGCTCCTCCTCGGAGAACTGTTGCCAGCCGCCCAAATTTCCGCACGTGGCCTCGATTGACGTCGTGACGACGGGAGGCAACGACACAGGAACGGGCCGGCCGACCGGATGTTCCACGTCCGGGAAGCGGACGCCGCCCAGGGGTTGCGCGTTCTCATCGATCAGGGGAACGAAGAGTCGCACACCCGGCAGCGGATTAAAGTTCGGCATTCGCGACAACGCGGGATCGGGATCCAGCGTAAAGAGCGTCGTGGGTGGCAGCCGCGGGGCCTTGCGAGCGGACGGAACGTCGAGTTCATGCTCGAGTTCCAATGTTACCGCGCGCAGGTAGGCGGAGTGCGGGATCGGGTTGAGATCCACTGGCACGCCGCCGTTGCAGCGGCTGGCGCGGGCGCTTCCGGCGCTCTGGTCGACCGGCGCAGGGGCGTGAGCGCTTGGCCAGTCGTAGCGGCGCATACGCGGGTTTTTTGTGTCCACGTCAGTAAGGCTCGCGCGCAGGCGGTAAAAATCCGTGTAATTCGCGATGTCGATATAAAAGGGATCGCTCGCGTGGCCGCCCAAAATCTCCGAAGCGCGCAGAGGCCTGCCATCCGGCACGACGTACGGAAATTGTTTCGAGCCCGCTTCGGCTGCCAGCTCGTTCAGCGCCAGCCAATTGCCCGTTCCATCGACTGCGATCGCGCCCTGAAAGACCACGCCGCCGTCGCCGGGATCCGCATTAAAACCCTCCGCTAGAAATGTGTCGATGAAAAATCCGCTGAGGCTGATGCCGCCGAGGATGAGCGTGTGATACGTTCCGAAATCGACGGACGGCTTGGCGTCCAGCTGCGTGCGCCCGGCGAGCATGCGGCCAAAGTCGCGGATGATGACTTCGCCCACGCCCTCGGCTTGCATCGGGACACTCGCGGCGATCCCGGTTTGCCATTGCACCCGCGCGTAAGACGTCCCATGCGCGAAAAGGAAGCCGTTTCCGGGATTTCCGCCGTTGGCCGTTGCCGAGGGCGGTCCCGAAATCTCGATCTCATGTAGCGCATTGAGGAAAACCGGCCTGCCGCGATTTTCCGCTTCTACGACAATCACTGAATTCGTGCCGGGCTTTTCTGGCGCGATGATTTCAAATTCGGACTGATAGTCGTAGTTACCGTCAGCGTCGTGCGGCAATTGATCGAAGCCGTATATCGTGTCCCGTGGCGCAACAATTCCTGAAACGGTACCCCAGGTCCGTTTGTACGTGACCCCGCCAAATGTTCCCGCCGGCTGCGATCCCGTAATCGACGCGCCCGTGACCCTCGATTGCTGGCGTGACTCGGCCATTTCGGCCAAAGGGCCTGTTCGAGGTAATTTGGCATGTACCACTGCAACGAAATACGGACCAATGACAAGCACTGCGCACAGAACAATGCTTGCCAGACGGATTCGCTTTAGGGGCAGAATGGGCATCGAGGGTCCCTCCAAATTTCAGATAATGCGAAGCATTATGCCGATCGAATCGCCAGTCTATACCAATTTGACTTGGACGAGGAGGCGACTCAGCCTGGTATCTCTTTGGTTTCCGCCACGCACGCGGAATTCGGAATTTCGGCCAAGCGCAACTCCTGGACACTAGGCTCCAAAGCAGCTATTTGAATTAACTCATCAGATTTGTTAGCTTGAAGGTTAACGGGCAGGTGAAAGTATGGGCAACTGGAAACAATGGCTAGCGGTAGTGCTTACTTCCCTTTTTTGGGCTGGCTGGATGTCGGTGCTCGAAATTCGTCGGAGGAAAGCAGCCAAGATCGAACCAATGAAGTTCGGTGCGATCATTCCAAGGTGGATTCTGCCTGGCCTGACTTTTGGTTTCTTGTGCACGTTTAGATGGCAGGCATTTCACGTTCCCCTAGTGTTCCTTACCGTGAGTATCTTCGTCTTAGATTTTGCTACTGCGCGGATTATCCGGGAGAACCCGTTCGATGTGTTTGTTCGGCCAGTTCCTTACATGAAGGTGACTTGGATGAAGGCTAGTTCCTTTTTCCTTCTTATGACCGGTTTCGCATCGCTTCTCGTCCCACAGGCCGTCCCCCAAGTGATTGGAGAGCTTTTCGTTGTGGCTGGCGGGACAATCCTCATGTTTGATTATTTCCACTCGCGGCGACGCAAACCAAGATAACTCGGTCTCCCTTAGCCGTCGACAATGACACGGATACCTGGATAGCCTTTTAACGCACCCCTAACATTTAAGCACTTTCAGAGGCTAGTTCGATTTGCTCTCGCGCTGCAACCCCGCTACAATGAAGGTTCACGCCGCACCTGCCCAATCCGTCCCGTTTATTGAGAAAGGCACTATGGCTTCTAGAACTGTCTGGCATTTTGCGTATGGCAGCAATATGAACCGCGCTCAGATGCTCTCCCGCGCAGGAACTATTTTGGAAGAGCACAATGCGTCCCTGCCGAATTACGAAGTTCGCTTCAACAAAAAAGTACGCGGCGGCACGGCCGGGGCGAACATTCAGCCCGCGCCCGGGAAAACCGTTCACGGCGTGCTCTACAAAATCGAAGAGGGCGCGTTCCGGTCGCTGGACCGCTACGAGGGCGTCCCGGATCACTATCGCCGCATCGAAGTGCAGGTGACGCCCGAAGGCGGGCAGCCCGTTCCGGCGCAGATCTACATTGCGCAAAAAGTGGAAAAGGGTTTGCGACCGTCGACGCAATACCTGCAAGCGATGCTGGACGGCGCGGGCGAACACAACCTGCCGGCTTCGTATATTGGAGAGATTAAGACCGCTGCCGGCGCGGCTTAAAGTAGCACAGGCACTCTTGCCTGTGCGGTTTCCTAGGCTGCGTTTGAAGCGCCGGCTTAATTTCGATCGCAAAAACCACACAGGCAAGAGTGCCTGTGCTACTTAAGCCGAACTGGAGGGACCATGGCTACTACATCGTTACCCCGGGCCGCATCCCGCGGAGGAAGTTTTCTCGTCGAGTCCTGCACACCGGAAGATGTTTTCTCTCCCGCCGAACTCACCGACGATCAGAAACTCATTGGCCAGACGGCGGAAGAATTCGTCCGCAACGAAGTGGTTCCCGTCATCCCCGACCTCGAACAGCACAAACCTGGATTGATGGCGCAACTCTTAAAGAAGGCCGGCGAAATCGGCCTGCTCGGCGGAGGTGTTCCCGAAGAGTACGGGGGCGCGGGCCTCGACAAAGTCTCGACCGTGCAGCTGGCGGAAAAATTATCCGCCTACGCTTCGTTTGGAGTGAGTCACGGCGGCCATGCGGGAATCGGCACGCTGCCGATCGTCTTCTTCGGCAATGAAGAGCAGAAGAAAAAATATCTCCCCGTGCTCACCACGGGCGAAAAACTTTCGGCCTACTGCCTGTCCGAGCCGCAAGCGGGATCGGATGCGCAAAATTCCCGCACGCGCGCGGTCCTCTCCCCTGATGGAAACTCGTGGATCTTAAACGGGCAGAAAATGTGGATCACCAACGGCGGCTTCGCCGACGTGTACATCGTATTGGCAAAGGTGGACGGCGAGAAATTTTCCTGCTTCATCGTCGAGCGCGGATTTCCGGGATTTTCCGCGGGCGCGGAAGAAAAAAAGATGGGGCTGAAGGGCAGTTCGACCACGGCGATTTTTTTCGAAAATTGCCAAGTGCCCAGGGAAAACCTGCTGCATGAAATCGGCCGCGGGCATATCGTGGCCTTCAATATTTTGAACGCCGGAAGATTCAGCCTGGGCGCGTACTGCACCGGCGGCTCCAAGGGCACGCTGGAAACCGCGTCAAAGTACGCGAAGGAGCGGGTCGCCTTCGACAGGCCGATCGGAGATTTCGGCCTGATCCGCGCAAAATTAGCGGAGATGGCCATTCGGATTTTCGCGGTGGAATCCATGATTTACCGCTCGGCGGGCCTGATGGATCGCGCCATAGCGGCGGCGGGCGACGGCGCGGACAAGTCCCAGCAATCGATGAAAGTGTTCGAGGAATACGCGATCGAAAGCTCGATCAGCAAGGTTTACGGTTCGGAGCTGCTGGATTTTGTGGTCGATGAAGCCGTGCAGATTTTCGGCGGCTACGGTTTCCATGAAGACTATCCGGTCGCACGCTCCTACCGCGATTCGCGCGTGAACCGCATTTTTGAGGGCACCAACGAAATCAACCGCTTGCTCATCATCCAGATGCTGATGAAGCGCGCGACCTCGGGCGCTCTGCCGCTGATGCAGGCCGGAGCGAAGCTGCGCGATGAAATCATGGCCGGGCCATCATTCGAGGAGTCTCCGGGCGGCGAATGGGCCGAAGAGGAACGAATCCTGGCCGGCGTGAAGAAAGCATTTCTGCTGGTGGCCGGCGCGGCGCTCGAAAAATATCGCGAGCGCCTCGCGGACCAGCAGGAAATCGTCGCCGAGCTTTCCGATATCGTTATGGAATGCTACGCCATTGAATCCTCAGTGCGGCGCGTGCAAAAGGCGGAAGCAGCGCGCGGCGCAGCAGCAGCAGCCGTCATGGCGGACGCGGCGCGCGTGTTCCTGCACGATGCCGCCGATCGCGTCGAGGTGGGCGCGCGCAGGGCCCTGGCGGCGGTGCTCGAAGGAGATATGCTTCGCACGCAGCTCGCCGTGCTGCGGCGCTTCCTGAAGCGCGAGCCTGCCGACACGGTCGCCATGCGGCAGCGCGTCGCCGCGGCAGTCCAGGCAGGCGATCGCTACCCATTCGAGGGCCGTTGAGCTAGGCGCGGCGGGACGAACTACTAGAGCCCGAAGCGGCTACTTGGTGGTGGGGTCAGCGCTCGATTTCGGCGCCGTATAGCCTTGCCTGGCGTATACCTGAAACTTAATCTTCTTTCCCTTCTGGTCAAGCACTGTCAGCGGGCCCCCATCCGGGGCAACCAGGTCCACTTTAATTTTGCGGTATTTGCCATCGAGCGTTTCGTTGGTTGGCGAATAGGCCATGCTGTACTGGTTGCGCAGGCTCTGGGCTACTTCCTGCATGATGCCGGGAATTTCACCGTCGAAGCGCGGGAGCCACGAGCGGCCTCCGGTCATCGCGGCAAATGTCTTAAGTTGGTTCTGCGCCTGAATGTAGGTCAACTGTTCTCCAAACGCGCCGGGGGCCTGATTGATGAAGAACTGCTCGGCAACGCCGACGGTGAAAATAGTGGCGTCCGTTTCACGGATACGTCTCAAGGTCTGGTCGAGAGTCATCCGGCTGAACGTGTCGATCCCGGAAGCAAGAACGAGGACGGCTTTCTTGCCCTTGACGTCCTTGATCCGATCCAGCACGTCGGAAACGGCGTCGAAGATATTCGATTCGCTGAACGGCGGGAAGTAAAGTGTAGAGAGTCCTTGCAAGAGCTCGTTGCGATCGTGAGTGAAATCGACGTCGACGTTGGAGCGCATGTTGAACGTCTCAAGCGCGACCCAGTCATTGGGCTTGAGATTTCCCAGAAAACCAGCGGCCCAATTCACGGCGTTGTAGGTGAAAAATTGATAACCCAGCTTGCTGAATTCCAGCAGCAACACGATGGTGATTGGCGCTTCGGAGGGCGCGAAATTTGTGATCGTTTGTACCGTGCCGTCCTCGCTGATCCGGAAATTCTCTTTCTTGAGGTCCTTCAAATAATTCCCGTTGTTATCCGTAACCACGACGTCCACGCTCACAACGGGAACCGTGACGGAGATCGAGAATCCGGGCGGGGTCTGGGTCTGCGACGGCTGCTTGTTTTTATCCTGCGCCCAGGCGGAGAGTTCGCCGGGCGGAACGAATAGCGTGAACAAAAGCATGCTCAGGATGAGTCTGCGGATGAAAAGCATCAGCATGGCTGGTTGAACCTCACGGAATCGCTGCCTTCTCCCTGGGAGAGCACACGCATACCCCGATCCCGGGCCCTGCCCGGAGAGTCTCTCCTGCTGCTTGGATGCTGCCACGAAGCGCCTGGATGTTCAAATGTTTACTCCCCTGGGAGCGGCAATCTCCAGATTGGCGTGGCAAAAACCGCCAATCGGGAGATTGGCGTTCCCGGGCTTCAATTCGCACGGGGCATAGTTTTTCTTCGCGGCACACCAACCCGTATGCGCGGGCTTGCATCTGTGACACGCATGGTACGATGAATTAGTTGCGAATGTACATGAATTTTCGCTCGGAGGAACGTGCAATGTTGCATCGTGCAGGCCGAATCATCTTGACCGTCCTATGGGCCGTGGCCGCCGCCGCGGGCGCCCGCGCGCAAGCGACCATGGCGAATCCCGATCTCAACAAGCTGGCCGATGAAGCCCAGGTGTGGCTCAGCGATCTTGTCCGCATCAATACCGTAAATCCTCCGGGCAATGAGGCCGTGACCGCAAAATACATTTCCGCCATTTTTCAAAAGGAAGGCATCTCGAACGAAGTCGTCGAAATGGCCCCGGGCCGGAGCATCGTAATCGCGCGTTTGCAGGCCGGCCCGCTCCCGGACCCGTCCAATGCCCTGCTGCTCGTCGCGCACCAGGATACGGTCGGCGTCGACGCAAAAAAATGGAATGCGGATCCCTTCGCGGCGACCATTCGTGACGGCTACATGTGGGGGCGGGGCTCGATTGACGACAAAGCCATGCTGGCCGCCAACATCGCCACGATCGTCGAGCTCAGGCGCACGGGCGCGCACCTCACGCGTGATGTCCTCTTTCTGGCCACCGATGACGAAGAACAGGGCGGCTCGGCCAGTATCAAGGTGACCATCCAGAAATATTGGGACAAGATCGCCTGCGCCTATGCGCTCAATGAAGGAGGGCGCGTGATGGCGAAAGACGGCAAGGTGCAATACGTTGGCGTCCAGGCCAGCGAAAAAGTGGCCTACAACGTCACGGTGACCGCAACGGGCTCCTCAGGACACGGCTCCTTGCCCAAGCCGGACAATGCAGTCGTGCACCTGGCGGCGGCCATTGAAAAATTGGGAACCTTTCAGGTGCCGGCGCAACCGAGCACGGTCACGCTGCGCTACTTCGAGCAGCTCGCAAAAATCGAAGACGACGATGTCGCCAAATGGATGCGCGCCCTCGAACAGCCCGAGCGCGCCGACCTCGCCGCCAAGCATCTCTCCGAAGAAAGCCCCATGTGGAACTCGATGCTGCGCGATACGATTGCGCCGACGATGTTGCAGGCCGGGGTGCGCGTCAACGTGGTTCCCTCGGAAGCGACCGCCAATCTGAACATACGAATGCTTCCCGGGCATTCCATCCAGGAATTGATGGGACAGTTCGTCAAGATCGTCAACGATCCGCAAATCAAATTCCAGCTCGCGCCCGATTCCGGAGAAAACTCCCCTCCGTCCGAGCTCACGACTCCCTTGTATCAAACCATTGAGCGCCTCACGACGCAGGATTTTCCCGGCGCCATCACGGTGCCCCTGCTGGGCACGGGGGCTACGGACTCCTCCAGCCTGCGTTTGCACAAAGTGCAGGCCTACGGGCTCGAGCCTTTTCCAATGATAGAAAGCGACAGCTCGCGCGTACATAGCGACGATGAACGGATTCCGGTCGATAGCTTCCACAAGGGGGTTGTCTTCCTATATCATGTGGTGAGCAACTTCGCCTCCTCGAAGTAGGCCGAAGAAACTTCTCACCCCTTCCAGGCCGAATGGGTTCGGACAAAAATCATGAATTTTCGCAGTGCTAAAATTGTATGCACTCTTGGACCCGCCAGTAACTCGCCCGAAATGATCGTGAAGCTGATGCATGCCGGGATGGACGTGGCGCGGCTCAACTTTTCGCACGGCACTCACGATGATCACGCGCGGACAATCAAGCGGGTGCGGGAAGCGTCCGCGCAACTCTCAAAACCGATTGGAATTCTCGCCGATCTTCAGGGCCCGAAAATCCGCACAGGCGCGCTCAAGGATAAGAAGCTCGTTCAATTGGTCACCGGGCAGCGTTTTACGATTTCGATTCATTCCATGGCCGGGACCAGCGAGGGCGTGAGCACAACGTATAAGCGCATGCCGCGCGATGTGTCACGCGGCGACCGTATCCTGTTGGGAGACGGCCTGATCGAGCTGCAGGTACTTTCGACCACGTCGACCTCCGTGCTGACAAAAGTCGTCAACGGCGGGCTCCTCGGCGAGCATAAGGGCATCAATTTGCCCGGCGTAAAATTAAAGATCCCCGCCGTCACGCCAAAAGATCACGAGGATCTTGTGTTTGCGCTGGAGCAGGGCGCGAACTTCGTTGCGGTGAGTTTCGTTCGCAGCGCAAGGGACGTGCTGCAGGCCAAGAAGGCCATCTCGCGCGCCAAACAGGACGTCCCCGTAATCGCAAAGCTGGAAAAACCCGAGGCGATTGGCAATCTGGACGAGATCCTCTACGTGTCCGATGCGGTGATGGTGGCCCGCGGCGATCTGGGCGTGGAGATGAGCCCGGAAAAAGTTCCCGTCGTGCAGAAGCAGATCATCGCCAGGGCCTGCGAAGCGCGCCGCCCGGTGATTACGGCGACGCAAATGCTCGAATCCATGACGCAAAATCCGCGCCCCACGCGCGCGGAAGCTTCCGACGTGGCCAACGCCGTGTTCGACGGCAGCGACGCCCTGATGCTCTCCGCCGAAACCGCGTCGGGCGCGTATCCCCTGGAAGCCGTGCAAATGATGGACCGCATCATCCGCGAAGCGGAGGCCAACAACGCGCACATTCTTCGCCCGAGCCCGGCGCAATTCAACATAGCGGAAACCGCATCCGAGCTGATTTGCCACGCCTCGGAAGAATTGGATATGAAGGTGATTGCCGTATTTACGGAGACGGGTTTTACGGCTCGGCTGGTTTCCAAACACCGCCCGCGCCGGCCGATCATCGCCTTCTCGACGATTCAGGAAACGCGCCGCCGCCTCTCGCTCAATTGGGGCGTCTTTCCGCGCACCATTCGCAAAGTGCAGAATGTCGAAGATCTGGTCCAGTCCGCGGAGAAACGCCTGCTCGAAGAGCATCTTGTCGAGCGCGGGGACGTGGTCGGGATCGTGGCGGGGACGCCGCTCTTCGTGGGCGGCACGACGAATTTCATGAAATTTCACGTGATTGGATGCGACGAAGAGAAAATCCGGAACGGCGGCAAGTAGCACAGGCGATCCTGCCTGTGCGGTTTTTGCGATCGTCGCCACCTTGGTAGCGGACGCTTAAGAATACAAAACCGTATAGCCAAGAGTGTCTGTGCTACTTAATTCACCCAGCGGTCGTCGGAATCGTGCGGCGGCTCGTTCTTGTGGTCGCGCATGTAGACTTCAAATTTACGCCGCGCTCGCCGGCGTTTCCAGTCCAGGTAATCGTTGCGGAAACGATAGAGAAACAATCCCCGCCGCAGATACAGATAACCCACCAGCGCGCCCCCGAGATGCGTAACATGGCTGACGTTGTCTCCGCCGACCTCCAGCGAAAGGAAAAACTCAATCGCGATGGATCCGGCCACGAGAAGTTTCATCGGGATCATGATCGGAAACGGGATCAGCCACACCTGACGGTCGGGAAACAGGATGCCCGCGGCGATCAAAACGCCGTAAATTGCCCCGGAAGCGCCGATCGTGGGAATCGCAAAGGAAAACCCGGTCCCGTGTGGATCGAGGATCGATTTGACGAGGACGTTGATAAAGCCGGCGCCGATGCCCGTCAAAAAGTAATATTGATAGAAACGGTGTGTTCCCCAGGTCCTTTCCAAATCCATCCCGAAAAAATACAGAAACAACATGTTGAACAGGAGATGCCAGATGCTGGCGTGCAAAAACAAGTAGGTCGCGAGTTGCCAGACAAACAGCCGGCGTGTGACGTACCAGGGAACCAATCCGAAAAGATGATTGAAAAGCGCCGTGTACTCGGGAGGAAAAATCAGCTTTACGATGGACTGAATGAAAAAAACGCACGTGCAAGCGATGATGATGTTGCGAATCGCCGGCGTCAGCATCCCTCCCCAACTGATGCGACGACCATACGACCCCGGATATCGTGACCGCGAACCCATTCGTGTGAGTGTAAGCGCGCCGAGGCCGGTAGTCAAAGCTTGGAAGGGTTAGCGTCTACACACGCGAAAAAGGTGACCAATTTCTTTCCTGATGAACCGAATATAGAGTAGTGTTGATCCAGTTTCGCATGAGGAGCGCCGAGCTATGCTTACATGGAACAGGCGCGTAATACACGTCGGAATCGTTGCGATCGTCATTCTGTTGCCGTCGTCCCTCGTAGGACAACAGTCGAACGCAAATAGCCCCGTTGTCCCGGACGGATGGTACATATATCCGGCCAACAAACTGAAAAACATCGACGAAACCACACTTCGATGCTTAAACAATTCACACAACGAATGGCGAGTGAGCAGCGAAAAAGGCAGTCTTAAAATTGCCCAGTATGTCCCTCGAAATTACGACGATCTACCTCTACCGCCGATGTTGAAACTCGAAGCAGGAATGCCGGGTCGCACAATCAGAGCCGGCCTTAAAAGCTCCATGCACTTCAATAATGCATGGCTCCTCGCGTACGATGCAGGGGAATGGGGTGGCGGTCTCTGGCTCTCAAATGAGGACGGAAGTGAGACTAAGCGAATCATAAGTGAAAATGTTCGTACGGTCGTTCCGTTCGATGGTGGCGTTCTGGTATTATCCGGCCTCGCCCACCTAACGATGAATTTCGGGAATGCCTTCGTACTTTCCAATCCAGACGGTATGAACGTATCCCTAGAACACGCCATCTCTCTGGACGGCGCACCGAGTGCATATTCAACAGAATCGGACGGCTCCATTTTGTTTACCACTACTTATGGGTTGTGCCGCATCACGAAAACAGGGGAGTTGCAGAGACTTTTCTACTGGCCTAATTGGACGAGGCAACAATATTCCAACTCAATCTCTGTCATTGCCGACGGAACTGTGTTTATTGGGATGCGAATGTTTGTCCTGAAACTTAGCCCAAGCTCAGGCGGATATCACGAAGAATGGCTGCTTCCAAATAACTGTCGAACATTCGGTTTGCGAGAATTCGATTGTGTTTGCAGGCCGTGAACGAGGCGCGGCCCCCGCAATGAAGGAAGTGCCAAGTCCCGTGAAGTTCTATAAAGGGAGAAGTCAAGGAAAAACACCTCTCCCGCGGCCGTAGTTTTTCTTTCTTCGCAGCCCGCTTGATTGAGCAGGATCTGTTCTGACCTACCGCTCCATGTGCTCGGTTGCGGGGCAGTGTGCCGCCGCGGTTTGGGTTTTCTCTACCAGCGGTTTTCATTGCTTCTTCGCGACGAAGCCTGTCAGTTCC
>Ga0210409_10004828_pt1 | contig 14347 bp, 14 predicted proteins | sample IncBWH17MmetaG_FD_161649 | JGI IMG/M metagenome (GOLD analysis project Ga0210409, IMG submission 161649) | Forest soil microbial communities from Barre Woods Harvard Forest LTER site, Petersham, Massachusetts, United States - Inc-BW-H-17-M | ecosystem: Environmental > Terrestrial > Soil >... | reverse complement strand
GCCCCGTCCGCTTTGACGATCACGCCGTGCACGCTCTTCCACAGCGTCGCGAAGCGAGGCGGCTCCTCCGGCGTCTCGGCTTCAACGGCTGAAGCCGCGGCCAGGTCTACGTCCATCACCGCAACGGTGATGATCACTCCGTGGCGCTCGCGCAGATCCACGGCATAGACGGTGCCGTGCACATCCGGGAAGGCAACAGATGTGACTGGGTACCGCGCGGCGCCGCAACGGAGCAGTCGCTCCCAGCCATTGATCACCTGCTCGTCGAGAAGGATCAGATCGAGGCCCGAGCGGGCCTTCTGCACCGGGTTGCGCTCTAGCGCGATCGACTCAGGCATCTCCACCATGACACCCTCAGGGGCGTGCGCCCCAACCGGTGCGTCGGGGTGGGCGGCGAGCACGGCTCGGAACACACCTTCGCGCAGCTCTGGCTCCAGAAGCTGGTCATCCTCCTCCCGGTCAAAGACCGACAGCGGCGAGTCAACGAGGTCCGAGATCGCCCCGGCGCCTGGTGGCGCCGACGGGCCACGCGTCGGGGTGACGCCATCGACCTGAGGCTGGGCGCCTCGGCTGACTCCGAGTTCCGTCATGTCCGGCATATGAGGCTTTTCGGTGCGCGACCTCGTCGTCTTGATGTTTGCCGCCCGGGCCCTGGACGGGACACATGGCGCCTGCACTGATCCAATAGTGGCCGCCGGCTCGGTGCCACGCTCGCCGGCGGCGGGTCGCTCTATGCCGCGACCGTGCCCGCCGAGTGGTGCGGCGCGGGAAGCTGCTCTCCGCGCTCACGAAGATCGTCGGCATACGCCGCCAGCGCCTCCTGCATCCGGTCGGCGACCTCGGAGCGACTCTCTCCCGCTCGCCGTGGCAAGCCCCGAGCCAAATATGGGGCTTCCAGTAGGCGAAAGTAGGGCTCTGGAGAGCCAAATCCGCTCGGCCCGGGTCCATCGGCAGGAGCGGCGAGATCTTGGCGTCAACGATTGGCGTCCGGCCACTACCGCGCCTTCGCGAAGCGACAACGGCGCCGCCTCGGCGTGCCGCGTCGAGGGCCTTGCGGGCTACGCCGACCGGCGGCTCGGCCGGCGGCAGCCACCTCAACGTGCCGTGCCGAGCAGCTCGTCTGGAACGTGTGCGGCGAGCTTCCGCGTGATCGAGTCCATCTGTCGGGCAGCATCAGCGAGCACCACGCGGTCGCGCTGCTGATCGGCTGCCGCGGTGCACTTCTCAACCAAGACCGCCGAGCGCTCATGCAGCAGGGCCCACGCGGGCTCCCTCCAGGGCACGAAATTACTCATCCGGTAGTACATCTCGAAGGCCAGCCCTGCCGTGTGGCCATCGTGCCCTGGGCCGACAGGGAGCCGCGTCATCGCAGTGCCGAGCGGTCGGATCACGCTAGCCATGAGCTCTATCGCGGTGCCGATCAACAGCTCCAGCTGCTCATTGGTCTCATCGGTGTGCGTGAAGAACCGAGTGAGGAGGGCGAGGACCAGCTCATATGCGACAGTCGCGAGCTCAGCTATTCGGTGAGTGACCGGATCGCTGATGATCGCGACGTTGCCTGCGATGTCAAAGGGCTGTCGCGTGTAGGCCGCGACGACCGGACGCGCGGGCTGGAAGGTCGGATCGCGTTCGCGCATCGCGTGATACTCGTCCCAGATCCTCAGAAACCGCCCATAGTGCGCGTCCCGCCAGTCGCCGCGCGCGCCCTCGCCTTGCTCGATGATCTCGTTGACCGCGGCGAGGGCAGACTCGAGCCCGGTGACCGGGATCAACTGCTGCCAGCCACCCAACAACTCCGGTGTCGCTTGCGCGCGAGGCGACCCGACGAACACCGCGCGCTCGCCGAGTTTCTCGGTGAGCATGCTTAGCCCCGTCTCGATACCGCGATACAGGTGGCCGATCGTCATGAACTCCTGGCTCCGTGGCATCAGCTCCTGCTCGCTCAACGGCTCTAGCGGCGGCGCAGACGGAGTGAATCCCTCCGCGTCCTGGCGCTCCATGCCCTCGGGCCGCTCGAGATAGAGAAAGTGCTCGAGTGCCTGCTCGCCGAACGGGAGCAGGTCGAGCTGAACACTCGCAGGGAAATAGTTCGAGCGCTGTGGGAAGTTGGGGCGCCCGAACGTCGGGGCAGCACCGATGGACGCCATCAGGTTCGAGACGAGCGCGAGATGGAGCATCTCCTCGACCGCGATCCCACGCAGCAGCCCGCGCCACCGTTCGACGGCCTCGGACTGTTCGCGGCTCAACCCCTCCGCCTCGCCTTCCTTGAGACTGAACTCGGCGAACAGGTACTCGCACATGATCATGTGCTCCAGCTGCGAGGCCTCAGCGAGCAGCCACCACAGATCCTCCCGATTCGCGACCACGACCTTCGGCTCAACCACACGTCCGTCGCCGGATGCCATCACCACCCACCTTACTCGCGTGCTCGCCGCGATTCGCCCGATGGCGGACCAACCACCTCATAGCAAGCCACACGCCTTCGGCCGGTGGCTCACGCTCGGATTCCACCTCGGGTCCCGCGGCGCCGCGGCGTTCGTCATCCCCGGCGTCATCGCCGCCGCCACGATAGGCACCCCGCGCTCGGAGCGCGGCGGGCTGCGACAGCGGGCGAGACAGCCTGAGCCCACGGCGGACACGGGCCTCGAGTCACGGGCCTGATCTCCGCGCGTACGACAGCAGCTCGTGCGCAGCAGGAGCATGGCGCTCGATCGTTCAGAGATCTCGACAGGTGGCTCGGGAAACCCACGAGTGGCCTCGCGTCGAGCAGAGATCCACATGCCTGTCTTCCCGGCTGTGGCGGACCGCTCAAGGACGGTTTTCGCCTCGGTCGCGGTGGATCGTGGATGCGCCCGCCAGTCGGTCGAGCCAATCACCGAGTAGCCGGCGCTCAGACGGGGAGAGAGTGTCCGATACGTCTGGGAGAAGGGTGCGCAAGGCTACGGCATGCGCCGCGACCCGTTCCTCGGCCTGAACGGTTTCGGGCGCTCGTCCTGGCGTCTCCGACGGGTCCACCGTGGTGATCGCCGCGATTATTGCCTCGCGGGTGGTGTTCGAGAGTCGGGGGTCGCGTTCCTCGTGCGGGGTTGCCGCGAGCGTGAGCGTCACGCCCGCGGCGGCCGCGTCGATGACACGAACAGCGTGATCAACGTCCATCCGTAACCGGCCCGCCTCCGCGATGCGCACGATGATCCCCGTTAGGAGCGCATAGCCTTCCTGCACCGATGGGCTAACCGCGGACTCAGGACCGGCGTAGATCAAGGCGAACGCGTCCGGGTGGGCCAGCCCGAACGCCACGTGCATATCCCACCCGCGTCGTAGGTCTGCCACTGGATCCTCCGAGAGCTCGAGGGTCGCCTGCCCGCGCACGAATGCGGCGAGCGTCTCGCGGGCGACGGCGTCGAGCAATCCCCGCATGTCGCCGAACTGTCGGTAGATCGTGGGCGGTTGCACGTGCGCGGCGGCACTGACCGCCCGCGTTGTCACGGCGCCACGGCCGCCGTCGGCGAGCAGCCGCACAGCAGCACGCAGGATGCGCTCGCGGGCTTCCGGGGTGCGCTCACTCATGCGATCACGGCTAACGCTATCACGTTATCGCCTTGACACGTCATGATAACGATGTTAAGTTAGCAGCGATAACTCTGCTCCATCCAAAGGAGGAACCGAAATGAAGGTCGTTTTGTTTGGTGCGACGGGGATGATCGGCAGCGAGATCGCCGCCGAGCTCGACCGGCGTGGGCACGAGGTCACGCGAGTAGACCGCTCAACTGGTGCTGACGTCACTTCACCTGAGGCTGTCGCGGCGGTCGCGGCGGGAGCCGACGCGATCGTCAGCGCAGTTTCGGCCCGTGGTGCCGACTACACGCTCGCGGATGTTGCGGACTCGCTTCTAGCCGGTGCTCGCCGGGCCGGGGTGCGGCGGATCGTCGTTGTCGGCGGGGCCGGAAGTCTCCAGGTCGCGCCCGGCGTTCGTCTCCTTGACACACCCGCCGTTCCGGCCGAGTGGAAAGCCGAGGCGCTGCAGCAGGCGGACGCGCTCGAGGTCTACCGCGGTAGCGACGATCTCGATTGGACGGTCGCCAGTCCCGCCGCCTCGACCCACCCCGGTCAGCGCACGGAGCGCTATCGCCTTGGTGGGGATCAGTTGCTCGTTGACGAGGACGGCAACAGCGAGATCAGCACCGAGGACTACGCGATCGCGATCGCCGACCTGCTGAAAGACGGCAGCCACGGCCGCGAACGAGTTAGCGTCGCCTGGTAGCCGGTCGGTGGCTGGAAATCGATGAAGCTCGGCAGGGGGCATCTGGTGGACACCGAACGCCGAGCGCGACCTCTACGTACTGGCGGTCCGCGGCGCACCGACTCGCCTCGGACATACATGCGCGCGACACGCATCATCGGCCTCCTAAGCGTGGTCGTCATCTCGGGAGCGATCGCATGGGATCTCGCCGACGACGGGTTCTGGGCGCGTCACACGCTCTTCACGGGTCTCATCGCGAGCTTCGTCGTCGTAGCGGTCACCGCGGCCGTTCTCAACGAGGTGCTCGAGCGCCGGCAGCGCGAGCGTTGGTCCGTGCTCGCGCAGTATGCGCTCCTGGACTTAGTGAGCACCGCTCGCCACGTGTGGGGCGGCCTGCTTGAGATCGCGGGCCTCGTCCCCGACGGCGAGCTCGACGACGGGGCGCTCGCGGCCGGCTCCCAGGCGGTGCGCGACACGCCGCGTCTCACCGCAGCAATGGACGAAATGCTCGCCGACGCGGACCGCCGCCAACAGGTCCACCGCCTGATCACCGAATTGCTCGCCCGCGGGCAGGAGGTGCTCGGACGCTGGGCCGACGTGATGGTCAACTCAGGAACGTACGCGGAGATCGTCGATCGCCACGTCGAGCTGTACAGCCGTCTGTACTGGTGGGGCAGCGTGCTCGACGAGTCGGACCCGCTCGAGGAGCACATGAGCCGACCGCGGCTGACACGTGTCAGCCCGGCGACCCAGACATACGGACGGGTTGAGGACGAGTGGCTGCGGGACAACCTCGTCGCTATCGCTCAGCTCGCTGAGTCGCTCGACCATGGCTCACTCGAGCTGGCGATCAGGATTGTGCCGGTGGAGTGGTGGCGTTCGCAGCTGCCTGAACGGCCGTCGACGGCCGAAAGTCTGCGGACCTAGATGTCCACATAGTGTCGCGGTGCGTAGCCGCGAGCAGCGGCTTGCTTGGCCGCGGACTTCGCTTCAAGTTTCGCGAGATAGCGAGCGCGCCGGCGCCAGAGGCAGACGCTCGTCCGGGACGAAAAGGAGCTGCGCTGAACGTCAGACGGTCGCTCTCGCTCGAGACGAAGACGAGACGTCGCACCGCGGCGCGTGGCAACATCGTGGCAACAGTCAGATCGCCAAATGCGTCCCATGTGTCCGAAAACCGGGACGATCTGGACGTTCTGGATGCTGGCGGACGCATCTTGCGCCTGCGCGCAAGGTTGAGGGCCTTGTGGGGCGGGCAGCTGCAACTGAAACGCCTGCAGCGGCGCCAAATTGGCGCTATCCTTCCGGTGTGCCAAGCGTACAGATCAAGGACGTGCCGCCAGACGTGCATCTGGTGCTGCGGCAGAGAGCCGCGGCGGCTGGCCAGTCCCTTCAGGAGTACCTGCTTGGCCGACTCGTCGCCGAGGCGCGGCGGCCCACGCTTGATGAGTTGCTGACCCGGGCCGAAGGACGCGCGGGCGGCTCCACTCCGCTGGAGGAGGCCACGCGGCTCATCCGCCAGGACCGCGACGCCGCATGAGAGGCGACTGCCTTCGGTGATCGTCATTGACGCGAGCGTTCTGGCGACCGCGCTCGGTGACGATGGTCAGGGAGGCGCCGAGGCGCGCGCGCGGATTCGCCGCGAGGATCTTGCAGCACCCGAGATCATCGATCTCGAGGTCGCCTCTGTCTGGAGACGCACGCTGAGCGACGAGCGGCGCGGCGCGCTCGCGCTCGCCGACCTCGCCGACATCCCTCTCCGCCGCGCTCCACACCTGCCGCTGCTGGAACGCTGCTGGGAGCTACGTCACAACCTCACCCCTTATGACGCCTCTTACGTGGCCCTGGCGGAGGCCCTCGAGGTCGTGCTACTCACGGCCGACCAACGCATGACTCGAGCGACCGGCATCCGCTGCCACGTCGAGGCCCTCGGATGAGGTCCGCCTGCCGACCCGGCATGGCAATGTCCGAGGAGTCCACGACCCTCGACCTGGTGAGGCTTGCGCGACAGGGGTACGAGGCCATCAGTCGCGGTGACCTTGACATGGTGATGAGCTTGTTTGCCCCGACGCGGTGTATGACATGTCCGCCGCTGGGTTCGAGACCTTCGAGGGCGCGGAGGCGATCGGGGGCTTCATCGAGGACTGGCATCGGAGCTGGGAGGACTACCGGTACGAGGAGGAGGAGCTCCTCGATCTCGGGCACGGCGTCGTGCTTAGCGTCCTTCGGGAGGGCGGCCGCTGGTCGGCGGCGAAGGTCGCGGCGAGCAGCGGGTGGCGCACCTCACCAACACGGACGAACGGCAAGATCGAGTGGTTCAAGCACTACCCTGACCCAGACGAGGCTCGTGCCGCGCCGAACGCCTCGCACAGGAACGGGGGCATATGATGTCGGAGGAGAACGTGAGGTTGGTTGAGCGCGCGATCGCGGCGATCAACGCGAGGGATATCGAGGGCTATCTCGCCTGCTGCGCTGAGGACGTCAAGTTGGAGACGCCAGTGGCCGCCGTTGGAGGGGTGTACGAAGGAATAGGCGGCATCGGGCGCTTCTTTACGGACATCGAGGAAGCCGGACCCGATTTCCGGATCGAGCTTGACGGCGTGGAAGAGGTCGATAGCAAGCGGGTGCTCGCGTTCCTGCGCACGAGCTCCACGGGCCGAGCCAGCGGCATTGGCTTGGCATTGACTCTCACCAACGTGTACGACCTGATAGACGGCAAGATCAGCCACATTCGCATCTTCCTCGACCGTCAGGAGGCCCTCAAAGCCGTGGGGCTGGAGGAGTAACGGACAGGAGCAGGTGCCCGTGAGACGGCGACGTCGGCGAACGCGCGACACGAGTGCTTCGTCATGGATGCGAGCGTGCCGGTGAGGACTGCGGAGACTGCTGAGATGGACGAACACCGGCGTCGCCCCCGGGGCGTGTCCGTCGTCCTAGCCCGTGCCTGAGGACGACAGTCGGGTCGCGGACTAAGGGATTCCAGGATTCGATCGCCCGCTCGACGCTTCACTATCGTCTCCATGAACACACAGCCACACGACGATGGAGACGCATGCCAACACCCGACTCGGCAGCGTCGAGGACCTGCCGGACTACGCGCCGATCCCTCGCCCGGCGCTCGGTCCCGCCCTCAACGAACAGGGCTACTACGTCGGACGTGTCGAGCAGAACCTGTGACATGAACGGGCCGCTACGAGTGTTCATCTGCACCCGCGATGGCCGGCTTGTGCGGGTGGAGCCCGACAGCTCCGGCGGAGCAGGCGAGACCCTGCTCGACGGGATCGAAGTCCGGTGCGTCGCCGCTGACGGCTCCCGCGTTCTCGTCGGCACTCGCGATCGTGGCGTGCTGTTCAGCACCGACGCCGGTGACCGCTGGGAAACGGTCGTGCTGCCCGAGCCGGGCGTCTCTTCGGTTGCGATCAGCGCAGCCGATGGCGCGCTGTACGCGGGCACGGAGCCAAGCCGTCTGTTCGTGTCCCGAGATAGCGAGTCCTGGTCGGAGCTACGCGCGTTGCAGGACATCCCCTCGCGCGACAGTTGGAGCTTCCCTCCCCGCCCGTGGACGCACCACGTGCGCTGGATCGCCCCCGATCCTCACAACGCCCAGCGGCTGCTCGTTGGCATCGAGCTCGGAGGGCTGATGTACAGCGATGACGGCGGTGCCAGCTTTACCGATCACCGCCCAGGCGCCAAGCGAGACGTGCACAGCCTCGTCTGGCACCCGATCGCCGAGGGACGAGCCTATGAGGCCGCCGGCGACGGAGCCGCCTGGAGCCATGACGGCGGGGTGAGCTGGAAAGGAGCCGACACCGGACGCGACCTCCGCTACTGCTGGGCGGTGGCCGTCGACCCCACAGACCCGAACTGCTGGTATGTGAGCGCTGCGTCCAGCCCTCAAACCGCACACAGCGGCTCCGCCGGTCGCGGCCGCCTCTACCGCTGGAACGGCGACGCTTGGGCGCGTCTCGCGATGCCCGACGAGAGCATGCCCTATGCGCTCACGGCAACGAACGGCGAACTGCTAGCCGGCTTGACCGACGGTCGTCTGCTGACGAGCACCGACCGCGGCGCGAGTTGGGAGGACACCGGCATCCGGACCGGATCGCTCTCGGCAATGACGGCCGGCTGACACCGGCCCCATACGGGTCAAGCGATCAAACCCTGAAAGCCACACCGTCCCCGACTCCTGCAAGCTAGCGGCGGTGTTCCTCGGCGTAGCTGGCGTCGTTGGCGCCGCCCTTGCAGACGTCAGAGTTCTCGGCCTGGCGCAGCGGCGCCGCGGGACCCGGCACGAGCTTGAAGCCCTTCAGGTCGAGCACGCTCTCCGGTTCACCGCTGCTCTTCCGCTCTTCTCCATTGAACGCCTCGCCGAACAGCCCGGGCCAGCAGCCCCATGTTGTGCGCCCGAGGTCCACGAGCGGAGTCGTCTGCGCTCTGAAGGCAAACTGGGGTCCGCACACGAGCCAGTCGCTCGATAGGCCAACGATCTTCGCCCGCGGCTGCGGACCGCAGTTGGGCGGGTAGGAGGGGTGACCTCCGAAGGCGGCGCGAATGATCGTATGAGTGCCGTCGAGGACCATCGGCGGGCTGCCCCACGGGATGAAGAGGCCCTCGTCGCTGTGCCGGGCCATGTACAGCCACAGCGGCATGTGAGTCGTGGGATCGAGCAGAACGTCGACGTGCTCCCAATCGCCCTGGTGGAAGTCGACGTCCCGCCGGTCGGCGGCGATGGGCGCATCCTGCATGAGGTTCGGGCGAACCGCGAACGGAAAGTAGTTGTACTGGTAGAAGAACCAGTACTCAAGCGTCTCTAGGCGTTCTGGCAGCCGCGAATCACGCGTCGCCGGCGGCCACTTGTTGGTGGCACGAACACCGGCGTAGTAGAAGTACACCTGGGCTGTCTTCCAGGGTTCGAGGATCGCGGGTTCCGCGAGCCAACGCTCGAGTGTGGGAGGACTCGTCACCCCGAGACCACGCTCGAACGCGTCCAGCTGGCTCGTCGGCGATGTGTCGCGTTTCAGGCGAACGGGGTATTGCAGGTATTCGGTCGGTGAGGACGAGCCTGCCTTCGAGCTGAGGTCTTCTGGCGACAGCGGGCACTTGTGGGCGGGTTCCAGGCAGACCGGGGTGCGAGTCGGCCCGAGCTCCCGCAGCACCGCGTCCAGCGAGACCGGCCAGTTGCGATCGGCTGCCGAGACCTCCAACGTCGGCTGATAGCGGCGCGCGAGTTCGACGAGCGCCTTTTCCTTCGGCCCTCGTTGCTCGATGGGCGGCTCGCCCGGTTCGGCGTGCGGCGGCCGTCTTGGCCGCGGGTCGGCCACGACGTTGCCGAGCGCTCCGATTGCGCTTTCCGTCTGGTCGGGCACGCCGCCCAAGCACGTGGCGCTGGGCGGACGCAGGTCCGGTTTGATCAAGGTGGGGGTCTCCCCCAGTCCGAGCAGCTCGGTGCCCAACGACAGAAGGGAGGGCCGCCGACCCGTGTCGAATACCTGAGCTCGCCCTCCCACGGTGATGTCCCTGACCGCGCTCGCCGGCAGGAACAGCACGCGCTCGTCCTTGGAGGTCGCGTCGACGCGCTGGCGGCACTCCGCCAGGAAGACCCCGCCGCCGGAGCGGTCCAGATAGCCCCCGAGCCGTTCCTGGCCAGCGGTCGTCGCCAGCACCGCCCCAGGGAAGGACACCGGCGGGATTGCCTGGTAGGCAAAGCCAAGCAGCGCGACGGTCGCAAACAGCGCCCAGGGAATGGGAGACTCGATCCAGGCGGCGATCGAGCCAGGTCGCTCCTGTCGCGCCAGCGCTCCGCCGAACGTCGAGATGAGGGCTGCGACGAGCAAGAGCATGCCCAGAGGAGCTGACGCGAGCAGGACCGCTGCCCACACGAAAAACCAGAGCACGGCATGCGTGCGCGGCCAGCGAAGAGGGCCGAGCCTCCACAGTGCCACGGCCACGCCAAAGAACAACACGACGGCGAGCAGGATCGGGAGCAGTCTGGACGCCCATTCGCCAAGAACAACCGCGCCCACGATGGCGAGGACGCCCGCCACCGTGAGAATGCTGAACCCCGCGATGACGCGAAGCCACGCTTCGCTCGTCTGGGTCGAGCTCGGGTGGGCCGTGCCTGAACTCGCCTCGACGGTGGTGCCAGGGCTGCCGGAAGACTCGTCCACAGCAGGAGCCTCCGCGGCCAACTCATTGCGACCGTCAGCCCGCCCTGAGGATTCGGTGTCTTGGCCGCGCTGTTCTGCCTCGTGCGCCTGGCGCTGCACGTCGTTGGGCGACGATTCTGTCTTCTGCCTTCGCCCGATCCTCAGCGGTTTGATGGGCGGCAGTTCGACCTTTCTCGTGGTGACCGCCGCGAGCACGCCACGGTTGTCCGCGATCTGTCGCCAGTCGGTTCCGGTTTTTCCCCAGTTCGGTTTCGATACCGCGTAGGCAAGGAGGCACAGGAGCGTGAAAGCCACGCCGGTCAGGGCGGTGGTGCGGAGACCGTCGCCGACAATGCGGGCGGTCGAGTAGCTCGAGACGACATCGACGGGGAGGTGAGCCGCGGCGAGGTGGAGCCAATTCGCGACCCATCCGACGACGTAGAGGTATGCCGCGAAGCCAAGGACGAACGCGATCACCTCGAAGGCGACGCGCGCGTCGAGGCCCGCAGCGGGGCCGCTGTTGCGCGCGGGCGTTTGGGTCTCTTTAGCCATTCGAAGTCCCGGCGCCCACCCTGGTGAGGCGAGAACGTGCTCGACAGCGAAGCGAGTCGCTGCCAGGGACGTTCCCCCCATCGTCGGATACGGCGACCGATCTTGGCAAGCTCCCAGCCGCGAAGTCAACCGCCGCACTCATACATGCGTCGAGGTGTCTCCTACTACGCCCCGGCACACACGGCATCGCACTACACGGTTGCGTCGGCGTCGCCTCGCTCGCCTACGATTCGGCGCATGACCGATCCCCATGGCGCGGCGATGCCGATCGGGGAGCGCCCCGTGCCGCACGGGATGGCGTGGTGTCACGGCTGACGTTCAGCCTGCGGCGCCGGTGGCGCAACGACACGGGCAACCAGGGCATCGATCCGCTGCGTATCGTCACTCCAACGAGTCTGGAGGACATGGTCGAGGTAGTGCGGGAAGCGGAGACCGTCGGGACGCAGGTGCGCGCCGTCGGCTCGGGCCACTCATGGTCGGACGTCGCCCTCAGCCCGGGGTTTCTGCTGTTGCCGACTGGGCTTGCTCGCCCGCTCGAGCTCGAGCAGGAACTGCTTCATCCTGGGCGCGCCGACGCCGAGCCGCTCGTGCGCGTGCAATCAGGAATCCGCATCCGCGAGCTGAACGCCCACCTCGACTCGCTCGGACTCGCGCTCACGAACATGGGCGGCTACGACGGCCAGACGGTCGCGGGCGTCATCTCGACCGCGACGCACGGCTCAGGCATCCGCTTCGGTCCGATCGCCGACGACGTGCGCTCGCTCGAGCTCGTCGGCTCGGGAGGCGACCTGTACCGGATAGAGCCGCGAAACGGGATCACAGACCCCGAGGCGTTCGCGTCACGCTACCCCGAATGGACCCTCCTCCAGGACGACGACGCGTTCAACGCCGCCCGTGTAGGCATGGGATGCCTCGGGATCATCTACGCGGTGACCCTGGCGGTGCGCAGCAAGTTCTACCTGCGCGAGGTTCGCACGATGAGCTCGTGGGAGGAGATCGAAGGCGAGCTCGGCAAGCTGCTGCAGGACAACGATCACTGCGAGATCTACTTCAACCCGTACCCGCGCGAAGGCGTCCATCACTGCGTGCTGACCACCAGGAACGAGGTTTCCCGCGAGCATTACGAGCGCGACCCGCACCGGGCGCGACCCCTGCTGACAGAACTGCTCTCGAGACTGCCGATCACCCCCTGGATCATCAACCTCCTGTCGGGGCTGTGGCCGCATCTCTCGCCAGCACTAATCGATCGGGCGCTCCGGGCGCTCGTCGACGCCGACTACACCAATGTCAGCTACCGCGTGTTCAACATCGGCGCGGCCAACTACTTGCCCGCCTACTCCTCCGAGATCGGTGTGCCGGTCGACGACCGCGGGTTGCATCTGCAGGCGGTGAGACGAATCTTCCAGGTCGCTGACCGTCACGCGAAACTCGGCGACGTATACCAGTCCTCACTGATCTCACTACGTTTCGTTCGAGCCTCCGAGGCCCTCATGTCGATGATGCACGGCCACGACACGATGATGATCGAGCTGATCGTGGTCACGCACACGGAGGGCGGCTTCGAGCTGCTAGCCGACTACGAGGAGACCCTGTACCCGCTCGGCGGCCGGCCCCACTGGGGCCAGTACAACACTCTGACCGGCAGCGACGGGCTCGTGGCGTCCATGTATCCACGATTTCGGGACTGGCTCGACGTTCACGAGCGCCTCAACGCGAGCGGCGTGTTCGACAGCCCATTCAGCAAGCGAGTCGGGATCGCCCGCTCGCGCTTCATCCCATGAGCCGAAGCTTGAGAAGGAGCGAGAGATGACAGACAGCTACGACGCGGTCGTGATCGGCTCGGGCTTCGGCGGCGGCGTCAGCGCGTGCCGACTGGCTCAGGCCGGCTGGCGGGTGTGTGTGCTCGAGCGAGGACGGCGTTTCGCCGGCGAGGACTTCATCTCGCAACCGACCGAAGCCCCGAGCTTGCTCTGGCACCCGCGCGTCAACCCCGCCGGGATCTTCGACCTTCGCCTCTTCAAAGACGTCGCGGTCCTCACCGCGGCGGGCGTCGGCGGCGGGTCACTCGTGTACGCAAACGTGCAGCTGCGCGCACACCCACAGGTGTTCGACACCGGTTGGCCGTCAGGGATCGACAGGGACAGCCTCGACCACTACTACGAGCGCGTTGAGTCCGTACTCGAACCAGGAACGACACCAGCGCAGCCGCCGCTCGACAAGGTAAGAGCGTTCAACGGCATGGCGTCGGCCGCCGGACGGCAGGCCAGCCTTCTGCCAATCGCCGTGCACTTCGGGGAAGACCGGATCAACCCGTTCGGAGGCGTCCCCCAACGGGCTTGCACGAACCTCGCACGCTGCAACATCGGATGCCCCCGGCACGCCAAGAACACGATCGACCTGACCTACCTCGCCCGAGCCGAAAGTGAGGGAGCGCACGTCCGAGCGCACAGCGAAGCCACACGCCTCGATCCGGCCTCCCCGCCACACCACCGATGGAAGGTGAGTTACCGGGGACTCGGCGACGCCGAGGACGGCCACGTGGAGGCCCCGGTGGTGGTGCTGAGCGCCGGCAGCCTCGGCTCAACCCGTCTATTGCTGCGAAACCGCCGGCGGCTACCGCGACTCTCGCAAGCGCTCGGGACCCGCTTCTCCACCAACGGAGACGCGCTTGGAGCAGCGTTCAACCCCACCCGACCAGATGTCCGCGACGCGCACACCGACTTCGGGCCCGTCATGACCTCCCGCATCGACTACTGGGACGAGCACCGATTCATGCTCGCCGACGGAGGGCTACCGCCCGGGTTCACAGGGCTGCTGAAGGTGCTTCGCGGCGAGGCGGCGCTCGTAGGCTGGCGCAAGCACCTCCTGCTCAGGCTCAAGGAGCTCGCCGTCCAGCTCGGGCTCAGCGACCGTGCACTCACCCCCCGAACCACAAACCTAAAGGTCGACGAGCCGATCGACGACTCGCTCGTATTCCTGATGATCGGCCAGGACGCAGCGAACGGCCGCATGGGACTCACCTCAATCCTGCGACGCTTCGACATCCAATGGCAGCGGGGAGACAGCGCGCAACTGTTCACCGACATGCAGCACACCACACACAAGCTCGGTGACGCCGCCGAAGCCGACGCCTTCTTCGCCTTCGACGCCGGCCCGCTCGGCAAGGACATCACCGTCCATCCGCTCGGCGGATGCCCAATGTCAGACGACCCAGCCGCAGGCGTCGTCGACGCCTACGGCCGCGTGCACTCCTACCCCGGCCTGCTGGTCGCCGACGGCTCGATCGTGCCAACCGCCCTCGGGGTCAACCCCTCCGAGACAATTGCCGCGCTCGCCGAGCGAAACACCGAGCAGCTGATCGCCGGCGGCACGCCACCAAACCCGACCGGGCTTTGACCCTGCCATCCCTGCC
>Ga0210409_10004827_pt1 | contig 14354 bp, 10 predicted proteins | sample IncBWH17MmetaG_FD_161649 | JGI IMG/M metagenome (GOLD analysis project Ga0210409, IMG submission 161649) | Forest soil microbial communities from Barre Woods Harvard Forest LTER site, Petersham, Massachusetts, United States - Inc-BW-H-17-M | ecosystem: Environmental > Terrestrial > Soil >... | reverse complement strand
AGCCGTGAAAGTCGAGTCTCGACCAACCGAATGGGTGCTCCTGACATCCGGTACCACCGGCGCGCCGAAAATGCTGGTTCACAGCTTGGCCAGCCTCACGGCGCCGATCAACGTCGGCCAAAAACAGGGAACCGATATTGTCTGGGGCACGTTTTATGACATCCGCCGCTATGGTGGCCTCCAGATCTTCCTCCGCGCCATCCTGGGACGCGGATCTCTCGTGCTTTCCGGCACCTCCGAATCAACAGCGGATTATCTATCGCGGCTCGGTACGCATGCGGTGACGCACATCTCCGGGACGTCGTCACACTGGCGTCGCGCGCTGATGAGCTCGCAAAGCCGCGCGATCGCGCCACGCTACATTCGTTTGTCAGGAGAAATCGCTGACCAGGCGATCTTGAATACTCTCCGTGCATTCTATCCGCAGGCCGGCATCGCCCATGCCTTTGCTTCCACCGAGGCTGGCGTTGGATTTGAAGTCAATGATGGACTCGAGGGCTTCCCAGCGAGCATGGTCGGCGCCCCCGGTGAGGTGGAAATGAAAATCGTCGACGGTTCGCTGCGGATCCGTTCCCCGAGGAATGCGCTCCGCTATCTCGACGAGGAAAACGGACCGCTCGCGGACGATCGGGGCTTCGTGGACACGGGCGACATGGTGGAGCTGCGGGGAGACCGCTACTACTTCCTTGGCCGAAGGAATGGAGTCATTAATATCGGCGGACTGAAGGTATTCCCCGAAGAAGTTGAAGCGGTGATCAACCGCCACCCGGCCGTGCGAATGTCGATGGTGCGGTCCAGGAGAAACCCCCTTACTGGTTCGCTCATCTCCGCGGACGTCGTTCTGAAAGGAGAACTCGACCCGAGCAGCGCAAACCGCCAGATTGCGGACTTCAAGCGCGAGATCCTGCAAATCTGTCACGAGAGGCTGGCTGCACATAAGATTCCTGTGACGATCCGTTGCGTACCTGCTCTCGAGCTTGCTGCCGCAGGCAAGCTGGCTCGTCGTCATGCATAGCGTAGTTGTAACGGGTGGAAGCCGAGGGTTGGGCTTGTGTGTCGTGCGCAAACTCTTGGCCGAAGGTTATCGCGCCATTGCCGTAGCGCGGCAAATGAACAACGAACTGGCGTCCACCATGGAGCATGCCGAACAAACCTGCCCAGGGTCGCTGCATTTCATCCCGTTCGACCTTTGTGACGTTCAGAACATACCTGATTTGGTCAAGAAAATGCGCAAGAGCGTCGGGCCCATCTACGGATTGGTCAACAATGCCGGTTTGGGTTCCGACGGTGCTCTCGCCATGATGCACAATGCGCAGATCGAGCGCCTTATCCGCGTGAATACGCTGTCGCCGATCGTCCTCACCAAGTACATGGTTCGCCACATGATGGCGGATGGAGGTGGGCGGGTGGTGAACGTCGCGTCGATCCTCGGCTCCACGGGATACAGCGGTCTTTCGGTTTACGGTGCCACGAAGGCGTCGATGATCGGATTCACCCGGTCACTCGCGCGCGAAGTAGGCGCCCTGGGGATCAATGTAAATGCGGTTGCCCCAGGGTTCATGGATACGGACATGACAAGGGGTCTAGAAGGCGAGCACCGGGAAAAAGTCGCACGCCGCAGCGCATTGCGTCGTTTTGTTGATGTCGAAGACGTGGCAGGCGCCATCGAGTTTCTGCTCGGGCCCAAGGCTAAAAATATCACCGGCACGGTGCTCACCGTGGATGCCGGTGCGACGGCATAAATCACCGATGACTCTGACCGAAGCAGCCGCGGGACCAGCCAGCCGCAATCGTTCGCCGGCCAAGGCCTGGCTGCGCGCGCTCGAATTGACAGCGCCGATCGCGAGCCATCCGACTCGCGTTTTTCCGAGGGTGATGGAAGAGGCCGCGAAACGGTTCGGCGATGCGCTTGCTCTTCTGTCCGATCGTGAGTGCTTGACCTATCGTGCACTCGGGGAGCAGTCAAACCGATATGCCCGCTGGGCGCTCGACCAGGGTCTCGCCAAGGGCGATGCCGTGTGCCTGATGATGCCGAACCGGCCGGAGTATATGGCGATCTGGCTCGGGCTTACCAGTATCGGCATCGTCGTTGCTCTGATCAATACCAATCTCACCGGTCCTTCGCTCGCACATTGCGTGAACATCGTCGCGCCCAAGCATATCATCGTGGCCGTGCAGCTCATAGACGCGCTGACCGCCACGCTGACTGACCTTGTGGGCGCCCCAAAGATCTGGGTTCACGGCGCCGGCCGCAGCGAATTCCCTCGCATTGATCGCGACCTCGAACGACACTCGGGTGAAAAGCTGCGAGGCGCCGAACGCAAACCGGTGACTATCGAGGATCGCGCCCTGTACATATACACATCGGGCACGACCGGGCTGCCGAAGGCTGCCAACGTTAGTCATGCCCGACTGATGCAATGGAGCCACTGGTTTGCCGGCTTGATGGAGACTGACTCGAGCGACCGCTTGTACAATTGTCTGCCCATGTATCATAGCGTCGGCGGCGTTCTCGCGACCGGTGCGGTTTTGACCACTGGCGGATCGATCGTGATCCGCGAAGGTTTCTCTGCAAGCCAATTCTGGAACGACATCATTCGGTGGGACTGCACTCTGTTTCAGTACATCGGCGAACTCTGCCGCTATTTGCTGCACACCGAATCCCGTCCCGTCGAGACCGAGCACCGGATCAGGATGTGCTGCGGCAACGGGCTGAGGCCCGATATCTGGGATGACTTCAAAATCCGGTTCCGCATTCCACAGATCTTGGAGTTCTACGCCGCGACCGAAGGCAACGTCTCACTGTTCAATATCGAAGGCAAGACCGGCGCCATCGGCCGCATCCCGTCGTATCTCGCACATCGATTTTCGGCGACCCTGGTCCAATTCGACATCGAAACAAACGAGCCGGTCCGCAATGAGCGGGGATTCTGCATTCGCTGCGCTCCCAACGAAGTCGGAGAAGCGATCGGCCAGCTTCTCATGGACCCATCGAACGTCGGCAGTCGATTCGAGGGTTACACCAGTCGAGAGGCCTCCGAGAAGAAGATACTTCGGAACGTGTTCGAGCCGGGAGACGCATGGTTTCGGACCGGCGACCTCATGAAGAAGGATGAGCATGGCTATTTCTATTTCGTCGATCGTATCGGCGACACCTTCCGATGGAAGGGTGAAAATGTCGCGACCTCCGAGGTATCAGAGGCGATCTGTGCGTTTCCCGACGTCAAGCAGGCCAGCGTCTACGGCGTAGCAGTCCCCGGCGCCGACGGCCGGGCCGGCATGGCCATGCTGGTCACCGACCATGAGCTGGACCTCGCAGCACTCCGGACCCACCTGATCAACCGCCTGCCCGCTTACGCCGTTCCGTTGTTCCTGCGCATCCGGAACGACATAGAAGTGACCGCCACCTTCAAATACACGAAGAATGTTTTCGTGCGTGAAGCCTACGATCCGGTCTTGATCAGTGACGTCATCTATTTCAATGACAAGGAACACCAAGCGTTCGTTCGGCTCGACAAGGAGCTGCACGACCGGATACAAGGCGGCGAGGTGCGGCTGTGATCCGCCTCGATCATGCCGAGGCGCCGCTCGGTGTCTCTGTGGAGAATCCCTGATGCCCCTATGTTTGGATCGATTCCCGTCCGGGCATAACCTCCCAGCCGGGCCGAAGTTCCGGCGGGGAAGGTCGCCGGTCGAGTTCCGCGAATCGGACGCGAACTGCATCGATATCGGTCTCGTCAACAACATGCCCGGCGCGGCGCTGGAAGCGACCGAACGGCAGTTTCGCACACTGCTCGGCGCGGCCGCGGCCGACGGCATCGCGGTCCGTGTGACGCACTATGCGTTGCCGGACATTCCCCGGACAGATGCCGGCCAGCGCCATGTGAGCAGTTTCTATTCCGACATCAGTGACCTCTGGGACACTCATCTCGATGGCCTCATCGTGACGGGGACGGAGCCGCGGGCCCCGAACCTCATCGACGAACCATACTGGGGAAGCCTGACAAAACTCGTGGAATGGTCGGAGCGCCACACCCATTCGGCTGTCTGGTCCTGCTTGGCTGCGCATGCGGCTCTCCTCCACATCGATGGTATCGGCCGGCGTCCACTCAGCGACAAGCGCTTCGGCGTCTTTGAGTGCGTGAGAGCATCAGACCACCCCTTGGCGGCCACATTTCCGGCTCGATTGCATATGCCGCATTCCAGGTGGAACGAGATAAAGGAGGATGCTCTGAGGAGGTGCGGCTATCGCATTCTCACGCGGTCGGAAGGTGCGGGCGTCGACTCCTTCGTCAAGCAGAGAAGGAGCCTATTCGTCTTCTTCCAGGGTCATCCGGAATATGAAGCTGATACTTTGCTGCTCGAATATCGCCGGGATGTCGGGCGTTTTCTCCGAGGGGAGAGAGACTCGTACCCCACCATTCCAGAAGGCTACTTCGATAAAGATACCGTCGATGTATTGACTGGGGCGCGGGACCGCGCCTTGTCGGATCGCCACGAGGAGCTGCTTGCGGAGTTCCCCACCGCACTGGTGGCGTGCAAACTGAGGAACACATGGCGCTCAGCAGCCGTCTGCGTCTATCGCAATTGGCTGCTGTATCTGTGCGCGCAGAAGGAACGACAACTGAACGCCCGCCAAGGTCGCAGGGATTGCAAACGGGTAAGAGCGGCGACCTTCGGGTTGCCTCAGGAAATTCGTGCAGCGCTCGAGGAAGAAGATCAGCCAATCGGTCGGAGCGCGTAGCCCCCTCTCCTTTTCCTGCTGTCTTCCTGGCGCGGACCAGCGACTCCTCGGTTTGCGTTCAGGTAGTCTTTAAATATGGCGTTTGACGAAGTCGGGAATGCCTTCGCAAAACTCCAATGCGAAATAGCGAACGGGCCCATCGTCCCGAACGTGACGCCGAAAGAGATTCGTCGCCATCTCGCCTCGCGCTATGACTTCACGAAGCCGTTGGCCTTGGACGATGTCATTGCAGATGTCGAACGGATGTTACGAACGTGGCAGGTGCAGGTCACGCACCCGCGTTACTTCGGCCTCTTCAACCCGAGTGTGACGCTCGCCTCGATCATCGCGGACACGCTCGTCGCCATGTACAACCCACAATTGGCGGCATGGCGTACTTCGCCGGCAGCGAACGAGATCGAACGGCACACCCTTGATTGGCTGACCGGCAAGTTCGGCCTCCCCGCCGATTCCTTCGCGAATTTCACCAACGGCGGAACGGAGTCGAATCTCTCGGCGGTGGTCGTCGCGTTGACGCGGGCTTTCCCGGACTACGGCGAAGGCGGGCTTGGGCAGCTGGGCGCGTCGCCAACAATCTACCTGACCGGCGAAGCCCATCATGGGTTCCAGAAGCTCGCGCATATGACGGGAATCGGGCGCCGGGCGCTTCGCAGAGTCGCGACGGGCCGCGACTTGAAAATGGATGTCGGGGATCTCGCCAGACAAGTGGCCGACGATCGTAGAAGCGGGTTGGCGCCATTTATGGTGGTCGGAACGGCCGGGACTACGGCAGCCGGCGTGATCGATCCCTTGCCGGAGCTGGCGCGCTTCTGCCGGTCGGAGGATCTGTGGTTTCACGTCGATGCAGCGTGGGGCGGCGCCGCCGTAGTATCGCCGCGCCTCCGGGGCCATCTCGCCGGAATCGACGCCGCCGATTCGATCACCTGCGACGCGCACAAATGGTTCTCCGTACCGATGGCAGCGGGGATGTTTTTCTGCCGGCATCCGGACGCGGTTGGTGACGCCTTTCGCGCCGAGACCTCCGTCATGCCGGGTAAAACAGAGTTGGTCCTCGATCCGTACACCACGTCAGTTCAGTGGTCGCGGCGGTTTATCGGCCTGAAACTCTTCCTGGCGCTGGCCCAGCATGGTGAAGCCGGGTATATCGAGATGATCGAGCACCAGACTCGGATGGGGGACGTGCTGCGGAAATCGCTGCAGAGCGCAGGGTGGCAGGTTGTCAATGTGACACCCCTGCCGTTGGTGTGCTTCACACGAGACGGTCTGGACACCGCTAAATTCTTGGCGGCGCTCTATGAGCGCCAGGTCGCGTGGATGTCGGAAGTCCAGCTCGGCGACCGCGCCCCGGTCCTGCGGGCCTGCATTACAAGTTTCCGGACAACCGAGTCGGACATCGAGGGGGTGGTGCGCAAGATGAGCCGGATCGCGTAATCGAGAGCTAAAGTGAATACATGAAACGCGAGACGGTCGCTATTCACGGCGGCTATGACGTCGACCCGACAACGAAATCCGCGGCCGTTCCAATCTATCAAACCGTCTCGTATGCATTTGATAGCGCCGATCATGGAGCAGCCCTGTTCAATCTCGAGGTCGAGGGATTTCGCTACAGTCGGATCAGTAACCCTACCACTGCGGTGCTGGAGCGGCGCGTCGCCGCGCTGGAGGGCGGACTCGATGCCTTGTGCGTGAGCTCGGGGCAAGCGGCCGTCAATTACGCAGCGCTCAACCTGACCGAGTTGGGGAGTAACATCGTCTCGGTTCCGCAGCTCTACGGCACCACGCACACGCTGTTTGCTCATGTTTTGCCAAATCAGGGAGTAACCGTCCGCTTCGCGGAGGCGGATCAGCCCGACGCGATCGAAACGTTGATCGATGACCAGACGCGGGGAGTCTTTTGCGAAAGTGTCGGTAATCCGGCAGGAAACATCTGCGATATCGAGGCGCTCGCTCGGGTGGCCCACCGATACGGCGTTCCGCTGATCGTCGATAACACAGTCGCTACCCCCATCTTGCTGCGGCCCATCGAATATGGCGCCGATATCGTGGTGCATTCTCTGACGAAGTTCATGGGCGGGCACGGCACAACGCTCGGCGGCGTCATCGTCGACAGCGGAAAGTTTCCCTGGAAAGAGCAGGCTCGACGTTTCCCGATGTTCAGCCGGCCGGACCCCTCGTACCAGAGTTTGATCTACACCGAGCATTTCAAGGAGGCCGCCTACATCGGACGCTGCCGCAGCGTCTACCAGCGGACGACCGGGTCCGTATTATCTCCGTTCAGCGCGTTCCTGCTGCTGCAGGGCATCGAAACGATCGCGTTGCGGGTCGAGCGCCATGTGGAGAACGGCAGGGGTGTAGCCGAATTCCTGCGCAAGGATCGCAGGGTTGAATGGATTAACTACGCGGGGTTCACCGAAAGTCCTTATCACGCGCTCGCTCAAAAATATCTCGGCGGCCGTGGCTGCTCTTTGATGACCTTTGGCCCCAAGGGAGGGTTCGAGGCCGCCAAGAAGTTCTATGACGCTCTCAAATTGATCAAGCGGCTCGTGAATATCGGCGATGCCAAATCGTTGGCCTGCCATCCGGCCTCGACCACTCATCGACAGATGTCGGTTGAAGAACAACGCAAAGCCGGAGTGAGACCCGAAACCATGCGGCTCAGTGTCGGCATCGAACACATCGACGACATTATCGGCGACCTCGACCAAGCGCTCGATGCGACTGGTCAGCGAGCCCGGATCTGAATGTCATCGAACACGTGGGAAACTCACGCGCCGTGAAGACCGGTCCGCGGCCAACGACGCGCTGCGCCGACTACCTGCGCCGTGCCGATCTCCCCAGGCTTGGCATGCTCAGCGCGTGAACGGCGACGGGCCGTTTCTCATTACCTCGGCCCGCCGGGCGCGAGCTCGTTCTTGATCACCTTCCCGCCCTTCATCACGAATTTCACTCGTTGAAGTTCGGTGATGTCCGCCAGTGGGTCACCCGAGACGGCCACCAGGTCAGCGTACTTCCCCTTATCGACCGATCCGATCTGATCCTGCCATCCCAGCGCCTCCGCGTTATTCATGGTTCCCGCCTGAATCACCTTGGCCGGGTTCATGTGGGCTTGCTTCACCAGCGCCTCAAATTCGAGGGCTTGGGTTCCGTGGGCGAAGGTCGAGCCATCGGCTCCGCTCCCTACCATCATTTTGATTCCCGGCGTGGCGGCGGCCATGGTCGCAGCCTTCTCGAAAATGGGAATCATCCGATATCTGCCGTCGGTGTTCTTTTTGTCGTTATCGTCCATGTACGGCTCGGTGTAGCGGACCAGCGTCGGCTCGTAGTACAGCTTCTTTGAGACCATCATATTCACTTGCTCTTGATCCAAGCCGAATCCGTGCTCGATGGTGTCGCAGCCCGCGACGATCGCGTTCCTTTGTCCCTCGCCCCCATAGACGTGGCAGCCCGATTTTTTCCCCAGCTTATGCGTCTCGTCGATGATGGCCTGCAGCACCGGCAGCGGATAGGTCACCACGTATTGATCCTTGCCGTCGTTCGTGAACGAATACGCGCCCGCCGGATACAGCTTGATCCAATCCGCGCCGTGCGAGACCTCTGCACGCACCGCTGCGCGCCCTTCCTCAGCCGAGCGAATCACGAGTGGGGCAAGCGGGTTGATCGGAGACCCGTCCGCGGGTTTATCCCCCCAAACGATACCTAACGTCGACACTTGATACCTGGGGCCGTCGAGACGGCCCTGGTTAATGGCGTCGCGGACGGCAACGTCGCCGTATCCGTTCCCGTGGCTAGTCATATCGCGCGCCGCGGTGAAGCCCGCCCGCAGATTGTTCTGCACGTTCTGGACGGCGATCAACATGTAGTCTTCGGTTGTCCCTTTCGGCTTGCGCTGGTTGAACATGTGCGTATGCCCATCGATCAGGCCAGGCAGAACCGTCGCTTGCCGCAGGTCGATCACTTCGGCTCCGGTCGGAATCTTGACCTGGCCCTCCGGTCCGACCTCCGTGATTCGGTCGCCCATAAGAACCACCACTTGTTTCGTCAGCATCTGGCCGGTCTTGCTGTCGAACAATCGGCCGGCACGCACCGCGACCGCTCGCGGAGCCGGAGCGCATTTGAAGATGCCGCCGTCAACTCCCACGCACGGCACCGGTCCCGCCCCTCGCCACGGAGCCGGCGGCGCCTGGACCTGGGCCTGAAGCATCATCGCGCCGAGTAATATCCCAAGCGCCACTACCATCGCAGATTTGCATCGCATCGTTATAATCTCCTCAAAGATTTGCTCAACTGATTCTACTCTCTTCCACTTCTACTTCGCACGGCCTTGGAACCCCTGGGCCAGCATGGTGATCTTGTAGATTGTCTTGGCGTTGTTCCTGACTCCCTCCGGAGTTCTGAACTCCTGCCCGTCGGGGCCTAGCGCCCCTGTGGCCACCACGTACAGCCTCCTCTTGTCGGGCCCTGAAAAAGCGGCGCTGATCACGCTTCTCGGCGTCGGAATGACTCCCAGATACTTGCCTTCGGTGCTGAGCACCTGAACGCCCGGGCCCGACGTGACGTAAAGACGGCCCTCAGCGTCGATCGTCATACCGTCGCCGTTTCCGCCCGCCTCAAGCTTTCCGAAATCCCGCTGATTCCCGGCCGCGCCATCCGGCTGGACATCGAAGGCCACCAGAACTCCGCCATTGGTCACGTACAGAGTCTTCTCATCCCGGCTGAGCATGATCCCGTTGGTGCGGATATTTTCGCCGATGCTGCTCACTTGGCCCTTCGCATTCAGGTGGAAGGTTCCGCCCCCGTTGAAATACACGTTGCCCTTCTTATCGACAGTGAGGTCATTGAGGCGTCCGAGGCTCTTGCCATTAATGTGATCCGCCAGAATTTTGTGCTCCGGAGCGAGCACGGCCACCGCCGTCGGCTCGTTACATTGCGCTGGTTGTCTGCCCGGATCGGTACAGGTCCTCTCCGCCGCGAGGATGCGGCCCTGGGAGTCGATCGTGAGCGCGCCGGTGCCATGGGTGTTCTCAAGAAAAACGGAAGCCTTGTCGTTCTTGTCGAGCTTGCTGATCCGATTGGGCTGTTCCTGCGCGAACAACAGGCCGCCGTCGGCTGTGCCGACGATACCGTCGGCGTTGTCGGTACCCTGCCAGGCAAGCGTCCATTTCGCTCCCGCCGCGACTACCCCTGGGATCTCCGTCACCATTACTTCCCTGACGCCTTGCGGCTGTCCGAAACCCTGCTTTTTCCCGCCGCCCTTTTCCTGTGCGAAACCGATCGATACAACCAGACAGCATGCGGCCGTAAACGTGGCTTTCGATCTCATGTACGCTCCAGGCGGTCCTTCGAGGCTAGCAGACAGTGTACATCGAACCACCTTCCCGAGGAATTGGCCGAACGGCGTACCTGCCTGCCGCCGCGGCCGCACGGTGCGTCGGTCGTAGGATGCACCTTTTTATCGCGGCCAAATGGCGCTCCATCAAACCGTATAACACTCGGTTCGGCCTGCCAGTGTCAGATTGATGAGCGCGCTGCCTTCGGAGGTTACGAGTAGCGGGCCGCTGCGATCTCCCTTGCCTCTAAACTTGCGTGTTCCTCCGCGGTGAAAAAAGAGCGGCGGCACGGGCCACCGCTCAAAGGGAAGGGAACCTACAGAAGCTACTTGTTACCACCGGTATCCAAAGCCCACGGAGGGCTCGGCGCGATGCGTAGTGCGATCGGTACCCGCCAAACCCGGAATGTCGTAAGTAGGAGAGTTGTACACGAAGCCGCGATACTCGGCGCGCACGAAAACGTGCTGCGAGAGATTGAAATCCGCCCCGCCGCCGTAGACGAAGGCCGCCCGCGTCTGTGAATTGGCGCCCACGAAATCCTTCGGATCAAAAATCAGACCGCCGGCGCCCGCCAGTACGAACGGCGTGAACCTCCGCATCGGCAAACGGAATACATACGCCGCGGAGACTTCATGGGAATAGCTCTTCACACCCAGCACTCCGCTAGTCGAGCCGTAGCTCTGAGTGTTGAGGGAATAGCCATAGTTGGCTTCAACGCCGTTATGGGCGTTGAAGAAGTAGCGATAGCTGCCGAGCACGCCACCGCTGTTGGTGGCCTTATTCTCGATGCCATTGTCGGTGGTGCTCTTGACAAAACTACCAAACGCCTGCACCGAGACTTCATTCTTGTCCGGAGTTTCCGATTGCGAAAACGCCGGCAGTGCGATGGAGGCCATGCACGCAAACCAAGTGACGACCAATTTCTTTCCAAACATCTCATTGCTCCTTTGTTCTACCCGACACTAGCTTTTTTGCTTCCACTAGTGTTCGCTTTGTTCGGGGCACGCGGCACTCCAATCGGCCGAATCAATGAATTCTAGTAAATGCGGAGCTCTTGTTCGAAAGGCGCTGCTGAAACGCCGCGCAGTTGTTCGGCACTTGCCGGGAGTGGTGGTGGAACGAGCAGGCTGCTGAAAAACTCGACTGATTGACCGCTCCTGTGGTCGCGGCTCGGTAAGTTAGTGTCATCGCAAAACCCGAAACTGAGCCGCCCCTGGAAGGAACGGTTGCCGGAACTCATTGACGTGTTGGTTCTTGTGTCCGAGGGTGTTTTCGCTTGAACTTTCTTTCCAAGTCCGGCCAGAATTCCTTCAAGATGTTAGACGTCATGTCGACGCCGATCTGGATGCTGAGCTTAGAGGCGGCGTTGGTGGCAGTCCGGTTGTCCGAGTAATAGGCGTTCGAAATCGCCACCGCAGTCGAGTTTCCGATTACTTCCGAATAATTGAACTGCGTTCCGCCCGAATCTCGATGGGTCCAGAAGATCTGCCCCATGGCGTACCCGAGCCTGGACCATCCGCTTCCAGTCCCGCGTCGAAAGTAGCGCGGGTCTTGGTGGAGAAAAGTGGGGAAGATCGCTTCGGTCATATAATCGCCGATTACAAAGTCGCCGTATGCGGTCCCGAAATACCTTGCATATCCGGCGACGCCTTGCCCGAAAGTTGGATTTGAGTTGGTTAACTGTGCCTCTCCCGCAAACAGAGCTGCCAGCACGACTGTACCGCGATCGAAGGAATCCTGGGACGCTAATTTGAACTTCTGGCCGCTGGTCAAGGGCTCGTAATTCTGGAGGCTTGGCGAGGTCCGGTAATTGGGAATGATGCCTAAAATCCGCTTGCTTTCAGGTTGCGCTGAATCGGTTGTTGCCGGAGTGTCGGACTGGGGAAACGCCGGCAGCACCATGGTGGCCATACCAACGAACCAATTGATGACGACTTTCTTTCCCAACATTTCATTTCCCCTTCCTGCAGCCGGCTGTCTACTTTTCGCAATCGATCGAATCAATGAATCTTAGTAAATTGCGGTGCTCGTATTCGAAGGTGCCGAAACGCCGCACACTTTGTTCGGCGCTTGCCGAGACGCCGGTAGTCCTGGCAACTCTCCCGCCGGCGGCTTCCTGGGTCGGCTGCGGTGACGGTTTCGGACTGAACGTTGCCGCATTGACTTCGACGGGGAACAGGACCGTGGTCAGCCAAACCAGAATGAGGGCGCGCACCAGAAATGAGCCACGGAACGGAAGCCAGGTACGATCCGAGACGGTCGCGTCGCCTACGTTCGTCGGAGCTTCGATAAGAGGCTTGCCAAGGATCGATTCGGCCAACGCGCGCGACGCTTTCGAGTTGGCGATGAGCCGCGCACCTTCCCGATGCCAGCGGGTGATGAGCGCCCGTCCCTGCTCGTCGGCACCGGTAACAAAGGTCATGTCGACAATTAGTTTGCGATCACCTATAACCGACGAAGCCGTGCGCCAGGCCTGATCGAGTCGGCGCGCATCTTGGTGGCTGAGACTTCCCGCCAATTCAAACCGGAAGGCGGTAGGCCCATCGTGCATGTAATATTGCAGTGCCTGATTTTTCATGCTGACGGGCGATAAAGCACGTGAATGGCCAAAATTCCCGAAAAGCCTGGACAAGCGTGGTCTTTCCTGAACCGGCGGGTGCTGGCTGCCCGGTTGCAGGGCAATTGCCGAACCCTCGGCAGTTTACCCCGAGCTCCGGGGTTAGCTCCGCCGGTAATAGTCGCGGTCCGCGTGCCCAGAAATGAGATAAGCCGGCCGTGCCCGGCGTTGCAAGACGCGGCACGTTTTCTTGCAGCTCGATCGCCATGCTTATGCCGGATGCGCTTAGTTTCTCACCGGACGTGCTCGCAAGTGTGCTCAGGGACTTATAGAAGAAATGATCGGCACTTACTCGAAACCGAACCTGACGCCTGAGCAAATCCGATCCGGGGCCGGTGAGGTTGATCCGCTGAGACGCTTCAGCGATATTTGTCGCGCCGAACCGGAATCAGTGCACCGACAAATGTGATTGAAATGAAAGCGCGAAGGATGCCTTTGCACAAATTACTCATTACTGTGCATCCCCAGAGGGAGGTGAAACATCTCAACGTTTACGTAGAGGAGTCCAAAATGGGAAGTATGGTCAGCACGAGAGTCGAAACGCCATCAGACCAGTCAGTCGAAGCGCGTTATCAATCACTGATCCGGCTTGCCGACTCTATCCGGGCTCAACACGAGACCAAGGCGCTTTTCCGCGTCCTTGTGGACGAATTGCGCCCGGTGATTCCCTTTGATGGCATTGCGCAGTTTGACGAATCCTCGAAGAAGGTCAATTGGCATCTGTGCGAGAGCTGCCCACAACACGCTCCTGCCCCTTCCGACATGCAGATCGAGGAGACGCTACCGTGGTGGGTGTCCGAAAACCAACAGGCGGCAGTCATTGCCAATGCCTGGCAGGAGACACGTTTTTCCTATACCGTGGAACAACTGAGGAAGATTGGGCTTCAATCCGCGTGCGCGCTTCCTCTCAGCACGGCGCATCGCCGGCTGGGCAGTCTCGTTATCGCCAGTCGAAAACTCGACGCCTATTCGGAAGAAGAGGTGCGGTTCTTGTCGCTGGTTGCGGGCCAGATCGCAATGGCAATGGACGACGCCATCAATTTTGAGGCGTCGCGGCGAGCCCAGGAACGCTTGGAACTTCTGCTGGACCTGACCAACCGCATAGTCTCGACTTTAGACCTTCGGGACCTGCTTCGGGTGATCGCAGCGAACCTCCGCCGCGTGATGCAGTGCGATGGCGTGGGCATTGATTTGCCAGACGCGGAGGACGGCAGGCTGCGGATCTATGCGCTCGACTTTCCGGGAGGCAACGAGGTGCTCCGCGAAGGCTTTGAGCCGCCCGCCGACCCGACGTTGACGCAGGTTTTTGAAACGGGAGAGCCCATCCTCGCCGGCGCTCGGGAACTGGCGAACAATAAAGTCGCCGGAGAGTTTGGAATCAAATCGGTTTGCTATCTGCCGCTCACCAGCCGGAACCGCGTGCTTGGCGTTTTGGGGGTGGGCAGCGTCCGAGAGAACGCATTTTCCCAGGACGACGTCACGTTCCTCACCCAGTTTGCCAGGCAAGTGGCGATCGCCGTGGACAATGCCATAGCGTACGGTCAGATCTCCGGCTTAAAAGATCAACTGGCGCAAGAGAAACTTTACCTCGAAGATGAAATCCGCAGCGAGCTGAATTTTGAGGAGATCGTGGGGAAAAGCGAGGCACTGCGCCGCGTCCTGACGC
>Ga0210409_10004826_pt1 | contig 14356 bp, 9 predicted proteins | sample IncBWH17MmetaG_FD_161649 | JGI IMG/M metagenome (GOLD analysis project Ga0210409, IMG submission 161649) | Forest soil microbial communities from Barre Woods Harvard Forest LTER site, Petersham, Massachusetts, United States - Inc-BW-H-17-M | ecosystem: Environmental > Terrestrial > Soil >... | reverse complement strand
GTCCATTGATCGGTCTCGGGCTGACCCCCGGCCAATTGAACAACATACAGAACGCAGAGGCAGGCCTGGCTAACAGGATTTTCTGGCCTGCGATGGCGGCGGTTTCCGTCGCTTTCGCCATGCAAAATTATTCTCGCCTTCGCAAACTTGCTTGGCCTCCCCACATGACCTGTCTGCTCGCGTATGTTGCATTTGCTGCAGCAAGCGTTCTGTGGGCTTACAGTCCGGCGACCTCATTGGTCAGATTTGCTCAGCAAATGATGGTGCTCTTGTCCATTGTTCTGCCCGGGATGTTGGCGGCTCGAACGGCAGATCTGATGCGCGGCCTGTTTCTTTGCTTCGCAGTCGGCGCGATCCTGAATCTCGTTTTTGTATTCGACAGTCCCGCGCCGGTCGATGGCGGCTATTCGGGATATTTGTTGGGCAAGAATGCGCTTGGAGAATTTGCGGGAATGGCACTTTTGCTGGCACTCCACCAAACGCTCCAACCCGGCTTCCGGCGGGTGTTTGGTGTCGTCATTGCGGTCATCGCCACGTCGCTCCTGTTGTGGAGCAACTCCAAGACTGCGTTTGGCCTTGCACTTGTTTGTCCATTGCTCGCTGGCGTTGTCTTGATTATCAGAAAAGCAACGCGAATTTCCCCGGCTATCATTTTATTGTCCATCCCGCTTTGCTACTTCGTCGTCTCCACCTTGACTGGCTTCGATATGGGGCATGTCTCATACATGCTGTACGGCGATCCGACCTTCACGGGTCGGCTGGGTATATGGAGTTTCGCACTGCACGAGATCGCAAACAGGCCATTCTTGGGATGGGGATACCAATCCTTTTGGCTCGTAGGATCCGACGCGCCCAGCGTCGTTGAGGCTCAAGGCTGGATTGCGCGCATGCCGAACGCCCACAACGGCTATTATGACACGATGCTGGAGTTGGGTTACGTTGGCTATGCTTTCCTCATTGCCTTCATCGTCGCGACCTTGCACGCTGTTGGGCGCGTGGCAGACCGCGACCGTGGTCGGGCCTGGTTCGTGCTGGCGGCCGTTCTCTACGTAATTTGCTATAATTATCTTGAAAGTCTCTGGATGCGCGGCGTCGAAATCTTATGGGTGGCGTTTGTGATTCTCGTCGTTGACATCGCTCGCTACTACCAGCCTCTTCCATTGATAAAGGCAGCACGCAGATCGACGATTCCGAGTCTGAGAAGGCTCGGCTACTCACGACGCGTGCCGTTTCCCGGGCCACGGAATTCCAATGGAGCCGCCCGGTCCGTATGAGAACGATCGAAGTTAGCTCTGGAAGATCGGCGCTGACCGGGCAGCGGCGCCAGTTCGTCCTGGCATCTTGCCCGATCGAACGGATCGCAATCTTGATCTCGACATCGTCGGCTGCACGACACTGGACGCGGAAATGATGTCGACCAAGCGCTCCCGGCGGTGGAGATGGGGCTCGATGCTCCTGATCGTGCTCGCACTGGTCGGGGCAACCATCGCAACGGTTCCCGCCGTTCGGACGCCGGTTCTGCGAGCCGCCGGATGGGCCCTCGTCGTCGACGAACCGGTTGCACCTGCTGACGTCATCGTCATATCGCTTGATTCCGGCGGCGCGGGGGCGCTCGAAGCGGCGGACCTTGTGCAAAGCGGCATCACGACGCGCGTTGCGGTTTTTGCCGACCCTCCGAGTGGAGAGGACCTCGAGTTCATCCGCCGGGGACTCCCCTACGAGGATGCAAGTGCGAGGCAAATTCGCCAACTAAGATCGCTTGGCATAACGGATGTCGTGCAAATTCCCAGAACCGACGCTGGAACGGAAGGTGAAGGCCAGGTTCTTCCGCCATGGTGCAACCAGCACGAGTTCCGGTCCATCGTGTTCGTGGTCGCGAGGGACCACTCCCGACGAATCCGCCGACTACTCAATCGAGTCATGCAAAGCCATGCGACGCGTGTCACGGTTCGAGCTGAGCGATACTCCGGTTTTGACCCGGATCAATGGTGGGAAACGCGTGGCGGCATCCGGACGGAAATCGCAGAGTTCGAGAAGCTTGTCCTCAACTTCATTCTGCATCCAATTTCATTTTGACGTCGCGGGTCGGAATCCATGTCGGTGATCGGCAGAGTCATTCATCCATTCCTCGCCCCCAACGTTTGCCTGGCTTCAGAAAAGCGAGGGTCGATTGTCAGATGTCACCCATTTTCTTGAGATCAGCCTTGGGTTGCGCGCGTCCACCGCGGGCCGTCTCACGACCGGCCGAGATTAAATATGACTAAATTAAATATGGATCATATACTGCTTTCTTAGGAACCAGTTCATGTGCGGCATTGCAGGGATTATTGGTCGACTGGACGAACGCAACCGCGCCGCGCTGCGGCGGATGAACGACGCGATGCACCACCGCGGCCCGGATGCGAGCGGAACGTGGGTGTCGGCGCCGGACGTGCGCGGCTGGGGCACGCTGCTGACGCACCGCCGGCTCTCGATCCTCGACCTTTCGCCCGCAGGCAGCCAGCCGATGACGGACCCGGTGACCGGGCACGTGGTGACCTTCAATGGCGAGATCTACAATTTTGCCGACCTGCGGCGGCGCCTGGCGGCCGAGGGGCAGGAGTTCAACTCTACCGGCGACACCGCGGTGATGTTGCGCGCACTCGGCTTGCACGGGCCGGGCGCGGTGAGCTGGTTGCGTGGCATGTTCGCGTTCGCCTGTTGGGACCCGAAGCAGCGCCAGCTCCTGCTCGCGAGGGACCCTCTGGGCATCAAGCCGCTCTATGTGGCGCGAGCTTCGGATCCCGACGCGGGCTGGTCGGTGGCCTTCGCCTCGGAGCTTCGTGCCCTGGTGGCATCGGACCTCTTGGGAACGCCTCGTCTCGACCCGCAAGCCGTTGCCAGCGGTGTGTGGAACGGCTTCGTGGTCGGCCCTGGTACGGCAGTCAAGGGCATCGAGCTCCTCTTGCCGGGCCGGCTGATCCAGTTCGATGGCGCCGGCAGGACGATCCGCGAGGAGGACTTTTGGTCGGTGCCGGACCGCGCCCCCGATCCGACGATGGATCAGGACGAGCTAGCCTCGATCCTGGAGGAGGGACTGAGGTTGCACCTCGCCAGCGACGTGCCCCTGGCGGTCTTCCTTTCCGGTGGCGTTGATTCATCGGTCATGGCCAACCTGGCCCAGCGCGCAGCCGGGGGCCCCATCCACACTTTCACTCTCGCCTTTGAGGAGCAGGAGCTCAACGAGGGGCCGATCGCGAGGCGGATCGCCGCCGCCATCGGCACCCAGCACCATGAGGTCGTACTGACCGAGCAGCACTTCGTCGAGAACTTGGAAGGGGCACTCGACAGCTTGGACCAGCCGACCTTTGACGGTCTGAACTCGTACTATATGTCGCACGCCATCCGCGCTGCAGGGTTCACGGTGGCGCTGTCAGGGACGGGGGGCGACGAGCTCTTCGGGGGGTACACATCCTATCGCGATCTGCCGGTATTGCAGCGCTGGTCCCGGCGCACCGCCTGGGTGCCGGGCAGCCTGAATGTCACCGCTGCCGCGCTAGCGTCTCGGTTCCTGTCTCCTTCGGGCAAGACGGTGCCGCCGCAGACCCGCTGGGCCAAGCTCCCCGAAATGGTTCGGCGCGGTGATGATCTCCTGGCGCTCTACCAGCTGGCCTATGCGCTCTTCCTTCCCGAATTCCAGCGGGAACTCCTGGCCCCCGATTTCGTCGACACGCTGGCAGACGGGCTTCCTTCGGCCATGCGGGCGCGGATCAACGCGGAGACCCGCGCCCGCACACCGCTGTCGGCGATCAGCGTCATGGAGCAACGGCTCTTCCTCGGCGAGCGGCTGCTGCGTGACAACGACGTCGCGAGCATGGCGGCCTCCCTGGAGCAGCGGGTGCCGCTGGTGGATCATGTGCTCTTCGAGAGTGTCGATCGGCTGCCGGATCATGCGCGCTATCAGCCGCTGCGACGCAAGGCCATGCTGAGGCGCATCGGCTTGCGCGGCCTGAACCCCGCGCTGTTCGAGCGGCCGAAGAGCGGTTTCGTGCTGCCGATGGATCGTTGGATTCGGCGCGGCCTGCAGGACGCCATGGACCAGACGCTGCGGGATCCGCAGGCCGTCGTCCCGGTCGGTCTCGATGCCGTGGCCGTGGAGCGTCTTTGGCGAGCCTTCCTCGAAGGGGCGCCCGGCATGTATTGGTCGCGGGTGTGGTCCGTCTACGTCTTCATCCGATGGTGTCACCGCAACCGCGTCTTTCGATGAGACGAGGGCACAGGGCGTAACGGCCGACCGCGATCTGCGCTAGCGCCAACCGCGCGTCGCATTGATGAAGATCTCATGCAACGCGCCGACATTCTCGGCCTCGAACAGGTTGTTATGCTTCCCTGATATTTCGAAGATCCTGATGTGAGGGCATCGACGTCGCCATGCATCGTCGTGAGCTGCGGCAAGTCCGGTCCGCAGGATGATGGCAGGCGCTTCCAGCGCGACCGGATTTCGATCGAGCGATGCGATCCAAGGGGCGGCCACCCTGATCAGGAGACGCATGCTCAGCTCTTGCTCGAAGAGCGGATCAAGCGCGGAAACCACAGGCAACCTTGCAGCGCATCGTCGGGCTATCCAAGGCAATCGATCGCCAAGAGCTCTGAGCAGAGCGCGCCAAAATCTCGAGCGCATGAAGCGCACGAGAGCGCTCAAGCGGCGCTCGCGAAGAAGGTCCAACATCTGCGCCAGCGCGCGTTGCTTCCATCCTGCCGACGGCCCGGGGGATTCAATCATCATTGAATCGATGGCGCACAAACCCGCTATTTCACGACCTCGGGCCCGAAGCCGAAGTCCGACGGCGTAGCCAAAGTGTCCGCCGATCGAAACGCCGATGATACGAATCGGCCCCGCTGGTATTCGTCTGGCTATTTCGGCCGCCAGATCATCGATCAACGCATGCGCTGAATATCCTTCGGCGACATAGCGTCGCCATCCCGGATAGCCGATGAACTCGACTTGGGTCGGATCACCGCCACCGTCCCGAAATACATCGAGGTCGGGCGCGTCACCGCCCGCGCCAGGCAGGAAGATGATCGACTGAGATGGACTCATGCGGCTTGCAACGCTCTCGACGCAAGACAGGCAGACAGGACTTGTACGCTATATTGCGCGCCGACGACAAACCGGAACAGCGGACCAAAACTCATCGCTGATGCCGGGCCTATGAAATAGAGCCCAGACACTGACGACTCGAACGAGGCGTTTAGCCTCGGGGAGCGCTCAAGGCGCGCGATCGCGCCGCGCAGCTTCTTTTCAATGAAGGCGAAGCGTTCGACGTCGACATCGAAACCAGTACCGGCAACGACGTGGTCAACCAGGAGCTGCCGTTCATTGCCGTCCTTTGCGATCCGCAGTTTGAGCGCCGCGCGGCTGCCCGCTTCGACCGCTTCGGTTACCGATACACCGAGATGAATCGGAAACTTGTTTTCCACACGGTTGCGGAGCCACCATGCCCCCTCTGCCGGAAGATGGGTCTTCGTGAAGCGTGTGCGCCAGGCGTCAGGCACGTTGTGCATGGCGCCTGGGAGATGAGTCAGCGCCCAGGCCTTCGGCCCGGTCCCCAACCCGGCAATGGGCGAGCGCACTCGCCGCCACAAGCTGCGTTCGCGCGAGACGCGAGTCTGCCAGAGGATCGTGTCTTCGCGCACAAGAAGTTGCGGCCGCGCTCCCGCCTCGAAGAGCAGGGCAGCCGCCTCAAGCGCCGATTGGCCGGCCCCAATGACTGCGACATCACGTCCCTTGAATGCGGCGAAGCTGGCGATGCCGCAGGTATGGGCGACAAGCGCGTCGGGTAACGATCGCAGCCGCGGAGGAATGCTGGCGAATCCCGACAAGCCTGTCGCGATCACGACACGGTCTGCATCGCAGCGGCTGCCATCAGTGAGGGTGAGCACAAAGCTACCGGCTTGCCGATCCAGGAACTTGACGTCGATATCCTCGACCCAGGGGACCACGCTTTGCTGGAACCACCACCCGTAAGCTGCGAAGTTCTCCATCGAGCATGGCTCGAAAGTCTCGAGTCCGCGCGGCCGATTATAATCGGCAAAGGTATAGCCTGGCTTCGGCGCCGAGATGTTGGTGCCGAAGCAATACGATTTCAGGTATCGTTCGCCGCCGGCCTCAGCGATGTGCGACCAGAATTTCATCGGACGCCCAAAAATTCGGTGGTCGATGTTGCGTGCCGCGAGATGCGCGGCGAGTGAAAGGCCATAAGGCCCCGCCCCGATGATTGCGACTGCGACCTTGTTCACTGTGACGACCTGCTAAGTGCCTTCCTCGACTGCGCCCCGTAACGAAGGAGTCATCCTCGGCGTTGTCCGTATGAAGCGCGCAATGGATTTCAAACCTAGATAGACTTCGGAGAGGACATGGACGACGCCGGGTCTGGGGTCGTCGCCATCTGCTGCAAAGTCGACCGCATGCGCGGCGTGCTGCTTCATCCAGCCGCGCCATGTCGAGAGTTCTTGAATCGAGATTCTTGCGGTCAAGACTTTCGCCAGTAGGATCGCGCGTAGGGTGAAGCGATCGCAAAAGACGGCCTGTTCGTCACGCACTGCCTGTGCCTTCGCGACTTCCTCGCGTAACGCGTCGGTATCATTGACGGCGTCGAGACAGGCCAGCAGCGGAAGCGGCATGCCCCGACGAATGTCCAGCCCAATCTGACTGAACATCCGCGGGTTGAAGTCGATGACGACCCAATAACCTTCGAAGCGGAGGAACTCCACCTCGAACAATCCGAAGTAGCCTAGTTCGCGGCAGAGACGGCGAACAAGGTCCGGCAACTCCTTGGGAGAAGGCTGGGCTTCGAAGCAAACGCCCACGCCAACGGGCTGCGAACGCAGAAACACCTTTCTGGCCGCTCGTGTCACGAATAGCTCGCCCGTCCGGTCGATGAAGCCAGTGATCGAGAGAACACCTTCGTTCCCTACGCGGACAAGTTTCTGCAGGATGGGCCGCCTGGCATCAGGCAGCAGAGGATTGTCGGTTGCCCGTTCCTGCTCACGATGAACAAACCTGCGATACTGACGGATCAATTCATGCGGCGAATCGACCGCGACGCCCTTGTCGTTCCGAACGCGGTGAACATGCGTCCGTGGTTTGATGAGGATTGGAAAGGACAGGTTGGGCGCCAGCCCGGCAAGTTCCTCGAGGCTCAACGGGTCCCATGTCGGCAATACCGACAAACCGACCTTGAGTGCCGCTTCCGAGAAAAGCTTCTTGTCGAGGATACGTTGCAGGCTCGAAATCGGAGGGTGATACAGACGGAAATGGCGCTCCAGCGGGAGCGCGTTCTCGGCGTAGATCCATGCGGTCTCGTCCGACGTCGGCAGCAGGATTCGTCCGGGGTTGGCCTCGCCTATGGCGAGCAGCCGCTCGAGGAATCGTTCACTGTCGCTCTCGGGTGGCGCGGAATAGGTACGCTTGGCATAGCGCGACCACGCTGCCGCCCCAAGTCGCTCGCTCGAGATGACCTCGACATCGACGCTTCTCGCCCCGAGATTGCGGACGGCTGCAATGGTGCCTCCCGCGGCGGCAGTTGCCAAGACCACCGAAAGCCCCTCAGTCATGGCGCCATTGACCCTGGTCCTTCGCGCGATGACCGCGGAGCAATGGGCACGTGATGCCGAACTGAAATACTGCCAGCGCCGAGAAGTCCCCGTGACAGCTGGTACGCCTTCCTTCCCAGTGCCAATGCCCCCTTTGATTTGGATGGACTACACTCAAAATTCGCTTCTCTTGGATTCCGATCTATCCTTAGGATTAATCGTCCATTCGGGTGGCGATCCGATGGGACGCACGCCGAATTCGGCCGTCTGTTGGACAGCTTTGTGAACGAGCTCCCAGGGTGATGTTGGTGCCCTCAGCCGAAACCATAAATGTGTATCACAAGGAATACGGATTGAGCGGTATCGTGCTCGAATTTTCTGATCGATCCGGGTCGGAGCGAAGGGATACTCGATCTTCCAATCGAATGTGGCGAGAAGCGGTTGGCCAACGCCAAGCGTGCCCTGAGTTCTGCTCCGCTGATCGTTGCGAGTCCGAGCCGTCGAGGATACCGCTCGATGAGCATGGGCACCGCGGTAAAGGCAGCCGGCCAGCCTCGGACCATATCGCACCGCAAGAACGATCAAGGGCCAAGGATACCGCGGCGTAGGCGCATGCCGAGGTCGGCACGTTGCGCATGAATCACATGTCGACATGGAGATTGGGACGACCTGATCTTTGGGAACGCATCGCCGCTTTCAACACTCCGAGAGTGTGTTGGGGCACCAGGTTGGATGCTCTGGCGCCTCGAAGATCGAGCAAATTCTTATCCCGCCATCGCCTCATAACCGAAGTGTCCGTGATCTGCCGCTGGGGTTTTCCTCCGGAAGGAGTTGGAGTCCGGCCTGACACAGGACGAACTGCTGAAGCTAGCACGGTTTACGGAAGAGCAGATTCGTGCGGTGCAGAAGGACCATCAGGGGGCCAAGACGGCGGATCTGGCCTCCCCGAAGCAGGGATGTACGATTGGAAGGCCAAATAGGGCGGGATGGACGTCGCTGATGCTGTGGAACGCGCTGATGGCCCAGGGCCTGGTTTGACCCGTCGCCGCAGCTTAGTTGTCCGTTGCGGCCGCGATTTCCACCGTACGTGAGCCACTCTCCGCACTGACGATCCAGACCAATCCGCCGAGGCCGCCCACGACAAAATAGATCAGACCGAACAGGATGGACACCACCGTCCCGTCCGTTTGCGCGAGCCCGGCATAGCCGAAGGCGACCATCATGGTCGCCTCCCGCACGCCCCAGCCGGCGATCGAGATGGGCATCATGGTGATCAGCATGATCGGCGGGATCAGCAGGAACAGCTGCTCGAAATCGGCCGGCGCTGCGATCGCGCGGACCGCGCACCAGGCGATCACGACCGCAAGTACGTGAACGGAGAGCGACAGGACTGCTATCTTCGGCCCGGTTGTCCTGCCGAAGATCACCTGGTTGGCGATCACCGAGCAGGCATGGAGGTGCTTGGTCGGCCACCACGTCGTCAACCATCTCCACTGGAGATGGCCGAGCACCAGGAAGCCCAGCCCGCCCAGCAGCGCCGCAAAATCAACGAAGACCAGCGCGAGGCGGCCCTTGCCGTCGGCGATCAAGCCATAGCTCCACGGCAGGCTTGCGACGATGATCAGGGCGAGCGCAATAAGGCCGACCGCGCGGTCGGTCAGGATCGAGTAGGTCGCGGTACGCCAGCCTGCGCCGGTGCGCTGCACGAGCCAGAGCCGCACCGCGTCGCCGCCGATCGAGGACGGCAGCGTCTGGTTGAAAAAGGCGCCGATCATGTTGTAGCGGAACGCCAGGAGGTCGGTCAGCGGCGCATCGCACAGATCGGAGATGTCCCGCCACCGCAGGGCACCGAGCAAGATCTGGAACAGCGTGACCAGCACGGCAAGCGCGATCCAGCCGACATTGATCTGGCTCAAACGCGTTTCGATTGCGGCGAAATTGATCCCGCGAAGCGCGAGGTAAAGCAGGGCCAGCGAAACCGCAATTCGGGCCGTCAGGATGAGAAACTTGCGCATTCCGGCTCGGGTTCGCTCTTAAAATGATCTATGGAAATTGACCAGGATGAGCGGGCAGGGCGCCGATCCCTCGAGTTCTGATACTGCGGCACTAAGCATCAAGGCGCCCCGGTTTTCAATCCCTTGCGGTCCCCCAGGAGACGGTGGCTAAACAGTCGCCGGAGCGCAAGCATTAAATCTTAAGAATTAAATCGTCAGCACTGAGCTGCCAGTATTCGGATATAATCGCAAGCCGGGGCTCCTTTCGGTTCGCCAATTATTGCCTTGTGGACCGCAAGAGCCTGAAGTCCGCTTTGCGGTGATTAAAAGCTCGCCTCGATTCCCAAAGAGTGTCGACTGGCGTGCGCCGCACTCATCCGAGTAGCACGTTCAGACATCCGGACACCACCAGTTTCCTGCACCAGCACCTTCCGGACCGCTATCGGCTCGTCCTGGCTGGCCAATCATCACCCGAGTCTTGGAAATTAAATATTATAATCTCTTGTCGGGATTTAAAATTTAATATAATTAAAAAAATCGTTTTAATAGCCACGATGCTTGCCGAGTGACCACGTGAGCGACCCATTGGTGGGACCGCGTTTGCGCTCGCGGTGGTGTGGACGAACAGCCGTCTGGAGCGCGCAAAAAATGCTCGATCCTCTGAACCGGAGCAATGGTGATACGGAAGCGGGGGATCGCCGATGCTGACCACGCCTAAGCGGCCGGATCCCACCCAGTCCCTCCATGGCGCGCGGCGGTCTGGCCCCCATGGCGAGCGATCCGAGGTCGAGGAAGCCTCTGCAATCGCAGACCTGGCAGTGCCTGACGATCTTTCACGTGAGGTCTATTGCATCCTTGGGGTACCGATCGACGCGATCGGGATACTCGCGGCGTTGCGCCGTATCAAGGCGGCCGCTCGCCGCAAGACCCGCTTCCTTGTTTCCACTCCGAATCTCAACTTCTTCGTGACGAGCCAGTCCGACAGGAGCTTCAGGGAATCGCTCGTTCTAAGCGACCTCTGCACGGTGGACGGAATGCCGATCGTCTGGATCGCGCGGCTCATTGGTGTCCCAATCAAGGGCCGGACCGCCGGATCGGATATCTTTGACGCGCTCAAGGCCGACGTTGGTCCTGCGCACTCGTTGAAGATATTTCTGTTTGGAGGGCCGGAGGGGGCTGCCGAAATCGCCGCCCGGTCCCTGAACAGCCAGCCCGGCGGAGTAAAATGTGTTGGATGGTCCAATCCGGGGTTCTGCTCGGCGGAGGAAATGAGTCGAGACGACATCATCGACCACATCAATTCGAGCGGCGCGGACTTCCTCGTCGCCTCGTTGGGCAGCCAGAAAGGACAACTATGGTTACAGCGCAACCATCACCGGTTGCGGATTCCAGTCCGAGCTCACCTGGGTGCCACGCTCAATTTCCAGGCCGGCACGGTCAGGCGAGCTCCTCCGATTGTGCGAAAACTCGGTCTCGAGTGGTTGTGGCGCATCAAGGAAGAGCCCTATCTTTGGAGACGTTATTGGAATGACGGAAGGGCAATGCTCCGTTTGCTGTTTACCCACGTGCTGCCGTTTGCATTCTGGACGTGGTGGCTGCGGTCAAGATCTGAGTGCAGAGACGATTTGATTATCACCCAGGTCCACGGTTCGGGAACAGTCACCTTGAGCCTGTCCGGCCCAGCCAACGCTCAGTATGTGAACAAGGCCATCCCTGCCTTTCGAGAGGCCACCGCAACCGGGAAGCAGATCACGCTCGATTTTTCGAATGTTCGGGCCATCGATGCACGCTTCCTCGGACTCCTGTTGATGCTGAAAAAGAAATTAAAAGCTGATGGGACCGTCCCCAACTTCAAGGGCGTCTCCCCGCTTTTGCAGAGGATATTCTGTCTTAGCGGCTTGGAATCCAGGTGATTGCAAGCAAGCTTGCGCTTTCGTTCGAGGCAAACTCGTCTTGGCGACATCGCCCGATCGACCCCGAAAATCGCTCGGTCTGGCGGAATAACGTTCCACCCAGGAAACGGCGTGACCTCGCCAAATCGCAATGGGTCGGCAGTATGTGGCCGTACTCCCGAGCCAATTGCGCGGCAGGCCGCTGTCCGATGCACGCTGGCTTAGGGCATCGCTAACCATTTCCCCGTAGCCTCTCGACTGCACGAGAGGAGACGTGACTTGCTAGCGGCGATCGCACTTCATTTTGTCGCCGGGTCGGTTGCCGGACTTATCTTTACCATCCGAATGCTTTTGGTCCTGATAGCAATCGTTCTCGCCGAGGGCGTCACGGCCACCATGGCGCTCGGCCTTACCGCGGGACTTTCTTCGCTGGGAGGCCTCGTGGCGCTACAGATCGGCTATCTCGGAGGTATTTGTCTTCGTAGCGTGCTGGAGCGCGCGGGTATCGCCCAACCCTCTGTTCGGCCCCATCATTCTCGCTAAGGCATGATGCGGCCAAGGACCGGGTGAGCGTAAAGTGCGAAGCGGGTTTTCGAAGGGCATCCCCTCGGGCTCGACCAGGATCACGCCGAAACAATAACGCAATTCGACTTAAGGCCATCTCGTGGACTGCCTGACAGAGTCCCCGTAGACGATCAGCAGCGCGGCGGGAGCCCGGCGGATCTCATTCCGCGGAGATCTGGCCGTAGCGGATGTAGTGCTCATCATTGTAGTACTCGCCATAGTGGCCGCCGTAACGCTTCATCGCTTTCATATCGGTCTTGTTGAGCACGATACCGAGAAGCGAGTCGTACACGTTCGGTGCGGTATTAAGTGCATGTTCGACCACGGCTGGTGTCGTGCGTCCCCATTCCACGACCAGAATGAAACTGTCGATCAGTGGCGTGGTGGCTCGCACATCGACGACCGGTGCGAGTGGAGGGAGATCGACGATGACGTAGTCATAGGTCTCGCGCAGCTTTGCAAACAGCTTCTTGATCTGCTCAGTGCACAGGATGTCGCTGCTCGCGGAATGCGACGCTCTTCTCCCCGGCAGGAAGTCCAATCTTGTTACGCCGTCGGTCCAGATTGTGTCCTCCAGGGACCGCTCGCCCGACAGGACGTCGGTAATGCCGACGCCGGCGTCAGGTGCAAGATTGCCGGACAGCGAGGGATTCCTGAGGTCGCAATCGACGGCGATGACCCGTTTGCCCGAATTGGCAAGCAGCTGGGCGAGCGAAGCCGCAATGGTGGATTTGCCTTCATGGGGAAGCGTGGAGGTAAGGCCGACGACCTTGCTCGGGGTTTTTGTCGGATCCAGGTCGAGGGCAAATCTGATCGACCGAATGGATTCGGCATACCGGGACATCGGCATGGCCGTCGCCATCCTCCAAGTTCCGGAGCCTCGGGAAATCGTCCGCGGGCCATAGTCCATGGCTTGACCGGCGGTACGAGACGCTTTCTTGGTGACCTTTTTTACCTGTCGACCGTTCAGCAGGGGGACCACCGACAGGCACGGCAGGCGCAATCTGTCTTCGATCTGGGCCGATGTGCGAAAGCCGCGGTCCTTCATCTCCCTGGCAAATCCGATGGCTGCGCCCAGGCCCAGTCCGCCGAACACGCCGAACGCCAACAGCAATTTGGTATTTGGCTTGCTCTTCTTATCCGGAGGTGCGGCGGGCGAGATGATCCGCGCCTCCGATAGTGGAAATGAGGCCTGCTGGAGAGAACCCATATAGCGCTGCAGGAAATTGTCATACAGGGAGCGGTATCCCTTGGCGTTGGTTTCCAGCTCCCGGATGCTCAGTTCGGCCGTGTTTGTATTTCGTGACTGTGCGACGGCCATCGCCAGCTGCTTTTCGATTTCCTGTTGCCGTTGCTTGGTCTCCGCGAGATCGCTCTTGGCCACCTCGGCGAGGCGGCGTACTTCGTCCACGATCGTGTGTTGAATACTCGCCATCGCGGTGCGGAGATTGACGACGGCCAGGTGTTCGCTGCCATACTTGGCGGAATATTCGTACTCTCGCTTCGCATAATCGAGATACTGGAGGCGCAGGGTATTGATGATTTGATTGCTCTGGGCGGCCCCCGATCCCGATATCGAACTTTCGGGGGCATTGATGTTGCCGCCGGCCGCGCTCGTGCTGCCAGCGGGTGAACTGACGTTCATACTCGAAATTGCATCGAGGCTGCCGAGCGCAGCCGCGTCGAAATTTTTCGTGGCGAGGATGGATTCGAACCGGATCACCCGGGCGGTTGCTTCGGATGTATGCGCGCGGGCAGCAGCCAGGCGGCTGTTGAGTTCGGTCACCTGCGATTCATCGATGAGTTTTCCGTCAGCCGAGACAATGTTGCTCTTGGCCTTAAGCTCACTCACCGCACGCTCGGCGGCCAGGGCGTCATGGCCGAGCTCCTGCAGGCGATCACGCATCCAGCCGGTCGCCGTGCGATGCTCATCCACCTTCTCCTTCAGCTGGTCATCGATGTAGGCTTTGCCAACCGCATTCGCGATCTCCGCGGCCCGGATTGGGTCGCGGGATTCGAAGCTGATCTCGACGACACTGGTGCCACCGATCCTGGTAGCCGACAACCGCTTCGCAAATTCGTCAAGGAGTTGGTCCTTGGGGTCGATTTTGAGGCTTTGCGGCGTGATGCCCAAAAATCCACGAAACGTGGTCACCGCCGAACGCATCCAGTTACCTTTATTGTCAAATTCCGGATCATCAGCAAGATTAAGCTGATTGATGACGGCAGTCGCAACGGCCTTGGATTTCAATATCTCGATCTGCGAATCGACATCGGAAGGTGTGTTATCCAACATCGCGATCGATTGCTGTTGAACGACCGGAGATTTCG
>Ga0210409_10004825_pt1 | contig 14356 bp, 8 predicted proteins | sample IncBWH17MmetaG_FD_161649 | JGI IMG/M metagenome (GOLD analysis project Ga0210409, IMG submission 161649) | Forest soil microbial communities from Barre Woods Harvard Forest LTER site, Petersham, Massachusetts, United States - Inc-BW-H-17-M | ecosystem: Environmental > Terrestrial > Soil >... | reverse complement strand
TGTAAAGAATGCCTTAAAGATCTCGTCCGTTTTTCCCATGGGCAGCCCCACGCCCGTATCGCTGACCGAGACCAGCAATTGCCCGTCGTCACCCAGCTGTGACTTGACGATGACTTCACCACCGGTATTCCGCATTGCCTGAATGCCGTTCAGCATGAGGTTCATGAACACCTGTTGCAATTGCACACGGTCAGCCATGATATGCGGAAGGGGCTCATCTAACTCAGTACGCATCGCGACGGAATGGCAGTTTGCCTCATTATGTAAAATTAGGACCATCTCTCGAATCAGGGCGTTTACATCTACCGTTTCCAGTTTTGAGGAACCCATCTGGTAAAGAGAGCGCACACGCGCAATGATGTCCGCTGCACGCCTGGCATCTCTGGTCATTTCGAGAGCGGCCTCGCGTGCCTCCGGCACATCAGGCTCGTCGCTGTCAAGGAATCGTGAGCACGCCTGAGCATTTGCTACTGCTGCCCCAATTGGTTGATTGATCTCGTGTGCCAGCGATCCAGCTAATTCTCCCATCATGCTCACACGGCTGATGTGTGCGAGCTCGGCTTCGAGCTGCCTCAGCCTGCCCCGCGCTTCTTCGGCGCGCTTGCGCTCCGTGATATCGACCATCGTACCGACCACTTGAACAAGCTCCGCATTGGGACCCAAAACTGGACTGCCTATTCCATGAATGTGTTTGACTGTTCTATCGGATTTCAAGATTCTGAATTCGGCGTCGCAAGCTACTTTCTCGAGGAACGTCTTATCGCTTGCCAGCTTGAGCTTCTCACGGTCTTCGGGGTGTACTCGCTGCAGCCATTGGTCAAATCTCGGTAAGCCCTGTTGTGGATCAAAGTCGAAAAGTCGGAACATTTCCTCGGACCAGTACACCGTCTCGCCGCTGGCGCCATCAATGGCACAGCTGCCCGTGTGGGTCAGTCTCTGCGCTTCCGCCAGATAGGCTTCACTTCTCCGCAGAGCCTCCTGCGTGTGTTTGCGATCTTCGATGTCCGTGACGATCCCGTACCATTTGAGAATGTTTCCGTGTTCGTCTCGCAGCGGCGTGCCTTGAACAAGGAACCAGCGATATTTACCGTCAGCGCGACGGAACCGCACCTCGTCTTGGAATGGCAAGCCCGCAGCCGAACAACCGTCAAACAGTTCCATATGGCGATTCAGGTCGTCGGGGTGAACTGCGACTTGCCAACCCATACCAGTCGCGGACGAGCCCGTATACTCCGCCCAACGCCTGTTCATCGACACATTCGAGCCGTCTGGTAGTGCCGTCCACACCATGGCGGGTATTGTTTCAATTGCTTGGCGAAGCTCTCGTTCGCTACGGCGCAGCGCCTCCTCAGCCTTCTTGCGCTCGGCTCTTTCTTCGGCTTCCCGCAGTGCACGGCGGACGGCCGGCACCAACCTCGACATTCCAGTCTTGAGAACATAATCCGTCGCCCCAATCTTAAGCGTTTCGATCGCGATGTCTTCGCCGAGACTGCCGGAAACAAAAATAAAAGGCAGATCAGGGCGGGCGCTCAGTGTAAGTTTCAACGCGGAAAGGCCGTCGAACGAGGGAAGCTTGTAATCCGCGAGAATCAGATCGATGCCATCGTTTTCGAGAGCTGACAGGAACTCGAGGCGCGTTTGAGTGAGGATAAGGTCACAGACGAATTGACCAGCTTCAAGTAGCTCTCGAACAAGCTCCGCGTCATTGCGGTCGTCCTCCAACATCAAAATACGAAGAGCAGATTCATTACTCACTTTTTCATGCTCCCCGGTGGCGGCTCATTGATAAGCGCCCAGAATACGCCCAGTTCCTTGACGGCATTCACAAACTCGTGAAAATCAACCGGCTTTACCACGTAGGCGTTCACTCCGAGTTTGTAGCTTTTCACCATGTCCTTCTCTTCGCGGGATGACGTCAGCACCACTACCGGTGTCATCTCTAGCCGCTCGTCGGACCTGATTTGCTTCAAAACTTCCAATCCATCGACCTTGGGTAGTTTTAGGTCCAACAGAATGACAGCGGGGTTTTCACAAGGGCGAGTGTGAAATTGCCCCCGGCAATAAAGGTAATCGAGAGCCTCTTGGCCGTCTCGGGTAACCACTACGTCGTTGGTAAGGTTGTAGTCCTGGAGTGCCATCAGCGTAAGTTCCACGTCTTTCGCGTCGTCCTCAACGATCAAAATGCGTCCCAGGTTGTTGTTCATAGACCGCTCGCAATCCTCGCTTCTGAATCCTGTGCCTTAGCAAGTGAGAAATAAAATGTCGCGCCTTGGTTAACCGCTCCTTCCGCCCGGACCTTCCCTCCGTGGCGGTGGATGATGCGCTGCACGGTAGCTAGTCCTATTCCGGTCCCTTCGAAGTCTTCAGCCAGATGGAGGCGTTGAAACACGCCGAACAGTTTGTTTGCGTACTGCATATCAAAGCCGGCACCGTTGTCCCTGACGAACACTTCTACTTCCTGATTCGCTCCGTCGGCAGAGCCAATCTCGATTTCGGCCCGGGTCCGCGTGCGTGTGAATTTGACCGCATTAGAAAGGAGATTGACAAGAACCAGCTTCAGCATAGAACGGTCTCCGTAGCACACCGGAAGCGCCCCGGTTTTCCAGGCAACTTCGCGATCCCTCGTGTCCGGTCCGATCTCCCTGATGACCTCTTTGACGAGCTGCTCCAGGTTCACCAGTGTCGTTTTCGTCTCTGCACGTCCGATCCGCGAGAAGGCCAGGAGGTCGTCAATCAGGATGCCCATTTTTTTCGCTGATTCGATGATCGTGTTTATATAGCGCTGACTCTTGTCGTCTAAGGAAGAAGCTGCTTGTTTCTGCAGGAGCTCCGAATACCCCACGGTGTGGCGAACTGGCGCGCGCAGGTCATGGGAAACGGAATAGGCAAAAGACTCTAGTTCTTTGTTGCTGGCTTCAAGTTGCGCAGCCCGGTCGGCAAGTTCGTGGTTCAGTCTGCGAATTTCGTTCTCTCGTAGCTTGCGCTGTTCCACTTCAACCTTGAGGTTATCGCGGGCATTACCAAGATCAGCCTCAACTCGGTGCCGAATTCCAGCGAACGAGGCGATAAGTACAGCCCATGCAATGAAGACGAAAAAGGATGGCAAATCCTGCTTGGAAATAACGAAGGAATAGACGGGCGGCGAAAAGAAATACTCGAAGCAGGCGGCGGATAAGACTAGAGCCAGAACGGAAGGCCCGACTCCTCCATACCAAGTGGCGATGGCGATGGCCAGGTTAAAGGGCGGAGCGATGTCACGGAAATGGAAGCGTCGAAAAGTAAACGCGAGGCCCATCGCAATTGCAACGCAGGCTATTGAAAATCCGTAGCGCAGGACCCGTGAGCTGGCCATGTTTAATTGCAGGTTCCAGAGCGGCATGAACCACCTCCCTAAAACTTCTAACTCTGAGCCCACGTAGGATGGGCGCCCGACTCAATGAGCGGTGGGTTGCCACGCATGCTCAGTCTCGAAGTTCGGGTTCAATATATTGTGGTCGGTTTGCCACAACGGTCGCGAAATCCCCAGCTTCTTCATTTTGGAAATCAAGGTGGTCCGCTTCAGTCCCAGTCGGGCGGCCGCACCTCGCGGTCCTCCGATAATCCAATCTGACGCATGTAACGCTTTCCGAATCTGAGCTCGTTCGGATTCTCTGAACGTCCCCGGATACGCGAAACCCGGCACGATACCCTCGGTCTTGACCGGATTCGAACAGAGAGACTTCGAATCCGACTCCGGGAAAGGATTTGCAAGTACTTCCTGGTCCGAGGCGATTAATGCCCGTTCAACCAAGTTCTGAAGTTCTCGCACATTCCCCGGCCAAGAATATGAGGTGAACGCGTCCAGCGTGTCTGATGAAATTTCCCTAATCCGCTTACCCATGCGCTGGGAAAAGACTTTGACGAAGTGGGAGACCAGTAACGCGATGTCCTCCCGGCGTTCACGGAGCGGCGGCAGTGCCACAGGAAACACATTTAGCCGATAGTAGAGGTCGCTGCGGAACTGTTCCCGTGCGATCATCTCGCTGAGATCGCGATGCGTCGCGGCAACCAGACGCACATTGACCCGATGCGTCTTGCCGCTCCCTAACCGTTCGAACTCCTGCTCCTGCAAGACGCGCAGCAGCTTCGGTTGCAAGGCGAGCGGAATGTCTCCGATTTCATCCAGAAACAGAGTGCCCGTGTCGGCCATTTCGAAACGGCCAATTTTTTGCGCAAATGCTCCGGTGAAAGCGCCCTTCTCATAGCCGAATAGTTCGCTTTCCAGGAGGTCAAAGGGAATGGCCGCACAATTCATCTTCATGAAAGGGCGTCCGCAACGTGCGCTGGCATCGTGAATAGCCTGCGCGATCAGCTCCTTCCCAGTGCCTGTCTCTCCGAGCACCAGCACGGTGGCGTCGGTCGAAGCTACTCGCTCCACATCCGAAAGCACCAACTTCAGTGCTGGGCTGCTGCCTATGATTTGTTCAAAGCTACTGACCGAATGAAACTGTTCAAATGATTGAGTTCTGTTGAGAGTTTGCATAGGCACCTCCAGTTTTCTCTCGAAGAATGGATTGTGGAGACAAGCCCATCCTCGGTACAACCACAAATGGTCGGAGACTGGAGTTCTTATTTCGGGGGAGGAGCGAACCCGACTTTAGTCGGGGCGTATCTAGAGCTCTGGCGTCACAATGTGTTTTCTGCCAAACAGTCGGGCATCGATCGACCAGGCACCAGGCCCGATCATTGCCAACGTCGCGCTAAGTGTCGCCACGATGACAGGAATCCAAGCATGCACGCCGCGAGAGAGAAGGACCCAAACCTCAATCAAACTGACTAGTGTTCCTACAATCGGCGTCCATAGACCAAGCAAAATAAATATCGATAAACCGGCTCCAATGACTTCCGGTAGAGCTGCTGACCCGGACGCTTCCCTGAAGCGGTTAACGACACCATAGGCAAGGAGCGCTGCAATTAGTACGCGTTGAGCTAGAAGCCCGCGACCAGGCCAACCGTCGGCGAAATTCGAGAAGAGTCGTTGCAGCGATGTCCCTCCAGCATTCGAAAGGTAACGTACTCGAAAGCGAACCGAAACAGTCGAAAGTAGGGCAGTGAGATCCGACTTTTGGGGGATGGATTGTGCGATTCGAAGGACCTTAGAGCTCGATGATCCCGCGCTTTATGCCGATCGTAGCGGCATGGGCGCGGTCGTTTGCGCCAAGCTTAGAGAGTATGTTCGTGACATGGCTTTTAACGGTCGCTTCGCCGATCGAAAGCTGATCGGCAATCAGCTTGTTGGAATTTCCTGCGGCGATTAGCCGCAAGACATCGATCTCGCGCTGGGTCAACTCGTCGTCCGCAGCGTGCTCCGCCAGCTCGGCTGCGATATCCGGCGGTATTCTCTTCTGCCCGGCATGAACCGCCCGTATCGTCTCGAGGAGTTCCCGATGTACATGCCCTTTCAGTATGTAGGCCCGCGCACCTGCTCGAAGAGCTTTCACGACTTGAGCATCGCCGGTGTAGGTCGTAAGGACAATGATGTGCGCATCCGGGAATTCACTTCGAATCCTGTTGATGGCTTCAATTCCGTTGAAACCAGGCATCTGAATATCCATCAGCGTCACGTCCGGCCGGTGCAGTCGAAAGCTTTCGACAGCTTCCTGCCCGTTGGACGCTTCCGCAATCAACTTCATATCCGGTTCGGCGTTCACTAGTGCCGCGATCCCCTTGCGGAGCAGCGAATGATCGTCGACGGTAAGAACTGTGATGAGTTGTGGAACAGTGCTCATGAGTCTCACACTTTGTGGAACAGCCTGAACCTTCCCCGTTGTCTGGACTTCTCGTATGCTACGACGGCCGGAACGGTTAGCTCGACTTCTGTCCCCGCTCCCGCTTCACTCCAAAAATCTAGACGGGCTCCGATTTGCTGCGCTCGTTCCCGCACTCCGCGTAGTCCCCAGTGTCCCGCGCTCCCTCCAGCCTTTAGAACTTGTGGCGCGATGCCCGTTCCATCGTCGCGTATGCGCACGCGAAGCTCGCGATCGTCGTACCGGATTTCAGCCTCGATTCGGCTCGCCTGCGCATGCTGAAACGCGTTTCGCAAAATCTCGCGGGTAATCCCGTAAATTTCATCTCGGGGAAGAGCAGTCAAGGCTTTTCGCTCACCTTCCAGGGTTAACCGGAAAACCGGTCCATTGCCGTTCGCATTCGCTAACTTCCCCAGCTCTTGGCCCGTTGCGGTCAGCCATTGCCCCAGATCACCGTCGGCCGCCTCCGAACGCAAATGTTGAATCGCGCTTCGACTATCCGTGATTGTCTGTTCCGTGGCTCCGATCGCACCGTCCATAACTCGAGCTGCTTCGTCGGGTCGCCTCGGCAGCATGTTGCGAGCCGCCTGAAATTGAAACATCAGTCCGTGCAAGCTTTGCAACAGCGTGTCGTGCAGCTCTCGCGCGATGCGTGTCCGCTCGTTTACACGCGCCTCCAGACCTGCGGTGAACTGCTGCTGGAGCTGATGCAGCCGGAATTGATAGAGCGCCCAGAGCAATCCCAGAAATGCAGCCACGCACAAAACGCCGAACCAAGTGGTCTGGTAGTACGCCGGCGCGATGGAGAAATCCAGGAATGCGCCGGCCTCGTTCCACACGCCGCTGTTGTTGGCTGCGGTCACGCGAAAAACATAATCTCCCGGCGGGAGGTTTGAGTATTGCACCTCTCGGTTGTTGGCGACCTCGCGCCAGTTGCGATCCTGCCCTTCGAGCTTGTAGCGGAACTGAACTTTTTCCGGCGCGACAAAACTGAGCGCAGTGTAATCAATCTTTAGATCGCGGATTCGGGGTGGGAGGCGTAATCCGTTCGACGCATCGTAGGTCTTGTCATCCGCGGTGATCCGTTCGATGTGCACTGGCGGTGGTACTTTGTTGAAGGGAAGGTGGCGCGGATCAATCACGCTGACACCATCGAAGGACACGAACCAGATTCGGTCATCTAGGGATTTCGTGATCGGAGGATTGTAGGGTCGGTAGGCCTGTTCATGCACCCTGACTCCGTCATAGTTGTCAAAGACATTGGGATGAAGAACCAGATTTGTGGCCCGCCCGTTGTCGACCGCGAGAGTCCAAGCATCAATCTCAGAGCGCGCCAGGCGCAGTAAACCGCATGGAGTGTCCAGCCAAAACGAGCCCTCATCGTCACGTATCATCCAGTGAATCGGATCGCAAGGCAATCCATTCTCGCGATTAATCGTGGCGAAGCGCCCATTTTTCATTCGGCTCAACCCGCTGTCCGTTGCCGCCCAAAGCGCGCCATCTTTTTCGACTTGCAGATTCGTTACGGTACCGGCGCCCAATCCTTTTGCGGAAGAATACATCTCCTGAATTTTGCCGCTAACGAAGTACGAGATGCCCCCATCAAAGAATCCAAGCCAAATACCGCCTCTTGAGGGATCTGCAGCTAAACTGATAGCAAAGTCCCGATGCCCGAGACTTCTCCACGGAATCCGTTCGACGAGCTTGCCACTGCTCAGATGAAAGAGCCTTCCTCCATCGGCCATCCAGATGTCCCCGGCAGAATCTTGAGCGATGTCCAACAATCTGCCGTCGGGGGTGCTAGTCACGGCAACGAAATGGTTGCCATCTAAATATCCGATCTCGTGAGTCGTCGACAGCCACAATCGCCCGCTCCTGTCCTGAAAGAGAGAGGCCGGCGATAACCCATTCAGCATTCCATCGCGGTGGTTGTAGGTGGCGATTTGGCCGTCACTCCATCGATCGAGGCCGCCCGGCGTCGCAATCCAAACGCTTCCGTCTTTGTCAGCCAAAACCGACCGAACCTGTCCATTCGACAGCCCTTCTTTTAGGGAAAAGGTAGCTACGGCAGTGTTCCGAAATCGATCCAACCCGTCCACTGTCGCAACCCAGAGGTTATTTTCTCGATCTTCACAGAGTGCCATGACCTCGTCGCTTGATAGCCCGTCTGCTTCTCTAAATACGTCCACTCTTCCCCGATGTACGTGGATAAGACCCGCATGGTGTGTGGCGATCCAGAAACCACCGTCTCGGTCATCGAGCATCGTTCTGACGGTGAAAGGTTGCAGTTTGCCGGGCAGCCGAAACGCTTCGGTCTTTCCGTCGTGGAAGCGTCGAATCCCTCCAGCCACACCGAGGAGCAAGTTGCCGGCCTCATCTTCCGTGATTCCCTCGGTTGAATCAATTCCAAATGGCAGCGGGTAGAATTCCGGAGGTCCTGGCCTCCATCTCCAGATCCCAGATTGCGCGAGGGCCCAAACAGTACCCTTCGCGTCTTCGTACATCTTAGCAACCCGTCCTCCGCGACTCAGACTGCCATCGTCGCCGTAGCAGCGAATACCGGTCTTCTCGATCGCGCAAATCTGCTGAGGGGAGAAGTTTTTCTGACCGCTGGACCATATCGTACCTTCACGGTCTTCAAGGAAGGAACTAATGCTCTGTCCATCGGACTCGGGATAACGCCGAAGCTTGCCATCTTTCCAGGACGCGACGCCACCCTCAGCGCCGGTGCCGATCCACAGCGTTCCGTCGCGCGCAACCAGTAAGGAGTAAATAGGCCCTGAAGGGAGGACCGCACCTGATGGCGCATGCCAGGGAATCGCCCGAACCCCGTCAAAACGATACAGGCCGAACTCTGTTCCGAGCCACAGATAGCCGTCAGGCGTTTGCGCAATTGCCTGAATCGCTCCCCGGGTAAAACCATCGCGCACTCTCCATACCGTATGCGCATATTGGCTGACGTCGAACGAGGGGTTAACCGCGAAGGCGCAGGAGGAGGACGAAGCCAGCAGAATGCAAGCTAGTTTAGTCGCCAGCGCGATAAGCTGTCGTGCTCGTTCGCGAGCGCTCCGCACAATACCCGGCATTTTAACGCAGTTTAAATCTTGACACTCACGAAAGATTCTTGGCAACATTTGCGTCGCCGCTACGAGGTGTGAAACGTGCGTCCAGCATTCATCCTCGTCCTTTTCTTCCTTGCTTCTTTCGTCGCAGTTCTTCGCGCGCAATCCACAAGTGCGTCCATCACCGGCCGCGTCACCGATCCCAGCAAAGCAGTCGTTGCTGATGCGGAAGTCGCCGCAATCGGTGCCGACACAAATGTCCGTTACGAAAGCGCGACCAACGGCTCGGGTGAGTATTACCTCACGAATCTGCCACCCGGCAACTATCGCATCGAAATCGGGAAGAGTGGCTTTCAGAAGCTGATCAAGCCGGACGTGATCCTGCACATTCAGGATGCTCTCGCAATCGACTTCGAGATGGCGCTCGGTTCGGGGTCGGAGAGCGTCACCGTGCAAGCCGGCGCGCCGATAGTCAACACAGAGTCGGCGACGGTCAGCACCGTGATTGACCGCACGTTCGTCGACAATCTCCCGCTCAATGGCCGAAGTTTACAGACGTTAATTATCCTCACGCCAGGCGTGGTAGTCACCGCCACGGCTTTCGACGACCAGGGACAGTTCAGCGTGAATGGGCAGCGCGCGGACGCCAACTATTTCACTGTGGATGGGGTGAGCGCCAATTTCGGCGTCACCGGATTCCCTGTGCTCCTGCAGTCAGCCGGAGGAGCGCTGCCCGCGCTCAGCGTTTCGGGTGGCACGAACAGCCTTGTTTCGGTCGATGCCGTACAGGAGTTTCGCATTCAGACTTCTTCGTTTGCCCCCGAGTTCGGACGCACCCCCGGCGGACAGATTTCCATCGTGACGCGCTCTGGAACGAACGCTTTTCACGGCACGTTGTTTGAATATTTCCGCAACGACGCACTGGACGCCAACAATTGGTTCGCGAACGCCGATAATTTGCCGAAACCTGAAGAGCGGCAGAATGACTTTGGCGGCGTAGTCGGTGGCCCAATAATCAAAGATAAGACATTCTTCTTTTTCTCTTACGAAGGGCTGCGACTGCGCCAGCCAATGACCCAGGAAACGGTTGTACCAGACGTTGCCTCACGGCAGAACGCTCCCGCGGCGATGCAGCCGTACTTGAACGCATATCCCATTCAAAACGGCCCCGAGTTCGGGGCGGGATTGGCGCAATTCAACGCCAGCTATTCCAACCCTTCCTCGCTCGACGCCTACAGCATCCGTGTCGACCACGATGTCAACTCGAAGCTCCGCATCTTCGGCCGGTATAACTATTCGCCATCCGGCATAGTCCTGAGATCCCCCCCTCTCGCTGGACCGGTTCTCAGCGTGACCCAGCCGTTTTTCTCCTCCATTCAAACCGGCACCATCGGGCTGACCCAGTTGATCTCGTCGACCGTCAGCAACGAACTCCTCGCCAACTATAGCAACCAGCGGGTTGCCTCCCGCTACATAATGGATAATTTCGGCGGAGCGGCGCCGCTTCCCGATTCCGCGCTGTTTCCGCCCGGCTACACGTCCGCTAACAGCCTCTTTGAACTGGACATCGTGGGTGCAGGCGAATACGGGCAGGGCAGCTTCGGAACCAGCGAGCAACGCCAGATCAATCTTGTGAACAATCTGTCGGTATCCAAAGCGAGCCATCAACTGAAGTTCGGGGTGGACTATCGCTGGCTCGCCCCTTTCGTCAACCTCTACACATACTCCCAGTCTGTCGAATTCTCCGGCGTGACGTCTGTCCCAGGAGGGGCTCTCTCGGGATCGGCGGTCTTCGCTGGCACGAACGCGCAACTGCCAAACGCGCTTCTCTCCCGAAACTTCTCGCTCTATGGTCAGGACACCTGGAAAATCACTCCCCGATTCACCGTGACCTATGGTTTGCGGTGGGAGGTGAATCCACCGCTAAAGGGCAAGAATGCGGCCAACGATCCTTTCACTGTGTTGGGCCTAAACAATCCAGCGACCATGACCCTGGCCCCTCGCGGCACTCCGCTCTACAAGACGACCTATGGAAACGTTGCACCTCGGGTGGGATTGGCGTATCAACTGAGTCGCAAAAAACAAAATTGGAGTGCCACGGTCCGAGCTGGTTTCGGCGTCTTCTACGATCTGGGCCAAGGCTCGCTCGGCGGCGTCTCCGGCTTCTTTCCATACGGCGCAACCAAGATCATCAGCCCTGTGCCCGCGCCGTTTCCATTGAGCCCGGACAATGCGGCCCCCCCGGCCATTACCCTGAACCCACCCGTTTCCGTCATCTTTGTCGCCGACCCGCATTTACAGCTCCCGCGCAGCTATCAATGGAATATTGCGCTCGAGCAGCCGCTGGGCAGCAGACAGAGCCTGTCACTCACATACGTCGGCGCCACCGGTCGCGACTTGCTGCGCGTCACCCATCTCTCTGACGTGAACCCGAACTTTTCGAATGTCGTGCTGACCGACAATTCCGCCACGTCGGGCTATAATGCCCTCCAGCTCAAGTTCCAGCGGCCTTTGTCGCGGGGTGTCGAAGCCCTGGTTTGTTATACATTCTCCCACTCGATCGACAACGCCTCCACCGACGCCTTTACGAGCAGCACCTTTGGTACTTACATCAACACGCCGTCCTCTCTCGCCAATCCCAATATTGATCGCGGCGATTCGGACTTTGACATCCGGCATTCCTTTACGGCTGGCGTGACCTACAATCTTCCGGCCCCCGGAGCGCAGAAGGTTACTCATGCCATACTAGGCGATTGGTCGCTTGACGGCTTTATTTTGGCCAGATCGGCGCCCCCCGTTGACATTGTTGCCGGGGTTTTCTTTGCTGACGGAATTGCCCTGAGTCCCCGCCCGAACGTAAACCCAGGAATACCTCTTGTGCTTTATGGGTCTCAATATGCCGGCGGCAAGATTTTCAACAATGCGGCCTTTACCGCACCTCCCATAGGGCAGCAGGGCGATTTCGGGCGCAATGTATTGCGGGGTTTCGGGGCCTGGCAAGCAGATCTTGCGTTCCAGCGGCAATTTCACGTCACCGAGAAATTGGGGCTGCGTTTCCGGGCCGAGTTCTTCAACATCTTCAACCACCCGAACTTCGGCAGCCCCAACAACACCCTGACCAGCCCGCTGTTCGGCCAATCGACGCAAACGCTTGCCAGCAGCCTCGGCTCCGGCGGCGCCAACGGCGGCTTCAATCCCCTGTACCAAATCGGCGGCCCCCGTTCCATCCAACTCGCCCTCAAACTCCAATTCTGAGTAGCACAGGCACTCTTGCCTGTGCTCTTCGTAGGGGCGCTGCACGCTCTTACTTTACGAGAGAGAATGCGTCGAAGTAACAATCGAAGCGATCATCATTTCCCCCCACCATTTGTTTGTGTGCTCAGGGTTGAGAGTTCGTGGTCGGCGCATGACCTCAATCAGCGGCGGGTTGCCAGGGCCTGTCCGGCTCGCGGTTCTGGTTCAGGCCTGCCACCTCCAACTGCTGTACTGGTCGCGAGATCCCGAGCTTCTTCATTTTGGAAATTAGCGTGGTCCGCTTGAGTCCTAGACGAGCTGCGGCACCTCGCGGTCCTGCGACAATCCAACCCGAAGCATGTAATGCTCGGAGGATCAAAGTCCGTTGGGAATCCCTAAACGTGCCCTCCTGCGCAGACGGCAATGCGACGAAGTCCACGGTTGTCGGGTTCGCTCCTACCAGGTTCGGGTCCAGTGTAGGCAAGGGATTCGCAAGCACTCCGTTGTCCGAGAGGATTACGGCCCTTTCGATCAGGTTCTGAAGTTCTCGTACGTTCCCGGGCCAAGAGTAGGAGGTGAACGCATCCAGCGTTTCTTTCGGAATGCTGATAATCCACTTACCCATGCGCCGGGCAAAAACTTCGACAAAGTGCGAAACCAGGAGCGCAATGTCCTCCCGCCGTTCGCGTAGGGGTGGCAGCATGATCGGAAATACGTTTAGACGATAGTAGAGGTCGCTGCGAAACTGTTGCCGTGCGACCATGTTGGTTAGATTGCGATGCGTCGCGGCAACCAGACGAACGTCGACGCGATGCGTTTTGCCGCTGCCCAGACGTTCGAATTCCTTTTCCTGCAGTACGCGCAGGAGCTTCGGTTGCAAGGCCTGCGGAATATCGCCTATTTCATCGAGGAACAGAGTCCCCGTGTCAGCCATTTCGAAACGGCCAATTTTTTGCGCGAAGGCTCCTGTGAAAGCGCCCTTCTCATATCCAAACAGCTCACTTTCTAACAGGTCGAAGGGAATCGCTGCGCAATTCAGTTTGATGAACGGACGATCGCGTCGCGTACTGGCTTTGTGAATCGCCTCTGCGATACGCTCCTTCCCCGTTCCTGTCTCTCCGAGGACCAGCACCGTGGAATCGGTCGGCGCGACGCGCTGCACTTCAGTAAGCACGAACTTGAGCCCCGCGCTGTCGCCTATGATTTCTTCAAATTTGTCTTCCGCGCAATCCTGATCGATTGGCGGAGCTGTGTTGACATTCTCCATGACAACCTCCCAAGGAAGTCCTCTGAAAACCACAAAACTGAGCATCATTCAGACGAAACGATTAATGCATTCACTTCTATCAGTCCATGATCATGTCGTCTCCGTGCCACTTTCCTCTTGACGTAGGGCTGAACGAATCCATTGGAGTAACTCCTCGTCGGTAAAAGGCTTTCCCAGAAATGCGGCAGCGCCAGCTTGCATTGCTCGCTGCCGGGACGCTTTATCGTCGTAGGCGGTGATGAAGATGATAGGAATGCGACTGCCCGTGGCAGCCAGCTGGCTTTGCAGCTGCAGTCCGTTCATGCCGGGCATCCGTACATCAACGATGAGACACGAGGCATCGTTCAGATGGTCAGAGCTAAGAAATTTCTCGGCAGATTCAAAGGCTGCTGCTCGAAAGCCAAGAGATTCGATGAGTAGTGCGGTGGTCCTGCGAACCGACTCATCGTCGTCAATGATCGAGATCAGATTCTTTGCCACTCCGAATTCCCCGCGTAAGGCTGAACGAATGGTTTGGAGTAACTGCTCGTCGCCAAAAGGCTTGCTTAGGAATGCGACAGCACCGGCTCGCATTGCCCGCCCACGGGATTCTCTGTCGTCATAAGCGGTGATGAAGATGATAGGAATGCCACAGCCCTCCGCAGCGAGGTGGCTTTGGAGTTGTAGTCCATTCATGCCTGGCATCTGTACGTCAACAATGAGACACGCGGTATCGTGCAGTTGGCCAGACTTCAGGAAACCCTCGGCTGATTCAAACGCCGCCGCTCGAAGACCAAACGACTCGATGAGTAGCGCGGTGGTCCTCCGAACCGACTCATCGTCGTCAATGACCGAGATTAGATTCCTTGCCACTGTGAACCTCCAATGCGCGAAAGGTTATTCCGAGTTGGAGAAGGAATCTATTGGGCGTTGGTATTTCTAGCGTCCCAGAAAGGAGAATGCGGGTAGTGCTTTCGTTTACGAGGCTTTTTTCGCTGGGCCCTTAAGCTTTTCGATCATTCTTACCA
>Ga0210409_10004823_pt1 | contig 14362 bp, 8 predicted proteins | sample IncBWH17MmetaG_FD_161649 | JGI IMG/M metagenome (GOLD analysis project Ga0210409, IMG submission 161649) | Forest soil microbial communities from Barre Woods Harvard Forest LTER site, Petersham, Massachusetts, United States - Inc-BW-H-17-M | ecosystem: Environmental > Terrestrial > Soil >... | reverse complement strand
CCCCAGCCGAATCCGAGCCCCCATCCAAAGCCCCAACCGAATCCCCATCCAAAGCCGCAGCCCCAGCATCCGCCGCCCCAACCGTATCGGCCCCAACCGTATCCGCCGCGGCCCCAACCATACCCGCCGTGGCCCCAACCGTACCCGCCATATCCGTGGCCGAACCCGCCGCCATACCGCGCATTCGAAAATGACGCGTGGCCGAAAGCAGACGAGCTGTTGAAATGTGAGCCCAGCGAAGTTGAAGCTGCCGTGCCTCGATTCGACATGCCCGTCGAGTGCCCCATTCCACTCGATCCCGCGCTCGAACCAAACCCGTGTGAAGTCGAGCCGAATGAATGAGCGCTAAACGAATGCGCGCCCGCCGCGTTTCCCGAACTTGCTCCCGATCTTCCGAACGACCCCGATGCACCCGATGCTCCGCCTGCCGCGCCAGTGCCGCGCGCGCCACCAAACGAATGCCATGCGCCATCGGCGTGCGCGGAACCTCCCGCGCCTCGCGATGCGCTCGCGGAATTGCCAAAGCTACGGCTGCCTCCCGCTGCCGATCCAGTTCCAGACCGCGCGCCGCCGAATGAATGCCACTGGCCGTCAGCCGTGGCATGAGAACCTGTTGACCGGCCGGCACCGTTGCCGAAACCGCGGCCAGCCGCACCGCCGCCAGCACGTCCCGCAGCCGACGGACCCATGCTCCGGCCGCCGCCACGATAAGCGCCACCTGCGCCACCGCGGTAAGCTCCGCCGCCACCGCGGTACGCGCCTCCGCCACCGCCATGGAATCCACCGCCTCCTCCGCCGCCGTGGAATCCACCGCCTCCACCGTGCGAGCCTCCGCCACCGCCATGCGAACCGCCTCCGCCACCGCCGTGCCCACCGCCCCCACGGGCGAAAGTAGCCTGCGGCACCAGCGCCAGCGCAGCGCTCGCTGCAATTACCAACGAAATTTTGGAGAGGTTGAATACTCTCATGTCAGCTCCCTTTACCTTACGAGCCCCTATCAATCTCAGTTCCAACCGCGAGGGCGCCGGGTTCAGTGCGGCGTACTAGCCCCTCGACCCCTGAATCCACCTACCGTATTGCAGGGCAGATGCCATTCCCGCAGCTCAGACGGTCGCTGCTAACTCCCACGTCATCATGCAGTTCCAGAGCTCACATGAGGCATGTCACGTCAGGCCAGTTTCCTCGGTGGTGGATTTCACGCGGAAGTGGTGCATTTCAACCAGTGGCGCCAAGGCTCGCACCGCTCGAACCGTTCGCCTTTCTCTGCGCTCTCTGCATTTCTGCGTCTCTGCGGTGAGCGCCTTTGACTTCTGCACATTCCGCCGAGTAGCATTTCCACCTTAGCGGAGACCCAATGCCACCACTCCCGAACGCCGCCTCATCCGACATTCGCGAAGTGCTGCTTGAAACCTACGCGGTCAACGACGCCATGAACCAGCTCCTCCTCGCGCATCTCGACCCCCGCGCCTGGCGCGCCCAGCTTCCCGCCGCAAAACGCGGCGGTCGAACCATCGCCGCGATTTTCGCGCACCTGCATTACTGCCGCCTGGTGTGGCTGAAACATTCCGCCCCACACTTGAAATGTCCGGCTCCGCTCGATCCCCGCCGCTGCACCATCAAGCAGGCCGCCGCGGCGCACAAGAAAAGCAGCGCGCAGTCCCTGCGCATGCTCACCGACGCCTTGTCCACCAGCCCCCAGCGCCGCGTCACCAAGTTCTCGCGCGGTGCCTGGACGCGCACCTGGCCCGCCGGTGCGACCATGTTTTCCTACATGTTCTCGCACGAAGCCCATCATCGCGGCCAGATCATCATGCTCGCCCACCAGCTCGGCTATCGCTTGCCCAACGACGCCGCCTACGGCGTCTGGTTCTGGGACAAGCTCTGGAAGCAGCACGGCTTCGACGCTCGCCCGCGCTAAAATTTATTGTGAGCCAACCGTCCCGCCCGCAGACGGCTGTAGACTGCTGATGTCCAGCTTATTCGCCCGATCAATTATTTTCGCGTAGGCTCGCGCGATCCGCGTTAGCCCGTTCGATGGCACGATCTCGGGTATGTCCACATCCGTGTGCTTGAATTCCGGCGAGCGGATGATCTCGAGTGAAGGAGCGTCGTGGGCAATCTGGCCCATCTCCCCCGACGCGGTCACGTCCATTACGCCCGTCAGCGGTACGCCGAATTCCTGCCAGGCGCTGAGTGCGATTTTCATCAACGCACTGCTTCCATAGACGGACCAGCGCGCCCCGGAAAGTGCGGTGGTCTGGCTGAAATGCGTGTTCCACTGCGAAAATTCAGAGAACGACACGTGCTCCGGGCTGATCATCAACGCCGTCTTGGACAGCAATCCATTGGCTCGGTGCGCGTGCAGGTATGCGGCGTTCGGCGACCCGGCGTGATGGCCCGCAGTGCCCACAAAGATGATGTTTCGCCGGCGCTGGGCCTTGGGGATCTTCGAATAGTATTCTGCCAGGCCCTCCATCACCGCCAGGCCCGACCCGTTATCCAGAGCTGCCTGGTACCACCCGTCCATATGCGCCATCACAATGATGTTTTCATCCGTCGTGCCCGGCAGCGTGCCGTACGCGCTTAGGCTTTTGAGTCCTTCTCGCATTTCCGTCTTCAGGTTCATTTTTACCGTGACCGGCTGGCCCGTTCCGATCAGGTCGCGCAGCGCCTTGCCGTCTTCCCATCCCATGAAGAACCCCGGTATCTTTACTCCCTGCGAGCCAAGGCCCGCACCGAGTCCCTGCCATACCGCCTGGTTGTCGTCGTATCCCCAAATCACTAGGACAGCCGCCGCGCCCGCGCCGGCCGCCCGCCGGACCGCGCCCTCCCAGTTTGCGGAATTGCCCATATTCCCCGGTTGCAGCATCGAAAGAAGAAGGACTGCCTTCCCTTTGACGTCGCGCCCCAGAAAATCAGCCGCGGAGCCGGTGCCCACCCACACCGCCTGCGCCTCAAGGCCTCCCGCCGGAGTAGGCTCGGAACCCAGCGCCGGATTCAGCGACTTGAACGTGAGAGTTTTTCCGGCGCCCTCTGCCGTCACGCTCCAGTCAATCGCAAACCACTGCGGAGGAAGCGGAAATTCCTGCGTGTGAACATCCACCAGCCCAAGCCGTCGAAAGTTCGCCTCGATTAAATCCGCGGTCATTTTTTCATACGGCGTTCCGGCGATGCGTCCCCAGTATTTATTTCCGTCATCGCGGCTCTTCAGCGAGATGTCCACGATGGGCATCATAAAATCCCTCTTCAGATGCACCCCATCGAGTTTTGCGTAAGCTTGATCTGCAGCAGGCAGCGGCGGTGATGCCGGGTAGGCATCATCGCGGATATATCCGGACGGATCCATCAGCGGTGAATTCACCCACGACCCTTGGCCCTGCGCCGGCACGGCGCAAACCGCGGCCACAAACGCGAACGAGACACCAACGCGAATGAACAGTTTCGGGGAAATTCTCATAGCTATCTCCTGAACCGGAAGTTCCGCCAGCGCCAGCCTAGACGCCGATTCTCTCGCCGCAAGCCTTTCGTGTTCGCCGTCCCTCGCCCCTCGCCCTCACTACTTTTTCCAAAATCGCCCCACCGCCGCAAAATCCGGATCATCCTTCGACGAATCCTTGACCGCCGAATACGTCGCATACGCCGCCGTTCCACTGGGCAGCGCGACCCCGTGCTCGCGCGCCAGTTCGAGCGCCAGGCGCATGTCTTTGTGCATCAGCCGCAGCGGAAAACTCGCCGGGTACTCGCTCTTCACGATCATCGGCGCTTTCACGTCGAGCACTCCGGAGCGCGCCATGCTCGACTGCATCACCTCCACCAGTTTTTCCGCCGGCACTCCCGCCGACGTGACCAGCGCCAGAGCCTCCGCGAACGCATCCACCTGCAGCGCCAGCAGCAGATTCATCCCCAACTTCACCGTCTGCCCCGCACCGTTCGGACCCAGCAAAAAGAATTTCTTGCCGACCGCTTCGAGCACCGGCTTCACGCGCTCGAGAACCTCGGCTTTGCCTCCAATCATGAAAACCAGTTCACCCTTCGCCGCTCCCCATGTTCCCCCGGTCACCGGCGCGTCGAGAAAATCCACCCCGCGTTCCGCGCACGCCGCCGCGACGCGTCGCTCCAGGTCCGGAGACACGGTGCTCGAATCAATGTACGTGCTGCCGCGGCGCAATCCTCCCAGCGCGCCGTCGTTTCTCTTGCCGCCGCCCGAGCCCCACAGCACTTCTTCGAGCGCTGCCGGATCGCTCACAATCGTGATCAGCACATCCGCCTGCTCGGCAACTCCCCGCGGGTCCGCGGCGAGCTTCGCTCCTGCGCCAACCAGTTCGTCCGCTTTCGCCTTGGTGCGGTTCCAGACCACCAGCGGAAATCCCGCCTTCAGCAGGTTCTGCCCCATCGGTCCGCCCATCAATCCCAGCCCAATCAACCCAACGGTCGGTTTCATGCGTATCTCCTCGATTTCAGCTTCTCGATTTCAAAGCAGCGAAAATTCCACGCGGTGCCGGAAAGGATCGATGCGCTCGGCGCGAACCTGCACGCGATCGCCCAGCCTGAAAATCCTCTTTGCCGTCGACCCGCCGCGCGTGCCGCGATGCGGCTCGGAGACGATCGTATGATCGCGCTCGCGGAACACGCATCTCTGCCCGGTCGCTTCCTCCAGCCGGTCAATGCTCACCAGCCCCTCGACGAAAATCTCGGTCAGCTCAACGAAGAAGCCGAATTTCTGAACGGAGATGATCAGCGCATCGTATTCTTCGCCCAGATGGCCCTCCATGAATTGCGCCGTCTTCCATTCCATCAGCTCGCGCTCCGCGGCTTCAGCGCGGCGCTCCGCTTCCGAACTCTCCGCCGCGATGCTTTGCAGGTCCACGCGGCGATAGGGGCCGAGCATGGCCACGGTTTCGTCCTTCCCCGGCCGCGCATTCGGATTCGACGCGCGCAGCGGCGCAACATTCGGATTTTCCAGCGCCCATTTCAACGCGCGATGCACGATCAGATCCGGATAGCGGCGAATGGGCGAAGTAAAATGGGTGTACTCGTTCGTCGCCAGCGCGAAATGGCCCAGCACGTCCGCCGCGTAGCGCGCCTGCTTCAGCGACCGCAGCATCAGGTAGGAAAGGATTCGCTCCTCGGGCTTCCCGGCGATCTTCTCCGTCAGCCGCTGGTAATGCTGCGGGCGAATATCAACTTCCTGCGCCGCGGGCAGCGTCACGCTCATGGGACGCATGCGCCCGCGGCCGCTGCCGCCGCCCCGCGCCTGCGGGCGCACGAGCCCGTGCCGCACGGCGATTTTGCGCTCGGCCAGATCGTCTACGCCCAGCGAATAGCCGAAGGCCTGCGCGAGTTCCTCGAATTCGAGCACTTTTTTCGGATCGGGTTTTTCATGCACGCGGTGCAGCGAAGCGATGCCGCGTTTTTCGAGATATTGCGCCACGGCTTCGTTGGCCGCAAGCATGAATTCCTCGATCAGGCGGTGGGCGATATTGCGCTCGCTGCGCACGATGCTCTGCATGCGCCCGGATTCATCGAACTCGATCACCGCTTCCGGAAGATCGAAATCAATCGAGCCGCGCGCGTGCCGGCGTTTGTTGAGCAGCAGCGCCAGCTCTTTCATCCTGCGGAATTCATCCACCAGCGGCGCGTAGCGCTGGTTCATCTCCGCATCGCCCTCGAGCACTTTGTTGACGTTGGTGTAGGTCATGCGCTCGACGGAGCGAATCACGCCCGACGCGAAATCAGCGCCGACCATTTTTCCGGTGGCGTCCATTTCCATGATCGCGCTCATCACCAGCCGGTCCACTTTGGGATTGAGCGAGCAGATGCCGTTGGAAAGTTCTTCCGGAAGCATGGGCACCGCGCGGTTCGGGAAATAAACGGACGTGCCGCGCAGCCGCGCCTCGCGATCAAGCGCCGAATCCCGCGAAACGTAGTGGGCCACGTCCGCGATGTGCACTTGCAACTCGTAGCGCCCGTGCGGCAAGGGCCGGACGAAAACGGCATCGTCGAAATCGCGCGCGGTTTCGCCGTCAATGGTCACGATCGGCAAATCGCGGAAGTCACGGCGCCCATTGAGCTCCGTTCGCGGCACCTGCTGCTCGGTTGAGCGGGCCTGCGCCAGCACGTCATCGGGAAAAATGTGCGGCAGATGGTGTTTGCGGATGATGATTTCCACGTCCACGCCGATTTCGCCCGGGCGGCCGAGAATTTCGAGCACGCGCCCGACGGGCGCCAGGCCGCCTTTCGGGTAGCGCGTGATCTGCACGTTGACGACGGCGCCATCGAGTTCCGGAAGCCGCGCGCGGCCGGTCGTGACGGGTCCACTTCTGGGAGTCGCGCCCAGCTTCTGGCGCAACTCCGGCGTCAATTCATCGCCCGGCGGAATCGAAACCTCGTGAGGAATGCGCGTGTCGTAGGGCAGCACGTTGTTTCCGTGCGGGCCGTAGCGGAACAGGCCGACGAGCGTGGCGTGCTGGCGCTCGACGATCTGCACGACGCGGCCTTCGGCGCGGCCGTCCGCGCGACGCCGCTCGACGCGCGCGAATACGCGATCGCCGTTCATGGCGTCGCCCAGATTGTCGCGGCCGATGAAGAGGTCGCCATCCACGCGGGGAATGGGATGCTCCGGCACCAGGAAGCCATAGCCGTCGCGATGCGCGACGATGCGGCCAGCGATCAGATTCGGGTCGCGCGCTCGCTTGGGCCCCGATTCAGCGGCGGGCGCGGCGGGCGGCGCGCCGGCGGACGGAGCCGGGGTTTCGGCTGCGCGCGCCGCGCGGCGAGACGTCGGCGTGCCGGGCGCGCCCTTCTGCTCGGCGAGCCGGAAACGGCCGCCGTAGATTTCCTCGACGTCGCCCCGGCGCTTGAGTTGCTGCAGGACTCGCGGAAGAAAGCGCCGGCCGCGGTGCCTCAGCTCCATGCCATGAGCAATTTGACGGATTCTAGCCGCCTGCGACAGCGTGGCCAGGTAAGCGAGGACTTCTCCAGCTCTCACTTCGGGGTCGCGCGGTTCTTTCTCTTCAGTTGTGTGCTGGCGTCTCATGTGCGGGTCAATCGTCCATTGGACAGGCTAACGGATTTGAGGCTCCGTGGCAAAAGGTCGGGACGAGTCTCGCGGATCTCGACGCGCAGGTGGATGGGCAGCGCGCCGCCAAGCATGTGCGCCCGGCACAGCATGCTGTGCCACTACAACACCAAAGTGGAACTAATCGGTCGGCGGATCCACGGTTTCGAGATCGAGGATTGCAATCCTGCCGTCCGGCTCGCGTTCCAGCACCGGCGCGTAATTTCCGAGCAGTTCGCGCCGCCACCAGGCTCCGTGTTCGCGCTTCGCGGCCGCGTCGCTGAACCAATACTGGTAGACGACGGCGCGCACCTGCTTCGGCGGCGCTCCCGCAAACGGATCGTATGCAAACAGGGCGAGGACGTCCGGGTCATGCGTCAGGATGCACTCTTCGGTCGAAATCACGAAGCGGTACTGGCGCCACACACCGAGCGAGGCGAACCACAGATTCCATTCGAATCGCGGCTGGTAGGGCGCGTAGATTCCCGGCGGCTTGTTGACGTCCTGCGGTTTGTATCGGAAGGCGTAAGGCGTCCAGGTGATGCCGTCGTTCGATCCTTGGAATTCGATTTCACGGCGTTCGTGCGTCATCCTCTCGAAGAGACCGTAGCGTTCCGCGATGCGAAATGGCCCGAGCATTTGGACCGGCCATTGCGGCAGAGGCACGTCGGGAGAAATTCTCCCGACAAGTAGCGCACACGTGGAATAGAAAATCAGACCCAGGCAAACGGCGGCGATGGTCCAGCGCACGGGGGCGAGGCGAGCGCGCCACTCGGCACGCGAGCCAACCGGAGGCGAATCCACGCTCAACACCGGTGCGGTCCGGCGTTCAAAGGGCGTTCGAACGCGGAGCGGAAGAATCCATTCGACGAAGCGGTCGTCGAGCAGCAGGAATCCCAGCGCCAGGACAATGTAGTTCAGGAAAGCGTAATTGGCGGTGAGGATGATGGCGATTTCAAACGGCGTGACGATGCAGAAGCAGACGATCCGAAATCGCCGCGGAAGAAAAACCATCCAGCACAGCACCAGCTCGATCGCCAGGGTGAGAAACGAGGTCGAGGCGTGAAACCAGTGCGGAAGGTGCTGCGCGTACCAACCGATCCATGTGGGCAGCGGACCGTTCTGGTAGTAATCGTCCATCGCCGTGAAATTTCGCCAGGAGGGGTCGCCGCCGGCGATCTTGCCGGAGCCCGATCCAAAATAGATGCAGAACCATTCCCAGCGCAGCAGAAAGAGGCTGATGCGCGACGGCGGATTTGCGCGACCGAGGCCGGGCCAAAATCCCAGCGGCGCGAAAAACAGGCTGATGAATCCGGCTTCCAGAATCATGCCGTCGGATTGATAGCTCGAAAAATCCTGGGCCGCGGCGATGAAGGAAAGGAAGCAGACGAAGCAGACAGCGAGACTAAAGCGCGGCCATACGTTGGCCACCAGCAGCAGCGACGCGATCGCGCCCGCCCAGCACACCAGCATGAGAGCGCGGTCGCTCGAGCCAAGCCAGAAAAGCGTGGGCGCGAACCAGAATCGCCAGAAATGGAACGCCGCGGCAACCGCCTGCAGGTAATCTCCCGCGGGAAGAATTCCGCGGGGGCCGATGAGGCCCTTAACCTGAAAGAAAAACGAATAGAACGCTGAGAAATAAAAGATTCCCAGCGCGCGAAGGAAAATCCAGCGCGACCAGAGGTGGCCGGGCTTTTTGTCGCTCGCGGCTTCGGGCCCAAGCAGCCACCTGATTGCCGCTGCCAGTCGCTCTCCCATCGCGGGAGATTATACAGAGGGAATGTGAAGGTCAGCGGCGCGATTCGAAATATAGAAACCACGCAGGTTCCGGGGCTGTCATTTGCCCGCGCGGAGAAAATCGCAAACTAGCTAAACAAACACACGGAGAAGGCACAGAGAGCGCGGAGACTTCTACGACAATTCCGTTGGGCTGGGCGCTGCTGGACGGAATTTGAGGAATGCTGGAACGGGAGGAACCGAAGCGAGGGTTTCGCGGCCCTCGGTGAACCCGATGAGGAACTCCTGCACGTTGAAGCGATGGCCGTTGCGGAGGTGCGCCAGGCGGTTCGCTTGATGGAGGCGGACGTACTCGCCGTCCGGCAGCAGGATGCGCGTCTTCAGTGTGTCGGCCAGATAGGGCGCGATGACCTCGGTGAATATCTGATTGCAGAGCACCGGGTCCTTCAACCGGAAAATGACCTCGACGCGCTCATAAATATTGCGCTGCATCCAATCGGCGCTGCCGAGAAAGACTTCCGTCTTGCCGCCGTTGCCGAAGACGAAGATGCGGCTGTGCTCAAGAAAACGTCCGATGACGCTGCGCACGCGGATGCGGCTGCTAAGCCCGCGAACGCCGGGCCGCAGGGCGCATGCACCTCGCACGATCAGCTCAACGTGCACTCCGGCCTGAGAAGCGCGATACAACGCTTGGATAATTTGTTCGTCGAGGAGCGAATTGAATTTCGCGAAGATGAAGGCGGGACGCCCGGCCTTGGCGTGGGCCGTCTCGCGTTCAATCAGCGTCTGGAAATTCCTGCCGAGGTTCAGCGGCGCGACGAACAGCGGGGAATATTGCGAACGCTCGGAATGAGCCGTCAAATAATTGAAGACGTGATGCACGGCGGAAGTGAGGTGCGGGTCGCTGGTGAGCAGGCTCAGATCGGTGTAAAAACGCGCGGTCGAGGGGTTGTAGTTGCCGGTGCCGAGATGGGCGTAGCGGCGAGTTCGTCCGTCGGGTTCGCGCCGCGCGACCAGCGCCAGCTTGCAGTGGGTTTTCAGGCCGACCACGCCGTAGAAGACCTGCACGCCCGCTTCCTGCAGATTGCGCGCCCAGCGAATGTTGGAGGCTTCATCGAAACGGGCCTTCAGCTCAACCACCACGGAGACTTCTTTTCTGGCGGCGGCATCAATCAGTGCCCGCACGATGGGCGAATTTTCGCTGGTGCGATAGAGCGTCTGCTTGATCGAAAGGACGTTCGGGTCCTGCGCGGCGCTTTCGATGAAGCGCACCACGGAGGAATAGGAATCATAAGGGTGATGCAGGAGCACATTGCGCTGGCGCACCAATTCGAACAGCGACGACGAACCCGGCTTGAGATCAAGTTCGCGCGGTGCAAAGGAACGGAATTTCAAGTCCGGCCGTGAAGTCAGTTCGTAGAGATTAAAGAGTCGCGAGAGATTAATGGGGCCGTTGACGCGGAAAACCTGCTCCGGTGAAAGCCGGAAATTCGCCTCCAGCCGCTCGACGATTTCCTGATTCGCGCCCGCTTCGATTTCCAGGCGTACCGCGGAACCCTTGCGGCGGCGATGAATCTGCGTGTCCACCGATTCCAGGATGCTGCGGGATTCCTCTTCCTCGAGGTAGAGGTTGCTGTTGCGGGTGACGCGAAACGCCGCGGCGGAAAGGATTTCGTAGCCATGGTAGAGCCGTTCGGCGAACGCGTGAACGATGTCGTGGAGAAACACGTAGTCAATCTTGCCCTTGGGCGAGGGCAGGCGCACCAGGCGCGGCAGGGCGCGCGGCACGGTGACCACTCCCAGATAAATCTGCGAACCGCGCCGCCTGCGCCGGAGCAGAAACGCGAGGCACAGCGCCTTGTTCAGGAAGTGCGGAAACGGGTGCGCGGGATCGACGGTGACGGGAGTGAGCAGAGGCTCGACCGTCTTGGCGTAGAAATTTTCGATGTATTCGCGGGCTTCGGGGCGCAGATCGCCGCGTCCCAGAACGCAGATGGATTTAGCCTCGAGCGCCGGAACCAGCTCGTCCCGCCAGCATTCGTATTGTTCGTCCACGAAGGCGTGAATTCTCGAGGTCAGCTCCGCGAGGACCTGGTCCGGCGTGCGACCGTCGGCGTCCGGCTGGCTATTTCCGTGCTCGGCTTGCTGCATCAATCCGGCAAGACGCACTTCAACGAATTCGTCGAGGTTGCTGGCGGTGATGCCCAGGAATTTCACACGTTCGAGCAACGGATTGCCGGGATCTCGCGCTTCTTCCAGGACACGCTGGTTGAACTGCATCCAGGAAAAGTGCCGATTGAAGAATCGTTCCGTATCCGGAATGGTGATGCGAGCCACAGGTGCCTTTCAGGCGGCAAGCGTATCTTGCCGATATTGCTGGCATGTTACTATGACAATTATTCGGTACGGGGAGGCTCGAGCGTGGTCCCTTCTACGGAATTGGTGCGGCGAATAAGTGTCTGTATTTTAATCAGTTACGCGGCTCTATGCATGGCCGCGTGCGGTGGTGGCTCGAGCGGGGCAAATCCACCTCCACCTCCGCCGCCGAATGCGATTCTGGAGATCGTGTTCGTGAGCCCGCAGTATCCGGTGATGGCGGACAACGGAGCGGCGCAGGCGTTAACGGCCACCGGACACTTTAACGACGGCAGCACGCAGGATTTGACGGCCACCGCGGCCTGGGCATCCACGAACCCATCCGTGGCTACGGTGGACGGAACGGGGCACGTTACACCCAAGAGTTTAGGGGGTGGCGTCAACGCAGGCTTCACTTCCATCACCGCGGCGTCGGGAGGCGTGACCGGCGTCTCGATCCTGAGCGTGACGAACCACACTTCGAATCCGGGCGGCTTTGCCGGCGCCTTCATGCAGCACAACGATATTGGCCGCACGGGCCAGAATTTGAGTGAAACCGCGCTGACCGCGGCCGCATTTCCAGCGAGCTTCGGCAAGAAATTCTCGCAGCCGGTGGACGGCTTCATTTACGGCCAGCCGCTGTACATCCCGAATGTGACCATTTCAGGGAAGTCGCATAACGTGATCTATGTGGCTACCGAGAACGACAGCGTGTACGCGATCGACGCCGATACGAGCACGGCGCCTCTCTGGCAGGTGACACTTTTGGACACTGCGCATGGCGCTGGAACCGGGGCCACGGCAACGAATACGAGCACGGACAACCCCTGCACCGACATCCAACCCAAGATCGGAGTGACCAGCACGCCGGCAATTGATCCGAGCACCGGAACGATGTACGTCGAGTCAAAGACAAAAGAGAGCGGCAATTTCTTCCACAGGCTTCATGCGCTGGATATCACCACCGGAGCCGAGAAGCCCTCCGCTCCTGCAACGATCACCGCCACGGTTTCCGGGATTGCGTTCGATCCGGTGATGCATACGAACCGTCCCGGACTGCTGCTGATGAACGGAATCGTTTACCTGGCGTACGCCTCGGATTGCGACAACAGTCCGTATCACGGATGGATCTTTGCGTACGACGCGGCCTCGCTGGCCCCAAAAGCGGTCTTCAACGAATCGCCCAACGGAAGAATGGGTGGATTTTGGATGGCCGGTGCGGGGATCGCGGCGGATTCGAGCGGAAACCTCTTCATCGCCTCGGGCAATGGGGATTTCGACACGAAGGATGTGCCGGCAATCGACCTGGGCGACACGAATATGAAGCTATTTTTCACGGGGAGCGCGTTTTCTCTGGAGGACTACTTCACGCCGTTCGATCAAAGCATCATGGACCAGAACGATGAGGACCTGGGTTCGGGCGGCAATCTGCTGCTGCCCGATCAGGCCGGGGGAACGCCTCATGAGGTGGTACAGGTCGGAAAGGAAGGCACCATCTACCTGGTTAATCGGGACCAGATGACCACCGGCAACATGCACTACTGCAACGGCTGCGCGAGTGATACGCAGATCACCGAAGAATTGCAAGACGAGGTCGGCGGCATGTGGAGCATGCCCGCCTACTGGAACGGCAACGTATATTTCTGGGGCAGCGGTGATCACCTGAGGGCGTACGCGATCAGCAGCGGCACGCTGGCGGCATCGCCGAGCTCAACCAGCGGCACCTTCCTTGGATTTCCCGGTGCGACGCCCTCGGTATCGGCGAATGGGAACACGGCTGGAATTGTTTGGGCGATTGACTCGACCAACTACGGCAGCCCTAATGCGGCGCTGGGGCCGGCAGTATTGCACGCCTACGATGCGACGAACGTTGTGACGGAACTTTACGATTCTTCCCTTGTCGCCGCGGACCAGGCAGGCAATGCCGTGAAGTTTACGGTTCCGACGATCGCGAAAGGGAAGGTTTACATCGGGACGCAGACGGAACTGGATGTATACGGCCCGTAGGGCCGAGTCGCTCCACTACTGGGGATAGGCGCTCGAAAGCGAACGCAGGTAGGCGATGATGGCCTGCGCGTCGGCGTGATTCATGTGGTAGATGTGCATCGGCTGGCGGATGGCTTCGCCGTTCGGCCCTACTCCCTTTTCAAGCACCGCTGCTCCCTGCTCGTCCGAATATCCACCAAACCCTGCGAGAGCCGGCGCGTTCATCGCCCAATTTGGATTTGGGTGCACGGGAACTATCCAGATCTGTGCGCCCTGGAGGCGCCGGGATTCGTCGAGATTGCCGCTGGCATCGCGCGGCGTGTGGCACTCCTCGCACATGGCGACATTTTCGACCAGGTAGCGCCCGCGATCGACCGAACTCTGCGGAGCGGCGGGCGCTGCGTTTTTCTGTGGCGCGGCGGGCGAACTCTCACGCGAGTACAGGCTCGAAGCCCCGAAACCCGCAGCCAGCAGTACGATCACGCAAAACAACACTTGATAACTTGCTTTCATAGACTGTCAATCCTGGGTTTTATCAAGGATGCGGCTCATTCCCGGAAGGAAGGCCGGTCGCCACTGGAACGTGAAAGTATCGCAAAAAGCGCGTTTCGCTGTCTATTGCGTTTTTCGGTTTGTGTCGCCGGCAAGCGGCAAATTTTCGCGGTCGAGCAGCGGGGCGGCTGCACCCGTCGGTGCAAGCCGGGCCACCGCCCATCGTGCATGGTCCGAGATGAGTGGGTCGTCTGAAGACGCGAGGCGATCGAGCAGTCGAAACACGCGCGAATGGGTTTCGCGATCCGGCGCGACGGCGGAGTTTCCCAGCGCTACGCAGGCATTGCGAATCAAGCCGCGCCATTTCGCGCGCTTGATCGCGCTCCCGCGGAACACGGCGCTAAAATCCGCCTGCGAAAGCGAAGCGAGCCACTCGAGTTCGGGAGCGAGAAGCGAAGCTTTATTTTCGAGTACCTCGCGCGGTTGGAATGCAGCGATGCTCGTCACCGGCGCCTTGCGGTTCCAGGGGCACACATCCTGGCAGATGTCGCAGCCGATGACCGCATCGCCCATTGGAGCGCGAAACTCGTCGGGAATCGCTCCGCGGAGTTCGATGGTGAGATAGGAGATGCAGCGGCGCGCATCGAGCTTGTAGGGTGCGGGGAATGCCGCCGTCGGACAGATGTCGAGGCAGGCCTGGCAGCTGCCGCAATGATCGATTTCGGCATCATTGTG
>Ga0210409_10004822_pt1 | contig 14362 bp, 15 predicted proteins | sample IncBWH17MmetaG_FD_161649 | JGI IMG/M metagenome (GOLD analysis project Ga0210409, IMG submission 161649) | Forest soil microbial communities from Barre Woods Harvard Forest LTER site, Petersham, Massachusetts, United States - Inc-BW-H-17-M | ecosystem: Environmental > Terrestrial > Soil >... | reverse complement strand
TCCATTCTTTTACACGTTGAGGGATAGGGAGCGGCGCCCTTCGCAATGAGATTGTGCTCAAGGGATGCTATCACCGTCGGGTGGCCCATCCTTGACGATTTTCAAGGGTGGGGCTTTCGGCCTGTTCTTTCTTGTGCTCTGGAATTTCTCGATCCGTTGCGCTCAGACCAGGCATTCGATGCGCGTCAAAATCCCCACCCTTCAAAAGCGGAAGGGTGGGGCACCAGAAACTGCAAAACCGTCGGCAACGTCCGGGCCACTCGCCACATTTGCTTCTTGAATCCCAGGGAAGATCGTATCTGAAATGGGCGAGCTCAATTTCAAAAGATAAAGTATAGTTTCGGTGTTCTGGTGGTTCGTAGCGTAAGCCCCATAGGCGGAAGCTTCGACGCCGGCAAGGTTGGATGCAACGGTCATAGGCAGCAGCGGCCCGATGATTGGCGTGGCGCGCCTGCACTCCAGAACATCGGCGACCCAAAAAGGCTGGTTCTGCTTCCGGCGAAAGGGAGGTGAATCCGTGACGCGGAAATTACTGGTGATGGTTGTATTGGGTGCGGTGGCAGCAGTAGCTTGCCGGCCGGCGTTGGCGCATCATGGCGGGGCGGCCTACGATGTCAGTAAGACGGTTACGATAAAGGGTACTGTCAAGCAATGGGTTTGGAGCAATCCCCATTGCCTGCTCTTCGTAGACGCGACCGAGGACGGCGGCCAGGCTGTCCATTGGATCCTGGAGACGCAAAACCCGCTGAGCATGGCCAATCTCGGCTGGGCCAATGATTCCTTCAAGCCGGGCGACCATATCACTCTCACGGCGACGCCCGCAAAGAACGGCCGGCCCATCGGACTCATCGTGGATGTCGTGCTCGCTGACGGCCACAAGCTGAACGCGAGGAATATCTTTGTAGATCAGCCAAAAACAGACGCGTCTCCGAAACAGTAAGCGACCGCACTGTCGCATTTCACAAAGGAGGAGATTTCGCTATGACAATCAGCCGCGCCGCCGGCCAGGCCCTCATCGTCGCCCTGCTGGTTGCGCCTCTTTTGCACTCGCAAGTCGCGCCCCCAGCCACCGAGAAGATTCCGCCGCTCCCTGCGGCCCCGCCTCCTCCCCTGATCCAGGACGGATGGCATCGATCCTTTCCGGGCCGGGTCGAGCAACGGGAGAAGCCCGCTCCTGCTCCCCGCCATGACATCGGCGGAACTTGGGATCCGGGCCCCACCAGCGGAATCCAGGTACTGGGCGCGGCCGCCAAGCCGGACGACGGCAAACCGGCGCATCAGCCGCCCTACACTCCTCTCGGACTGGAGACGTTGCAGCGAACCAAACCCTCTGCCGCGGAGCGAAGCGTTCTGCCGGGCGAGACCAATGACCCCATCGTTCTGGGTGATCCTCAAGGAATGCCTCGCGAAGACCTCTATGAGCTCCGAGTGACTCAGATCGTTCAGTCGCCGGAGAAGGTTCTCGTTCTGTACACCTACGGCAGAGTCTGGCGGGTGATCTGGACCGATGGACGAGACTTTCCCAGGGATGCGGAGCCGAGGTGGTTTGGGTATTCGATCGGCAAGTGGGTCGATGATACGACGCTTCTCGTCGAGACGCGTGGGGTTGATGAAAGAACCTGGATCGACCGGGCGGGCCGCCCGCACAGCGCGGACATGCGCGTCTTGGAGTGGTTCCATCGCGTGGATCACGATCACTTGGAGCTGTCGGTGGAGATTAACGATCCGAAAATGTATACCAAGCCGTGGGTCGCTCTAGACAGATTGCCTTTCGATATGCGGCCGCCCGATTTCGATGTTCGCGAGATGATTTATGCCCCATCTGACGTCGCGGAATACAACAGGCTTCTCGGCAATCCCGTGAGCGATACGGGCAGCCACTAGGGGGCGCTTCCCGGCACGTACACTCCGTGAGCGCGGACCCCAAATGTGACGGGCGGATGGCGCAGCCCGTGTCGAGTTCAAGCGTGCGGATTTTCTGCTCCTCGAATCTCCCTTCCCCGCTGGCCGGAGCAGCTCTGTCGTTCCTTTGCGCGCGACGCGCTCCGTAGGGAAGAAAAACCCGCACCTTTCACAAGAGACGTGAAGAGTACGGCAGCTGAAAATGTAATCCCCCGAAAACCTGGCCTCCACGCCAAGAGGCGCGGCTTGTGTCTTACAGAATCCGTTCCAGATCGCACAAATACGTGTTGACATGGCAGATTCAGTATCAATAGAGTCTCGCCAAAGACCGGGAAAATCGCAGCCCGAACGCCGACACGATCGTGCCTACCGGCTTTGAGGAGGGTTGACGTGAGGAAAATTCTTGTCATCTCAGGAACAATCATGGGACTGATGCTGTCGTTACCCGTGCCATCGCGCGCTCAACAGCAGGGGCGCTCGTCGCCGGCAAAGCAAGCGGCCGGCGACCTCAAGGCGACCAGGGATATCAAAGTCATATCGAGTGCCGGCGCGCGTGCCTTGGCGGATGCGTGTTCCGCCTGGGCCGAGCAGAACAAGAAAATCGTGGCGATGGCGATTCTGGATTGGGGCGGCAATCTCATCGAGTCCCACGCCATGGAAGGCGCGCCGATGAATGCGATCGACACCGCGCTGTTGAAGGCCAAGTCGGCCTTGCGCTGGCGGCGCCCCACTTCGGAGACGAACAAGATGGTCCGAAGCGGCGAGAATTTGGCGCCGACCTTCATGCACGACTTCCCGCAACCCGGCGCGCTTCCTATCGTAGTCAACGGCCAAGTCATTGGCGCCATGGGCGTGTCAAGTGGGGACGGCGAGAAATGCGCCCAGGCGGCGATCGACGCGGTGTTCAACGGACAAGCGACCACTTCGGCACAGTAATTCGGGCGCAATCGTAAGAGTGGCGCGGAGGACGGCAGCACTGTCGCGCTTCGAGCCGCACACTCTAGCTTTGACAATGATTGAGGAGGACGCCCATTATGGATCCGACGAGACGCAACATACTTGCAACGGGCGCCGCGGCGACGGCAATGGCCGCCGCGCCGGGCCTGTTCGCTCAGCAGACGGGGCAAGGAGGAACTGCAATGTCCTTTTACGAAAAAGGACCGGTTCGCATCCACTATGAGGAGGCTGGTTCCGGTTTTCCGTTGTTGCTCATCGCCGGCGGAGGATTGAATTCGACGATCTCCGGCTTGGGGAACCCCTTTAACGCGATCGAGGAGTTCAAGGGAGAGTACCGCTGCATCGCGTCGGACCTACGCAACGCCTACGACGGGCAGTCCACAGGCCCGCTTGAGATCGATCGGCCATGGGATGCGTATACCGATGACCATCTCGGTGTGATGGATCATCTAGGCATCGGGAAATTCATGGTGCTGGGCTATTGCATTGGGGGCCCCTTCATCTGGAACCTCTTGCGGCGGGCGCCCGATCGGATTGTCGCAGCCGTGCTGGCGCAGCCCAGCGGGTCGCGTCCGGAGATGCGCGACCTTTTCTACGAAACCAATATGAAGGGCTGGGGTCCGGAAGTGGTCAAGCGGCGGCCCGACATCACCATGGAGATGGTCGACAAATTTTTGACCAAGATGTACCGCACGAATCCTGACTTCGTCTTTACAGTGACACGCGATTTCGTGCGCCATTGCCAGACGCCCGTACTGATCCTGCCGGATGATATTCCGCCGCATCCGTATGCCGTGGCCATGGAGGCCGCGATGCTGGCGCCAAACGCCGAAGTGAGCATATTCCCGTGGAAGGAGCCCAAGGAGCGGATTCCCCTGGCGGTACGCCAGATTCGTTCCTTCCTCCGGGCGCATCGCCCCGCTTCTGCTTAGACGCGCGAGTGGCTCAGCCTTTGAACCGCTTTGAACTTTGGGTGCCGCACTCTTCTCAAGAGCTTTGAAGATTGTGGCACGCGAAAATTCAATCCAAACACGAAAGCCCGGCCCACCCGCCCGAAAATTGGAAATGTATCTCAGTTCCAATTTTAGCGCGGGCTCTCAAGAGGAAGTAGAGTTTGATATTCCTGGGGATGAGTAATTCAGCGATAATCAGGGACCCGATCAAGTGGGATTACAAGGAGGCCGCGTGGCGCCAACCGGAAGAGTAATCCCATTTGTTGCTGCGATTGTCTTGTTCAGCCTTATGGTTTCCATCAGCAATGCTCAACAGCAGGCGAAGCCGACAAAAGTCGTGCAACTTACAGGCCTGATCGGAGTGAAAAACAATACCAAGGGAAACCTTACAGTTGAGAACGGAAATCTCCATTTTACTCATTCCAAGAGCGCCTCTGACTTGGCCGCGCCTTCCATGCAGGACGTTGTTACCGGCAGTGACAGTCAACGAGTAATTCGAGGAACGTTGGGCACGCTGAGCAGGTTCGGTCCATATGGGTCTGGTACTTTCATGAGCTTGCTTCGCTCCAAGCTGGATACTTTAACAATTCAATACCGCGACGCCGATGGAGGACTTCATGGCGCGATCTTTACCACCCCTGCCGGAACTGCGGAAGTCATAAAGGACGAACTCATCGGCGAGGGCGCTCAAACGAGCATCCCGACGAAAGGAGAGCCTGCCTCGGATCTTCCTTATCCCTCAGACGCGAAGGAGCCGTACTTACAAGCGCAGCCAGGACAGCCGGCGAGGATCAATGCATCCGCGATCAGGGTCATGATGATCCAATCCGACGAAATTAAGCTACCCGCTGAATTTCAGGTCTCGCTTTATGAAAACCTGATGCAGGAACTGCAGAAGAAGGGCGGCTTTCAGCACGTCTATCGCGAAGGCGATCGAAATTCCGCCGACGCTCCGAATCTCATCATCCTTCATGGCACGGTCCGTGGATTCAAAAAGGGCAGCGAAATGGCGCGGGACGTAACCACGGTTGCCGGGGCGACCTCTATTCGCGTTCATTGCGAATTCACCGACAAGGGCGGCCAATTGCTGCTGGCGCGCGACATCAGTGGAAGAGTCCGGTTCTTCGGAGGGAACCTCAAAGCTACTTACGACTTTGCCAAGAAAGCAGCCATTGTCGCGCATGAGAATGTTTCACCAGTGGCAGGCGGCCCAGCCAATGAGCGGTTTTGAACTTACCGCTGGCGCGCCCTTGTGGCCCTCATGGGTGCAGGTTTTCTAATCCTCAATTCCGCCTTTCCCACCGGCCGATTCCGATCCGCCTTTTCTTTGCGCGCGGGGTGGTCCGCAGGGAAGAAAAACCCGCAGCCTTCGCGAGAGCGGTGAGGAGTGCGATACCCGGCAAGTACCAATATCCGAAGGCAGGAGGCCTGCGCCGCCAAAATACGCGGTGATTAGATTTGCGCTGCTACCGAGGCGGCCAGGTCTTGAGCCTGTTTTTCCCGAGCCGGACCGGGATCCTGTGAACTGATGCTGATGAAATAGCGGACGCTGCCCTTGAGGACGTGGATCGCGTGGTTCTTGTCAATGTACGCGGAATCTCCGATGCCGGAGGGCTTGGATGTAGCGGGGAACCAGGCCGACAATTTGTCGAAGGTCTCCTTGGCTTCCGCCGGCGATCGATCAACGTAAACGATAAGAGTGACCACTGAAGAACCGCTCTTCTGCCCGGTGAAGGCGCAGTTCGTACCGGCCGACTGGCCCGAGTAGGCCGGCGGCGCGGCATTCTTTTGGGGGGCGGAGAAGGGCTGGCCCAGCGTCTTTTGCAACTGCTGGGGCGAGAGCAGGGAGCAAATGTCGGAAGGAAGATCCTTCGCCGCAGCAGGATTCGCAGGGAATGCCGGCAGGAAGAAGGCAAGGGTCAGCGCAATGCGTAAGCCGAGAAGCGGGAATCGCAGGAGTTTCATGGGAACCCCCTTGAAGCGGGATTTCAATTTGGACTGGCCGGGCGACCCATAATTTATAATTGATTCCTCCCATTCGCAACGCTTCAGGTGGATTCCTGACAGCAACATCAAAAACTTCGGCAACGACCGGGCCGACTGTCTGTATCTGGAATTTGACGCATATGACAAAAATGAGTAGTTTCCTGAATCAGGAGCCATCCAATGCCTTCGCTTAGCCCTCGTTCGTATCTTTTCGTTCCTGGCAATCGCCCCGATCGTTTTGTGAAAGCGTGCGCGGCCGGAGCAGACGCGGTGGTTCTCGATCTGGAGGATTCCGTCCCGGCCGGGGATAAATTGAAGGCGCGTGAGGCGGTGGCGGAGTGGCTCACGGCCGCACAGCCTGTGCTGGTGCGCGTCAATACTTCGGAGAGCGAATGGTTTCGTGATGATTTGAGGTTGGGCCGGAAGCCTGGCATCGCGGGCGTCTTGTTGCCCAAGGCCGAACGAGTCGAAGAGATTCGCCTGATTGCGGAAGATTTTGGCAAGGACGTGCCGATCCTGGCGCAAATTGAAACGGCGCGAGGGTTCCGGAACACGCTGGCGTTGGCTGGCGCGAAACCTGTGCGCCGGCTGCTGTTTGGCTCCATCGATTTCCAACTGGATCTCGGAATGGCCGCTGAGGAAGAGGAGCTATTGTATTTCCGTTCGCAAATCGTTCTCGATTCGCGACTGGCCGGGATTCAGCCCCCGGTGGATGGCGTCACCACGGACATAAATTCACCGGAGCGTGTGCGCGCCGATACCTTGCGTGCCCGGCGGCTGGGCTTTGGGGGAAAGATGTGCATTCATCCCAAACAAGTGCCGGTCGTCAACGAGTGTTTTACTCCCAGCGTGGAAGAAGAAGCGTGGGCCAGGCGGGTAGTGGAGGCGTCCGCGGCGGCGCGAGGCGCGGCGACGTCCGTGGATGGGAAGATGGTGGATCGTCCGGTGCTGGCCCGGGCAGAGGTCATTCTGGAGACGCTGGCGCAACTGCGCCAACGCTAAACGTGGGCCGGTGGGCGCGCCCTCGGTCTGTTTCTGGTGGCAAGGGACTTGCCTTTCCGGAGACGCAGACCGGGGCGGGCAAACTTCAGGCGCTTCGGCAATGTACGAGCCACCCGCCAGGATCAAGTCAGTCTTGCTGTGCCAGTTCAATGGTGGCGTTTGTGCGCGGAGTCCGGTGATTCCCATTTTCCCCAGGCGTTGCCTTTTTCCTCGTGTGTTTTTCTGGCCAGGGCATCCAGATGGATCTTCATCCCGCAGGGGTCGCAGATAGTCTTCTCGGAAGGCTTGCCGCAAACCTTGCATATCCCGTTTGAGGACTTGGGCCGGGGCGCATGTACTTCAGGCGAATTCACTTCTTTCTCCTTTGCTGCCGCTCGGGGGTGGCCGGGTAATCCTTCCGCTCAGGCTGCCCTCGACGACCAGCCTCATTATATCGCATTCCGATATTAAATTATATCGTAAGACGATACTAGTAGGGCACGGGCGGACGACTGGACCGCTTGCGCCAGCCTCGGGCTGGCGCGAATCTCCGCCTACCCCGAATAGCCAATCCAATCACAATGGCGGGCGAAGAGTGGTGGTATCATCCCGTTACGAATCCGGGTCCACGCAAAAAGACGCGAACGGCCCGGCCGCGCGCTGGTCCTGCCATTAACGGCTTCCATTCGGCGCGAAACGCCGAAGCCGGAACGCCGGCAAATTGGAGGAGCGAGCCTTGAAATCACCACTTTCGATACTAGTCGCAGCCGCTCTCGCCATGATCATCCCGCTCAGAGCGGGAGCGCAAAGCGAAATCACTTTGCTGTCGCCTGACCCCATCAAGGCGACTCTTGAAAAGTTGGTGGGCGGCTTCGAAGCCAAGACGGGTACGCAGGTCAAAATCACTTATGGCACAGGCGTGAGCACGCGGAAGACGGTTGCCAGCGGCCAGGCCCTGGACGTGTCGTTGCTGTTTGCTCCTTTTCCGGAAGCGCTCAAAACAGGGAACATCGACCCTAACAGCGCAACAGTCATCGCGACGCTCCGGTTGGCGCTCGCGGTAAAAAAGGGCGCGCCCAAGCCTGACATTTCAACTGCCGAGGCCGTCAAACGCACGCTCCTGAACGCGAAGTCGATCCTTTCCGTGGACCCGACTCAGGGGAGCGTCGGGGGGATCGCGCTGCTGACGCTTGACAAGCTCGGCATCACTGACCAGGTGAAGGCAAAAATCAAGTGGGTGCGAACCGGAGAAATCGTGCAGGAGTCAGTGGCCAACGGCGAGGCGGAGATCGCCCTGGGCCCTTATCTCAGCGACATGCGCAACCCGGGGCTCGATATCGTGGGTGCGCTGCCGCCCGAGGCTTCGACGCCAGTGAATATCACGGGGTTCTTGTCCACCAGCGTGAAAGATCCGAAAGCCGCCAGGGCGCTCCTGGACTATCTCTCATCCCACGAAGTAGCGGGTGTCTACGAGGCGGCGAAGATTTTTCCGGCACACTGAGGTGGTCAAGCACTGGCACACTTTCCCGTGCGGTTTTGTAATCGGCAAATCTATGGATACCGGCCCGGCTGCAATCGCGAATACCACGCAGGCAAGAGTGCCTGTGCTACTGGATCTTGGCGCGATCTTGGCGCGATTGACTTGAAAGGTTGGCTGTCTTATTCTCCGATCAAATCAGTCACACGGCAAAGGCCGGTTCGCGAGGTACCGAATGAAAAGTAAACTACTGATGGCGGTAGCTTTGCTGGCCGGGGCATTAACGGTTTGCGGGCCCCTGCTCGCGCATCACGGAGCCGCGGCATACGAGGACAAGATCGTGATCCTGAAAGATGCCACGGTGACGAAATTCTTGTGGTCCAATCCGCATAACATCGTCATGTTCGACGTGAAGGACGATAAAGGCGAAACCACTCACTGGGCCGGCGAAGCGGGCAGTCCGTCGGCGACCGGTCTTCTGGGCTGGAACAGGAATTCGCTGCAGCCGGGCGACGTTATCACCGTTTACATTTATCCCGCGAAATCCGGCAACCCCGTCGGACGCCTGAACAAGATTGTATTTGCCGACGGCAAAATTCTGAGGGACAGTCAGCTCGGTGGAGACAAAAAGGAACAGTAAAGAGAACATTTCCCTAATCATCCAGGATTCGGATGAAAGCGCCCGTCTGGGCCTAGGGTGAAAACGTGTGCCGATCCAATTAACCGCGCCGAAGGCCGATGATTTACAGGAGTCCACTTGCAAAGCAGACTGCCCTTGTTTTTGACTTTGTTCGCCGGTCTTTCAACGAATTGCCGCCCCCTGAATGCCCACCACGGAAGCGCGTCTTACAAAACGGACAAAACAATTGTCCTGAAGCAAGTAACGGTGACGAAATTCGTGTGGGCCAATCCCCATTCCATGCTCTTGTTCGACGCGAAAGACGATCATGGCAACATTGCCCACTGGGCCGGCGAAGCGGGCAGTCCGTCGGCGATTCGCCTTCTGGGCTGGAATAAGAATTCATTGCAGGCCGGGGACGTGATCACCGTTCAACTATATCCCTCCAAATTCGAAAGCAATGTCGGGCGGCTCGGGGAGGTCGTACTTACCGACGGCACGACGCTAATGAATACTCCACGGGGGGACCAGGGAGTATCATCCAGATATTGAAGGGTGTCCGTTTCTCGGTCTGAAATTATTTGCGAGCGGGCGCAGGGAAAGTGGCTCCAAATTTTTTGGGCAGCAAGGAGTGCCGAAATGCGAAATTTGCTTCAGTGCTGTGTCATCAGTTTGGCGGGAGCGTTCGTTCTTTCGTCTTTGGCGCTTGCCCAGAGTTCTCCCAAGCCAAATTTTGGCGGTCCCGAAGACTTGCATGAAAAGTTGGGAGACACGGGTTCCGGGGGCCCCGCACCGCGCCGCGACTTGACCGGTTTTTGGGCCGGGAGAGTGGCCGCCAAACTCAACGCCGTCCCACCGATGACGCCCTGGGGGCAGGAGCAGTTCCGTATGCACAAGACCAACGGGGAATATCCTGTCGCCGAATCCAACGATCCGATCAAAGGCTGCGACCCGCTGGGGTTCCCGCGCAACATGCTGTTCATGACCAGGGGCATCGTGTTTACCACCATGCCCGGGAAGACGATCGCGATGTCCGAGTACAATCGAATCTGGCGCGAAATCTGGACGGACGGGCGAGAGCTTCCGAAAAATGTGGGCGGGAGATCCGCTGACGCGCCCGATCCGCGGTGGTACGGCTATTCGGTGGGACACTGGGAGGACGACTACACTTTCGTTGTCAATACCGTCGGCAGCGATGAACGCACCTGGCTGGACAACGCCGGCCATCCACACAGCATTGAATTGCGCGTCGAGGAGCGCTACACGCGCGTGAATCATAACCACCTGGAAGTAACGGTTAAAATTGACGATCCGAAGACTTACACCCAGCCCTTCGTGATTACCAAGAGTGAGTTCACGTGGATTCCGGAGCAGGACTTCGAAGAGGAACTTTGCGTGCCGTCCGAGCAGGCTGAATATCTAAAGCTAGTCGCCGAACCGGCGGCGCACTCTAAGAGCAAGTAGGACGGGCTTCATCCTGTCTGCTTTTGACTTTCTCAACTCCAGAATCAAAATCAAAAGCAAACAGGCTGAAGCGTGTTCCACTAGTCCGTATCAAACCTTTGCTCTTTCCAAGGGTCGCCGTACATGTGGTAGCCGTTTTGTTCCCAGAAGCCGGGTCCATCCTCGGCGATGAGCGCGAAGCCGCGGCACCATTTCACGCTCTTCCAGAAATACAAATGCGGCACGACCAGGCGCAGGGGATAGCCATGGTCGGCGGAAAGCGTCTCGCCGTCATGTTGGAAGGCGAAAATAGTAGTGGGCTTCATTAAATCTTCGAGAGGAAGGTTGGCGGTGAATCCGTGTTCGCCGCGCACCATGGCGAAATGAGCTGTGGGCTTGGGCGTGACGAGCTTCATCACTTCGGTGAAATGCACGCCCTCGAAGCGGTTGTCGAAGCGGCTCCAGCGCGTCACGCAATGGATGTCGCACCGAATTTCGGACTGCGGCAGCTTGTTGAATTCCTCCCACGTGAGCCGCACCGGCTGTTCGACCAGGCCATCGATGCGGAAATCCCAGGTGCGCAGATCGGCGCGCGGCACGTCGCCGTAATGCAGGACCGGCCACTTCAGCGTGAGGGATTGCCCGGGCGGCAAGCGGCCTTCGCTGCGGCGCTCCTGTTCGAGTTTTTTCCGTTCGCTGCCTTCGCCGAAAATCATATTCGTCCCCTTCTTGCGGAGGAATTTCATTGTACCTGAATTTCGCTCAGGTCCAGACGCATCGCGGGGACAGTAGCGCCAGCGTCCCGCCGGCTCCTTGCCTTCTCCAAACAGTGCCGGCAAGACGCCGGCGCTACGGGGCAACTCGCCACATCGGCTGTGCTAACATAAACTACGAGCATGTTTTGTTGGCAGAGTCAGGAGAGGAAGTGACAGTCCGCATTCTCAACGGGATCGCGATTCGCGACCAAATTTATGGCGAGCTCAAGCAGGAAATTGCTGCTTTGAGCGGTGCGGGAATTCGTCCCGGGCTTGCGGCGGTGCTGGTGGGGGAAAATCCGGCATCGCAGATTTATGTGCGCAGCAAGATTGCGGCGTGCGAGCAGCTGGGGCTGGGAAGCTGGCAGGTCACTCCGCCCGCCACGATCACGACCGGCGAAATGCTGGCGCTCGTTGCGGAGCTGAACGCGCGCGAGGAAGTGGACGGAATTCTGGTGCAGCTTCCTCTGCCGTCGCAGGTGGACACCAAGCGCGTGCTCGAAGCCGTGGACCCGGCGAAGGACGTGGACGGGTTTCATCCGGTAAATCTTGGTCGGCTCGTCTCCGGCCGCGCGGGCCTGGTGGCCTGCACGCCCGCGGGGTGCATGGAAATATTGCGGCGCAGCGGGATTGCGCTGGAGGGAGCCGACGCCGTGGTCGTCGGGCGCAGCGACATTGTCGGAAAGCCGATGGCGCTGCTTCTGATGCATGCCAACGCAACGGTGACGATCTGCCACTCGAAGACGCGCGATTTGCCGGGCGTGGTGCGGCGCGCCGGCATTGTGATCGCGGCGCTTGGCCGCGCGGCGATGATCGAGCCGGATTGGGTGCGGCCGGGCGCGACGGTGATTGACGTCGGCATCAATCGCATCACCGATGCCGCTGAAGCGCGGCGTATCTTTGCGAATTTTCCGGCGAAACTCGCGCAATTCCACGAAAAAGGCCACGTGCTGGTGGGCGACGTTCATCCGGGCGTCGCGGAAGTGGCCGGAGCGATCACGCCTGTGCCGGGCGGCGTGGGTCCGCTGACAATTGCCATGCTGATGAGCAACACTGTGAAGGCAGCGCGCCTGCGCCGCGCGCGCGGACATGCGGCGCCCGGCGCCGCTGCGGCCAAACCCTGATGCTGCGCGTCGGCCTGACCGGGGGAATCGCCACCGGAAAAACCACGGTGGTCGCGATGCTGCGCGAGCTTGGCTGCCGTGTCCTCGAAGCCGACAAGATCGCGCACCAGATAATGTTGCCCGGCGGCGCGGCTTACGAAGAAGTAGTGCGCGAATTTGGCCGCGGCATCCTCACTCCGGAAGGCCTGGTGGACCGGCAAAAGCTTGGCGCCATCGTGTTCGCCGATCCGAAGAGTCTTGCTCGCTTGAACGCCATCGTGCACCCGCCGGTCCTCGAGGAACAGAGCCGCCAGCTAGCCGCGATCGAACGGGCCGACCCGCATGCCATCGCCGTGGTGGAGGCCGCACTTTTGATTGAGGCGGGATTCGACAAGAAGCTGGAATGCCTGGTGGTCACCTGGTGCACGCCGGAGCAACAACTGGCGCGCCTCACGCAGTCCGGCTCGGGCCGGGGGCTGACAATCGAGCAGGCCCGGCAGCGCATCGCATCCCAAATGCCGCTCGAAGAAAAACGGCGCAGGGCCGATGAAGTGATTGATTGCTCTGGGACGCTCGAACATACGCGCGCGCAAGCGATCGCGCTGTTTGCCAAGCTCAAAGGGAAAGAAGGTGCGAAGTCCAAGAATCCGGCGGGCAGGAGGTAGTGCAAGTGTGACAACGCGGCATTGAGCTTGAGATCCTTGTAGGGCACGGTTTCAACCGCGCCATTTTATATCTAAAGTTAAGAAGGCTTTAGCCTCTGGAAGTAGGAAGCCATGCTGCTCCAAACATCGTGGTCGTATGGGAAAGCCACAACCGAAACGCCAGCGGCTAAAGCCGGTTGACATTGAGGCGCGCAACGGCACGGCTGAAGCCGTGCCCTACAAAGCTTTGCCGTACGAAGCAGAGGCATCAACACACTGATTTGCTCTTATTGCGGGGATACTGGAGCAGGAGGAGAAATCGTCATGCGTGAAGGAAAAGACAGCCGGGGCGTCATCCGTTTGCTGGCCCTGGGTTTGGCGCTCGTCCTGGGAGCGTACTGGGCAGGGAGCCGCTGGGGGCAGCGGCAGCCGCAAAACGTCGGAGCCGTGCCCGTCTCCTTTCCGGAACCAAAACCGGGAGAGCTGTTGGGCGAGGAAGCGATCTATGTCAAGATTTACAGTCAAGCCGCCCCGGCCGTGGCCAATATCGTGACGCGCACGCTCGAATACGACGTGTTCATGGAACCAGTGCCGGTGGAAGGCGCGGGTTCCGGATTCGTGATCGATCCGCGCGGGTACATCCTGACGAATTTCCATGTGGTGCAGGGAGCGCAGAATATTTCCGTCACTCTGGGTGATCGCTCGCATTACGACGCGAAATTCGTCGGCGCCGACGAACGCAACGACATCGCGCTCGTCAAAATCGATCCGAAGGACAGAAAACTTCCGGCACTCACCATGGGCGATTCCGACAACCTGCAAGTCGGCCAGCTCGTTCTGGCGATCGGAAATCCCTTCGGCTTTCAAAGCACGCTCACCACGGGAGTGGTCAGCGCGCTCGGCCGCACGGTGCAAACCGGCCAGACCACGGTGATCGACGGCGCCATTCAGACCGACGCGGCGATCAATCAGGGAAATTCAGGCGGTCCGCTCCTGAATTCGCACGGCGAAGTCATTGGAATCAATTCGGCGATCTACACGCCGTCCGGCACGACCGCCGGCATCGGGTTCGCCATCCCCATCAGCACGGCGCGGCAAATCGCGCAGGACTTGATTTCCGAAGGCCGTGTGCGCCGCGCCTCCATGGGAGTAGAGGCCCGCGTGCTCACTCCGCCCGTGGCGGAGGCGCTGCATTTGCCGGTTGACGAAGGCTTGCTGATCGAACGCGTCACGCCCGGCGGCCCGGCCGCGAAAGCAGGACTGCGAGGCGGCGACCGCCAGGCGATTCTCGGCCTGCGCAGGATTCTCCTGGGCGGCGACGTGGTCACGGGAATCGATGGCCGTCCGATTACTGGACAAATGGATCTCAACCTCGCCCTGAATCGGAAACGCCCCGGCGATACGGTGAAGGTGGAGTATTACCGCGGCGGACAAAAGATGGAAGCCCAGGTCACGCTGACCGACGCGAGCCGTTGATGGTTGTATAGGACGCGATTAGTGGCGCAGGCTTCAGCCTGTGGGGTTCGGTCCTCGCTAACACTT